>JADMIO011609088.1_pt1 | contig 17252 bp, 6 predicted proteins | sample 8958161 | NCBI WGS metagenome assembly JADMIO01 (sample SAMN16585339, study PRJNA669376) | soil metagenome | isolation source: Crop rotation soil | place: USA: Cullars Rotation, Alabama | collected 2011
CAGACAATCGGCGACGACTGCGATTGATCGGTCTTAGGAATCGGTACTTTCCAGAGCACATTTTCGTTGTCCTTCCCGCCCCATGAAAGCGGCAGGCCGCTGCCGTCGCAGATGCCCATGCCCGACGGTCCGCGCCACTGCGGCCAATCGCTGGCGCGCGCGTTGAGAAGAGCGGCGCAGACGAAACAGAACAGGGTTCGCGCGAAACGCGTTTTCATGAAAGTGTTCCCGGGCGTGTAATTGTTGAACAGCTAGGGAACATTACACCGAATTCGACGCCGGCATTTCCCTGCCATTGCGGCGTTGAAATGTTGGGCTAGCATTGCGTGGATGCAAAATGACGACACCGAACATTCCGTTCCGGGCTGGGGCGCGGCGCTGGCGCTCGCGGCGGCGATTTTCTGCGCGTACTTCATCAGCTCGACGTGTACGACCATCTGGGACCGCGACGAAGCCCGTTTTGCCCGCGCGACAACCGAAATGGTCACGACCGGCAATTACCTGTTCCCAACATTCCTGGGCAAGCTGCGCCCGGATAAACCGATCCTTATCTACTGGCTGATGTCCGTTCCCGTGGCGCTCTTCGGCCACGCCGTCTGGGCGTACCGGCTGTGCGCGGTCATCGGCACCACGCTCGCGTGCCTGTTCACGTATTTCATCGGGCGGCGGTTGTTCAATCATCGCACCGGCCTGTGGGGCATGGGAATTCTCGCGACCAACCCGCTGCTGTTTTACACGGGCGCGGTGGCGACCAGCGACGCCGTTCTCCTGGCATTCATCACGGCATCGTTCGCCGTTTTCGCCGATGCGCTGAAAAGCGAATTTCGTCTCAAGCATCTCGTCCTGTTAAGTGTCATCTTCGCCGGCGGAATGCTTACGAAAGGGCCGGTCGCCCTGATTGCGCTCATTCCATTTATTGGAACAAGCCTGTTTGCAATGGGCAAACCGCGCCCGGCGATTCTGAAAATGAGTGCGGCGGCGCTGGCCGGCGGACTGATTTTTCTCGCCTGGTTTTATCCCGCCAACAACGCGACGAACGGCGACTTCTACCGGCTGGCATTCGGGCATCACGTCGTCGACCGCATCAAAGAGCCGCTCGAAAATCACGGCGGCTATTCGCCGAAGTACCTCGTGTTTTATTTCGCGGTGATCCTGCTCGGATTTTTTCCGTGGACGCTTTATCTTCCCGGCGCGATCGTCCATCTGTACAGGCAAAAAACGGAATCCGAATCGCAGCCCGCGCCGGACGCAAAAAATGGCCGGACGCTGCTGTTCATCTGGATGATCACGTTTTTAGTGATCATGACGGCCATCAGCACGAAGCTCCCGCATTACGTGCTGCCCATGTGGCCGGCGCTGGCGCTGTGCGTCGGCGCGTATCTGGATCGCACCGCTCACGAAGACGCGAAGTCGGCCGGAGCGGTTTGGACAGTATTGGGCGGCGCGCTGTTTCTGGTCGTCGCACTGGGCATCGCGGCGGGCCTGGGATTTGGACCGGAGTACCTGACCGGGCAGAACGCCATTTCGGCGTACGTCCACCCGACAACGCCAGAGCCGATGTGGCTGCCGTTTGCCGACGAATCGCGCAGCGTCCGGTCGATCTTCGGAGCCGGATTTTTGATCGTCGCGCTCCCGCTGATTTTTCGCCAGCAAGTCGCGAATTTTGCCGCGAACGCGCGTGCGCTCGTGATCGCGGGACTGCTCTTCCTCGTCGCCGCCGGCCTGTTTCTGTTGCCGACATTTGAAACGATCAAGATTTCAAAACGGCTCACCGACCAGATTCGCAATTATGTGTCAAAGGAAACGCCGGTCACCGTGTGCGGATACAACGAAGCGAGCCTGGTTTTTTATTTGAACCAGAACGTGCAGGATATCGTCGGCGAGCGGCCCAACGCACTCAAAGACGGTCCCCGCCCCACCGCAAAAGAGGCTGCAAAAATTGTCGAGCAGGCCATCGCGGACTGGGCGGCAACACCCGCGCCGGGCGTGCTGATTATTCCAAAGCCGATGTACGACCGCTTGAAAACCGATCTGCAGCTGCCGGACATGCAGCATATCGGCGAGGTTCACGGCTTCAATTATTCGAAGAACAAGTGGGTGGATATTCTGGCGATTCGAAGACGAAATTAACCGTTGTGGCGCAGGCTTCCAGCCCGCGGGGCCAGGCGCCTGCGCCACAGTTTCAGGCATCAATTGCCCGTCAATTTTTTCAGTTCCGTCCAAAAGGCTTCGACATTGTCCTTTTTGATCTGGCGCGCCGGGATGTCGAGGATTCCGTCTTTCGGCAGGACGCTCTTGTCGCCGTTCGCGAGCGCCGTGAGAATGCGCACCGATTCGAAGCCGTACATGTACGGATTCTGGACCACCGTTCCGTACACCTCTCCGTCGATGATCCCCTGCAACGTCTTTTCATTCTCATCGAAACCGATCAACTTGATCTTGCCGAGCATGTTGGCCGACTTCAACGCCTGCAAACAGTTCGGCGTGTTGTACGCAAAGAGCCCTACCATCCCGGCGAGGTCCGGATATTTCGCCAGCGCGTCCTGGGCGTTCTGCAACGCTTTGGCGTAGTCGGCCTGGTCGGTGCGCGTATCCAGAATAATGAATTTGCCGTCGGCGCTCTTCAATTCCGTGCCCGGCGCGTCGAAACGCGTGGGATCGTTCGACCGGTCGAGCAGTTCGTCGATGACGCCCTGGCGGCGCGCCTTGGCATTGTTCTGTTCGATGTTCGCGACGAACATCATCAATTTACCGCCGGCGGGAAGCACTTCCTTCACCAGCTTTCCGCACGCGCGGCCGGCTGAATAATTGTCCACGCCGATGAAACAGAGCCGCTTGGACAGCGGCGCATCGGAGTCATGCGTGATCAGGTTTGTGTTTGCCGCGGCCTCATTGAGAATCTCGGTCTGGTTCGCGGGATCCAACGGGCTGATGGCGATGCCGTCCACTCCGCGCGTCAGCAAATTCTGAATGATGTTTTTCTGCTCGGCAACGCCGCCCTTCGGGGGCATCTTGACTTCGTAATCAGCGCCGTATTTCGCGGCTGCGGCGGCGCACCCTTTTTCGGCGATCGTCCAGAACGGATCGACGCAGTTGGTCACGAAACCGATCAGGGGCTTTTTCTTGGCGGCGCCGGTTCCGGACGATCCCGTCCCGGACGATGTGCCGTTGCCGCAGCCGGCGAGCACCAGTGAAAACGTGAGAACCGCAAGCAGAGTTCGAAGCATGAGCGATATCCTGATGAGTGGATGTAACGTCAATTGTGGTGAGTTTAATTGCATTTTCTCAATTGCCATTTTCGATTTTCGATTTTTTCAAAACAAATGCCAGCGTGCCGGTCCCTAAACTGACAGCAATCCAGGCGATAATATTACCCGCCAGTTTTGTTCCGCTGAATTGCGTTTCGACTTTTAATAGCAGACCACGAGACCATTGTGGCGTTCGAGACCAGAAAATAAAAGGCTGGCCGACTTTGTAATCTCGTGCGTCGTTGTAGTAATCGAAACCGTTTGATTGAGCGAGCGTTCTTTCCACATCCGACATTTTGTAAAAAGAACGCGATCCTTTCGCACGCGTCCAGAAGTCTGCCGCATTTTGGAAGATGAAAAGCATCAGCACTGCGAAAAACACAATCAAAAACCGTCGCATGTTAAAATCATCCTGCACCCTTTCAGGGTGCGCAGCGTGTTCGACATGGAATTCCGGGGGTGTCACGCTTACGCGCGAAACCCCCGGCTAATGTCCTGGACCCTTTCAGGGCCCTTACGCGTTCAGCTTCACGCTCGGATCGTCGGCCACGTTGACCCAGACGTGAACGTGCGGCGTGCCGCGGAAGTGCCAGACGAACGCCGGGCCTTCCAGGCGCCAGGTGTCCCAGACGCGGTCGTTGCCGAGATCGTCATCGGTGTAGAACGCCAGCGAACACTTGTCGAGTCCGCCCTGCTTCTTCAAACATTCAGCGACGTCATCGCGGTTGCGCTGCGTGTACGGTTCCACCAGTTTCTGCAGCGTCTTTTGAACGAGCTCTTTCTGATCCGACGTCAATTCCGAAACTGGAATTCCGGCGAACGGGCTGCCGTGGAATCCGGCGGCGGATTCTTCGGGCTGCTTCGCGACTTCCGCTTTTGAACGCTGCTTGCCGTCGAGCATTTCGTAGACTTTGTTGGCCTGCAGCGCCTGTTCCCAGAATACGTTTCCCGGATGGCCCGGCTTTTCGTTGAAGCCGCTGGCGGCGTGCCCGTAGAAAATCGGCCCGCCGAACGCGACGTGCTCGGTTGAGTGTCCATCGCAGCGCAGCGTCATGTGGCGGCCGGTCATGACGAGCTCGAATTTGCCGCTCCCGGGCGTGCCGAAGATGGCGATGTTCTGCTGGTTGCCGAATCCTCCGGCATCGTCCTTGAGCTGCTTGTCGATCTTCGGCTGCCACTCTTTCGAAATGATGCCTTCGAAAATATCGCGGACGAGCAGCCGTTGGTCTTTCGTGAAGTAGTCGCTGTTGATCACCGGCTTTGTAATGTGCCAGTTGTTCGACACGCGCGTGCGCAGCAGTCCGCGGTCCTTATCCATGTAATCCCATTCGAAGCAGAGCTCTTTTTTCTGCGCTTCGGTCATGGAATCGTAGAGCGCCTTGACCGCGGTCTCGGGCGCCTTCACGGGCGCGTCTTCCGCGCGCACAATCCTTCCAAGCGGCGCAGCACCGGCCGCAAGCGCGACACCCGCGCCGAGCGATGAGAGCAGGAAACGGCGGCGGTCCAGAGTTGCATCCGGGTGATCGCATTCCGGACAATTCGCGCGTGGCAATTTCATGGAGATTCTCCTTAAAAGTGGCGTGTCAAACGGGAGCGCTGTTAATGCATACACTCAGCGCGGAATAAAAGCGCGTCTGAAGAATATCATCGCTGCCGGATGGATTCGATCTTCGATTCCTGCCCGCGCGGCGCGGCGGGTACGTACGAACCCGTGCTTGGCGACGTCGTCACGATCGCGTCGTCGAACGTCCGCAAGTCGGTGATCCGATCGCCGTCGTATCGGAAGTCGCAGACGGTTCGCTCGAAATGGTACACCGGTTCCCAAGGCCACATGTTCTTGTACGGCGTGGTCGCAGTCAGCGTGCCGGTCTGCTTCATCTTATTGATGTATCCTGGCGATGTGATCTCAAGTTTGGCGAACTGATGCGCTTCCGGCCCCTGAACGTTCGGCAGATCGATATTGCATTTCACGAGGACATTGCGCGGCAGCCGCGCGTTTTCATCGTTGCCGTTGTGCCGGATCATCGCTTTCACGGTGTACTTGCGGCCCGGCTCCGTCCGGGCGCTGATCGGCCGCGACGTGTAAAAGACCGCCTTCTGGCTGCCTTCGTTTCCGCTCTTAAAATCGACGCTCTGCTGCAGAACGCCGATTTCGTCGCCATCGTTGAAGATCACGGACGAATACGGTCCGCAGTCGTTGCCCAGCGGATCGAAGACGAACAATTCCAGCGTGAATCCTTTCGGCACATCCTGCGCGGTCAGCGTCACGACCATCTTCGCCCGATTGATTTTTTCGAAGACCGCTTTTTCCAGATCGATGATGCGCAATTTCGCGCCGGCCAGGTCGACATTCAATTTCGTCAGCTGCGGCTTTAATACGCCGATCTCATCCGTCAAACCCACCACGGTGCCCGACAAGTCGGAGAGCCGCGCTTCGAGTTTTTTCTTCTCCGCGTCGGCGCTGTTCAATTTCAGTTTCAACTCGTTCTCTTCCTGCTGCAGAATCGCGTAGGCATTTTTGCGCGAGTTCAATTCCGCAAGCAGATCGTCTTTCTCCGCGCCCACCTTGGCGAGTTCCTTGTTCGCCGTCGCGAGATTCGTGTTTGTCTTCGCCACGGCGTCTTTGGACCGCGCCAGCTCCCCGCTGACTTTGGTCAAGTCGCCCGACACGGCGGCCAGCTCGCTTTTGAGTTTCGCCATCTCGGCGTCGAGCTTCGCCAGGTCGGCTTCGGCTTTCGCCTTTTGCTTGTCGAGGTCCGCGGCGAGTCGCGCGCTCTCTGTTTTGTATTTGTCCCGGTCGCTGGTCAACAGCGTCACCTGCTTCTCCGCGTCCGAGAGTTTCGCGTTCAGCGCGGAGACCTGCAGCGAAAGATTGGCCACGGACTCTTTATACGTGTCCGCATCCTTTGTGATCCGAATCAATTCCGTTTTGAGCTCGCCCACCGTCATTGAATTGATCGTGCGATACTTGTCAAAATCGCTCTGAACGGTATTGAGCTTCGACGTCTGAACCTTGAGTTCACCCGCCAGCTCTTCACCCCGGGCCTTGTATTTCGCGGCTTCGTCTTTCGCGCGCGCGAGCTGGCTTTCGGTGTCGACAAGCTGCGCTTTCAGATCGCTGAGCTGCCGTGCCATCCCGGCCGCCTGCGCTTTCACATTTCCGCCTTCAGCGGACAAAAGCGCCACGTTCGCCTTCAAATCGTCGATCGTTTTCGTGTTGGCAGTCCGGTACTTGTCGTACTCGCCTTTGACCGACGTCAACGACGTGTCCTTATTCTGCAGTCCAATGGCGAAGGCCACCGCCACGGCCAGCATGGTGATGCTGCTCATCATGAACAGGTCGGACATGGAAATCCAGCCGACCGCTTTGGCTTCTCCGTTTTGCTCGTCGAAATTTAACATGGATTTAACACGCTCCGTGCGGGTTGTGGCGCAGGCTTCCAGTCTGCATTGCACTTTTCATGCAGGCTGGAAGCCTGCACCACAATGTTGCTACTACCATTCATAAGTAAATCACGTGCGAAGTCAAGCATCGCTCCTGCAACCATTATATAGACGCGAGAGAATTCTGTTTCTTGGTTTTCGTGTGATTAATTACCGAATCGACCCTTCGTTAGCGTCTTGTCTTGCAGTGCGACGCTGTGTAAGATTATTCAACTGCGGTGGGGACTATTCGCCGCAAAAAAATCGAGCGATGCACTCTATTCGTTGAAAGGAAGCAACAATGGGTACTGTGTTGGCCAACTGGAAATGGCTGGTCAGTGGATTCGCTTTCGTGGTCTATGTCGCAATTCAGCATGTTTTATATGTGTCGTTGATGGCGGCGTGCCACCGGTTCAAAAGAGCTCTGGATGCCGCAAAGGAACATCCCGAAGAGACCAGCGGATTCGTCTGGCTGGTGAACGTTCGCAATATGTTCACACAGGCCAACGGGACGTGGATTGACAACGCCCCGATTCCGCGCGATGCCGTGATCGATTCGCTCGACAATGAAATCTGGCGCACGTCGCGATACAGCGCGCTGCAGCGCTGGGGCCTGGCCGCGCCGCTGCTGGGCGTGATTCTTTCCGCATTCGGATTCATGGTCTCCCCGCCCCAGCTGACCGGTGAAGTACAAGACGTCATGTCCAAGCTCGGCCCGCTGTTCACGGGTGTTTTCGTCGGCGCACTGATGGCGCTGGTCAACCAGGTCTATTTGCATTTCGCGGCTATTGAGCTCAGCGCCGTTCGCGCCAAAGCGGTGCTGTGGTTTGATGAGATCGTGTGGAAAGCCATCAGTCAAAACGCGCATAATGCGCTCGGGCAGGCCGCGTCAGCGACACAATCGGCGGCCGCGTACCTGGAGAATTCGTCGCATCAGCTGGCAACCAGCAATATCGCCTATCGCGATTCCCTGCTGGAATTGAATCGCCAGCTGGCGCAAGTCCGCGAGGCCGCCCAAGCCACGTCGGCGACATTCAATACCTTCACAACCTCCTTCGGCGAAATGACGGAACAGATTCGCGCGTCGATCCGCAATTTGACAGCCATCAACGAGACGGCAAACGCCGTCGAAAATTCAGGCGCCATCTGGGCTTCCGCCGCAAATAAAGTGAGCAACGCATCCACGGCGATCGAAGAATCGTCGCTCAAGCTCGCCGAGACCAGCAATAATTTCTCGACGAATTTCGAGGCGATGCATCAATCACTGAAAGACAATCTCGGCGCATCGACATCCGGTCTTCTCGCCGTGGTGAACAACTTGACGGACCCCATTCAAAGACTGGAAACCAGCATCCAGCACATGCAGGAAAACACCGACCGCCATTCCGAACTCTCCGCCGCCCTCTCCGCCGCGGTGAAACAGTCCGACCAGTTCCTGATGGAACGCATGGCCCTGAACGCGGACGAAGCGGACCTGCAAAAAGAAATGGCGTCACGGGTGCGGCTGTCGATTGAGAGTATGCAGAAGCTGACCGACACGGTCGGCGCCGTCGGCAACATTGGCGCGTCCTTAAACCAGGCCGCGGCCGGCCTCAACGAATCCGCGGCGGCCATTGGCGGCGCGGTGAAAAACTTCGCGGAATTGCAGGCAACCGTGCACAGCTCCATCTCGGAAACCACGTCCGGCCTGCAGAACGCCGCGCGCGATTTGGCACACCCGATTCAATCCCTGCACGGCAGCGTGGAACGCGTCTCGGCGAGCACCGAAGGACACGCGGATTTGTCGGAGCGCATTGGCAACCTGACGCACCAGACCGAGCGCCTGATTCAAGACCGCGTGCAAGCCAGCGCCGAAGAAAGCCAGCGCATGGAGACGGTGGAAAAACGCCTCGACGAGACGTCGCATGTTCTCGCGGACTCCGCCGCCCGCATGCAGGAACTGCAGGGCGGCCTCGAAGCCCTGGTCAGCGAATTGAAACTGCTGCGCGAGAGCAATGCGGGCCGCGGCCGGTGGCTCTCCTGGCTGTCGAAACCCAACAAATCGCAGAACTCGCTCGCGAGCCCAAAAAACGGCCATTAAAAAATGGCCGGGCGCGCGCGCTCAGGCGTACTCCTATTTATGGGCATCCCAAAAAACAGGTTGATTGGACCCGGCGCCTGGGTCGTGTGCCTTGCGTGTCTGATGCTTTGCGGATGCCATTCCGCGGCATCCGGCGGCGAATCCGACGCCAACGAATTCAAGATCAAGCGCCAGGATGTTTTTGAATTCACACAGAAGCCGCAGCTTTGGCGCAACGGCGATCACTTCGAAATTTCGTTCGCAGTCAAAGCCTTCTGCGACGCAACGATCGCCATCGAAAGCTCGGAAGAGCCGGGCGCCGCCGGAAAAATTCTACGCCATCTGGCCAGCGGAGTGCTCGGTCCCAACGCGCCGGCGCCATTCAAAAAAAATGCCCTGAACCAAACCGTCTCATGGGACGGCAAAGACGATCGCGGCATCTACATCGACAATGTCGACAGCCTGAGCGTGCGCGTGTCGCTTGGCCTGAAGGCCAGTTTCGATCGCAGCCTGTTCTGGGAACCGCACAAGCGCATCGCCAATTCGCCGCCGCTCATTCAGGCGGCCGAGGAAGGCGTCTACGTCTTCGAAGGAAAGGGCGTCGACCACCTCCGGCTATTCGATCACGAAGGCAATTATCTCCGCACGATCTACCCCTTCCCCGCCAGCACGCTCGACAAAGTCGAAGGACTGAGTTACCAGACGTTTCCGCAGGACGGCCGGAAACTTCCCGTCAAACAGGGCTTCGTGCAAGCCACACTGCTCACGTCCGGAACGAGCGCGATCTTCGATCTGCCCTATAAATTCGGCGACGGCTTTGGCGGATCAGCCCTGGCCGTCTCCAGGAATGGCCGCATCGCGCTGGCCTTCCAGTCGCTCAACCGCTTCGCCACCGACGGCACGAGCGGCGGCCTGAAATTGCAGGGCCCGAAGACCGGAATCCTCGGAAAATGGAACAGCTACGGCGGGCTGGGCGGCGGCGAGGAAGTCATCGGACCGTCCAGCATCGCGTTCAGCCCCGATGGAAAATGGCTGTACCTGACGGGCTACACCTGGCGGGAATTTTACGGCAGCGGCGGCCATTGCCAGCACGGCGTATTAAAGCTGGCCTACGATCAGGATGCCGAGCCCGTCTGCTTCGCCGGCGTCATGAAAGACGACGGCGGCGAAGGCACCGACAACACGCATTTCAAATGCCCCACATCCGTCGCCTGCGACAGCCGCGGCCGCGTGTACGTCAGCGACTTCATGAACGACCGCATTCAAGTCTTCAGCGCGGACGGCCAGTTTCTGCAGAGCGTCAAAACAAAAAAGCCGGCCAAAATCATGATCAACAAAAAGAACGACGAACTCTGGATCGGCTCGTTCGCGGTGACAGGAGTCTCAAATAAAATTCTGAAAGAGTCCGGCTTTGAAATGAAAGAACTCAAGCCGACGCTGACCCACCTGGGGCCGCTCGAAAATCCAACGGTGCTCGGCAGCTTCGCTCTGCCCGTCGGCGGCGATTCCAGCGGCATGTTCGTCAAGGGCCAGATCCTCGAACTGGAGCTCGATTCGTGGACCACCCCGCCGACGCTCTGGCTGTCCGCGCGCAAGCACGACATCTCGCGCATCGACGCACAGTACTGGGGCATGGGCGTCATGGAACGGCGCAACGGCTCCGCCAACGGCGATCCGTGGATCAAGGAAGGCATCCAGCTCATCACCGAAAAAGACGGCAAGCTCGAACTGAAACGATCGTTCGGCAAAGACACCGCCGCCAGCGTGGTCCGCGTGAAGCCGCCGGATTTTTCGCGGCAGCGGCTGTACGTGAATCCAAAGACCGAATTGCTTTACGTCGGCGAAGACCTCGGCTTCGGCAAGTCGTTCAAAGAGATGATCGAAATAAATCCGGCGACCGGGAGCATCAATCTGACCGAGCTGCCCTTCGATGCCGAAGACATCTGTTTCGACAGCGAGGGGCTCGCGTACCTGCGCACCGACACGCTCGTGGCGCGCTACGATTCCAAGACCTGGCGGGAAGTCCCTTGGGACTACGGCGAAGAGCGCGAACACGTCGGTTTCACAGCGTTTGGCGGCGGAAAAAAAGCGCCGGTTATCTCAGGCTTGCCGACACCGGGCGTGCGGCCGGTCTGCTGGAACCAGGGCGGGATGAGCGTGTCGTTCAACGGTGATTTGATCGTCTCGTGCTGCAGCCGTGAAAATCCGCCGTCGCGCAAAACCGCCGAGATGGGCAACTGGGAACGCGCGCATTCCGGGGGCGAAGGCCGCCCATACACGCCGCAGATTTTCCCCGGCCGCGCCCGCTGGCAGGAAATCCACGTCTGGGACAAGCACGGCAAATTGCGCTGGGAGGACGCCGTCCCCGGATTGACCATCGTCAACGGCGTCGAACTGGATCGCGATGGCAACATCTACGTCATGGCCGCGGCCAATCGGATTCTGGACGGCACGCCGTACTTCAACGAAATGGCGGGCACTCTCATGAAGGTCCAGCCGAAGCACGCCAAAGTGGTAAGCACGTCGCAGCGGGCCGCCGTTCCGCTCCCGCCTGAAGCGCTGCCCAAATCCGCGCCGCAGTTGGCAGCCAGCCACCAAGGGCGCGCGTGGGTAGATGGCGCGGAATGGTTCTATGGCGGCGTGGGGTTCGGCGGCTTCAATCCCTCGCGCGCGGGCGGCGGTTGCCACTGCTGGAACTCCAAATTTGCGCTCGATTACTTCGCCCGCTCATTCGCGCCGGAAACCGATCACTACAGCCTCGCGGTGCTGGACTCCAACGGCAATCTGCTTCTGCGCATTGGCCGCTACGGTAACGTGGACAGCGCGGGGTCGCAAAGCCGTGTGCCGCTCGGCGGCGACGAAGTCGGCCTTTTTCATCCGCTCTACGTCGCCACGCTCACCGACCGCCGGCTATTTATCTCCGACCCGGGAAACGCGCGAATCGTGAGCGTCAACCTCGACTATCACACATCCGAAAGACTGTCCTTAAAAAGTAACAAATAGAAAAATGAAGGCTGTTTTATTAAGGATACTTAAATATTCCCTTCACACCCTTGGTAGCATTATAGAATTGTACCAACGACGTCTTGTACATATGTTGGTTGAAGAGTATCGTCACTGGGAGAACAACTGGCTTATTCTGCACGGTTTCATTGGACAGGCCATCTCCATCCAGTACGGCTCGCAAAGAAGCGGCCTTCAGTGCCAGGGCAAATGCCGCGCTCCCGGACGATGGCTTCGAGAATTTGAACGAGCCCTTCTTGCCGATTTTCGCCGAGCCTTTGCTGTTCAGTGTGCAGGTCACGACCGCGTTGCCCACATCCACGAGCACTTTCTGCCCCGTAGAGACAAATCCCGCGGGATAAGGCAGGCGGCCTTTTATCGCCAAGCTATCATTGTTTTGCTTTTTGAAATCCAGCGTGACTGAAAGCGACGCAATGGTCAAAGCCTCCGGCTGGGCAGGCAGGTCTCCAATAGGGGTAGAGCCCGCATCGAAAGGATCCGTGCCGGCGCCAATTTCGAGCGCATCAGAGAAACCGTCTCCGTCCGAATCGATTTCCACTCCACTGCCAGGAGGAAGCTTGACAGCCAGGTCCAGTGTCTGCGTCACCGAGTTCGACGAGCTATCCGTGGTTGTTACCATAACAAAGTAGGTACCGGCGGTATAGTAGGTATGTGTCGCCGCCCCGACAGGACCCGTAAATGAAGTACCATCGCCAAAATCAAAATGCCAGCTGACATTGACGGAATAGAGAACAGCACTGCTGAACATCACCGGCGTTCCGGCCTGAGCGGGATTGGGCGTTGCGGTCAGCGGACTGCCGATGGCCAGCGAATCCAAATTTACATACCGGATCGAATCGCTCCCCAATCCGCCATCGTCGTCAAATATGTAAAGATTAACCTCATATACTCCATTCGAACTGGGCGTAAATGAAAAGTTCTGGGACGTTGCGGAAGCGAAATTGACTCCGTTCAGTGTTACGCTCCAAAGATAGGTGAAGGTATCGGCCGCTCCCGCATCCGATACGCCGCTGGACAGCGGCACCGCCACATTCCTATGCAGCTGCGAGGGCGCGCCCAATATGGTCGCCTCCGGACTCACATTCAGGATCGTCAGTGTCTGCGTTGGCGCGATTACTGTTCCGCCGCCATCGTCACTCACGGTCAATTTCACGACGTACACGCCGTTATCGTCCGGCACAAACGAGAGGTCTGCCGTCGACGCCGTCAAATACGGCAAGCCATTTTTAGTGACAGTCCAGGCATAGGTCAATACGTCGAGCATTCCAGGTTCATTTACCATGCTGACCAGCTCGATGGAATCGCCTTCGTTTGCCACGGCCGGATCGGGAATGCCGCCAATTTCGGCGGTGGGCGCAACGTTGTTGACTTTCACTGAAGTCATAGCCATACCAACGCCGTTATCCGAGTCGGTGAGCGTGACATGAATCACGTAGTTGGCCAGTCGATCATTCGCGTATTGGTGGTCCTCGGAGTAAGTCGTTGTTCCTCCACTCAGGTCGGAAATCGTATGCGGGCTGCCATCACCCCAATCGATCTCCAGTGTGAATTCATCAAGCAATCCAGGGTCCGTGATCGTGCCGCTCAGTGTAAACGTAGCACCTTCGCCGATCACAGACGCGCCGGAGGCGGTAACTATGGGTAAGACATTGTTTACCGTCACAGCGGTTAACGCCGTTCCACTGCCCATGTCATCATCTTTGACAATAACACTGATGGTATAAGGCCCCGGAGTAACATTATTGTCCGCGTACAGGTGGGTGGTGCTGTAGGTCCGAGCACCCGTTGTCAGCTGGAGCGTGGACGTCCCACCGTCTCCCCAATCGATCGAGACGGTATGCGTGTCCAATGTGCCTGGATCCGTAAATGAACCCGACAACGTGACGGTGCTACCTTCATTAATCGTTGACTGGTTCAGATTCGCCGTGACGTTCGCGGGCGGCACATTTGCAACAGTCAGCACCACGCTGCCTGTAGCTACATTCTGGCCGTCGAAGACGGTTGCTGTGATCGTGTAATCGTCCTGCGACGTGCCGGTCGGCGTATCATCCAGGTAATTGTGCGCAGGCAGATTGAAGTTAAGCGTCCCGGAAGGCAGATCCACGATCGAAATCGGACTTCCATCTGCCCAGTCGATCGTGAGCGTATGTGTGTGGGTGATCGGATCGGCAATTACTCCGCTCAATGTAATTGAGGCGTTTTCAAAGATGCTCGTATTGTTTGTCAGCAGCGATGCGAACGAAATCGGTGGTAGAATGTCACTGGTGATTTTTAAACTCCAGCCCGTCACAAATGCTCCGGAGTCGCCGTCCTCCTGGTCATATACGTACAGTGACCAGATACCATTGGGACTCACTCCGTTGAATGTGCTTAGCGCCGTGCCTGTTGGCTGCACTGCGGGCGCCGGGCTGGGAACAGTCCTCGAAGACAATCGGGTGGGCTTGTATGTCCCGGACATAAGAACAGCATCTTCGGGTAATGACTTGGAGGCTGCATCGTCGAAAGTCATCGTGACATCCGTGACATTCAGCGAAGTGCCTGCAGCCGACATCAGGAAGATGCATTGTCCGCCAGGCGCTACCAATAAGACATCCACGTCAGCAGGGAAGGAATGATTGAAGCTGTTCAACGTGACTGTTACTTTTGCCGAGTTACCTGCGAAACCTGATACGTTGATCGTCGACGGGTACGGCGTTGCACTGCCGGCTGACGGAATGGTAATTTGAGCGGGGTTGGAGTAAAAAATCGTGCCCCCGCCCGCATTCACCCGCACTAGTTCCAGATCATTGCCGGTGCCGCCCTGAAAAGTAGCGCGCAAACTTGTGTTTGTTACACCACCTTCTTTTACATTGCTAAAATAGCCGTCGATGGCATCCGTGCCGTTGTTTACGATCACCTGGACCGATGTACCTAAACTCAGCCCGCCGCCCCCCACTGTAGTCAACGCACAGCCATTGAGCGCCACCGTTCCTGCGACATCCAGCTGCGAGAAGGTTCCTGCTTGCGAGCCATTCAGCGTCAATAAAATCTGGGACGCGGATGTACAGGAAATGTTACCCGTGCTCAACACGCCCGGCGATGGCGCCAGCGTGCCTCCTGTCAATGTCACGTTACCAACCTTGCCTGTTCCCATCAACGTGCCGCTAGAACTAACATTGATTGGGGAAGAAGCAAAAATCGCCCCGATGTTGAGTGCCCCAGCTGAAACCGTCATCGGGCCGCTGTAGCCGCCGGAAGCAGCCAGCGACACCGTTCCCGGACCATTCTTAGTTAGCGCGCCAGTTCCGGCAAGCGAATTGACGCTCAGCGTACCCGCATCGCACTGCACCGCCGCAGCGCCGGTGAGTGACAAGCCGCCTGTCAGCGTGGCTCCCAACGTGGCTGAAATCGTCCCGCTGCTGACAGTGATGGGCTCTGCCAAAGTCAGGTTGGAAGATACTAACAACGTACCCCCATTAATCAGCGTTCCATTGCTGCCGGCGCCCAGCGCCGTCGCGTTGCTGATCGACAGAATACCGGCCGTCAGCGTGGTAGACCCTGTATAGCTGCTGGCGCCGCTCCACGTGTTTGTTCCGATGCCCGTTTTTACGTAATTCAGAGCGCCCGTGAAGGATCCCGAAAAGTCACCTCCCGAAGCGCCTGTATCGGTATAAGTGACCAGCGTTCCTCCACTGTTTGTCACGGTGCCGCTACCGGTTAACGTGCTGATGCTTTGTCCGAATGAGCCTATGCCGTTCGAAAAGTCTACCTGTGTACCCAACGCTGTAGATAGCGAGCTGTTCGCCGGCAAAGCATTGGCGATACCAAACCGGAGCGTTCCACCGCTCAGTGTAGTACTTGGCGCATAACTGTTCACAGCATTGAGTGTCAGACTTCCAGTGCCGGTTTTGGTCAAAGTACCTGAACCGGAGAGGGCGCCATTTGCATTGCACGCTCCAGCGGCCGCCACGGTCAGCGGCGCGTTAGCGAGCACCGTTCCATTCAGATTCAAAACACCGGCCACGACGCTGAGAGTATAGGTAGGCGTTGTAAACGATTCTTGTAAAGTAATATTCAATCCCAGGCTGTTGGTACCTGCGTTATTCAATACCGGTGTGCCCGCCAGAAGCTGCACGCTGCTGCCTGTGACATTGAACCCGCCGGCATTGAACGTAACAGAATTAAAGATCGTTCCCGCCGGAAAATTATTAACTGGAGACAATCGATTGACACCGGCAAAGATAACGTTGTCGCCGGGCGCCGGGGGTGTGCCGCCCCAATTCTGGCCGTCGGTCCAATTGTTGGACACGCTGCTGCCACCGGTCCAAACTATGTTGGCTGGCAGCGCATAAGTCACAGTATTGTCGGTGCTGGTAGAAGCCAGATTGGGATTTCCCGCATAGTCCGCTACCTTTCCGGCAGCGATAGAGACTATCACAGTCCCAGGCTGCGACATGCCAGTCACCACGATAGTATAGGTTGCGCCATTGCCATAAACCGTTGCAGTCTCAGGCAGCGCGGTGCCGCCTAGGGTAACGCTGGCATTCGTAAAGCCCGCCACCACTTCGCTGAACTGCGCAGTGAAACTGATGCTGCCTAACTTTGTAGGATCCGCCTGTCCCACCGCCTGATTGACCGTGACGGTGGGTGGAATGGAATCCTGCATGCCGATCATTACATTATCCAAAGCCCAGTTGTCGAATCCGGACCCACTGTGTGCAACCTGTCGCCATCGGAATTGCGTGGAGTAGGTTTTCGCCGCGGCAGGGATAGGTATCGTAAATGCTGTCCACGTTGTCACCACTAAAGTGGAATAAGTATCGATAATTGTATATGTCACGCCATCAGTGGTATATTCGAGTACGATGTTTTCGCCGGAATCCGCGTGTTCCGTAGGATAGTCGGTCTGGCCGATAATCAGCGAGAACTTGATCATGCCGCCACCTGTTGTATCCATGGGCACCGTTGTTGCGACGCGGTCCCCATCGTTGTCAAACCACAGTGATTTCCCCGTCGCCGTCGGGCTGGAAGGCGCGAAAAAAGTATTAGCAACTCCGGTGATAACGGACCACTGGTTTGCGTCGGTATCAGGGTCAAAATCGTCGACCACGATCGGAGGATGAATTTCCACACTTAGGTTGGCCATGCGGGTTTGGTTGCCGCTGCCATTGGTGGTATTGGTAAATGTGATCGTATCCGTAAAGTTCCCCAACGCCAAACTGCTCGCCACGGCAGTGAGCGAGGCCGTGACAGTGGTCGATGCATTGGGTGCCAATGTTCCACTGGTCTGCGACAAGTTCAGCCACGGTTGTGTTACCGATGCGGTCCAATCAATGGACAATGAATTATTGTTGTTGGTCAATGTATACGTTTTACTGCTGCCCAGAAACGGCCCGCCGGGTCTTCCGCTGGCGTTGAAATCCTGGATCGGAGTGACCGTCAAATCCCCGGGCAAATCGAAGGCTTCCACAACCCCTGACGTGCTGTCGGCGGTCCCAGCGATGGCGTTGAATCCCATG
>JADMIO010792837.1_pt1 | contig 17251 bp, 19 predicted proteins | sample 8958161 | NCBI WGS metagenome assembly JADMIO01 (sample SAMN16585339, study PRJNA669376) | soil metagenome | isolation source: Crop rotation soil | place: USA: Cullars Rotation, Alabama | collected 2011
CTTTCCTTGCATCAGCAGGCCATCGACCATCGGGTCGGACACGATGCTCACGGGTGTCAGTTCGGCGTCCCCGTGCGCTGTCCCTCTGTGACGCACGCTGTTCATCCCCGCGCTACGGCGTGCTTCCACGGCGTTGACCTAGGTCGGGTTCACTGCTCGTGTGGCTGAGGAACGGCGCGTGCTCGACCGCCTTGCTCTTGACCTCGACCAGGACGAACGGCTCGGCACCGGTCCCTGCGTGGCGCTGTTCGACCTGGACCGCACGCTTGTCCGTGGGTCGAGCGCGATCGCCCTCGCGCGGGCGCTCGTCGCGCACGGCGTGATCCAACGGCGCGAGCTGCTCGGCGCGGCGGCGCGGAACAACCTGTTCCGCCGTCGAGGTGCGTCCGACGGGACGGCCGAGCGCTTCAAGCTCAAGGTGCTCAGCGTCATGAGCGGCCACGAGCGCGGGCCCCTCCTCGAGATCGCGGACAGCGTCGCCGCTCGGCTCGTCGCCGAGATGTCGCCCGCGGCACGCTCGCTCGTCGACCGCCACCTGCTCGCCGGCGACTTCACCGTCGTGCTCTCCGCCAGCCCGCACGAGCTCGTCGAAGGCGTCGTCTTCGCGCTCGGCGCGCACCGCGCGGTCGGTACCCGCGCGAAGCACGTCGATGGCCGCTTCACCGGTGAGCTGAACGGGCCGTTCTGCTACGGCCCGAGCAAGCTCGAACGCCTGCGCATGGAGCTCGGTTCGGTCGAGCTCGATCGCCCGTGGGCGTATGCCGACTCGGCGTCGGATCTGCCCGTCCTCCGCGCCGCCGCGCGCCCTGTCGCCGTGAACCCTGATCGCACGCTCAGCCACATCGCCCGGGCCGAAGGCTGGCCGGTGTTCCGTTGCTGACCAGCGACGATCAGAACCGGGCGGCGACACCTTCCCAGCGGATGAGCGCGATGGCGAGGCCGATGTCGTCGACCCCGCGGTGCAGCAGGTGGCGGGCGACGTCGGTGTCGATGCGCACATCGGCCAGCGCGCGCGCTGCGTGCAGGTAGCTGCCCAGTCGATCGCGCCAGTCGACGAGCCACCGGTTCGCCTGGTCCGGGCAGTCGGCGCGGCGGCTCAGCGCATCGAGACCTGCCACCGCCGCGTCGACGACCGCGACCGCGTGGTCGAAGCCCAACCTTCCGTCGGGGAGGACGCTCAGCCGTTGCTGCGCGAGCGCGATGACCTCACCCGCCAGCGTCGCCAGGCGCGCGTCGGGACCCGCGACCGAGATCTCAGGCCTGTCCATCGTTGCTCCTCGCGATGCGCCGCGCCACGTTCACGGCGTGGTCGCCGAGGCGCTCGTAGAAGCGCGCGATCAGACCCATCTCGATCGCGACGGGCATCGCGTAGTTGCCGCGAGCGAGCTCTTCGATGAGCTCGACGTGGAGCTCGTCGAGATCGTCGTCGCACGCGCGAAGGTCGATCGCTGCCGCCGGATCGTCACCGAGGTAGGCGTCGGCGACGCGGCGCCACATCGCCGCGTCGATCCTCGCCATCTCGCCGAGCAAGCCGCGGCCCCGCGGTGTGATCAGCGCGGACAAGCCCTGCGGTGTGCGCAGCGCGATGTGCTCGATGAGGTCGCCGCAGCGCTCCAGCTCGGGCGCGATGCGCAGCACACCGATCAGCTCCCGCACGGTGTCACCGTCGAGGCGCTCGGCCGACAGCAGCTCGTGCTCGACGATCACCTCGAGCTCCGTCTGCAGCGCGTCGAGGTGCCGGTCGCCGGCGACGACGTCGCGGGCCATCGCGCGGTCGCCGCCGAGGAACGCCTCGCTCGCCGCGGCCAGGCCCTCCTCGACCATCGCGAACATGCGGGTGAGCAGCTCTCGCACCCGGGCGAGATCGGCGCTCGGCTCGATCACAGCAGCAGGAGGCCCCATTCGGCGACCCTATGTCTGGCCCCCTGTGTGCAACCAGTGGCACAACGTTGTGGATTTCGCTGTGGATCGGATCGACAGGTCGCCGTCAGGCGCCCCGTCGCGCCTCGCGGAAGCGCTGCTGTGCGCCCTGCTTCGTGAGGCCGTAGAGCTTGCCGATCTCTGCCCAGGTGCACCCCGCGTCCCGCGCCGCCTTCACGTGCGCGCGCTCCAGCTCCTCGGCCGCATCGCGGGCTTGGCGGACGGCGTCGAGCTGCCGCAACGGCTCCGTCTCCTTCGCGAGCGCGTCGAGCGCCTGGCGCATCGCTGCGACCCGCTTGGCTTCCCGTCTCGCCACAGGCCGACCCTATCCCTTGCCACGGACGGGTGGTCAATGTATCGTTGACGTCCGGTCAATGCTCCGTTGACGATCTGAAGGGAGGGGAGGTCGCCGTGAGCAAGAAGAGCAAGAAGAAGGACAAGAAAAAGAAGAAGAAGAAGTAGCCAGATCGCGGGCGCTCCTCCGTCCACCATGCGTTCCGTTGACGGGTGGGCGGGGGTGCCCGACCGTCGCCGCGTCTCACCTTTCGCAGTAAGAGTGCAAGAAGTAGGCTCGCGGCCGTGACGACGATCGACAAGGACGCGCTCAAGGCGAAGTACGCGGAGGAGCGGGACAAGCGGCTCCGCCCCGACGGCAACGACCAGTACCTGCAGCTCAAGGGCCAGCTCGCCCACTACCTCGAGGATCCCTACACACCCGTCACCGAGCGGGAACCGCTCACGGATGACGTGACCGTGGCGTTCATCGGTGGAGGCTTCGCCGGTCTCGTCACCGGTGCGCGGCTCAAGGAAGCCGGCATCGAGGACGTGCGCATCATCGAGAAGGGCGGCGACTTCGGCGGCACCTGGTACTGGAACCGCTACCCGGGCGCGCAGTGCGACACGGCGTCGTTCGTCTACATGCCGCTCCTCGAAGAGACCGGGCACATGCCCACCGAGAAGTACGCGCACGCGCCCGAGATCCTCGAGCACTGCCAGCGCATCGGGAAGCAGTACGGCCTGTACAACAACGCGCTCTTCCACACCGAGGTCACCGAGCTCGAGTGGGACGATGCCGCGTCGCGCTGGATCATCCGAACCAACCGCGGCGACGAGTTCACCGCTCGGTTCCTCGGGATGGGCACCGGACCGCTGCACGTCCCGAAGCTCCCGGGCATCCCCGGCATCGAGTCGTTCAAGGGTCACTCGTTCCACACCAGCCGGTGGGACTACGACTACACGGGCGGTGACCCGTCGGGTGCGCCGATGGACAAGCTCGCCGACAAGCGCGTGGCGATCATCGGCACCGGTGCAACGGCCGTGCAGTGCGTCCCGCACCTCGCCGTTGCGTGCGGCGAGCTCTTCGTCTTCCAGCGCACGCCGTCATCGGTGGATGTGCGGGACAACCGGCCGACGGATCCGGACTGGTTCGCCGAGATCGCGACGCCGGGGTGGCAGCAGCGCTGGCTCGAGAACTTCACGTCCAACCAGACCGGCGGCCTTGTCGAGGAAGACCTCGTGATGGACGGCTGGACCGACCTCGCTCGTCGCGTGCGCGGCCGCATCATGTCGTTGCCGCCGGACGAGATGACGATGGAAGGGATGATGGCGGCGTTCGAGGACTCCGACTTCGAGAAGATGTCGGAGATCCGCGCCCGCGTCGACTCGATCGTCGAGGACTCGTCGACGGCAGAGAACCTCAAGGCGTGGTACCGGCAGCTGTGCAAGCGGCCGTGCTTCCACGACGAGTACCTGCAGTCGTTCAACGTGCCGGGCACGCACCTCGTGCACACCGACGGCAAGGGCGTCGAGCGCATCACCGAGAACGGCGTCGTCGTCGCAGGCATCGAGTACCCGGTCGACGTCATCATCTACGCGTCCGGGTTCGAGGTCGGCACCGCGTTCACGCGCCGCGCCGGCTACGACCCCGTCGGACGCGACGGCCTCAAGCTGTCCGACTACTGGGCGGAGGGGATGCGGACCAAGCACGGAATCCACGTGCACGGGTTCCCGAACCTGTTCATCGTCCAGCCGACCCAAGGCGCGAACCTCATCTCCAACGTGCCGCACAACCTCACCGAGTCGGGCCGCACGATCGCGTTGACGATCAAGCATGCGCTCGACGGCGGCTTCGACCAGATCGAGGTGACGAAGGAAGCAGAGGACGCGTGGATCGAGCTGCTGCTGTCGGGCCCCGAGCTCGGCATCATCGGTTCCCCCGACTGCACGCCCGGCTACTACAACAACGAGGGGCAACCCGGCGGCGTCAGCCGCGCGTTCTTCGTCGGCTATCCGATGGGCGCCATGGCCTTCTTCGAGTACATCGAGCAGTGGCGCACGTCCGGCCAGTTCGAGGGCCTCGAGTTCAGGTAGTCAACGGTCGACGCGCTTCGCCTGCTCGCCGACCTCCAGCAGCTGGTCGAGGGTGCGCTGCCGCGGTGACGGGTGTGTCTCGTTCGTGATCACGCCGTCGCGAAGGTGCACGATGCGACCGGCGCGGCTGGCGAGTCGCATGTCATGGGTCACGAGCACGATCGTCCTGCCCGCGTGGTGGCTCGCCTCGAGCAGCTCGATGATGCCGTCGCCTGCCTTCGAGTCGAGGTTGCCGGTGGGCTCGTCGGCGAGGAGCACCGGCGGGTCCATCACGAGCGCACGCGCGATCGCGACGCGCTGCTGCTCGCCGCCGGAGAGCTGACCCGGCAGGCGATCCGCCTTCGCTGCGAGACCGACGAGGTCGAGCAAGCGCGCCACGTCGTCCCGGTACTCGGAGGGCCGCCGGCGGGCGAGCACGGCGGGCAGCGCGACGTTCTCCGCGGCGGAGATGCCCGGCACGAGGTTGAACGCTTGGAACACGAAGCCGACCGTCGCGCTGCGTACGTGCGCCAGCTCGGTGCGGCTGCGTTGAGCGAGCGACCTTCCTTGCAGCACCACCTCACCGGCCGTCGGCTGGTCGAGCGCTCCGATCAGGTTGAGCAACGTCGACTTTCCGGAGCCGGACGGTCCGACGATCGCGAGGAACTCGCCGCGCTCGATGACGAGGTCGATGCCTTGCACCGCGTCGACGCGCGCCTCGTCCTCCTGGAACGACCGGTGCACGCCGCGCAGCTCGATCAACTCGGCTCCTTGAGCCGGTCCTCGCAGAGGTCGAGCCACTTGAGGTCGGCTTCGAGACGCAGCATCGCGCCCTCCAGCAGAAGTCCGGTTGCCGGGTGGAGGTTCGGCTCGTGCTGCAACCGCCCGAGCTCGGCGAGTGCGGAGAGGTGCTCCTCGCGCTGGCGGTTGATGAGCTCGCGCGGGCTCTCACCGTTGAGCGAGCGGATGGCGATCTTCAGGAAGAACGCGTCGCGCAGGCTCACCGGACCCGAGTCGGGTTCGTCCGCCCAGTCGCGCAGCTCGGCCCGACCGGCCTCGGTGAGCGCGTAGACCTTGCGGTCGGGGAGGAGGTCTTGGGGCACGACCTGGCACTCGACGAGGCCGGCCTGCTCGAGCCGGGCCAGCGCCGTGTACACCTGCCCGATGTTGAGCGGCCACGTGCCGCCGAGGAACTGCTCGAAGACGGCTTTGAGCTCGTAGCCGTAGCGGGGCTCGGCGTCGAGCAGCCCGAGCAGCACGAACTTCAGCACGACACCACCCTACTTCCTCTTGCATGTTCTAGATAGTTATGTATATAGATAGACGGGTAGGTATGCGACAAAGGGGGCCTGGGGATGGCAGCCACGACCGACGTACGACCTCGACGCAAGGCGCTGCACGCGCCGGCGCGGGAACCGATGCTCCAGCTTCGGGGCGTCCACCACGGCTACGAGCTCGGCGGGCGCCGGCTGCCCGTGCTGCGCGGCGTTGACCTCACCGTCGGCCGGGGAGAGACCGTGGCCATCATCGGCCGCAGCGGCTCGGGCAAGTCGACGCTGCTGCACCTCGCCGGCGGGCTCGCCACGCCCGACTCCGGAACCGTCGAGGTCGCCGGCCAGCCGCTGTCGACCATGAGCGCGCGAGCGCGGGCGATCGCGCGGCGCCGGGTGGCCGGGTTCGTGTTCCAGGCCTTCCACCTGTTGCCTGGCCTCTCCGTGGCAGAGAACGTTGCGCTCCCGCTGCTGCTCGACGGCGAGCCGCGGTCCCGCGCCGTGGCCCGCGCCATGCCCTTGCTCGAAGGCGTCGGCCTGGCCGACCGCGCCGCGCACCTCCCTGGCGAGCTGTCCGGTGGTGAGCTGCAGCGCGCAGCCATCGCGCGTGCGCTCGTCGCATCACCCCCGCTCGTGCTCGCCGACGAGCCGACCGGCAACCTGGACAGCAGCACCGCGGCGGGAGTGATGGACCTCCTCATGGCGCGCGTGCGCGATGCAGGGCTCACCATGGTGCTCGTGACGCATGATCCGCTGATCGCCGCGCAAGCCGGTCGGGTGCTGACGATGACGGACGGGGTGCTCGAATGAGAGGCGAGCTGCGCCTGCTGCACCTCCGGCAGCTGCGGCGCCAGCCCATGCGCGCGCTGCTCGCAGTCGTCGCGATCGCGGCCGGCGTCACGCTGTCGGTGGCGGTCCTGATCGCGCAGTCGAGCTTCGAACACTCCTTCGCGGCGTACAGCGAAACGATCGCCGGCCCCGCGCCACTGCGGGTCAACAGCCGCATCTCGCACGGCGCGATCGACGCCTCCACCGTCGACGCGATCCAACAGGCTGACGGTGTGCAGCAGGCGATCCCGCTCGTGCTCGCCGTCGGGCAGCTGCGCGCGAGCGACGGAAGCGACCATCTCGTGGCGATCATCGGCGCGGACTGCCGGGCGGCAGTGCTGTTCGCGCAAACGCCTTGCGATCCGACTGCGCTCGCAGCGCGCACGGACGCCGACGCCCCGTTCGTCGGTCCTGGCATCCACGACCTCGTCGGCTCGACGGGCCTCCTCCACACCGACAACGGCAACCGCCCGCTCGCCGGCGCGCCCGTGGTGCCGTCGCTGAGCAACCTGAACCGCGGCCTCGTGATCGTCTACCCGCTGCACGTCGCGCAATCGCTGTTCGGGCGGCCCGAGGGGCTCGACGCCGTGTTCGTCGCACCCCAGCCCGGGACCTCCCTCGCGACGTTGCAGTCCTCGCTCGAACGCGTCGTCGGTCCGGCGAACGTGGTGGTGCCTTCCACCGAGACGAGCGACAGCGTGCGCTTCATCTCGGCGCAGATCCTGCCGTTCCTGTTGCTTATCAGCTTGTTCGGGATCGCAGTCGGCGCGCAGCTCGTCTACAACACGATGACGTTGTCACTTGAGGAGCGGCGCCGCGAGCTCGCGGTGTCCTCCGCGCTCGGCAGCACGCCCAGGACGGTCCTCACCGGCGTCCTTGCGGAGGCCGCGGTCCTCGGCGCTGTCGGTGGCCTCGTCGGAGTGGCGCTGGGAGTCCTTGTCGCGGGCCCGTTCATCGGGACGCTGTCGCTCTATGCGGAGCAGGCCACCGGTGTCCACCTCCAAGTGCATGTCACGCCTGCACTCCTCGTGATCGGACTCGCCATGGGGATCCTCGCGAGCATGGCTGCCGCCCTGGTCCCGGCTCGCCGCGCGTCGCGCCTCGACATCGCCGGCGAGCTGGCCGACCACAGCCGGCGCCACGACGCGTCGCCGCGGGTGAGCAACCGCCGAGCCATCGTGCTCGGCGCGCTCACCGCGCTCGGGCTGGCGGTGGCGTGGATCGGTGCGCGCGACGGCTCGCTCGAGCGCTGGCAGCCGAACGCGCTCCTCGCCGGGATGATGGTTGCGTTCGTGTGCGGCTTCGCGCTGCCACCCGCCCTCGCGCCGCCAGTTCTCCGCCGGCTCGCGAAGCTGCCCGTGCTCGACCGCGGTCCGGCGCGCGTTGCGATGGCGGGCCTCGTGAGCGAGACGCGCCGCACGTCCGCCGTGCTGATGGCGGTCGGCGCCGCGGTCGGGATGTCGTTCACGCTCGGCAACGTCTTCCCGGGGATGGCGCTCGGCGCGAAGAACATGACGAGGCAGACCGCCTACGACCGCGTGATGGTGACGACGCTCGCGCCGAACAACAGCTCGGGCATCGATGCGAAGATCGCACCGGATGTGCAGCAGGCGCTCGCCGGGCTGCCAGGCGTCGCCGCGCTCGAGCACCAGTACCACGCCAACATGGACTTCCCCGGCGTCGGCTCCGTCGGCCTCACCGCGACCGACGGGATGGTCGCGCGCTTCCCGCTCTACGACGGTGTCGACGGGACGGAGGCCTACGCGCGAGGTCAGGTCATGCTCGGACCCGCGCTGGCCCGCGACCTCTCGCTGCGACCAGGCGACACGATCACGGTCCCGGGTCGCTACGGCCCGAGCGACCTTGTCGTCGGTGGCATCTGGCAGGCACCGGACGAGCTCGGACGATCGATCTCGATGCCCGTCCCGCAGTTCCAGCAGATCGCCGGCGTCCACCCACCCGACTGGCTGATGCTCGTGCCCCAGCCCGGGGTCACGCCGGCCGAGCTCGCGCGAACGGTGCGCGCCGCGAACCTCGCCGACAACCTCAAGGTCTTCGATCCCGCCGCGCTCGAGGTCGAGTACGCGTCGAACTTCAAGGGCTTCCTGACGCCCTTCTGGCTGCTGGCCCGCGGGCTGCTCGCCGTCGCGTTCGTCGCCACCGTGTCGACGCTCCTGCTGGCGGGTGTGCAGCGCCGGCGTGAGCACGGCCTCCTCGCGGCTGTCGGCATGGGTCCGGGCGACCTCGGCCGCATGGTCCTCGTCGAGGCCGGGATCATCGGCGTCCTCGGCACGGTGCTCGGTGCGCTCTGCGGCGCGATCGGGCTCGCCGCCTTCTCGCTGGCGTCGACCTCGCTCACCGGCCTTGCGATCCCCTTCCGGCTGAGCGTGGGGCCGCTGCTGCTCTACGGCGGCATCGCCACGGCGTGCGTCGTCGCCGGCGCCGCGTTCCCGGCATGGCGGACCTCGAGGCTCAACCCGGTGACCGCGCTGCGCTACGAGTAGACGTGTAACGCGGTCCCACTCCAGGGTGACGGCACAGCAGTCACGATGAGTCGTGGCGCTGATGCTGAAGGAGCATTCGACATGGCGTTCTTGCAGATGATCGAGGGCAGGACCTCGAGGATGGACGAGCTCCAGGAGCTCGATGACCAGTGGGAGAAGGCAACCGAGGGCAAGCGAACGCTTCGGCGCTCGTTCGTCGTCCGCGACCGCAACGACGCGGAGCGGTACGTGATCCTCGCCTTCTTCGACTCCTACGAGTCGGCGATGGAGAACTCCAACCTTCCCGAGACCCAGGAGTTCGCGGAGAAGCAGGCGGCGCTGGTCGACGGCCCGATGACCTTCCGCGACTTCGACGTCGTCGACGAACGTCCCTGACAGGAGGAACAGATGGCAGGCGTGACCTCGAAGAAGTTCGATTCCCCGGACGAGAGCCGGACCCCACCCAAGACGAAGCTCGACATCGTGGATCTCAACGGCGCGAAGGCGGCCCGGATGACCGCGGAGCCGGGCTGGAAGTGGTCCGAGTGCATCAAGCCGATCGCCGGAACCGACAGCTGCCAGACACGACACCTCGGTGTCGTCGCGTCCGGCACTATCCACGTCGCGCACGACGACGGCACCGAGCTCGACCTCGGGCCCGGCGACGCGTACACGATCGAGCCTGGACACGACGCGTGGGTCGTCGGCAACGAGACCTTCGTCGGCTACGAGTTCGACACCACGGCGGCCACGAACTTCGCCAAGCCGTCCTGACGGTCAGGCCGGCGTGATGTTCGCGTTGAGGTGCAGCACGTTGCCCGGGTCGTAGGTCGCCTTGATCTTCTGGAGCCGCGCGTACTTGTCGCCGTACGCGGCGCGGACGCGATCCTCCTCGTACTCGGTCATGAAGTTCACGTAGCTGCCGACGCCCTTGGCGTGCGGCACCAGTGCCGACCAGTAGTCCCGGACCCAGCTCCGCTCGGCCTCGAAGCCGTCGGCGGTCGGCGTCGCGGCCGAGAGGTTCACGACGTAGCGGGTGGCGCGGCTTCCGCCGAAGGCGGAGTCAGCGTCACCGGCGCGCTCGTAGGCCCCGCCGAGCACGAAGATCGGCACGAACGAGAGCGGTGAGCCCTTCTTCGGCTGGTGCTCGAGGATCGTCTCGATCGCGCCGTCCGTGAGGTCGTCGAGGTAGACGGCCTTCTCGTACGCATGCGTGCCCCAGGGTGCGGATGGGTTGAACATCTGCTGCAGCGCGACGTAGGGGATCGGCGTGATCATCGTGACGATCGGTGAGAGGTTCTCCAGGATCGGCGCGACGAGCTTCGCGTGCGCGGCCTCGTCGGTGAGGCCCACGACCGCGATGGCGTAGGCCGGTGCGAAGTGCAGCTCCTCGGGGACGAAGGGCTCCGGCGGTGCGTTCATCCCCGCGAGGAACACGCCGCACTCGTCCGGCAGGTCACGCACGTACTCCCGCGCGAACCGGAAGAGCTCGCCACCGTCGTCGGGGCTCACCATGAACAGCCCGAGGTGCACCATCGGACCAACGGCGTGTAGCGCGAACTCGAACTCGGTGACGATGCCGAAGTTGCCGCCACCGCCGCGGAGCGCCCACAGGAGGTCGGGGTTCTCGTCGGTCGATGCGCGCAGCATCCGTCCGTCGGGGAGGACCACCTCGGCGCCGACGAGGTTGTCGCACGACAGCCCGCCCAGGCGGGAGAGCCATCCCAGGCCGCCGCCCAGGGTGAGGCCGGCCACGCCGGTGTGGCTGATGAACCCGCCCGGGACGGCGAGCCCGTGCTCCTGCGTTGCGGCGTCGAGCTCGCCCCACGTCGTGCCACCGCCGCAGCGGGCCCACTTGGTGCCGGCGTCGACGCTGACCGACTTCATCGGGGTGAGGTCGATCATCAACCCACCCTCGGTGAGCGCGAAGCCGGCGTAGTTGTGTCCACCTCCGCGCACGGAGACCTCGAGCCCTTCGGCTTGCGCGAACGCCAGCGCGGCAGCGACGTCGCCGCTGCTCGTGCAGCTCGCAACGAGCGATGGGCGGCGTGTGATCGCGCCGTTCCAGATGTCGACGGCCTCGTCGTAGCCGGCCTCACCGTGCCGGGCGACCTTCCCACCGATCGCCGCCTGCAGCTCGTCGATCGCCTGCGCCGTGAGATCTGCCATGGACCCACCCCTCTCGTGCTGGTGCGCGAAACGCTATGCCTCGTGCCCTCCGTTCGCCGGGGACGGGTGGCTGGATCAACCCCTGGCGTAGAGTTCGCCCATGGGGCGGGTGGCCCGATTCGTTGTGCTCGTGGTGCTCCTGCTCTCCGTCGCGAGCTGTGGCGGAGCGTCGAGCAAGAACGCAGCACCCGCCGCCACGACCACGACCGCGGCGCAGGCCGCTCCCGAAGACCGCATGGTCGACGTCGGTGGTCACGAGCTGCACCTCGTGTGCCAGGGATCCGGCGCGCCCACCGTGCTGGTGGAGATGGGTGCCGGTCAGATCATCGCATCGTGGAACGAAACGGTGCCCGAGCTCGCTGCCACGCACCGCACGTGCATCTACGAACGCGCCGGCGCGGGCACCAGCCCCGCGGGCCCGATGCCTCGCACGGCCAAGCAGGTGTCCGACGAGCTGCAGGCGCTCGTGAGCGCAGCGAAGATCCCGACGCCGTTGATCATCGTCTCCCACTCGATAGGCGGGGCCTACGCGCAGCTCTTCGCGGCCGAGCACAAGGACGAGGTGGCGGGGCTCGTCTTCGTCGACCCGAGAACCGCGGAGTACCAGCTCGGCTACCGCGAACACCTCACGCCCGACGAGCTGCAGGCAGACGCAGCGGACCTTGCCACGCTCAAGGACGAGTCGTTCGGTCCGGAGATCCTGGCCTTCGACGAGAGCGCGCAGCAGGTTGTGGCCGCCGGCAAGGTCGCGGACGTGCCCGTGGTCGTCCTCACGGCAGGTGTCCCGAGCCAGGCCGGCGACGATCTGACGTTCTGGCGCCTCACCCAGCAGCACCTCGCGGAGCAGGTGACCGACGGCGAGGCTCGGATCGTGGACGGCGCAGAGCACGAGATCTGGCGAACACACTCGTCGGCCGTGGTCGACGCCGTCACGGAGGTCGCCGGCAAGACGTGAACGCTGCGCACGATGGCTACGTGCCGCGCGGCGGTATGCCCGATTGGTGACCGGGTACCCGTGAAGAGGTGCAGACCACACAGTGGCGAATCGCCGCCGGGGTTGGGGCCTTCGTGGTGGTCGTCGGTCTCGTGTGGTTCGGGGTCTCCGTGCTCTACCCCGTCGCGCGTGACTCCAGCTGCAACGGCGTGCAGCTGAGATCGGACATCAACGCACCGTCGGAGAAGGCAGCAGGGCAGCCACGGATCGGTGCCGGTTCGATCACCGCATCGCTGCGGCAGGCGTTGCGCGGACAGCAGCAGGTCGCGGTGTGCCGCGACTTCGCCGATCCGTACGTGCTCGAGGACGGTGGCACGTTCTACGCCTACTCGACGAACAGCGACGGCATGCACGTTCCGGTCCTGTCCTCGCGTGGATTGTTCACCACCGGCGCGCGCCACGACGCGCTGCCCAAGCTGCCCGCGTGGTCGGCGCAGGGCTTCGGTCGCGTGTGGGCGCCGTCGGTGCTGCACCAGGGCAACCAGTACGTCCTCTACTACACGACCGGCGCGGACGAGCAGCGCCAGTGCATCTCGCGCGCGGTGAGCCCGAAGCCAGAGGGACCGTTCACCGACGACACCCCCGGAGCGATGATCTGCCCGTCACCGGCAGGCGCCATCGACCCGAGCCCGTTCGTCGACGCAAACGGTCGCGCCGTGCTCCTCTGGAAGGACGAGCAGACGCGAGCGATCGTGTCGCAGCCACTCACCGCCGACGGCCTCGGACTGGAGGGCCAGCCCACCACGCTCATCACTGCGGACCAGCCTTGGGAAGCCGGTGTGGTGGAGGCGCCGAGCATGACGGTCACCGACGGCACCTACCTCCTCTTCTACTCGGGTAACGACTGGCAGACCGCCGACTACGCCGTGGGCTACGCGACCTGCGCCGCGCCCACGGGGCCGTGCACGAAGGCCGGCGACAAGCCCTGGATCGCCCAGACCGCCGACGCACGCGGCCCGGGTGGTGTCGAGGTGTTCGCCGACTCGGCCGGCAAGCGGTGGCTCGTCGGTCACGCATGGATCGGCCCCGACGTCGGCTACCCGAAGGGCGCCCGCGACCTCTTCGTCCTCCAGCTCACTGGAGTCAACGGCCAACCCGTCGCGTCCTGAGCCCCACAGACCGCGGCGAATGTTGGATGCGAGGCGGTCCCCCAGTGCCGTTTCGCTCCGAAGTTGGCTGGTCGGGACGAGGCGCCGGAGCTCGTGACTAGCCCGGGCCGTGATGAAGACAATGGGTAGGTTTCGACCAGAAATAGCCCGATGAGGCCATTTCGCCCCGTTCCTCTGGCTCGTAGGTTGCTCACAGGAACCGAATGCGGTGGCGGGCCGCACTCGAGCGACGAGGGGACGGGACATGAAGGGACTGGAGAGGACGCGTCAGCATCGGCGCGCACGAGCCGTGGTGGCCGGGGTCATCGGGGTGCTTGCGCTGTGCGCTGGTTCGTCTGCACCCGCGACGGCAGCGACGTTTGATGTTGCGTGCAACGGCGCGAACAACGCGCCGGGTGCGTTCGCGGACGCTGGTTTCGCCGCGGATTGCTTGAAGCTGTACGGCATCTCCTTTGGCAAGGCAGACGGATCGTTCGGTGAAGACGACGCGTTGCTCCGCAGCCAGGTGTCGAGCCTTCTCGCTCGACTGATCCAGCTGTCGGGTGCGACGTTGGGCGCCCGCCAGTCGTTCGAGGATGTGAACTCCACGAAGGTTCCCAACGCGCAAGTCCGAGATGAGATCGAGCTGCTTGCCGGCTCCGGCATCATCACCGGCTACGGCGATGGACGATTTGGACCGACCGACTACCTCACGGTGGCGCAGGCAGCGACGCTCCTCGTCCGCGCGCTGGCCTTCATCGACTCGCAGCGTCCCGACGCGTACGACGTTCGTGACCAAGGGAGCACCGGTGCGAACTACGGCTACGCGCTCACCCTCTTGCTGCTGAACCCGTCGGCGGGGGATGCCTACTGGCCGTCGTATCCGGCGCAGGCGTCTGACGTGACCGTGCGCGGTCTGCTTGCCGACATGGTCGCAGTGAGCGTCCAGGGCCTGGTCGACCGCAGCGTCGTGGCGAACCGCGGGGGAAAGATCCCGCCTCCTGTCACGACGCCACCCCCGGTCACCCAACCGCCGCCATCCAACTGCACCCCGGGCTATGACCCGTGCATTCCGCCCGGCGCCGACGTGGACTGCGCCGGTGGGTCCGGGAACGGGCCGCGCTACATCCAGGGTCCGGTCACGGTGACCGGCAGCGATCCGTACGATCTCGATTCGGACAATGACGGGATCGGCTGCGAGGGCTGACGTCAGCGCTTCTTGGCGTCGTCGGCGAGCTCGTCCTTGAAGCTGCGGGCGGTGCCCCACCGGAACATGGGCGGGACGAGGTGGCGTGTCACGACGGCGGGCCGGAACCACGTGGGCACGTACACCTCGGACTTGTTCTTCTCGATCGCGTCGATGACCGCGTCGGCAACGTCGTCCGCGGGAACGGGCTTGGGCCGCTCGCGGTCGTAGGGGTGGCCGCGCGCGTCGCCGAAGTCGGTGGCGACCGGTCCGGGGTTCACCAGCGAGACGCCGATGCCGTACGGCTCGACCTCGACGGCCAGCGCCTCGGTCAGCCCGACACCAGCGAACTTCGTCGCGGAGTACACCGCCTCGAACGGTGAACCGATGCGGCCGGCGATCGATCCGATGGTGACGATGTGGCCACGGCGGCGCTCGATCATCCCTGGCAACACCGCACGGATCGCATACATGGTGCCGAGGACGTTGACCCGCACGAGCCGGTCGAGCTCCTCGTCGGAGATGTCGGCGAACGGGCCGTAGGCGCCGATGCCGGCGTTGGCGACGAGCACGTCGATCGGTCCGAGTCCGCTCTCGAGCGCGGCGATCGCGCCTGACAGTGCGGCGCGATCGCCGACGTCAGCGGCCGCGAAGGCGCCGCGCCCGCCGAGCTCGTCCAGCACCTTGGTCAGGTCGCCTTGGGAGCGGGCGATGAGTCCGACCCGTGCCCGCTTCGCAGCAGCCGCCTTGGCGACCGCGGCGCCGATGCCGCGCGACGCGCCGGTGATGAGCACGACCGTGTCGCGCAGGTCGAGCTGGCTCACGACGCGCCGCCGCCGCCCTCGATGCGCTTGCGGATCGCCTCGAAGTCCGCGTCGTTCTCGACTCCCCGCTGCTGCTCCATCGCCAGCTTCTCCTCGGGCGTGGCGTTCAGCTCGCGCTCCTTGCGATCCAGCGCCGCGTCGGCCCGCTTCTTCGCGTCGCCCACGGTGTCATCGAGCTCGCGCTTCTCGCGGCGCAGCGCGGCCTTGATCCGGTCCCAGGTCCCCATCTCAACCCTCTCGCTCGATCGGCACCATCTCGCCGGTGCGATCGCGGGCGACGACCGACCGGACCGACGTGATGAAGTCCTCCGCCGCCATCACGGTCACCGCGGACGTGCCGGGTTCGACGATGCCGATCTCGACGAGGTCGTTCGGAAGGTCGAAGCCCTCCGTGTAGAAGGGCGAGTCCGTCTGCCCATGGATGTTTCGCTGCCACTGCCCGACGTACAGCCACGCTTCGATGAGGTGCACCTTGTCGCCGTCGCCCTGGGTGATGGTGAGGTCGCCGACCTCGAACGCCTCCTTGCCCTGGTTGTCGACCTCGGCGAGGACCATGCGCAGCGGGCGGGTCTCGCCGACCCCGTCGTGAAACGCTTCGACTCGCTGCACGAGCTCGTTGTCGGCCGGCGCGGGGATCGTGTAGCGGACCGTCAGGCCGTCCTTGGTCCTGAGCACGTACACCTGCGGCGCGGTGTCGCTCACCTCGATCGCTGCGACCGTGGTGGTCGTCGACGACGACGATGCCGCTGCTGTGGTGGATGGTGCCGACGTCGCGGTCGTCGTCGGCGCGGCCGAGCCGCCGCCGCCATTGCTGCACCCGAACAGCGCGAACGAGACCGCCCCCGCCACCAGAACGCCCTTTGTCATCGACGAACTTTGCCGCGTCCACGGGTCGCGCGCCGGGCGGCGATGCCCGCGGTCGCCTCGCCGAGCGCGAGGAACAGGTCGGTGGCGTCGTCGACGAGCTGTTCAGGCGTCACGTCGATGCGTCCCTCGAGCCACTCGACCAGCAGCTCGCTGATGCCGCCGACCAGGATCGCGGCGCCGATCCGGCCGATGCGCTCGCCCGGCGGAGGCGCGCCGTGCTTGCCCGCGGCCGCCTGCTCGACGAGGCCGACAAGGGTGTGCCCGGCCTCCTTGCGGCGCCGGTTGAGGGCCTCGCTGCCGAGCGCTTCGACGTAGAGCACCTTGCCCCGCCGGCGATCCTCGTCGACGAAGCGCACGCTCGACTCGATCGCGGCACGCAGCTGCGCCCGCGGTTCACCGGGCGCCGCCAGCTGCGCCTCGACCACCTCGTTCGCCAGCTCACCGACGACTCGGTCGTAGACGGCCACGACGAGCGAGTCGAGGTCCTCGAAGCTCTCGTAGAAGTAGCGCGGGTTGAGCCGTGCCTTCACGCACACGGCCCGGACCGTCGTCGCCTCTGCCCCCTTGGTGCCGAGCAGGTCGAACGTCGCGTCGAGCAGCATCGTGCGCCGCTCAGCCTTGCGAGCGACCGGCGAGAGTCCGACCCAACGCACGTCGCGGCGGGCCTTGGTGCGAGTTGGCATCAAGCGTTACCATAACCTACGGTGATGGCAACGAGCGTTGCCAAGGGGAGGGCCGGGGTGGTCGAACACGTTGTCGTCGTCGGTGGAGGCATCGGAGGACTCGGCACCGCGCTGGCGCTCGGCCGGGCCGGGCACCGAGTGACCGTCCTCGAGCGCGACGTCCTGCCGACGATCGACGATCCCGACGAGGCCTTCGCGGCGGAGCGACGAGGTGCGCCTCAGGTCCACCAGACCCACGGCTTCCTCGCCCGGCTTCAGGTGGTGCTGCGCGACCGGTTCCCCGATGTGTTCGAGGACCTGATGGCCGCCGGCTGCACGACGATGTCGACGACCGCGAACCTCGGCGAGCCCCGCCCCGGTGACGAGGACCTCAAGGTGCTGATCGTCCGCCGGACCACGCTCGAGTGGGTGCTGCGGCGCGCCGCGCTGGCCCAGCCCGGCGTCGAGATCCGCTCGGGTGTCGGCGTGTCCGGTCTCGTCGGCCGGCGCAGCGAGGACGACCCGGTGCCCACGGTCACCGGCGTGAGGCTCGACGACGGCACGACGATCGACGCCGACCTGGTCGTCGCAGCGAACGGCCGGGGGAAAG
>JADMIO012610853.1_pt1 | contig 17246 bp, 10 predicted proteins | sample 8958161 | NCBI WGS metagenome assembly JADMIO01 (sample SAMN16585339, study PRJNA669376) | soil metagenome | isolation source: Crop rotation soil | place: USA: Cullars Rotation, Alabama | collected 2011
ACGGCGAGCGGGCGCGCGTCACGGTCACGGACACCGGTCCGGGGATCGCCGCCGACGTGCTGCCGCGCATCTTCGACGTCTACTACTCGACGAAGAAGGGCGGCACCGGCCTCGGCCTGCCGACGACGAAGCGCATCATCGAAGAGCATGGCGGAAGCCTCGAGGTCGCAACCGAGCCGGGCAAAGGCACGTCGTTCACGATCTTGCTCCCGATCGCGGCGCCGACCCCGAAGTGAGCGCGACAAAACGGCAGAACGGCCGTGACGAATTCGCACGGCCGAACCCCGCCGCTGCGACAGAATCCGCCGTAAACTGCTGAAACAGATCGACTTGAAACCATGTCATTCCGTCGAGGCGCCGCTCCGGAAATTGGTTCGGGGGTTGCATGGCCCTGCCGTCACCGCCAGCGAATGGGCGGTCGAAGCATCCAACGAATGAGCGATCGTGACGGCGTCACGAGAGGATTCTGAATCATGGCAACGGCTGGCAAGGAATCGAAGATCATCGGGATCGACCTCGGCACGACGAACTCCTGCGTCGCGATCATGGAGGGGTCTCAGCCGATGGTGATCACCAACACCGAAGGCTCGCGGATCACTCCGTCGGTCGTCGGCTTCATGGAGAACGGCGAACGCATCGTCGGCGCCCCGGCGAAGCGCCAGGCGGTCACGAACGCGAAGAACACCGTGTTCTCGATCAAGCGCTTCATGGGCCGCCGCCACTCGGAGGTCGCGGTCGAAGAGAAGATGGTCCCGTACAAGCTCGTCGGCTCGCCGGAGGAGCTGGTGAAGGTCGACATCCGCGGCAAGCAGTTCACGCCGCCCGAGGTGTCGGCGATGATCCTGCGCTCCTTGAAGGAGACTGCGGAAGCCTATCTCGGCGAGACCGTGACGCGCGCCGTGATCACGGTGCCCGCGTACTTCAACGACTCGCAGCGCCAGGCGACCAAAGACGCCGGCACGATCGCCGGCCTGCAGGTGGAGCGCATCGTCAACGAGCCCACCGCCGCCGCGCTCGCGTTCGGCATGGACAAGAAGAAGAGCGGCAAGATCGCGGTGTACGACCTCGGCGGCGGCACGTTCGACATCTCGATCCTCGAGATCGGCGACGGCGTCTTCGAGGTGAAGGCGACCAACGGCGACACCCATCTCGGCGGCGACGACTTCGACCAGGCGCTGATCGACCACGTCGCGAACGAGTTCAAGAAGCAGCACGGCGTCGACCTGCGTAACGACGTGATGGCCCTTCAGCGTCTGAAGGAAGCCTGCGAGAAGGCGAAGATCGAATTGTCCGCGCAGCTCCAGACCACGATCAACCTGCCGTTCGTCACGGCCGACGCGTCGGGTCCGAAGCACCTGCTCATCGACATCTCGCGCGCGAAGTTCGAACAGCTCGCGGCCAACCTCATCGAGCGCACGCGCGGTCCGTGCGAGACCTGTCTCAAGGACTCGGGCCTCAAGGCCAGCGAGATCGACGAAGTCATCCTCGTCGGCGGCTCGACGCGCGTCCCCGCGGTGCAGGAGATCGTCCGCAAGATCTTCAACAAGGAACCGAATCGCTCGGTGAACCCGGACGAGGTCGTCGCGATCGGCGCCGCGATCCAGGGAGGCGTGCTGTCCGGCGGCGTCACCGACGTCGTCCTTCTCGACGTCACGCCGCTCACACTCGGCATCGAGACGCTCGGCGGCGTGCGCACTCCGCTGATCGAGAAGAACACGACGATCCCGACCAGCAAGAAGCAGATCTTCTCGACGGCCGAGGACAATCAGGAAGCGGTCGACATCCACGTGCTGCAGGGCGAGCGCGAGTTCGCGAAGGACAACCGCACGCTCGGCAAGTTCCGGCTCGACGGCATCCGTCCCGCGCCGCGCGGCCTGCCGCAGGTCGAGGTCACGTTCGACCTCGACGCCAACGGCATCCTCAAGGTGTCGGCGAAGGATCTCGGCACCGGCAAGGAGCAGCAGATCAAGATCGACCGCAGCAGCTACGGTCTCGACGAGAAAGAGATCGACAAGATGCGGCGCGACGCCGAGGCGAACGCGGACACCGACAAGAAGCGGCGCCAGCTCGTCGAGATGAAGAACCAGTGCGACCAGATGATCTACCAGGCCGAGAAGGCGCTGAAGGACGCGGGCGACAAGGTCGCCGCGGCCGACAAGAGCGCGGTCGAGGCCGCCATCCACGACCTGCGCGGCGCGATGGGCGTGGAAGATCCGGACAAGCTGCGCGGCGCGCTCGAGACGTTCAGCAAGGCGGTCGAGCCGGTGATGCGGCGGATCCAGGAATCCACGATGGCGGGCGCCGGACCCGGCGGCGCGGGCGGTCCTCCGCCCGGTGAAGCGGCCGGCGCGGGCGCCGGCAAGAAGGACGACGACGTCATCGACGCGGACTTCGAGGTCAAGAACTGACCCCGTACGGGCGGCCTCCGGCCCGCCCGTCGTGGAATCCTACGTCGACGTTGAATCACATCGAAGGGCACACAGCCGTGTGCCCCTACGATTGGCTCGACGTTGCGTACCCAGCGATCGGCGTGCGACCCCGCACGCCGATTTCGTTTCGCGAGCGGTTTGTCACGTTTCTTCCGCCCGAGGCGGATACCGCGCTTCATCGCGTCCGCTATAACGGCGCGCCATGATCGAGGTTGCAGGACTCATCAAACGCTACGGTGAGGTCGTCGCGGTGAACGACATCTCGTTCCGCGTCGGCGAGGGCGAAGTCGTCGGCTTCCTCGGGCCGAACGGCGCCGGCAAGTCGACGACGCTGAAGATCCTCACCTGCTATCAGCCGGCGACCCGCGGCATGGTTCGCGTCGCCGGCTTCGACGTGCTGTCCGACTCGCTCAAGGTTCGCGAGCACCTCGGCTACCTGCCGGAGACGGTTCCGCTCTACCCCGACATGCGCGTCGAGGAGTTCCTGCGCTTTCGCGCGCTGCTGAAGGGCGTGCGCCGCCGCGACGTGAAGAAGATGGTCGAGCTCGCGCTCGAGCGCTGCGGCTGCGTCGAGATGCGCCGCCGGATGATCTTCGCGCTCTCCAAGGGTTATCGCCAGCGCGTCGGGATCGCCGACGCGATCGTGCACGATCCGCCGATCATGGTGCTCGACGAGCCGACGTCGGGCCTCGATCCGAACCAGCGCATCGAGGTCCGCAAGCTCATCACCGAGCTCGGACGCAACAAGACCGTGATCCTGTCGAGCCACATCCTCGCGGAAGTCGAAGCCGTCGCGCAGCGCGTGATCATCATCCATCGCGGCCGCATCGTCGCCGACGGAACGCCGCCGCAGCTCACCGTCCAGTTCGCGCAGGAAGCCGCGCTGCGACTCGAAGTTCGCGGCGATCGCGCATCGCTCGAGCGGGCGATCACGAGCGTCGCCGGAGTCGCGATCCGCGGCAACGAGGTGCGCGCCGACGGAGTGTGCGCTTTCGACCTGGCGATGCCCGCGGGCTCCGATTCGCGCGAGGCGATCGCGGAGGCCATCGCGCGCGCGGGCGGGCGGCTGCGCGAGATGCATCAGCCGGTCGCGAGCCTGGAAGCGATCTTCCGAAGGCTCACCGTCGGCGATTCCGCCGCGTCCGCCGCGGAGCACGCCGCATGAGATGGCTGCGCACGTTCGGAGTGCTGCTCGGCCGCGAGGTGGAGTCCTACTTCCTCGCGCCCTTGATGTACCTCGTGCTCGCGGTGTTCCTCGTACTCAACGGCATCGCGTTCTACTTCAGCGTCGTCGACACCCACGGCAACGTGAACCAGACCGTGCGCACCTTCCTCGGCGGGTCGATCCTGTTCTGGATCAACATCCTCGTCATCCCGCCGCTCTTGACGATGCGGCTGCTCGCCGAGGAGAAGCGCACCGGGACGATCGAAGGGCTGATGACCGCGCCGGTGACGGACGTCGCCGTCGTGCTCGCGAAGTTCACCGGCGCCCTCCTGTTCTACGTCGCGCTGTGGCTGCCGTCGTCGATCTACCTGATCATGATGAAGTCGTTCGGCGCGCTGCCCGATCCGGGCGTGCTCGCGACCAGCTACCTCGGCGTGCTGCTGCTCGGCGCGCTGCTCCTGTCGATGGGCGTGCTGGCGTCCGCGATCTCACCCAATCAAGTTGTCGCGGCGATCCTCGGGATCGTCGGCAACCTCATCCTCTTCTTCGTGCCGCTCTTCTCGCTGCAGATGGGTCCGGGAATGATCCGCAACGCGCTCGAGCAGTTGTCGATCCTGTTCCACTTCCAGGGCTCGTTCGGCAAGGGCGTGTTGGATTCCGGCGTGCTGTCGGTCTACGTCGCCGGGTCGGCGCTTTTCCTGTTCTTCGCGGTCCGCGCGATCGAATCGCGGAGGTGGTCGTGAGCGATCGCCGCACGTTCGGCGCGGGCAAGAAGGCCGCGATCTTCGTGAACGTCGTCGTGATGGTGGCGCTCGCCGCCGTCGCCGCGGGCTTCACGATCTACCTGCTCAGCTTCACCAGGCTGCGCCTTCGGCTCGACCTCACCCAGTCCGCGAACTACTCGCTGACGCCGCAGAGCATCGAGATGCTCGCCGGGCTCGACCGCGACGTCGAGATCGTGACCGTCACCGATCCGGCCGCGACGGGAACCTGGGATCCGGATGGGGCCATCCCGCGCGCGATGGAATACGTGCGCGACCTGCTGCAGGAGTACAAGGTTCGCGCCGCCGGCCGGCTCTCGATCGAGAACCTCGACGTCCAGCACGACCCCGGACGAGTGCGCGACGTCCAGCGCGAGGTGGGAATCCTCTTCTACAACTTCGTGCTGGTGAAGTGCGGGAAGAACAAGCGCCTGCTGCAGCTCGATCCCGACCTCGCCGAGTTCGTGCGCGGCGACGTCAACATGCGGCGCGCGACGTCGCTGGTCGCGTATCGGGTCGAGGAAGCGCTGTCGTCGGCGATCTTCGGAGCGCTCGACGAGAAGAAGCCGCAGGTCTACGTCATCACCGGACACGACGAAGTCGCGATCTCGCAGAACACGCCGGAGGGCGGCGCGCTGCTCGCGACGTCGCTCGGGCGCGACAACGTCGCGATCGCCGATTGGTCGCTCTTCCAGACCAAGAAGATCCCGGACGACGCCGACGCCGTCTTCCTCCTCGGGCCGCAGTCGCCGCTGGTGCAGGACGAGCGCGCGGCGATCGACGCCTATCTGCGCAAGGGCGGGCACATGCTGGTGTGCATCGACCCGTTCTGCGATCCGTCGCTCGACGACCTGTGGGGCGAACTGGGCGTCGAGCTGGAGCGCAACGTGATCACGTCGCCGGTCTCCTCGGTGACCACGAACCAGGATCCGCGCCAGCACTACATCGGTCCGACTTCCGGCGGCAGCTACGGCTCGCACGCGATCGTCGACGGATTGAAGCAGCGCTCGCTGACCGTCGTCCTCGATCAATGCGCCGCGATCCGGCCGAAACCGGGCTCCGAGAAGCCGTTCACGACCCTTCTGACGTCGTATCGCAACGCGTTCGGCGACGTCCCGGATCCGAAGACCCGCAAGGGCGACCTGAAGTGGGACAAGAAGACCGAGACCGAGGGCCAGCGCATCTTCGGCGCGGCGCTCGAGTTCACGGAAGGACCCTATTCGGGAGCGCGCGTCGTCTTCATGACGAGCTGGGCGTGGCTGCGCAACGACGCGATCCGCAGCTATCAGGGCAACGACGAGCTGCTGCGCCGCGCGACGGGTTGGCTCGTCGGCAAGAAGAAGGGCGCGATCGCGCCGCCGCCGCGCCTGCCGCCGCCGACCGTGAGCGAGCTGAAGGCGGACGAGTACGACATGATCGCGACGTACACGATGCTCGTGCTTCCCGGCGGAGCGCTGTTGCTCGCGATCCTGGTCTGGTTCGCGCGCCGGAACTGACATGCGACTGCGCACGACCCTGATCCTCCTCGTATTCGTTCTCGCCCTTCTCGGCGTGTGGTGGTTCGCCGATCATCGCCAGCCCGCGGATACGCAAAAGGTCGGGCCGAAGCGGCTGCTCGGGTCGTTCAATCCGACGCTGCTCGAGCGCATCGAGGTGAACCTCACGACGACGCAGATGATGGTTCTCGTGCCGCGTGAGCGCGACTGGTGGTTCGCGGAGCCGTTCAAGGATCGGGCGAAGCGCGAGCAGGTCGAGTACCTGCTCGAGATCCTGACGCAGAACGCGCGCTTCGACGCGAACCCCGAGCCGACGAAGGAGCTGCTCGAGAAGACCGGCCTCGAGCCGCCGCGCGCGCGCGTCACGCTCGTCGGCGACGGTGGAACCCAGAAGATCAGCCTGCGCATCGGCGAGCGCGATCCGGCACAGCAGCTCGTCTACGTGCGGATCGAAGGCGACGACGCGATCTACACGACGGGCGCGAACCTCGTGAACCTGCTCGACCGCCATCAACAGGATTGGCGCGACTCGCGATTCGTGAGCGGCGACGGCGCGCTGGTCCGCAGCATCGAGATCGCGCGGCCGGACGAGCCGCGGATCGTCGCCGAGCGCACGTCGGGGTCCGACTGGTCGATCGTCGCGCCTTTCGTGTATCCCGGTGACGACGACATCCTCGGCCGCCTTGTGAACGGCCTGCTGCTGCTCTCCGTCGACAACTTCCTCGCGCTCGACGCGAAGCCGGAGGATCTCGAGAAAGTGAACCTCGGCGCCAAGGCGACGGTCGTCACGCTGATGTTCGGGACGCGCAAGCTCGAGCTCCGCTTCGGCGGCGAGGCCGGCGGCAAGACGCGCCGCTACGCGATCGATTCCGAGCGCAACCACGGCTTCGTCGTGAACGGCCCGGCGCTCGCGCTGCTCGACACGCCGGCGAAAGGTCTGCGCGACAAGTTCGTCGCGCGCGTCCCGCCCGGCGACGTCACGCGCGTTCGAGTCGACCGCGATGGCGAGACGCGCTTCGAGCTGCAATTCCGCGCATCGGAGCGGCGCTTCTACTACGTACAGCCGTTCACCAACCCCTGCGACGACGCGCGCAACTCGCAGCTCCGCTCGTGGCTCGGCGCTCTCACCGGACTTCAGGCGAGCGACTTCCTCGATCCCGACGAGAGGCCCGCGGGCGTCGACGTCGACGAGGCCCTGGGATTCAAGGATCCGCACTTCGTCTGCTTCGTCGACACTGCGACCGGCAAGGGGGCGAGCGAGACGATTCGCATCGAAGTTGGAGACGACACATCGGGAAAGCGGCCGGTGCGCCGCACCGACAAGCTGAAGGACGTGATCTGGATGGTGCCGACGAGCGTCGTCGATCCGGTCGGCGACATCGATCCGCGCGTCTTCCTCGCGCGCGAGATCGTGCCCGACGCGCTCCAGGACTTCGAGAAGGTGACGATAAGGCTCGGCGATCGCTCGCGAACGATCGTGCGGACCGGCGAGGTGCAGGGAACCCGCGGCTGGATCGATCCGACGAAGCCGAACGCCTCGACCGCGGACATCCAGGCGTTCGTGTTCCGCCTGAAGGGTTTGCAGGTCGACCGCATCCTGCCGCGCGACGAGGTCGCGGCCGACGGGTTCGAGCATGCGGCGACGATCGACATCGAGTTCTCGGGCCCGCGCGCGAAGGACGAACCGATCCACCTCGAGATCGGCGCGAAGGACGAGTCGGGCAAGCTGGTGGCCGTGAAGGCGAGCCGGTTCCCGAATCGCACCGTGGCGCTGGCCGACGCGTGGCTGCGCGACGAGCTGGAGCCGCTCTTCAAGTAGAGTACGTCGTCAGGATGGGCGCCTTCGGATCCGAGTGAACGATGCACCGCGCGCGGAACGACGTCGTGGAAGCCGCGCTCCTGGCGCCGCTCGTCGAGCCAAGTCCCGGTCTGCTGCATCGATCCATACGCGTGCCGATCGCCGCCCATCACGGGATCGTCCGCCTCCACGACGTCCTCGCGGTCGACCCCGTCCGCTTCTCGGCGCTCGCCGGCGTCGCCGATCCCTTGAACGTCTCCGACGCGCTCTTCCTCGACGTCGAGACCACGGGGCTCGGCCGCGGCGACGAGGTCGTCTTCCTGGTGGGAACGATCGCGCTCGAGCGCGAGTTCGTCGTCGTCGAGCAGTGGCTGCTGGCCGGCGACGGAGATCTCCGCGCGCGCGCCGCCGAGCGCGAGATGCTCGAGCGCGTCGTCGCGCGGGCCGCGGCGAAGAAGGGCCTCGTGACGTTCGTCGGCAAGGCGTTCGATCGCCATCGGCTGGACGATCGCGTCGCCTTGGTGCTCGGCGCCGGCGAGCGGCCGTTCGCCGCGATGCCGCATGTCGACCTCTATCACGTCTCGCGCCGTCTCTTCGCGCCGCGGCTTCGCGACGGCCGACTCGCCACGCTCGAGGCCGATCTGCTCGGCGTCGCTCGGGGTCGCGATCTCTCCGGCGCGGAGTGCCCCGAGGCCTGGCTCGATTTCGTCGAGAGCGGCGATCGTTCCCGGATCGATCCGGTTCTCCGCCACAACGCGCTCGATGCGCTCTCGCTCGTCGCGCTGCTGGCGCGCGCCGATCAGGTCTTCGCCGCGCCGGAGGACGCGCTCGAGGCGGCGCGCGCGGGGCTGCTGTTCCACGCGCGCGACGGAGGCGCGTGCGAGGAGATCGCGCTGTCGCTGCTCGAGAGGGCTTGCGCGCACCGATCCTCGTCCTCGAACGAGATGCTGGCGGCGATCGAGGCCCTCACCGATCGCCTGAGCCGCCGCGGCGACCACGCTCGCGCGCTGCAGATCCTTGAGGGCGCCATGGAATCCGCGGTCGCGGAGAGCCGCGGCAGGCTCGCCGCGCGACTCGCGCGCCTCCAGCGGCGCCGGCGCTGAAGCGTCGTCGGTCGGACCGCGTCCGTCTTCCGTCGGCAGTCGGACCGCGTCCGTCTTCCGTCGGCAGTGGGACCGCGTCCGTCTTCCGTCGGCAGTCGGACCGCGTCCGTCTTCCGTCGGAGGATGGACGCGGTCCGGATACCGTCACCTGCCCGGCCGCTCGGACGCCTTGCGCAGCGGCGGCTGCGGCCGCTCGTTCCAGGCCTTCACGTCGCCGAGCAGGATCTCGATGCCCTTTGCGAGCTGCTCGTCCTTCCCGGCGGGAAGTTCGCCGGGCTTCGGCCACACCGTGTAGTCGGGTTCGGCGCCGTTCAGCTCCATGTCCTCGCCGCTGCCCGGCAGGAACCAGCCGCGGAACGGCAGCCGCAGGAACCCGATGTCGAGGATCTCCGTTCCGCCGGTGCTGATGACTCCGCCCGCGGTGCGGACGCCCACCAGTTTGCCGCGCTTCAGCGTCTGGATCGCGTGCGCGAAGATCTCCGCGTTGCTGAAGCTGTTCTGATCGCAGAGCACGAGGATCGGCTTGCTCCAGCTCGCGTATACCTGTCGGTCTTGCGGATACCCCGCCTTGCCGCCGCGGCCGACGGCGATCGCGTGCGCGGGTTGCGTGAGCGACGTGAGCAGGTGGTCGGCCGTCGACCCGCCGCCGTTGGCGCGCACGTCGATGATCAGGCCGTCCTTGCCGTAGCCGATTCGGTACAACTCGGCATCGAAGCGCTGGAAGCTCGACCAGTCCATCCCGGCGATGTGGAGGTAGCCGAGCTTCCCGTTCGACTTCTGGTCGACCGTCTTCCGATTGAAGTCGATCCATTCGTCGTAGAGCGCCTGCCGCATCGCTCCGTAGGTGGTGGGGCGCACGACGACGTCGCGCTCCTTCGATTTGTCGGCGCTCTGCACCCGCAATTTGATGTCGCGCGGCGCGGTGCCGTTCAGCACCTCCGTGGGATCGAGCGCGGGATCGACGGCGCGGCCGTCGACCGCGAGCACCACTTCGCCGACCTCGACTTTCGCGCTGCCCTCGGCGCACGGTCCCTTCTTCCAAACGAACTGCACCTTCCAGCCCGGCCCCTTGAACGTCGGGTCGAACCGCAGTCCGAGATGCGCGGTCGTGTCGACGAACGCTGGCGGGCCGCTCTCGGGGGGCTCGGTCGCCGAGAACCCGAGATGCGAACCGTTCAACTCGCCGAGCATCAACTGGACGACCTGCTGCAGCTGCGCGACGTCGACCGCGCCGTACGCCGCATCCTCGTACTTGCGCCGGATTGCGTCCCAGTTCCGGTTGTTCAGCCGGTCGTCGTAGAAGCCGTCGCGCATCACGCGCCACGCCATCACGAACGCGGTACGGAAGCGCTCGCCGACCTTGATCTCCTGTTGCGTCGAGAACGCGCTCGAGGTCTGCGCTCCTTGCGCGTTCGTCGTCGTGGGGACTCCCGCGGAAACGCCGCCCCAGACCTTCGCCTTGGCGGCGCGCGTCGGCCGCGAGAGGAACTTCGCAGGCAGCGGCTTCGGCGTGAGGTCGTCGGGGAACTCGACGGAGTAGACGCCGGCCTTGCCGTCGATCGTCGCGTTGAACGCGAGCTTCTTGTCGTCGATGAAGAGCAAGCCGCCTTCGTTCGAGTCCGCGATGCGGAGCGGGTGGAGGCGGTCGCGCAGTCCGTCGAAGTCGATCTTGACCTCGGGAACCTCGGGCTTCTTCTCTTCGGGCTTCTTCTCCTCCGGCTTCTTCTCGTCGGGTTTCTCCGCAGGCTTGTCGCCCTTCGAGTCATCCTTCCCCTTCGCCGGCTTGTCGGCCTTGCGCTCCTTCTCCATCTTCTCGAGCGCCTTCTTCAGCTTGCGGTCGCGCGAGTCCTGATCCTCGTCCTCCTTGCGCAGCCAGACCCAATGGATGTCGACCTCGTCCTGCAGCCGCTTGCCGACGAAGGCAAGGATGCGGCCGTCGAGCGACCAATGCGCCTCGTAGTCGTTGTCGGGATGGACCGAGACGTTGTAGGGCGGCGCCGAGCCGTCGGCGGGGACGATCCACACGTCGCTGTTGAAGTTCTCGTCGGCGACCGAATAAGCGATCCATTTCGAATCGGGCGACCACTCGTAGCTCGGCGCGTCGAACGACGCGAGCAGACGCTTCGGCGCCCGTCCTTCGAGATCCGTGATCATGAGGTCGCCGGCGCCGCGCACGAACGACAGTCGCGTGCCGTCCGGCGAGATGCGAAGCTGGCGCTCGATCTCGACGTCCTGCGTCACGCGCTTCATCACGAAGTCGCGATTGCGCCACCAGTATTGGTCCTCGTCGGCGCGCTCGACCCGCCACACGTCGCTCTGCCCCTGCTGGTCGGAGACGAAGTAGATCGCCTTGCCGTCCGGCGAGAACAGGGGCTCGCTCTCGGACTCCGGAGTGTTGGTGACGCGCACCGGCTCGCGCAGCTCGGTGTCCATGACGAACAGGTCGCCGCCCGCGATGAACGCGATCTCGAGAGCATCGGGCGAATACGCCGCGCTCTCCGCGGTCGTCAGCGTGCGCCGCGTCGTCTCGCGGCGCAGCGGCTCTCCGTCGTTGACGAGATCGATGCGCCGCGGCGGCTCACCGCTCGCCGGACGGAACACGTGGAGATCGACGCCGCGCCGGAACACGATCGTCTTCCCGTCGGCGGAGCACGCGGCGAAGGTGACGCCGTCGTCCTGGAAATCGGTGAGCTTCTTCGTCGTCGCGTTGCCGAGATCGCGCTCGTAGAGGTTGTACGTCCCGTCCTGCTCAGACGCGAAGTAGAAGCCGCTGCCGTCGCCGCGCCACATCGGATTCCGCGCGCCGCGGTCCGAGTGCACGAGCTCGGTGAACGCGGCGGTCGCCTTGTCGTAGAGCCAGATCTGCGCCGCTTCGGTGCCCACGTAGCCCTTGCGCCACCAGTCGAAGCCTTCGCGCACGAACAGGATCCGCTGGCCGTCCGGCGAGTACGTCCCGCCCGCGGCGTAGTCGTCGAACACCACACGCTCGGCGGTGCGCTTCTGCAGATCGACCTCGATCAAGCGCTGCGGCGAGCGCCAGAAATGATCGCGCGAGCCGCGCGTCAGCAGCACGTCGTTGCCCGGCGCGAACTCCTCGATCGCGTAGCCCTCGCTGTGCCACGTGCGCTGCGTCGGCGCTCCGCCGGCGACCGGCATCGTGAACACCTGAGAGGTGCCGGTGCGATTCGAGACGAACGCGAGGAGCTTGCCGTCGCGCGAAAAGCGCGGATTGCGATCCTGGCTGCGATCGAAGGTGAGACGCGTCGCGGCGCCGCCCGCGGTGCTCGCCGTCCACACGTCGCCGGCGACCGCGAACGCGAGCCGCTCGCCGTCGGGCGACAAGGAGAAGTCGGAGACGAGGCGGATGGGATCGCTCGCGAGCAGCGCGGATCCGGATCCGGCGACGACGCAGATGGCGATGGACGAAACGACAAGGGCGATCGTTCGCATGCGGAGACTCGCGTAGGTCGAGATGGAAGTGGGGCCGGCGATGTCGAAGGGACTTGGGTTCTACCGAATCCCGTCGGCGCGGTCACGGCGTGAGTACGAAGCGCGCCCCTCCGCTGTGAGAGCGTCTTTCAAGCGCTTCGCACTGCGATCGCCTTGCGCGCGAGCCTCGCCAGGCTCTCGTCGTTCGCCGCGAGTCCGAATGCGATCTGCTCGAGCGGGAACCAGCGGAGCGCGTTCGACTCGTCGCTGAGGCTCGGCTCCTGTCCCTTCGCCGCGACCAGCAGGTAGCGCACGTCATGGTGCTCGTGCTCCGGCTCGTCCTTGCGCGCCGGGATCGGATGGACGTCGAGATCGATCGGCAGCGGCTCGGCGCCGGACGCGTCGGGATCGGGGAAGAACGCGAAGTCGCGCATGCCCGATTCCTCGCGCGCCTCGCGCAGCGCCGAGAGGTGGGGGATTCCTTCGCCGTCGACGTGGCCGCCGAGCTGCAGCCAGCGGTCGAGCTTCTTGTGATGGGTGAGCAGGCAGTCCTGCAAGTCGTGCGACAGCACGAGCGCGGAGGCCGTGACGTGCCCCACGCGGCAGGTGCGCAGCAGGCAGTCGGGATGGGCGTCGATCAGGGCGAGCATTCGGCGAGCGGCGGCGCCGTCTCCCGGATTCGCCGCGAGGTAGCGCAGCACGACGCGGCGGACGCGCTCGCGCGGCTCGCCCTCGCTCTCGGCGCTCATCGACCGATCCGCACCCGGCCGTCCTCGATCGCGAGGACGCCGCGTTGATACAGCGCGATCGCTTCCAAGTACGCCTCGCGCTCGACCGCGAACACGCGCGCCGCGATCGCGTCGGCGTCGTCCTCGAACATCACGGGCACCGTCCGCTGCACGATGATCGGGCCGTGGTCGTACTCGTCGTCGACGAAGTGAACGGTGCAGCCCGTGACCTTCACGCCGCTCGCGCGGACGGCGTCGTGGACGCGATGGCCGTAGAAGCCCTGGCCGCCGAACGCGGGCAGCAGCGCGGGATGGATGTTCATGACTCGGCCGCGCCAGCGCTCTGGGATCGGCAGCTTCACGAGGTATCCGGCGAGCAGCGCGAGGTCGACGCGGTGCGACTCCAGCTCCGCGAACACCTCGGACGCGAACTCGGCCGCGCTGCCGAAGTCGCGGGGCCGCACGGCGCGCGACGGGACGCCGAGGTTCTTCGCGCGCTCGAGCGCGAAGCAACGGTTGCCGCTCGCGACGCAGCACGCGACGTCGGCGAGCAGGTCGCTTCCAGCCGTGCTGCGGCAGGCTTCGACGAGATACTGCAGGGTGCGTCCGCCGCCGGAGGCGAGGACACCGAGTCGCAGGCGGCGCGCTTGATCCGGCATGCCTACTTGTTCGGTTCCGTCACGAGCGGCAGGGCGTTCGCGCCGCCGTCGAACAACCGGTACGCCGTGAAGAACGTCAGCGTGTCGCGCAGCTCGTCGAGCACGATCTGGAGCTGATCGGCCGCGAAACCGAATCGCACGTCGGAGTTCGCCACCGCGAACGGACCGAGCGCGCTCGCGAGGAGATCGAGCGTGCGGCTCTCGCGCTGCACGCGCTTCCTGAGGTCCTGGGCGCCGCCCGAAGGATCGCCGGCCGATTCCGCGGCCGCGAGCCACGCCTCGAGCTGCGCGACATCGATCTTCGGCACCGTGATCTCTTTCAGCGCCGCCTGCTGATCCGCGGTCCAGCCCTTCGCCGGATCGTAGGCCTGGAGCTGATCGGCCACCGCTCGCACCACGGGCGCGAGCTGAGCGGCGGAGAAGACCAGCGTCGCGCGCACCGCGGCGGCCGCGCGATCGGGACCGCTGCTGATCCGGCCGTCGACGAGTTGCGCGAACTTCGTCGGGCTGTTGAACGCGCTGAACGCGTAGGGCTGCTTCTGCTTCGCGACTCCGCTCGCCGTCTCGAGGATCACGGACTGGCCGTCGGGTCCCATCCCCTTGATCTCGGCATTGGCGTCGAGCTTGGGATGACGAACCTTGGCGTTCGCGAGCTGACCCTTGGCGATCGTCGCGCGGACTTCCTTCGCGACGGAGTCGAAGGCCTCGAGGTCGCCGCGCAACGTCGCGACGAGCGCGCGGTACTCCGGCGTCTTCAGCGACGCCTCGAGCTGCGCGATCGGCGCGAGGTCGGGCGCCTTCCAGGCGCGGATCGCCTCGAACTCGGAGGCGTAATCGACGGCGCCGAGTGTCGCCGCCAGATCGCCGGCGTACAACGCGGATTTGAAGGCCTTCTCCGCGGCGCCGATCTTCAGCTCGGCGTCGAGCACGACGTTCGCGGCCTTCATCAGCTCGTCGTGCGCTTTCGCCTCGGACTCGGGCAGCTCCTTCGAGTCGGCGAACTGCGCGCCGGCGCCAGCGACGATCTCGCGCGCGGCCGCGAAATCGTTCTTCGCGAGCGCGCCGGAGAGATCGCGGTCGAACTCGGCCTGCGCTTGCGCGAACGCCGCGTCGACCCGCCCGCGCGCGGCGGCGGCGGCGGCGGCGAATCCGGGATCCGCGACGACCTCCGGCGTCCCTCCGCCGGTGTCGGAGAGCGCAAGATAGGCGGGTCCGAACTTCTTCGCGGCGACCGCGGCGTTCACCTTGGTCTCGAACTTCTCGACCGCGGCCGCGAGGTCCTTGGCGTGCGCCGCGGCTTCCGCCTGCTTCTGCTTGAACTCGCCCTCGGCCTGATCGGCGTCGGTCTTGGCGCGCGGGGCGGCCTCGGTGTCGGGATAGTCGCTCGCGACCTTGCGCAGCCCCGCGATGTAGGCCTCTTCGCCGATCGTGGCGCGCTTGGCCGAAAGATCGCTCATCGCGGAGACGGCTTTCGCTTCGTTCTCCGCCTTCCGCGCGCGCTCCTCGGCGTTCTTCGCCTTCTGCGCGTCGTCCTTGTTCGTGACCATGACCTGCTGCACGACCGTCGGCCCGACGTCCCGGCGTCCGAACCAGCCGAAGTGCCAGCCGGCCGCGCCGACGCCGGCGAGAACGACGATCGCCGCGACGGCGACCGCCGCGCCGCGTCCCGCCTTGGTGCGGGCGTCCTCGATCGCCTCGATCAGCTCGCCCGCGGTCTGGTAGCGCTGCGCCGGATCCTTCTTCAGCAGGCGGTCGACGATCGCCGTCACCTTGTCGGGCGCGTCGCCGCGCAGCGTCTTCACCAGCGGCGGCGGATCCTTCACCTGCTTGCGCAGGATCTCCTGCGGGTTCGCGCCGGTGAACGGCGTCTTGCCCGTGAGCATCCGGAAGAACGTCGCGCCGAGCGAGTAGAGATCCGAGCGGGTGTCGAGCTTCTCGCCCTTCGCCTGCTCCGGCGAGATGAAGTGCGGCGTGCCGAGGATGCCGGTCTCGCCGTGTCCTTCGTGGCTCGCCATCGCGAGGCCGAGGTCGGCGATCTTCACCGAGCCGTGCTCGGTCAGCATCAGGTTGTCGGGCTTGATGTCGCGGTGGATGAGCTTCTTCAGCTCCGCGTACTGGAGGCCGCGCGCGGCGTCGAGCAGCCAGACAAGCGCCTGGTCGATCGCGAGCGGGCCGCCCTTGTTGATCTTGTCCTCGACCGACCCGCCCGACATGTACTCCATCGCGTAGAAGACGAGCCCCGCGTCCTCCTCGACGTCGTAGACCTGCACGATGTTGGCATGGTTCAACTGGCCGGCGGCGCGAGCTTCCTTCAGGAACTGCTCGATGAACTTCTGGTCGCGCGCCAGCTCGGGCGCGAGGATCTTGAGCGCGACCTCGCGGTTCAGCGACTTCTGCAGCGCGCGGTAGACGGTGCCCATGCCGCCGCGGCCGAGGCGCTGCAAGAGCTGGAATCCGCCGAGCGTCTTGCCCGCGGCGCCGCCCGCTTCGGCGTCGGCGAAGAACGAGACGACGTCGCTGCCGATTGCGATACGGTCGCCCGACACCAGCTCATGCACGCCCTCGATGCGGACGTCGTTCACCAGCGTCCCGTTGCTCGACTCGTTGTCCTTGAGATAGAAGCGGCCTTCCTTGCCGCGCAGCTTGGCGTGGACCCGCGACGCCAGGTCGTTGTCGACGCGCACCTCGGCCTTCTCGTCGCGGCCGAGCGTGTAGACCTTGTCCCCCTCGACGCGGAGGGTCGTGCCTTTGTTCGGACCGGATTCGTAGATCAGGACGGGCAACGAGGACCTGCCTTCAGCGATTGTTTCGGCCGGACGATGGGCGCACAACGGTCGTGCGACGGGCGCACAGCCGTGCGCCTCCACGCGAGAAACGTTCGATCATCGGGGTCTGCCGCCCGGAGTTCAAGGGGGCTTCGGCACGACGCGTTCGACTTCGTCGACACCCGTGAACAGCGCCGTTCCGATTCGCACCAGCGTAGCGCCTTCCTCGATCGCGACCTCGAAATCGTTGGTCATGCCCATCGACAGCTCGGTGCAGCGCGGGCCGAGCTCGTCGCGATGGCGGTCGCGCAGCTCGCGCAGCGCGGCGAAGTGCGGCCGCGCCGCGGCGGCGCCCCCGGCGCCGGACTCCAGCGGCGCCATCGTCATCAGGCCGACGACGTCGCAGGCGCGCAGGTTCGACGCCTCGCCGCACAGCCTCGCGAATCCTGCGGGATCCGCGCCGTGCTTGCTCTCCTCGCCGCTGACGTTCACCTGCAGCAGGAGCTTCGGGCGCCTCCCGATCTCGCCGGCGATCCGATCGACGCGGTGCAGCAGGTCGACGTCGTCGATCGAATGGATCCAATCGAAGAGCTCGACCGCCTTGCGAACCTTGTTGGCTTGCAGGTGTCCGATGAGGTGCCATTCGAGGGGAGGGGGAGGGAGAACCGCGATCGCGGCGAGCGCCCCGATCTTGGGGGCGGCGTCCTGCACCCGGTTCTCGCCGAGCACGCGAACTCCGAGATCCGTGAGGCGGCGGATGATACCGGCGCCTCGAGTCTTGGTAACTGCTACCAGGCGGGCGCCGCCGGCCGGCCGCCCGCTGCGCTGCAGCGCGGCGGCGATGCGAGCCGAGACGGCGTCGAGGTTCGTTCGCAGCAGCAGATCGATGGCGTCGGTCACGAGGTCCCTTTCG
>JADMIO011741632.1_pt1 | contig 17244 bp, 14 predicted proteins | sample 8958161 | NCBI WGS metagenome assembly JADMIO01 (sample SAMN16585339, study PRJNA669376) | soil metagenome | isolation source: Crop rotation soil | place: USA: Cullars Rotation, Alabama | collected 2011
CGCGACAACTTGTCCACGTGGAATTCTAAGCTTAGGATCCCAATGTGCTGGAAAGGATGGCGCACAACTGTTCCACCAGCTCGTCCGCGTCCAGGTGGCCCGCGTCCAGGTGGCCCGCGTCGTGGTGTCCGCGCCAGGCGAAGGTGCCCGCCACGTAACGGGAGACGGCGACCGGAGCGAATCGGTCCTCGACGAGTGCGTAGACCGGGACTCCGAGCGTGCCGAGCGTGCGGACGACTCCGATGCCGCCGGCGTGGATCGGATAATGGCCGATCTTGATCAGCAGTGCTGGAACCGACGCATTCAGACCGATCAACGGACGGACACGAGATCTAGGCATAGTTTGACTTAGTCCATCGTCAGATGCGCGGGGAATCTCCCACGCGCGGCTTTGGCGCTCAGGTGATTGGCGCTGAGGTGATGTGAGCGGGCCGTCGCATTCAGGAGCATGCCCGCCGTTGGCGAGGCAAACCAGTAGCGAGTGTCACGTTAATTGTGAAACTTTTTCGCCCCTATTACACTCTTTCCTCACTATCGCGCCCTCTTCCACACGAGGCCCCGAGTCGCCGACGTGAATGCCGTAGGCGAAATACATTCGGGTTAACTATGACAATTGCAACTGTTCACTGACGCGTCGCTATGCGAGTGTGCGTGAGACGGCCGATTCAGTTTCGGCTGACCGCTTGGTGTTGGCCGACCGCTTGGCCAGCCTGGTCAGGTGCGGCGACGGCGAGGGCGCGGGGTCGAGGAGTACGGCGATGAAAAGGCCGGGATTACGATTAGGCGTCTTCGTCGATGCGCCGTTCTACCAGGACCCGGCGACAGCGCGGGGCACTCTCCACGTCCATTCAGACGCCTACAGCTTTCTCCTGTTCGTCAACGCGGTGGCCGAACACTTCTCCCAGCTGACCGTCTTCGGCCGACGGTCGGGTAGCCCCGCCGGCCTTGTCGCGTTACCGACCAGCGATCGGGTGAGGCTCTGCGGGTTGCCCGGGTACGACAGTCTCCGAGATGTCCAGCGAGTCCTGCGGGTGACCATCCCCACCGCTCGTACGGTGTGGCGGGGTTTGCGCGACGTCGACGTTCTCTGGGCCATGGGTCCACACCCGTTCGGCGTGATCGGCGGACTGCTCGCATTCGCTCGGCGACGGGTTGTGGTGCTCGGAGTCCGCCAGGAAACCAACGAGTACTTCAGGGCACGGATCAACTCCCGACAGGCGCCCATGCTCGCCCTGGTCACCATGCTCGAGGCGGCCTACCGACTTCTCGGCCGGATGTGGCGCGTCACCGCTGTGGGTTCCACCGTCGCCCGCCGGTACGGCGCTCCGCGTCCGGGGGTGCTGGACATGGTCGTCGCCCTGGTGCGGCGCAGCCAACGCGAGGAACTCGACGTCGATGACCGGTTCCTGGACCGCGTACGGCTCCTCACTGTCGGGCGGATCGCCGTCGACAAGAATCCGCGGCTGCTGGTCGAAGCCATGTCCAGGCTCGAGCGTCGTAGCCCCGGCCGGTTCTGTCTGGCCTGGGTGGGAACCGGCCCCCTGGACGAGGCGACGAGGCGACGTGTCGACGCGGCCAACCTTGGCCACATCGTCGACTTCGCGGGTTTCATCCCGTTCGGGCCCGCCCTTCTGGACCGCTACGCGACCGCGGACATCTTCGTCCACGTCGCGTTGACGGAAGGGGTGCCCCAGGTGCTGCTGGAGGCGGCCGCCCTGGGCGTTCCCATCGTGGCGACGAACGTCGGCGGCGTCGGCGACGCCATGGATCAGGGACGCTGCGCGGTGCTCGTACCTCCGGACGACTGTGGGGCGCTTGTCGAGGCGATCGAGCGGATCAGCGACCTGCCCGAACTACGGCGGGTGATCGTGGAGAACGCCACCGAACGGTTCGAGGAGCGGACCCTGGAGTACGAAAGCAGCCGAGTCGCCGGATTCCTCGCCACCGGTCATCACCGCGCGCCCCATGGCCGTTCTGACGAAAGCGCTGCCACGTCGATCAAGCGAGGAGGCTGACCGCTGTGCCACGAGAAAACGCCGTACCCGTGGAAAGCACTGCGCCCGCGGAAAGCACTGCGCCCGCGGAAAGCACTGCGCCCGCGGAAAGCACTGCGCCCGCGGAAAGCACTGCGCCCGCGGAAAGCACTGCGCCCGCGGAAAGCACTGCGCCCGCGGAAAGCACTGCGCCCGTGGAAAGTCCGAAGCCCAGTGTCACCGTCCTGATACCCGTGCTGAACGAACGCGGGTACATCAGCGAAGTGGTCCAGAGCCTTCGGGCGCAGGACTACGACGGGCCACTCGAATTCGTCTTCGTCGACGGTGGTTCGACCGACGGGACGAGGCGGATTCTCTCCGATCTAGCTTCCGGCGACCCACGGATCCGGATGCTCGACAACCCCAAGCGGATCGCCCCCGCGGCACTGAACATCGGGCTCGCGGCGACGAACGGTGACTACATCGTGCGGGTGGACGCGCACAGCGTCTATCCGCCGAACTACATCAGCACCGGTATCGCTCGGATATCCCGTGGCGATGTGGCATCGGTGAGTGGCCCGCAACTCGCGCGCGGCTCGGGACGCTGGTCACGGCGTATCGCTACCGCACTGACCACCAAGTTCGGCGTCGGTGAGGCGCGCTTCCGCAGTCCCGTCGACGGTGAAGTCGAGGTCGACTCAGGCTTCGTCGGTGTCTGGCGTCGCTCGACGCTCGTCGAGGTAGGTGGCTGGAACGAAAAGGTGGCGCCGGGTGAGGACGGTGAACTGGCCGCCACCATCCGCGAGGGTGGCGGCCATATCGTATGTCTGTCGGACATGGCGGCCCACTACGCGCCACGGAACACGTTGCCCGATCTTGCGAGGCAGTACTGGGCCTATGGTCGATCGCGAGTGCAGACGACTCATCTCCACCCTGGAAGCATGCGGCGCTCGCACATCTTCGCGCCGGCGTTGGCGACCTCAGTGGTCCTGTCGGTCGTGGGCCCCAGCAGAGTGCGAACCACCGCGCGGACCGTGGTCGGCGTTTACGCGCTGGCCACCGGGGCCGTAAGCCTGGCAAAGGCGCGTGAGGTGAACGCCCGTGATGTGTGGGCGCTGCCGGCCGTGTTCGGCACAATGCACTTGAGCTGGGGATTCGGGTTTCTCTGGGGATGCCTGCGATTCGGTCCGCCGCTTCGCGCACTCGGCACGGTGGCGACCCATCCGTTGAAGCGCCTGCCGCACCAAAGAGGGGGGCACCAGGAAAGCGCCATCGCTACCATCCAGGCGGGAATGAAGTGACATGGCCGCTTCGTCTGGCGAGCGGCAACCGGACCTTCGGGGTTACGCGGCCGGAGAAACGGTGCGTGGACGGGTGGCGATTAACGGGCGCCCGTCGGGTGGGTCGGCGATCTACAGCGCACGGTCCCGGGTCATCCCGGCACCCCGTACCGAAGGACCATCGACGTACCTGAGCCGCGTGCCGGACCAGGCGGTCCGGCCAGTCGTCCACCGCCAGTTGTGGAGCGTCATCGCTCGGCGCTGGACATTGTTGGTCCTGGTCACGGTGGCGTGTGTGGCGGGTAGCGTGGCGTACATCCTGCTCGGCCCACCCCACTACCAGTCCTCCGCCCAGGTCTTGGTGACACCGGCCGCGCCAGACCCCACGCTGAACGGGCTGAAACTCATCAGCGGATCGGAACCCACACGAACGGTACAGACGGCGGTTGCCCTGTTGGACACGCACGCCGCCGCCGTTCGAACGGCCGAGAGGCTCGGTAGCCCGTACACGGCTACGTCGGTGGAGCAGGCGGTGACCATCGAACCGCGCGGACAAAGCTACATCGTCAGCGTCATCGCCGACGCCGGCACCCCGCTCGCGGCCACGCTGCTCGCCGACACCTTCGCCCAGAGCGCGCTCGACCTGCGGAACGAGGATGTCAAGGCGCAGGCGGCCCGCCTCGCCCAGTCAGTTACGAGCTCGATCGGTCCGGCCCACGCCCCCACCGACACGGAGGTGGCCCAGCTGGCACGACTCAACCTGCTGGCCAGCACCGGCGACCCCACCGTCTCGCTCGCCGAAACGGCACCGATACCCACGGCGCGCGCCGGGATCCCGGCCCCGTTCGTCGTCCTCTTGGCGTTCGGGTTCGGCCTGGTGCTGGCGGTCGCGATCGCCATGGCATGGGATGCCGTACAGAGTCCTAGGAACAGCTTCGTGCGGTGACAGTGAAGCTGCGGTGACAGTGAGGCGGAGCGTAGTGAAGCAGAGCGTACGGCGCCGGAAGAACGCCGATTCCCCCGCATCGCGCGGCTGGGCGTCACGGCCATGGGCGGTTGTCGGTGCACATGCCGTCATCGTCACCGTGGCGGTTCTCGCGGGAGCGTTCTTCGCGTATCAGCCTCTGTGGGCGGTTGGCGCCGTCGCGGGCGCGAGCTTCGTGGTGATCGCGTTCCGCAGATTGGTGTGGGGTGTCGCGCTCTGGATCCCCTCCTTCCTGGTCGCCGGCGACACTCGCGGCAAAGCCCTGCTGATGGCCGGATTCGTCGTATGCGGCCTCGTGTGGATGACCGACGCACTCGCCCGCCGGTGCGAGGTTCTGGCTCGGTTGAGCCAGTTCCGCCTGCTGGTGTTCGCCGTACTCGCGCTCGCGGTGTGGCTCGCCGTGTCCCTGGCGTGGGCTCGGGACTCAGCGGCAGCGCTCGACGAACTTTGGCGGTGGGTCCTCGCGTTCGAAGTACTCCTCATGCTCATGACCGGGCTGACCGGTGTTGGTGACATCCTGGTCATCCTCGCCGCCTGGGTGGTCGGCGCGGTCGTCGCCGCGAGCTCAGCCCTGCTCACCTTCCAGGTCCGGGACGTTGCCCTGGTCAACGCGTCCGATACGTTGAGCGACCGGCTCGCCGGCAGTGCCGGGGACCCTAACTTCCTCGCCTCCCGACTCGTCGCCGGGATGATTCTCGCCCTCGGTTTGCTGCGCGTGCTGCGCTCGCCATGGGCTCGCGGGTTCCTGCTGCTCGCGCTGCCGTTGCTGGGCGCGGCCACGGCCGGCACCGGCTCCAGAGGCGGTCTGCTCGCCATCGGCCTGGCCGGTGCCGTGGCGCTCATCCTATTTCGGCGCGAAGCCCGCCTCCTGCTGTTGCCGGCGCTGGGGATCCTCGCCTCGACGGGACTGTGGTTCCAGCTCTTCCCGCGGTTCTGGGCGCGAGTGCTGGTGCTGGACGACGGCGGCTCCGGCCGAAGTGACCTGTGGCGAGCCGCGGCTCGCCTGGCTGTCAACAGTCCGGTCGCGGGGGTAGGTCTCGGCAACTTCCCAAACCGCGAAGCCGCGCTCGCGCTCGACATCGGACCGGTGCTGGACGCGCGCGCTCTCGCCGAGGACCGGAGGGTGGTACATAACACCTACCTCCAGCTCTGGGCCGAGACCGGGATCGTCGGGCTAATCCTCTTCCTGGCCATTTTGGGCGCGTGCGTGTGGTGCTTTTTACGCGCCGCGACACTGTACGACCGCATGTGCGAATCTCGCCTCGCCGAACTGAGCCGTGTCGTCGTCGTCGCACTCGCCTCCTTCGTGGGCGCGGCGACCTTCATATCGATGGGCCGGGCCTACGAGTTCTGGACGCTTTTCGCCCTCGGACCGGTGTTGCTCGCCGTCGCTCGCGCCCGGTCGAAGACATGACACCCGACGAAACCACCGGGACACGGGCATCGGAGCGATCCGTGCTCGGCCGGGCCACGGCCACCACCTACGGCGCACAGATCGCCGTATCCGTGCTGTCTCTCGCCAACGTGCTCGTCATCGCCCGGACACTGGGGCCGGCTGGGCGCGGGGATGTCGCGTTTCTCACCGCTGTCGCCTGGCTCACCGCGTACTGCTTCGCCATGAGCGCCCACGAGGCGATGGCGAATCGGGCGGCGACTGATCCACGAGACCGGCCCGAACTCGCCGGAAGTGCGGTCGCCCTGGCCGCAGTCCTGGGCGCGGCCGGGGCCGCGACCGCCTACGTCGCGGTGAACTACGTGCCGTTCCTGCGACTGGACGTGGACGGACCCGCACTCGCGGCTACGCTCGTGGCAATTCCCGTCTTGATCCTGCAAACATACTTCTCGTATCTGGTCCGGGCGGCAGCCGCCGTCGGGGCGGCGAACATGGCGCTCATCGTCTCGGCCCTGGGGGTCGCCTTCAACACCGCCCTCGCCGGGCTGGGCCTTCTCACGTCCCGCAACGCGGTGTTCGGGTGGACGGGCGCGCAAGTCCTGTCGGTGCTGATGCTAGGCGCCTACCTCGCCCGGCGGCTGGGCTCCATACGCGCGCCGAATCGCGGTCTGCTGCGGCACATACTGTCCTTTGCTGTCAGAGCCCATGGAGCGGGCCTGACCAACAGCGCCACGTACCGGATCGACAGTTGGATCCTCGGCGCGATCGCCGGTCCGCACCAGCTCGGGATCTACAGCGTCGCGGTCGCCTGGTTCGAGGGGCTGTTCCTGCTACCCCAAGCGGTGTCACTAGCGATACGTCCGACCATCGCCAAGGCAACCGACGACAGGGGCAGCCGGTTGGCCGCGTGGGGATGCACCGTCGCCGTCCTGGCCACCGTGTTGATGGGTGGCGCCTTCTACCTGGCGGCTCCGGTGCTCTGCATCGGCGTCTTTGGCCCAGAGTTCCGCGACTCCGTACCCCTGCTCCGGCTGCTGATCCCGGGGGCCTTGGGCATCGCGACCCTGAAGATCCTGGGTAGCGCGTTGACCGCGCGGGGCCGGCCCTGGCTCGAGTCAGCGGCGAGTGCCTGCGCCTTCAGCGCGGCGGTAGCGATGTACGTCACCCTGATCCCACGGTTCGGCGCCGCCGGTTCCGCCGTCGCCTCGACGGTGGCGTACCTCATCGGGGGCGCTACCGCCGGCGCCATCTTCGCGCGGACTTTCGGACGGTCCGGACGTGATCTGGTTCCTACGCTCTCGCAACTGGTCTCGGTGGTGCGCATCGTGCCGGCCCGGGCTTCCAAGAGGTGAACGCGATGAAGTCCGGTCGGGCGGGAGCGCATGCCCAGTCCGCATGGGAGGACCGCGTGGCTGAGCCACGTACCGCACGCTGGCGTACGTCGGCGTCCGGATATCTACCGCGACGGCTGGAACGCTCGCGGGAACGTCATGGGGTGACCATCCTGATGTACCACGCGGTGGCCCGAAGCCGGCCCGTCGTCACCGACTGGTGTCTGCTTCCAGAGCCCAACTTCGTCCGGCAGATGCGGTATGTGAAGGCTCACTTCGATGTGCTTTCGCTCTCGGACGCCGTGACCCGCCTGCACGATGGTTCCGTCACCCGGCCGACCGCGGTGATCACCTTCGACGACGGCTTTCAGAACGTCCATGACGTGGCGTTCCCCATCCTGCGTGGTTTGGCGCTCCCGGCCACGGTCTTCCTGAATACCGGCTTCGTGGGCACCAACGAAACGATCTGGTTCTGCCGGGTCGTCCAGGCCCTGTCGCGCACCGACCGAGAGGCGCTGCTCTGGCAGGGGCATCGGTACGGTCTGCGCGGCGCGTCCGCGAAGCGTGCCGCGTCGGCGCGCCTCCAGGAGCGGCTGAAGCAACTCCATCCTAATGACGTGGTTCGTGAGGTCGAGGTGATCGAGGCGACGCTGGGCCAGTCGCCGGGCGGCTCGGCGGCCGACGATGATCATTGGCGGGTGTTGAATGTCGCGTCGATTCGGCGCATGGCCGATTCCGGGCTCATCGAGTTCGGCGCGCACACCGATACGCACGCGATTCTTACCAGGGTGGGCCCGGATCGGGCGCGCCGTGAAATTCAAAGGAGCGTCCGCGTCACGAGCAACCTCACTGGTCGGCCTTGTGACTTGTTCGCCTATCCCAACGGAACGGTCCACGACTACGACCCTCGCACCACTGCGCTGCTGCGTGACCTTGACATCACGGCGGCGGTCACTACGATCCCCGGCCTCAACACGACCGAAACACCTCCGTTGGAGTTGCGCCGGGACGGAGTCGGCGGAGCGCAGGGCCTCCTGACATTTCAGGCGAACATTCATCACGTACGTCAGCATCTGCGCATCCGTGGGCGAGTAGGTCAGGGACCGAGTACTTCGTAGGCCGGCAGCGCGGTCGCGGCGACGACGAGGCAGAGCCGACGCGGGTCACGTCAAGAGATTGGCGGGCATGGATGTCGTGGCTACGGTTTGAGGCGAGCGCTTTCCTGGCACTCCACAGCGTGGACTGCCCACGCCACGACGAGGGAGGCACTCGAATGTCGTTTCGCTCCAGTTCCGCGGCGTAGCGCCGCCGCAGCCACGTGGGTCTCGTCGTCGCCACCACCACCGTCCTCGTACGCCAGCGCGGAATTCGATGACATAGCCGCCGACAGCACCCCAACAGCGGACGGCGACCCCCGAGGCCCACGCCGACCCGAGCCCCACGCCGATCCGAGGCCCACGCCGACTGGGGATCCAACCACGACCACCGCTCCGCCGGCGAGCGACTGCGGCACCCGGCCGGTCATCATCGGATTCGCCTCGATCAACGCCTGGGGTCAGAACGGCACCACCACCGGCGGCTGCGGAGGTGCGACGGTGACGGTCAGTAACACCATGGACTTCCTCGCCGCGATAGCGCGTCCCGAATCCTTGATCATCAAGGTGAACGGAATGCGCGACAACGTGTTCATCGGGGAGAGCTTCCCCGGCAGCACCGGGGGCACCGTACAGGAACCGAGCGTTTACTACCCCTACAAGGTCGACGATCCGAACACGATCAAGGCGACGGTACTGGCGGGCGCCGGCACCGGGCACGTCTGACTTCCCCGCCACCAGCACCCGAGCACCCGAGCACCCGAGCACGACACGTTACAGGTGGGTCACTCCGGCCGGAGTGACCCCCTCGTCCCATGCCCTACGACGGTGTAGTTGTCCAACGACTACCGGTAGGCGGTGTGGACAAACGTCGAGATCCCGTCCCGCCCCCGGCCTACCCCGGGCCGGCGCGGTTATGGAACGTTGGGGTCCTGCGGCGAAGCTTCGCCCACGAAATGAAAAAGTTTCGCCCACGAAAGAACTTGTACATTGTGCTGGCGCCGTCACCGACCGCAACCCGATCGGCATGCCTGGACACCAGCTCACCACGCCGCGAGGAACCCGGTTGGACTTAAGGTTCGCGCGGACCCACGACCTCCGGGCTTATTGGCTCCGGCGCGGCTGGACCCCGGACAACTGGTGACCTGCTGTCAAGTCGATCATTGTCTGGGCTCCCCAGAAGACGGATCCGTCCTGGTCAGGCGCCTGACCGTGTTTCCATGCGTCCGGTCCGACAAGCATCGCCCCCTTCGGAAGTGGACGCCGCCTACCACGCTGGGCGGCCGGATGATCGTCGTGGCCGCAACCGGATCACCTACCCGACGGCGCCTGTTCGCCTGACGTGTCCAAGATCGGCGGACGAGACGCGGACGTCGCCTGCCCAGCGGATCCACCCCGAGGGCCCTGATGTGGACGGTACGGGGCTACACCGTGAGTACGCGATCAGCTACCGCACCCTCCGGAGATTTCGCCCCGTGGCCGTTCATTGATGATCTACATAAGTCTTCATTAAGTACTGATCGATGCCTGCCGTCTTCGCTGATGATCTCGTAATGTTCCCCCTCGCCGCGCTGGGCTCGTCAACCGCAGGTGTACGTAGCCGGTTGCCAAGCCCATCCACATCGCTGCTCCCGGATTCGCACGCGTCACCGGTCCACGCGGCGAGATCCGCGTGACTTCTTGTTAGAGGAGGCTCCTGTGGGATCGCGAGACCGTTCGCACCCAAGATCATGGCGGTGGCCGCTGGCCGCCGCCGCGGCCGCGGCGCTCACTGCCACGGCGTTCGGTGTCGGCCAGCTTGCCTTCGCCAACACACCATTCGACGACAACTTCGAAGATGGCGACTTCAGCGGCTGGTCCAAGTCCGGCGGGGCCTGGTCGGTAGTGACCGACGGGTCGAAGGCGTTACAGCAGTCGAAGGCGATTTCCGACAACGCTCGGGTCTTTGCCGGCGACAAGGGTTCGGTCGACTACACCGTCGAGGCCAAGGTCAAGCCGCTGAGTCTGGGGGCGGGCGGTTACGTCGGCCTGTTGGCCCGCGCCAAGAGTGTGACGAGCTTCTACCGCCTCGCCCTGCTGCCGGGTAACCGGATCGAGCTACAGGTGGTCAACAGCGGTACCGTAACCGTGCTGGGTAGCGCGACGTGCGGTGTCTCCGCCGGCACCTGGTACACCCTCTCGCTGAGAGTGAACGGTTCCACCATCAGCGGCGCCGTCGACGGTGCCACCATCGCCACCGCCACCAACTCCTCGCTCGCCGGTGGGCGGATCGGTTTGCAGACCAGCCTTTCGTCCGCGAGCTTTGACGATGTGACTGTGCGCGACGGCGCTGGGAACCCCGGGCCCCCCAATGTGCCGTCGACTTCCCAGCCGCCGACAGGGAAGCTCCCGCCAGGGAAGCCCCCGATCGGAATACCCCCGACAGACAAGCCCCCGACAGACAAGCCCCCAATCGGAAAGCCCCCGACAGACAAGCCCCCGACAGGCAACTGGCCCACGCCCTCCGGACAGGCGTCGGTGAAGGACGGCACGATTAAGGTGTCCGGGGAGTTTGATGGCAAGATGCAGCGCTTCTGCTGCATCGGCGACGGTGGCCAGGGGGAAAGCCAGGACGCCGTCTTCGAGTTGGCTCCCGGCGCGGTCATCAAAAACGTGATCCTGGGCGCCCCGGCCGGTGACGGCATCCACTGCAACGGCGACTGCACCATCGAGAACGTCTGGTGGGAGGACGTGGGTGAGGACGGCGCGACATTCCGCGATGGCTCGAATTACTACGTTATCGGCGGCGGTGCCCGTTCGGCGACCGACAAACTGTTCCAGCACAACGGCCCCGGCACGGTGCACATCAGTGGGTTCTACGCCGAGAACGTCGGCAAGCTATACCGCTCCTGCGGCAACTGCTCCCCCGATTTCCAGCGGCATGTGGTGATCGACAACGTCATGGTCCGGTCGGTGAAGGTGTTGGCGGGTATCAACTCGAACTTTGGTGACACCGCCCGGTTGAGCCGGATCACGCTCTTCGGCGGCACCACGGTCTGTCAGAAGTTCAAGGGTGTCCCCAAGGGCAGCGAGCCGACCAAGCTCGGCCAAGACCCCGACGGAGTCCACTGCGTCTACCAGGAGTCGGACATCACCCGCCGGTAGATGGCCCGGTTCAATACGACCAGCGGTGGTCCAGGCACGGTGACACGCGCCCGGACCACCGCTCGGTGTGGGCGGTGGCGACTCGGTGTGGGCGGGTTCGCTAGAGGGTGACTCCTCCCGCCAAACGTCAACTGGCAACCGTCGTCAGGAGACCGGGGCCGCGGCGAACCCCGGTCTCCTGACGATCAGGATGCGACCAGGTCGTCGATCTGATTGATCGACGCGGTGGCGCCCTCCACGATGCCCATGTCCAGCACCTGCTTGAGCGCCTCGGCGGAGTCGTACCTGCTCACGTAGGTCGCGCGTGTGCCGCCATTGTGCTCGGTAAAGGTGAAAACGTTGCTCGAAACCGGCAGGCCCGGTGTGGGGTTGAAGTCGAGGTCGGCGAAGCCGTCGTCGAAGGAGAGGCTCGTTGGCTCGTCAACGCTGGTGACCTGCCAGTATCCGGCGTGCTTGTCACCCTCGGGACCGGTCATGTAGTAGGTCACGCGACCACCGGGCGTGAGGTCGTGATTGACGAACGTCGCCGGGTAGGTCGGCGGTCCCCACACCCTTTCCAGTTGGCGAGGGTCGGCGTAGATCTGCCAGATCCGCTGTACCGGTGCGGCGAATTCCGCAGTGATGGTCAGGGTCAGGTTGTCGAGGTCCTGCTGGACGTTGGTCACTGGCATGATTCGGTCCTCCTGATGGGCTCGGATGCGATGAGTGCGTCGATGCGTGCGATGCGGCCACGCCAGAGCTGTTCGAGCTCGGTGAGCATGGACGCCACCGACCGCACCGCCTTCACGTCGCCGCTGGCCAATTGCTCGCGACCGCTGCGTCGCTTGGTGAGTAGACCTGCCTTCTCCAGCACGGCGACGTGTTTTTGTACCGCGGCGAAGCTCATGTCGTACTTCGCCGCGAGCGCCGATACCGACTGCTCTCCGGCTAGCACGCGGCGCAGGATGTCGCGCCGGGTGCGGTCAGCGAGCGCGTGGAACAGGGCGTCCGCCCGGTCGGCGCTTTGCTCGGTCACGGGACTTAATATACAACCGATCGGTTGTTCGTTGTCAAGGACCGCCTTCCACTCACCTTCGAGTCGACCCGTCGGGCGGCGGGTACTCCTTCAACCAACCTGCCGCTCGGCGCGCTGATGCGCGGGACAGCCACGCGTCCTGGATTACCTCGGCCAGTTCCTCGCGGGTCAGCTCGCCGATTCGACTCGCCCGGACCAGGACGGATGGATGGCCGTCGAAGTGCGCGGTGGTGAAGAACGGTGCCGCCTCATCCTGTACCAGAACCTGTTTGTCGGCCTCGGATGCTACCCAGAAGACGATCACATCCGGATAGCGCTCACCAGTGATGGGGTCGACCGCGTCCGGTCGCGGGTTGCGGAAGAAGAGGAACGACCTGCCACCCACCTGGTAGACCGGATTGTCGTGGGTCCCGTACTCGACGGTGACGTGTGGCATGGCCAAAGCAAGTTCGTGTATGTCATTGACCCGAGCGGGCCGGTTTCCGTCGTCGGACACATTCCCACTGTATGGGGACTGCGCGTCCGCACTGAATGGGGATCGCACGTCCGCAGCTGGCGAGCCCATCCCGACCTCGCGGACGCCTGCCTCGTGGTCCGGCCACCCGGCGTGCCAGTCTCCGCCCGCTGATCGCGTCGGCGTACCGTCCTGACAAGCCACCACGGACCGGGAGGCCCCCGCGATGAGCGCCGACGTGAACGCGCCGCTGGACAGGAGTGATCGCTTGAGCGCGGCCCGTGCCGGCCGCCGGAGGGAAAACCTGATGCCACCGCCTGGTCGAGCCACTATCGGGAACCTGCCCGCCGAGCTGACCAGCTTTGTCGGCCGCCGTCGGGAGCCGGACGAGGTCAAGGGGCTGCTGACCGAGTCGCGGTTGGTGACCTTGACCGGAGTGGGCGGGACGGGCAAGACCCGGCTGGCCCTACGGGTCGCGGCGGACGTGCGGCGAGCGTTTGCGGACGGTGCGTGGTTCGTCGACCTGACCCAGCTGCACGAGCCGGGGCAGCTCCCCCACAATACCCAGGACCCCAACGTGCTGGCGTATCTGGTGGCGGACGTCCTCAGGCTACGCGAGCAGGGCGGCGGGCCCGCGCTGCGGATGCTAGTCGAGCGACTCGCCGACCGGCGCCTGTTGCTGGTCCTGGACAACTGCGAGCATCTACTGCCGGCCAGCGCGATCCTCGCCGAGGCGCTTTCGCGCGGCTGCCCTCGGCTGCGGGTGTTGGCCACCAGCCGAGAACCCCTCGCCATCGCGGGTGAGACCACTTTCCTGGTGCCGCCGCTGCCGGGCCCTGGCCCGGGTCACCTGCCGGGTCTGGCGGAGCTCGGCCGGTGCGAGTCGGTGGCACTGTTCCTGACCCGCGCGGAGGAGGTGGTAGCCGAGTTCAGCCTGACCAAAGTGAACCACGTCGCGGTGGCCGAGCTGTGTCACCGCCTGGACGGGCTGCCGTTGGCGATCGAGCTGGCCGCCCCCTGGGTACGGGTGTTGACACCGCAACAGATCTTGGACCGGCTGACCGACCGGTTCACCCTGTTGAGCCGGGGCAGTCGCGCCGCGCCGCGGCGGCAGCAGACGCTGCGGGCCTGTGTGGACTGGTCCTTCGATCTGTGCGCTGAGCCGGAACGCCGGCTATGGGCGCGGCTGTCGGTGTTCGCCGGCGGCTTCGAGGTGGACGCGGTCGAGGGTATCTGCGCCGACCAGCACCTGCCCGAGGCGGACCTTGTGGATCTGGTGACCGGCCTGGTGGACAAATCGATCCTGGTCCGCGCCGGCCGCGCCGGCCACACCCGGTATCTGATGTTGGAGACGATCCGCGACTACGGTCAGGACAAACTACACGAGGCCGGCGAAAGCCTCGCGCTGCGCCGCAGGCACCGCGACTGGTACTACCGGTTGCTTGCCAGCGCCCGCGCCGAGTGGGTCAGTGACCGGCAGCCGTACTGGATGGCCCGACTTACCCGGGAACACCCCAACCTGCGCACCGCCGTGGACTTCTGCCTGACCGAGCCTGGCGAGGCCGAGAACGCGCTACGCCTCTCGGTGTCCCTGCCAGGGTTCTACTGGCCCGCCCGGGGCGTCTTCGGTGAGGGGCGGCGCTGGCTGGACCGGGCGCTCGCCCAAGTGCGCACCGCGTCGGCGTTGCGCGCCCAGGCGCTGCTGGTTAGCAGCTTCCTCGCGGCCACGCAGGGCGACGCCACCGCCGCGGCGCGGCTGCTGGACGAGGGCCAGGACCTGGCTCGGCGCCTGGACGCCAGCACCGAACTCGCCCACGCCGCGTACCTCCGTGGGCTGGGTCCGCTATTCGCCAACGATCTGCCCGTCGCGGTGGAAACCCTCAACAGGGCTCGGACGACCTTGTCCGAAGACCCGGACCCGGACCTGTACCTGACCGTACTGATCACGCTAGGGGTGGCAGCCGGGCTGAACGGTGACTACGAGCGGGCCATCGCCTGTCAGCGGGAGGTGCTCGGGATCGTCGAGCCCCGCGGCGAACGTCTTCACCAGTCGTACGCGCTGTTTCTGGGTGGCCTCATCGCCTGGCTTCGGGGAGATCTTCATCAGGGCACCGCGCAGGAACTGCAAAGCCTGCGACTGAAACGGGCCTGGGGATCGGAGGACCGGTACGGCACCGCGCTGTGCCTGGAGGTACTGGCCTGGATCGCGGCCGACGAACAACAACACCGGCGAGCGGCAACCCTATTGGGCGCCGCCGACGCGCTCCTGGCTGAGGGCGGCACGCCCATCACTACATTCGGTCATCTCATCGGCCACCACACCACCTGTGAGCGGCAGATCCGCGGCGCCCTCGGCGACGTCGCCCTCGCCGAGGCGTTCCACGACGGTCAGGTCCTGACGTACGAGGAAGCGATCGCCTACGCCATCGAGGAGCCGCGGCAACCCGCGCCGGCACCGCACGCGGACACCACCGCGCGGCTGACCCGCCGCGAACAGCAGGTCGCCGACCTCATCGCCCGCGGGCTGAGCAACAAGGACATCGCCGCCGCCTTGGCGATCTCCCAGCGCACCGCCGAAACCCACGTCGAGCACATCCTGACCAAGCTCGGCTTCACCAATCGTGCCCAGGTAGCAGCCTTGGCCTCGGAGCGGTCCACTGAGCAGGACTCCTGATGCCCCGGCGTCGGCCTGACCTACCCGGCTCCCCGCTCGCACGCCGCCGGCGGCCGTCGCCGCCGCGCAGATCGCGCACTGGGTGGCGAACGCGGTTGTGCCGAGGACGCGGCCACCAGCGCGGGGCCCTACGGCACGGGGCCCGATGGGTTGATACGGACGGCCGGCCCGACATAGCGTGCGGCACGTGAGTAGGCGATCGCCTCGCGGTAATCTGCCGGCCCCGCTGAGTAGCTTCGTGGGACGCCACCGTGAAGTGGCGCAGGTCCGCCGGCTGCTGCGGCGCTACCGCCTGGTGACGTTGACCGGGGTTGGCGGGGTGGGCAAGACTCGGCTGGCGGTGCGAGTGGCCGGGTATGTGCGGGGGTTCTGCGACGGCGTCTGGCTGGTCGAGCTGGCCGCGGTGGCCGATCCACAGCTGGTGGCCTCTGCGGTGGCCAGCGTGTTCGGGGTGGCGGACCGGTCGGCGAGCTCGGCGCAAGCGGCATTGGTGGGCTATCTGCGGGACAAGCGGCTGCTGCTGGTGCTGGACGGCTGCGAACATGTCGTCGACGCGTGTGCCCGGTTAGTGGGTACGTTGTTGGCGGCGGCGCCGGGGGTGCGGGTGTTGGCGACCAGCCGGGATGCGCTGCGGATTGGCGGCGAGCGCGTAGTGGCCGTGGCGCCGCTGGCCACGCCGGACCCAGGGTCGCTGCCGCCGGGTGACCTGAACGAGTTCGAGGCGGTGCGGCTGTTCGCCGAACGGGCCCGGGCGGTGATCCCGACGTTCGCGGTGACCCCGGCGAACCGGCTGGTCGTGGCCGCGCTGTGCCACCGGCTGGATGGGATCCCGTTGGCGATCGAGTTGGCCACGGCGCGGCTGCGGGTGTTGACGGTCGAGCAGATCCTGGCCCGGTTGGCCGACCGGTTCGCGTTGTTGACGACGGGACCACCGGGGGCGCCGGCCCGACAGCGGACGTTGCGGGCCACCCTGGACTGGAGCCACGGATTGTGTTCGCCGCAGGAGCAGGCGTTGTGGGCGCGGGTGTCGGTGTTCGCCGCCGGCTTCGACCTACAGGCCGCCGAGGCGGTGGGCGCCGGGGATGGCATCGACCGGGGTGAGGTGTTGGAGCTGGTGGTCGGGTTGATGGACAAGTCCATCCTCACCCGGGAGCCCGAGGCCGGGGAAGCGGCGCGGTACGGCCTGTTGGACACGGTGCGCCAGTACGGGCAGCAGCGACTGATCGCGGCCGGGCAGCAGGTGGTGGTGCAGACCCGACACCGCGACTACTACCGGGGGCTGGCGCGGCAAGCCGAGGCCGACCGGATCTCGCCCCGGGAGGTGCCATGGGTGCTGCGGCTGCGGCGCGAGCTGCCGAATCTGCGTCAGGCGATGGAGTCCGGCCTGATGGAGCCGGGTGGGGCGCAGACCGCGTTGCAGATCGCGGTGGCGGTACGGGACCTCTGGTACAGCACCGGCTTGCATCGGGAGGGGCGGCGTTGGCTGACTCGAGCGTTGGCCCTGGACCCTCGGCCAACCCCGATGCGGGCCGTCGCACTGGCCGAGGCCGGCTACCTGACCCTGCTGCTGGGTGACATCGAGGGCAGCGCGCGGATGCTGTGCGAGGCACAGGACCTCGCCGTTCGGCTCGGTGATCCACAGTCCCGCGCCGCGGTCACCCACGACCTCGGCCAGGTCGCGCTGCTCGGGCAGCCGCCGGACCTTGCGCGTGGGCTCGCCCTAGCCAAGCAGGCACTGAACGACGCCCGGGACGTCGGCAACCTGTGGCGTGTCTGCACGGCCTCGCTACAGGCGGCCGTGATCGGCGCGTTCGCCGGTGACCCCTGCGCGGCTGGCTACGCCGAGCAGTGTCGGGCGCTGGCCCAGACCCACGGCGCCGAGTGGACGACGTCCTGGAAAG
>JADMIO010690456.1_pt1 | contig 17242 bp, 13 predicted proteins | sample 8958161 | NCBI WGS metagenome assembly JADMIO01 (sample SAMN16585339, study PRJNA669376) | soil metagenome | isolation source: Crop rotation soil | place: USA: Cullars Rotation, Alabama | collected 2011
GCCGCGACTTCAAGTCACGTGAATTCCAAGCTTCGGATCCCACTGTGCTGGAAAGATATCCATGCCCATGCCGATCAGGCAGGGCGAGCCGGCGAAATCCATGCGGTGGCCGGTCAACAGATGCGGCACCTCCTCGCCGCTCTTCATCACCAGCGACGTCTGCACCGAGCCGCTGCCGGCCGCCATCGCCAACCCGAATCGCTGCCCCACCAGCTCGGCATCACGGGCCGGCACGAACTTCGAGAGGGGGGCGCTCGCGAGTTCCGTGAGGCCGTACCCGGTGATCCGCTCCAACGCCTGGTTCCACCAGAGGAGCCGCGCCTGATTGTCGAAGAGGTAGACGATGCCCGGCAAGCTATCGGCGAGCGCGTGGGCAAATGAATGCGCCGACTCGAGGGCGGCTCGAAAGGCCGCGAGCTCCCCGGCCGGCTGACCGGGGAGCGGCAAATCGGCGGCGTCCGTGAGACGGTCGTTCATGGTCAGCGATTGTCGGAGCGGCCGCGGGCTGCGTCAATCAAACGCCAGTGTAGTCGTCTCGCTCTGCGAGACATACGAGTCGTCAGCGGGTGCAGCTGACGCTTCGCATCAGGCTGGTTTCCTCTCGCGGAGCGAGAGGTCTACACTCCCCCTCGCTCCGCTCGTCGCGATCCGCTTAGGTCAGCGGCTTGCCCTTCCCCTGGAAGTTCACGTCGGTTTCCCACGTGCCCCAGGCGATGAAGGCGAGCTTCAGGTCGCCGGCAACGTAGTCGGTGACGGTGTCGTAGTCGCCGCCCATGCCGTTGTCGTCCTTCTGGAACTTGTCGAGGCCCGTGCCGCCGGTGAGCGTGTCGTGGACGTGGTCGGCCGCGAGTCCGCCCGAGCAGCTTCCGCCGATCAGGATGTCGTTGCCGGCCCCGCCGTCGAGCACGTCGCTCCCCAGGCCGCCAAAGAGCAGGTCGTTGCCGTTGCCGCCGGTGACGGTGTCGTTGCCGTCGCCGCCGCTCATCCAGTCGTCGCCATTGCCGCCGTCGAGCACGCTGTTGTTGTTGCCGGCGACGATTTGATCGTCGCCCCCCTCGCCATACAGGTAATCCTTGCTGCCGGCGCTGGCCGGGGCGCCCCACAACTGGTCGTGGCCGTCGCCGCCATGGAGATAGTTGATGCCGCCCATCGACACGAGCATGTCGTTGCCTCCCTCGCCGTAGGCGTAGTTGACGCTGCCGCCGGCGGCCAGGCCGACGAAGAGCTGATCGGCTCCGTCGCCGCCATGCAGCTCGTTCGTGCCGTAGTTGTCTTCGAGCGAGTCGCCATCCGCGCCGCCGTCGAGATAGTCGTTCCCCTCGCCGCCCTCCATCGTGTCGAAGCCCGCCTGGCCATACAGCTTGTCGTCGCCGGACCCGCCGTTCATTTGGTCGTCGCCGGAGCCGCCCACGAGGGAGTCCTTGCCTTCGTTGCCGACCATGTAGTCGTTGCCCGACGAGCCGTCGAGGTAATCGTTCCCCTCGAAGCCGTACAGCGTGTCGTCCCCTTCGCCGCCGTACATCCAGTCGTCCCCATAATCGCCGCGGAGATCATCGTTGCCCTTCCCGCCAAACAGGAAGTCCACGTCGCCCGCGAGGGGCTTGGGATAGCCCGAGGCCTCCTTGTCGCCGTCGAGCACGTCGTTGCCGCTGCCGCCATAGAGCCAGTCCTGGCCCTGGCCGCCGTAGGCCTCGGTGTCGATCCAGGTGTTGTTCTGGAAATGATCGTTGCCGTTGTGGCCCTCGAACTTGATCTTGGTGATCAAGGCCGCCACGCCCTGAGGCGTCATGTGGGACGCGGGCTTGTACACATCGAGGTCGCCGTCCTTGTTGTGCGCCCAGACATGAATGCCGCCGAGCGTGCTCTCGACGGCGACGTTGTCGGCCACGCCGGTTCCCTTGATGGCCAATTCGCCATCCGAGAAGGAGATCCACTTCTGGTCGTTGACTCCTTGCGGACCGCTGTGGGCGCTCATCACCAGGTCCGTGAAATCGGCGAGCTTGTCGCTGCCCCCTTGGCCGTCGAAGTCGATCGACTTGAACTGCTTCACGAGGCCATTGGCCGTTTGCTTGTAGAGGTCGAAGGTCTTCGTCTCGCTCACGCCGTCGTGCTTCAGAGTGACCTTCAGGGTGTCGTTGGCGAGGTTGTTGTCGCCGTGCGTGTCGATCGAGACATAGGCCTCGTCGTGGCCCGCCGAGCCGGTGATGTGCAGGATGCCTTGATCCAGGCTGGTGGTGATGCCGGCGCGATTCTCGCGGGCTTCGAGGGTCTCGATCGTCAGAATCCGGCGGCACTTCACGGCGCGGCGGGCCGGGCGGCTCGAGTTCTGGGGAGACAGACCAAACAGCTCGGCAATGAACGCAAACATCTCAGGTTCCTTTGTGGAGTGGTTCGAGAGGGACGCCGGCCGAAGCGTTTCGGCCACAGGAGGCGGCAGTTCTCGGAGGGTGTCGATGGGGAGGCGGGCTAAAGCACGGTTCGTGCCAGAACGCCGCGGAGCACCCTTGCCCGGCCCGCCGCCGGCGACGTAAAGTGCTCAGCGGCTTGAGGCTTGCGACCTGCGTTTTGTCGCCGTCGGGGCCGCGGAGGCTCACCGGGCGAGACGCTGGCCCAGGCCGCGGAGTTCAGACGGTGAACAGGCCTGTGCAGGCTTTGAACAGGCCGGCGATGAGTGAGGAACCATGACTCGACTGGTGCTCATCGACGACGATCCGACGGTCGAGCTCATCCTGCGGCGGGCTTTTGCCGGCAGCGACGTCGTCGTCCAATCCGCCGATTCCGCGGCCGCCGGTTGGGAACTAATCCAGCGCGAAGCGCCCGACGTGGTGCTGCTCGACGTGCAGCTTCCCGACCTCTCGGGCCTGGAACTCTTCCAGCGCGTGCAGGCCCACGACGCGGCACTGCCGGTCGTCTTCATCACCTCGAGCGGCGTGAGCGCGACGGTGATCGAGGCGATGCAGATGGGGGCGTTCGACTATCTGCAAAAGCCGCTCGACCTGCCCGTGGTCCGCGCGGTGATCGCCCGCGCGGCGGAGGTCCGCCGGCTCAGCTCCCGCCGCGTGAGCCTCGGCGATGGCGAGGCGCCGCCGGACGCCGACGTCATGGTCGGCCGCTCCGCCGCCATGCAGGAGGTCTATAAGACGATCGGCCGCGTCGCCAGCCAGCCGGTGACCGTGCTCATCCGCGGCGAAAGCGGCACGGGCAAGGAACTGGTCGCCCGGGCCCTCTTTCAATACAGCACGCGGGCGAAGCGGCCTTTCCTGGCGATCAACTGCGCCGCGCTGCCGGAGGCCCTGCTGGAAAGCGAGCTCTTCGGCCACGAGAAGGGAGCGTTCACGGGCGCCGATCATCAGCGGATCGGCAAGTTCGAGCAGTGCCACGGCGGAACGCTCTTTCTCGACGAGATCGGCGACATGCCGCTCCCCCTGCAAGCCAAGATGCTGCGGGTCTTGCAGGACCAGCGGTTCGAGCGGCTCGGCGGCCGCGAGACGCTCGCGACCGACGTGCGGCTGATCGCGGCCACGAATCAAGACCTCGAAGCGCTCATCGCCGAACAGCGGTTTCGCGCCGACCTCTACTATCGCCTGAAGGTCGTCACGATCTCGCTGCCGCCGCTCCGCGAGCGGCGCGACGATCTGCCGCAACTGGCCGACTGGCTGCTCCAGCGGCTGCGGCGGCAGTTCAGCCGGCCGGTCGAGCGCCTCGCGCCCAGCGCACTCGAAGCGCTCGCGGCCTACGACTGGCCCGGCAACATCCGCGAGCTCGAAGGCGTGCTGAAAGACGCGGTGCTCCGCTGTCCCGGCCCGGAGCTCACGCGGGTCGAGATCGCCGCCGCACTCCGGCAGGCCGCCCCGCTCCCCGCGAGCGGCTCCAATCCGCCGGACGAGGGCAATCTAACGCAGGGCGACCTCTTGCAGTTCATCCGCCGCCGTCTCGCTGCCGGCTCCACCGACCTGTACGCCGAAGCCGTCGCCCAGGTGGAAGCCCATCTCCTCCGCGAGGTCCTGCAGCACACCGCTGGCAACCAGGTCCAAGCCGCGAAGATCCTCGGCATCGCCCGCAACAGTTTGCGGAAGAAGCTGGCGGAACTGGAGAAGCCGGCGGACGGGCCAACGTGAGCGGCCGCAAGGACTCGTTCAGGTGCTCATTCTGCGGACGGTGGGTCGCGGCGGAAGTAGCCTTGTCCTGTCACCAGATCGTAGACGTGCCCCGCCATCAGACCGAGGATCACGGCGATCAAGAAGAAAACTGCCGCCGTCCCGAGCCGTCGGTAGTGGCCGTGCATGTACTTGGCTTGCAGCTCAATGCTCAGCCGCACGAGCCCGATTCCGGAGAGCCAGTCCAAGAACGTGGAGACCAGGGCCAACGCACCAACGATGCGAAAGGCCCATTTGCCTGACGGGCTGAGGCTTTGGTAGAGCGGTTCCTGCCACTTCATGCAACTATTCTAGCGATGGTCAGCGTGCACCCAATCGGGCGCACCCCGCCGGCGCATCCGCATTGGCTACGAGCGATGAGGGCCTGGATCGTTCTTGTCGCGCGTTCCATTTGGCCTTGACGGTGCATGTGTATTTTTGTACAAATAGGCACCGACTAGCGGGAGGCTGAGGGTGCGCGGAGGGCCAACAGCGGAGATGTCGGATGTGGATCCCACGCGTGCGACAAGCGATCGGGATGGGCTGGATGACCGATCGGAGGGCGTTTATGACAATTCATGGCGGAGACAAAGGTTGGCACTACACTGCCGGAATATTCTGGACGCCAAGGAGTTGCGAGAAAGGAGATGGGTCGAGCCGGCGAGAGGACAGACAGGAGTTGTTAGGGGGTGCCGCAATGAACCGGAAGATTCCGCTGCCACCGTTGTTCCGAACTTGCCCTGTCTGGCGGGGCGGCGTGCGCTGGAGACGACGCGGCTGGAAGCCGCGTCTACGTAGAAGCGGCTTCCAGCCGCTTCAAAGCGAGTGCAGCCCGCCAACGAGCATGGGCAATTGCGCGAGTGAAGGTTGCCTAAGATGAGCGTCGGACCGAGTTCCGATTCCTCAGCCACCCTTGTTTTGGATTTGCCCTGTCTGGCGGGGCGGCGTGCACTCGAGACGACGCGGCTGGAAGCCGCGTCTACGTGGTGGCGGACAGATCGGAGGACGCTTATGACAGCAACTCGTCAAGGCCGGAAATGTGTCATTGCGCAGTGGAAGGCATTGGACACCAAGGAGTTGCGCGAAGGCTCGCTACAGCGGCACCCGCTGGGTGCCGAAGTTCGACGTGGGGAGCGGGGCGGAGGGCGGGACCGCGGGGAGGTAGAGCGTGAAGGTGCTGCCCTGGCCGACTTCGCTCGTCAGGCGGATGTCGCCGCCGTGCTCGCGGAGGATCTTCTGGCTCACCGGCAGGCCGAGGCCGGTGCCGCGGGCGCCCTTGCGGGACTCGAAGATCTGGAAGATCTTCTCGCGGTCCTCCGGCGGGATGCCGGTGCCATTGTCCGAGATCGCCACCTCCAAGCAACCGCCCTCCGGGTCGTGCCGCACCGTGACGGTCACCCGGCCGCCCCCTTCGGCCTTCTCGCAGGCGTCGATGGCGTTGGTGACGACGTTCAGGATCGCCCGATGGAGCGCCTCGCCGTCGAAGAGGAAGAGGCCCAGGCCGGGGGCCGGGGCGAAGGCGAGCTGGACATGATGCTCGGCGGCCCGCGACTGCATGAGCTCGACGACGTCGGCCGCCAGCTGGTTCAGGTCGGTGGGGGCGAGGTCGGGCTCGCGGGGCTTCGAGAAGCTGAGCATGTCCATCACGAGGTGCGAGATCTTGTCCTGGTTCTTCTCGACGATCCGCCACCCCTTCTCGATCACGTCGCGCTTATCGCTCTTGAGCCCCTCGTCCACCAGATACGCCCCGCCCTTGATCCCCTGCATGATGTTCTTGATGTGGTGCGAGAGCATGGCGATGGTCTGCCCGACCGCCGCGAGCCGCTCCGCCTGGACCATCGCCGAGTAGTAGGTCGTGTCCTCGACCGCGAGGGCCGCTTGATGGGCGATGGCGATCATCAGCTTCAGATGGTCCTCGGTGAACTTGTTCGGCTGCACGAGCTCCGTCGCCCGGCGGGTGAGGAGGCGGCCCGGCGGGATGTAGGTGTCGATGTAAACGACCCCGACCACGTCGTAGCGGCCTTGCATCGGGACGCAGATCGCCTCGCGGACGCCGAACTTGACGATGCTGCCGCCGGCGTCCCACCGCTGGTCCTCGCGGGCGTCGCTGGTGAGCACGCCTTCCTTGTGCTCGCGGACGTAGTCGAGGATCGTGCGGCTGAGGATCATCCGGTCGTCGTGCCCCTTGCCCCGGTTCCGGCGGGCCTGAGGCAGGAGCTCGCCGCTTTCGCGATCGAGGAGCATGATGCACCCGCGATCGGCCTCGACCCATTCGAAGATCAGCTCGAGGATGCGGTTGAGGAGCTGGTCGATGTCGAGCGTGTGGCTCACCGCGAGGGCCGTGCGGTACATCACCTCCAGGTTGCTGCGGGCCCGGGCGAGCCACGGGGCTTCGCCGGGCGGGGTGCGAAGAGGTCGCCCTGCGAGTCGTGCGGCAGCTTGTGGAGGATCCGCGAGACTCCTTCCTCGGCGGACTGGCCGACGATGTCGATGTCCTCGGCGATCGGGGCGGGGACCGCTCCGGAGTCGGCCGCGGTGTAGATCATCAGCGTGCCGCCGAGCTGCACGCGGTCGCCGCTTTTCAGCTCATGCCGGGCGATCTTCTCGCCGTTGACGTAGGTGCCGTTCGAGCTCCCGAGATCGACGACCCACCAGCGGGCATCCTCGTGCCGCACCTCGGCGTGCCGCCGGGAGACCTCGGTGTCGCGGAGCTGGATCTGATTGGCCGCATCGCGACCGAGGGCCAGAGCCTGGCCGCGAACCTCGAACCGCCGCCCTTGATCGCGGCCTTGGATGACGAACAATGACGCCACGCGGGATTCCTTGCGAGGTGTCCCGTCGATTGTAAGGCTCGGGGCGGGGGACGCCTAGCGGCGCGAGAAGGCCGGACGGGCCGGTCTCGCTGTGGGGGCGGGAAGCGACGTGGTATAGTAGTAGAAACGATTGCGAGACGACGATGGCGATTCAACTCACGTCCGAGCAGTGGGCCAATATCGAGCCTCAGGGAGCAACGCCGGTTCCGGTGAGCGACCCCTCACAAACGGTGGATTACGTCCTCCTGCGAGCCGATCTCTACAATCGGTTCCGAGCCCTCTTCGAGGACGTTCCCGTCAGCCATCAGGAGCGGCAGTTCCAGTTGGAAGAGTTCGGCCGTCGTGCCGGGTGGGACGACCCAGCCATGGATGTCTACGAGGACCTCGATCCGCGGAAGTCGCCATGAGGGTGGCGCGCGGGGAGATCGTGCTGGTCGATTACCCCTTCAGCGATCGCACGGGGAGCAAAGTCCGGCCTGCGTTGGTCGTTCAGACAGACACGCTCAATGCCCGAATCGATGACACCATTCTGGTTGCCATCAGCCGTTCCACCCATCGGGTATCGGCGACGCAACTCCTGATCGATCTCGCGACGCCGGACGGAGCCGCGACCGGCCTGCGGCAGACCTCCACGATTCAATGCGAGAACCTTTTGACGTCGATCAGACGCTCGTCATCGCCAAGGTCGGACAACTCTCACCGGCTCAAATGCAGCAGGTCGATGCCTGCTTACGAACCGCTTTGGGCCTCTGAAGGTTGGTGTTCCCTACTTCGCGGCCTCCGCCGGAATGAACTTATTCTCCGCCAGCCAGACCAGTGACCTGGTTTGCCACTGGTCCCACATCGGGCCTTTGTAGCCGTTCAGGCCGTGGCCGCCGGAGGGGAGGAGCAGGAACTCCGACTTCACCCCGGCCGCCTGCAAGGCCTTGTGGAACATCTCGCTGTTCTCCGGCGGGACGGGGCCATCGTCCTTGGCGTGGGCCATGAAGGCCGGGGGCGTGTCCTTGGTCACCTGCTGCTCGTTCGAGAAGAGCTTGAGCTGCTCGTCGGTCGGCTTCGGGCCGAGGAGATTGGCCCGCGAGCCGCCGTGTCCCTTCTCGCCCATGGTAATCACGGGATAGACCAGGATCATGAAGTCGGGCCGGCTGCTGAGCTTCGCGATCGGGTCGGCGGACTTCGCGTCGCCGGCGTCGAAGTGCGTGCCGGCGGTCGAGGCGAGATGTCCGCCAGCCGAGAAGCCGCAGATGCCGATCTTCGCCGCGTCGATGCCCCACTCCTTCGCATTGGCCCGCACGGTGCGAATCGCCCGCTGCGCGTCGAGGAGCGGCACCATCGCCCGGCCGCGCGGCAGGCGATACTGGAGCACGACGCCGGCGACTCCATGCTTGTTGAGCCACTGGGCGATCAGATGTCCCTCGTGATCCATCACCTGCCCGCCATATCCCCCGCCGGGGCAAATCACAACGGCCGCACCGTTCGACTGCTCGGCCTTGTGCACGTAGATCGTCGCATCGGCCTTGTCGATCGTCCCATCGCCATTGGGCGCCATGCCGTTCCAGAGCGCGACCTTGATCGGCTCGGCGGCGTGGGACACGGTCCAGGTAAAGACGACGAATGCCGCAAGGAGGAGAGTTCGCATGGAGAGGACTCGGCGAGAGAGAACAGGGAGAGCGTTCGGCTCCTTGTCCTACTCGCTCGCGGCGCAGCGTTCAAGTTGGAGTAAGAACCAGCTCATTTCGCTGGTCGCTAGACGCTGTTGTACAATCAGGGGATGACTGTCGCTGGTTCGGAGCTACTTGCCCGCATCGCCTCGCGAACACTTCCTAGCGAACCCTCATGGTTACATGGCAGGGAATCCGACTAATCGCCTGTCTCGGAGCCATGGCGGCAATGATGGCCGCCGGAGCCTTGGAGTGGGTCCGACGAGACGAAAGCTCCGAGGGGACGGCTGGAACGCTATGGGGCTTTGAAAAGCCGGCGGGCCGCAGTCGTGATCCGTTCGTGCAGATCGAATGGGAGTTGGACAGCAGTGCGTATGCGGCTCGTCGGGACTACGTCCCTCGCCGCGTACACACCCTCTCTCGCCCGTTCCCTCCCAAATCGGCAAGCCGCGCATTCATCATGTTTACGAGAGTAGTTGTGACAGTAACGGACCCTGCCCCGCCGCCACCTGCACGCCTCAAGCCCTGAACAACACACTGGGAGAGGCATCACGCAAACAAATTCCCGCCGCCACAATCCCTTCCCATCCGATGTCGCGTAGAACGGCCGCTTCTCGACCTCGAACGCCGTTTGCGGGCTGATGCCGAGGGCCGTGAAGATCGTCGCGTGCAGGTCCGTTACGGTGAGCGGGTTCTTGATCGCCATGAACGGCCGCTCGGGGGCCGATTTGCCGTAGAGGAAGCCCCGCTTCATGCCGCCACCCCACAGCACCACGCACGACCCGCCGGTGAAGCGGCGGTGCACGGCCGGGTGGCGGCCAAGGATGGTTCGTTCGTGCTGAAGCATTGGTTCCGGGATCGCGGTTGCCCACGGGCACCCCAGTTCTGGCATCGCCGAACGCACTCCGTAAGGACCGGCCGCCCGGCAGGGAGCGCGACTTCTTCAGTACCCAGAATCCTCAGACTTCCTTCTCGCCCGGGACCACAAACGGCTTGCGATACTCGCGGGTCAAGAGCGCATCGGCCGCGGGATGACCGACAAAGGATTCGCGGTCAGGGGCGAGACGCAGCACCGGACCCAGCGTGAGCTTCGTTTTCTCCAGGTCCACCTCGTTGTCGCGGAGGTGCTGAGCGGTGCGGCCGAAGGTCTCGAGCAGGTTCTCCTGGGCCTTGAGCTTGCCCAGCGCGTCGCGGATCTCCGCCTCCGACGCCGTGCGGCCGAGCCGCCAGGAGATATTGCCGAGGTGGCAGAGGGCCGTCGATTGATGCCCTTCGAGGATGTCGGCGGTGAGATCCTCCGGCTTGCGGCTGCGGATGGCTTTGAAGAAGTTCGCGACGTGGCTCTCGGCCTTACCCGGAAAGGTGCTGACGAGCTTGCCCTGCAAGTCGAAGAGCGAACTCTCCGAGATGATCCCTTCGCTGCCGTAGAAGATCCAGCTTCCCTTGAAGCCCGGGAAGGGCTCGGTCTTCAGCCCGCGCGTCTCGGAGACGATGGTCTTGTCGCCGAAATCGAAGACGCACACCTGGGTGTTGGGCGTCTGGCCGGCGTCGGTGTAGCCGAGGCGGCCGCCGTAGCTGACGACGGAGCGGCCGAGCCCGGTGACGCCGAGCCCCCAGCGGCAGATGTCGAGCGAGTGGATATTGTTGTTCCCGAGCTCGCCGTTGCCGGTGTCCCAGACCCAGTGCCAATCGTAATGGAACTTCGGCCGCGTCAGCGGGGCATTCGAGGCCGGACCGGCCCACAGGTCGTAATCGACCGTGCTGGGCATCTCGCACGCCGCCGGCCCGCCGATCGAGCCCCGCCGGCCGTAGACGATGCTGCGGGCGAGCTTCACGTCGCCGAGCTTCCCCTGCCGCATGTGATCGACGGCGGCCGCCAGGGCGGTGTTCGAGCGGTTCTGCGTTCCGCCTTGGCAGATCCGCCCCGTCTTGCGGGCCACCTGCACGATCCGCCGCCCTTCGGCGACGTTGTGGCTGACGGGCTTCTCGACATAGACGTCCTTGTTCGCCTGCATGGCCCAGATGGCGGCCAGGGCATGCCAGTGGTTGCACGTGGCGACGAAGACGGCATCCACCGACTTGTCATCGAAGACCGTGCGCAGATCCTTGACCGCCTTCGGCGCGGGCCGCTGAGCCGCGGTGACGATCGCGGCAACCTCCGCGCTGCGGGCGCTGTCCGGATCGCAGACGTAGGCGATATCGCACTCGGGAAAGCGGACCAGATCGCTCGCGTGCTGCTTCCCGCGAATGCCGCAGCCGATGATTGCCACGGTGATCTTGCCGCTCGGGCTCGGCGCGGCACTGCGCGGCTCTTCGGCCGCCAGCAACGACGACCCCGCGGCCGCTGCGCTGGCTGCGGCTGCCGCCCTGAGAATGGAGTCCTCTAGGAACCGGCGGCGCGTCGTGTGCGACATGAGATGCTCCGAATGGAAACGTGGTGGCTCCCGGAAAGCATACCGCCGCCTATCGTTGCCTCCAAGAAGCAAATGGCTGAAGCGGCGACCCGGTCGGCGTAGCAAGGGGTGGGGGGCGATCCGTCCAACTCGATCAGAACGAGGTTGCCATGTTCGCGGACGTTGCATCCATCCAAGAGGCGTCTACGATGGGCCTTGTGCGGCTCATTCTCCTCCGGCCTCGATTCTATGCCTCGCCGATTGATCTTGGTTCTTGTGCTCGCGGCCGTTTGTGCGGAGCTCCGTGGAGCGGAGCCCACCGACCGACCGCCCGGCATCGAGCGGCGGGTTCCCTGGACGACGTCGCGCGTGCAGGGCTCGCCGGAACCGCCGCCTCCCTTTCGGGCCGAGCGGGTCTTCGCGCCGCTGGCCTTCAAGCAGCCGGTCACGCTCACGGGCGCCCCCGGCACGCGGCGGATGTTCGTCGCCGAGCAGATGGGGATGATCTACTCCTTTGATCCGGCCGAATCGCCGCCGAAGCCGGAGTTGTTCCTGGATGGCCAGGAGCTCACGCGGCGGCTGGCGAAGGCGGACAATGAGAAGCTCGCCGTCGATGGCCTGTTTGGCCTGACCTTTCATCCCAACTTCGCGAAGAACGGCCTGGTCTTCGTCTGCTACGTCGTCCGCTGGGAGGATTCGAACAGCCGCGGTCAGCACCCCCGCGGGTCGCGGGTGGTGCGGCTGCATGTCAGCGGCGATCCGCCCCGCGTCGATCCCGCGAGTGAGGAGTTGCTCCTGACCTTCATGCAAGGCGGGCACAACGGCGGCTCCCTCAAGTTCGGCCCCGACGGCTGCCTCTATATCTCGACCGGCGACGGCGGCAACGCCTTCCCGCCGGATGGGCACAAGACGGGCCAGCGGATCGACGACCTGCTCTCGAGCATCCTGCGGATCGACGTCGATCATCCGAGCAAGGACGCCGACGGGCGCGAGCGGACCTACACGATCCCGGCCGACAACCCGTTTGCGAAGACGCCCGGCGCCCGCGGCGAGGTGTGGGCCTATGGCACGCGGAACCCCTGGAAGATCAGCTTCGACCGGGCGACCGGCGACCTGTGGGTGGGCGACGTCGGGTGGGAGCTGTGGGAGCTCGTCTATCGCGTTCGCAAGGGAGACAACTACGGTTGGAGCGTCGTCGAGGGGCGGCAGCCGGTGAATAGCGAGTGGGACCGCGGCCCGACGCCGATCGTGCCGCCGACCATCGAGGTGCCCCACACCGACGGGGCCTCGATCACCGGCGGGTTTGTCTACCGCGGCAAGAAGTTCCCGGAGCTCGTCGGGCAGTATATCTTCGGCGACTGGGAGACGCGGCGGATCTGGGGGGCGAAGATCGAGGGTGACAAGATTCTGCCTTATCGCGACATCTGCGAGCCGACGGTCCGCGTCATTGACTTCGCGGAGGATGCCGAGGGCGAAGTCTACTTGCTCGATTACAACGCCGGGACGATCCACACGTTCGTGCGGAACGAGATCGGCGGGGATCGGCCGCGATTCCCCACGAGGCTCACCGAAACCGGCCTGTACGACTCGCTTGCCCCGCTGCATGCCGCTGCCGGCGTGCTCCCCTTCGCGATCAATGTCGAGCAGTGGGCCGATCAGGCGGCGGCCGAGCGCGTCGTCGGCCTGCCGGGCCAGACGTCGATCGACCTGCTGCCTCGTCCGAAGCAAGTGCCCGGGTCGATGTTCAGCCGCTCGATGGTCTGGCCGAAGGGCGCCGTGCTCGCGAAGACATTGTCGCTCGATTTGAAGGCCGGCGATGTGGCGACCCGGCGGAAGATCGAGACGCAGATGCTCCACTACGACGGCCGCGAGTGGCGGGGCTACACCTACGAGTGGAACGACGCCCAAACCGACGCGACGCTCGTCCCCGCCGCCGGCAAGGAGCGGACGATCGTGGTCGAGGACCCCGCCGCGCCCGGCGGACGCCGCGAGCAGGCCTGGCGGTTCTTCGCCCGCGCCGAATGCACGCGGTGCCACAATCCCTGGGCCGAATATGCTCTCGCGTTCAACATCCCGCAGCTCAACCGCGACTTCGATTTCTCGGCGGTCGGCGGGAGCGGTCGCGACAATCAGATTCACACCTATCGCCACCTAGGCATCGTGCGGGACGTCGTCGAATCGGACCAGCCCGAGAACGCCGTCATCAAAGCCGAACGGCCGCGGCTGGAGCGGGACCTCCCCCGCTATGTTCCGAGCGACGATGCCCAGGCCGATCTCGGCCAGCGGGCGCGGGCCTATTTGCATGTCAATTGTGGTCACTGCCATCGCAGCGGCGGGGGCGGCTCGGCCTATTTGCGGATCGACTACGACACCGATCTCCGCGACACGAAGACCGTCGGCGTCCACCCGGCCCAAGGCGGGTTTGGCATTGCCGACGCGAAATTGATCGCGCCAGGCGATCCCTTCCGCTCGACGCTCTATCTGCGGATGGCCAAGAGCGGGCCGGGGCACATGCCTTATCTCGGCGGGCGGCTGATCGACACGCGGGGCCTCGCGCTCGTGCACGACTGGATCCGGCAGTTGCCGCCGCGGCTCGATGAGACGCAACTCGTCGAACGCCTCGCCGGGCTCGACGAGCAGGCGGCTCTCAAACGCGAGGCAGCCCGGGCGGAGCGCGACCGCTGGAACCTGGCCCGCGAGATCGCCCGCGACCGCAAGCGGCCGATGCCGAACGAGTCGGATGAGGCGGAGGCGAAGCAGCGGTACGAGCGCGACGCGGCCAAGCGGGTCGAATCGCGGGCCAAGGATCGCACGCAGCTCGTGAAGGAGGTCCTTAGCACGCCCAGCCGGGCCCTCATCACGGTGCGGGCCATCGACCGCGGCGAACTGCCGGAGTCGATCCGCGGCATGGTCGTCGCGGCCGCGGCCGGGCATAGCGATCCCGTGATCCGCGACCTCTTCGAGCGGTTCGTGCCGGAGAGTCAGCGGACGAAGCGGCTTGGCGAGAGCATCGACGTCGCGGCCCTGCTTCAGCGGCCCGGCGACGCCGAGCGCGGGAGGAAGCTCTTCCACGAATCGGCGGCCCTCGCCTGCAAGACGTGCCACAAGGTCGGCAACCAGGGGGGCGAGATCGGCCCCGACCTGTCGCAGATCGCCAAGAAGCTCGACCGCCCGAAGCTGCTGGCGAGCATCCTCGACCCGTCGAAGGAGATCGACCCCCAGTGGCTCACCTACCTCGCCGAAACGACCGACGGCCGGCTCATCACGGGCCTCCTCGTCCGCCGCGACGAGCGGGAAATCATCCTCAAGGACGCCCAAGGGAAGCAGCACGCTCTCAAACCGACCGACATCGAGCGCCTCGCCCCGCAGCCAAAGTCGCTTATGCCCGAGCTGCTCCTCCGCGACCTCACGGCGGAGCAGGCCGCGGATCTGCTCGCCTATTTGCAGACGCTCAAGTAGGGCGAGTAGAACGGGCCACCAGGCCCGTTCGAGTCGCCACAATAAGGATGCCGGTCAGATGGACCCTTGGAAACGAACTCGTCTGCTCCTCTGCCTCGCCGCGATGGTCGCGATGCTCGGGCTTGGCGGCTTTGCTTGGCTGCGTTATGGGATGCCGGACAATCCCTTTGGCTGGGGACGGATTGAGACTCCCTATGTGGTTCGCGGCTGGTCGCGAACCGCCACCGACCCCTTCCAGGAACTTTCGTTGCAACTGGACGCCGCGATCCACTTGCCCCAGGACTTCTCGGTGTACCCGCCGACAAGCGACGAGGCGACGGGCCTGAAGGCCGGGATAGTGGGTCTGTTTAATGAGACCCACGACCGAAGGCCGGTGAACCTTGACCGACCCAGCCCTGTCAGGTAGGGTTAGATCAGTGGAACCTTTTGCCGTTCAACCCATGCACCACATCTCCCTCTTAACCCTCTCCCTTACCCAGCTCCTCCTTCTGGGAGGCCGGCCTTAGGGGTGTTTCGCGCCAAGCGAACCAGCGATTTTCCAAACCCCGGGGCCAAACGCTCCGGGGTTTTTTCGTTTCCGCACCGCTACAATTCTCCCATGTCCCAGCCACGCCACATCCGCATCTTCGACACCACGCTCCGCGACGGCGAGCAGTCGCCCGGCTGCAGCATGAACCTCGCCGAGAAGATGGAGGTCGCCCAGGCCCTCGTCGAGCTCAAGGTCGACATCATGGAGGCCGGGTTCCCGATCGCCTCGCCCGGCGACTTCGAGGCGGTCCGCGAGATCGCCGGCAACATCCGCGGCCCCGTCATCTGCGGGCTCGCGCGCTGCAACGAGGCCGATATCGACCGGGCGTGGGCGGCCCTCAAGCTGAATCCCCATCCGCGGATCCACGTTTTTCTCGCGACCAGCGCGATCCATCGCGAGTTCAAGCTCAAGATGACCCGCGAGGAGATCGTCGCCCGGGCGATCGCCGGCGTGAAGCGGGCGGCCGGCTACTGCGACGACGTCGAGTTCTCGCCGGAGGACGCGGCCCGCACCGAGCCGGACTTCCTGTGCGAGGTGGTCGAGGCGGCGATCACCGCCGGCGCGACCACGGTGAACATTCCCGACACCGTCGGCTATGCGACGCCGGCCCACATGGGCAAGGTGATCGCGACGCTGAAGAACCGCGTGCCGAATATCGACAAGGCGGTGATCAGCATGCACTGCCACAACGACCTTGGCCTGGCGGTGGCCAACAGCCTCGCCGGCGTCGAGAACGGGGCCGGGCAGATCGAGTGCACGATCAACGGCATCGGCGAGCGGGCGGGCAACGCGGCCCTCGAAGAGGTCGTCATGGCCCTGCGGACGCGGAGCGATTATTACGGGGCGACGACCGGCATCCGCACCGAGCGGCTCGTGCCGACCAGCCGGCTCCTCTCGAGCATCACCGGCATGCACGTCCAGCGGAACAAGGCGATCGTCGGCCGCAACGCCTTCGCCCACGAGGCGGGCATCCATCAGGACGGGATGCTGAAGGAGCGGACGACCTACGAGATCATGCGGCCGGAGGATGTCGGCTTCGCGAAGACCGACCTCGTGCTCGGCAAGCACAGCGGCCGGGCCGCGATCGCCGACCGGGCGAAGGCCCTCGGCTTCCAGCTCACCGGCGAGCAGCTCCAGGCGGTCTTCGCCGAGTTCAAGACTCTGGCCGACAAGAAGAAGGAGATCTACGACGGCGACCTCGTGGCGTTGATCAAGATGCAGCTCAACGACGTGCCGGAGGAATGGGCCCTCATCGCGTTCGAGGTCCACTGCGGCACCGGCCGCAAGCCGAAGGCGAAGATCACGCTCCGCCGCGGGGCCGAGGAGAAGACCGCGGAGCTGGCCGACGGCGACGGGCCGATCGACGCGGCCTTCCTCGCGACCGAGGCGATCACGGGCATCAAGCTCATCTGCAAGGACTACAGCGTCCGCAGCGCGAGCCTCGGCCACGATGCGCAAGGGGAGGTGAGCCTGGAGGTCGAGCACAAAGGCCAGACCTATCGCGGCCGCGGCGTCTCAGTCGATACGGTCGAGGCGACCGTGCGAGCGATCTTGAATGCGGTGAATCGGATTGCGTTAACAAAGTAGTCCGGTCACTCCGTGACCGGACGCGCGGCGGGAAAGGCGTTTCGACCGCGTAACGGTCCGAACACCGCAACTCCTCGGCCTTTGCCAGGGCAGCAACGGTTGTTCGTATTACTGAATCTATCGAGCCGCGCGTCCGGTCACGGAGTGACCGGACTACTTGCCGCGAACGCGAGGTAGTAGAAGATCCATCCCGTCACCGCGGTGCCGACCATGCCGATCGCCGCGATCCAGCCCCAGAAGGCGTGCGACGTGCTGTGCTCGCTCGGCTGGGCCGGGTCGGGAAAGTTCCGCAGGGCCGCCACGATCACGTAGATCCACAGGAAGGCGGTCGGGACCGCGAACGAGAGGTGCACCCACAGGCTCGGATAGACCCAGGTGTCGTAGAAGGGGGACGGCATCGCCCGCTCGCGCCAGCCGGTGAGCCGCATATCGACCTCGAAGGCCAGCACCGCGACGAGCAGCGCGACGCCGAGAGTGATCTGCAGCGACTTGTGGAGGGCGTACCACTGCTTTCTACGCACCAGCAGCACGCTCACCACCAGCACCGGCACGACCAGGAACATCGCGAGGAAGACGACATCCAGCATCAGCGACGCCCGGGTCCCCAGAATTTCCAGCACATTGGGATCCTAAGCTTAGAATTCCACGTGGACAAGTTGTCGCG
>JADMIO010846042.1_pt1 | contig 17242 bp, 17 predicted proteins | sample 8958161 | NCBI WGS metagenome assembly JADMIO01 (sample SAMN16585339, study PRJNA669376) | soil metagenome | isolation source: Crop rotation soil | place: USA: Cullars Rotation, Alabama | collected 2011
CGCGACTTCAAGTCACGTGAATTCCAAGCTTCGGATCCCACTGTGCTGGAAAGCGGCGGCTCATCATCATGGGCGAGCTCGACGAGGGCGACTCGCTCGGCCACGAGCCCGATCTGATCGAGCGCTTCGGCGTGTCTCGGCCATCGCTGCGGGAGGCCCTGCGCATCCTCGAGGCCGAAGGTCTGATCTCGGTCGTGCGCGGCGTGCAGGGTGGGGTCGTCGTGCACCGGCCCGATCAGCGTCAGACCGCACGCACCGCCGCGCTCGTCCTCCAAGCGCGCAACGTGTCGCTCGCCGACGTGTTCGAGGCGCGCACGATCATCGAGCCTGCAGCCGTCCGCCTCGTCGCCGCGGCGCGCAACCGCAAGGCGCTCGCCAAGCAGCTGCGCGGGTTCATCGACGAGCAGGAAGCCGTGCTCGACGATCCTGAGGCCTTCGGTCGCGCCAACGCCCGCTTCCACGCCGAGCTGGTGGCGCTGGCCGGCAACCAGACGCTCACGATCGTCGCCGAGATGCTCACCGAGGTCGTCGAGCGCGCCGTCACCGAGGTGAGCCAAGCCGCCGGCAGCTCGAACACCGCGACCCGCCGGCGGGGCGTGCGGTCACAGGAGCGACTCGCCGAGCTCATCGAAGCCGGCGATGCCGACGAGGCCGAGGCCCACTGGCGCACGCACATGGGCGTCGTCGGCCGCATCATGCTCGGCGGCCGCGCCAAGACCGTGGTCGACCTCCTGGACCACTTCTGACCCTCGCAACTGGCGGCAGCCATCGCCCCTCTGGCGTCGTCTGCTGCCGCCAGTTTCGGATGAGCGTCAGCGCGAGAGGATCGTCACTGCGGCGGTGCCGGGCGCGCCGTACACCTGCGCGTAGCCGACCTGCGGTGTGCCGGGGACCTGGCGGTCGCCCGCCTGGCCGCGCAGCTGGAGCACCAGCTCGTTGATCTGGCGCAGGCCTGACGCACCGATCGGCTCGCCGTTGGCGATGAGGCCGCCGTCGGTGTTGGTCGGCATCGGCCCGTCGATCTCGGTGGCGCCGTCGGCCAGCAGCTTCTCCTGCTCGCCGTCGGCGCAGAAGCCGTTCTCTGCCATGTGGATGACCTCGGCGCCGGCGTCGGTGTCCTGGAGCTGGATCACGTCGACGTCCTCCGGTCCGACGCCCGCCTCCTCGTACGCGGCGCGCGACGCGTAGACCGTGGGCGAGACGTCTTCGTCGACGGCCGCCCACGTGGTGTTCACCTCGTACGCGCCGTAGTTGCGCGTGCGGATCTGCGCGGCCTTCACGTAGATCGGCGTGTCCGTGTACCGGTGGGCGATCTCCGCCCGGCACAGCACGAGCGCGGCGGCCCCCTCATCGGGCGCGCAGAACATGTACGCGGTGAGGGGGTGGTTGAGCATCGGCGAGGCGAGGATGTCCTCTTCGGAGATCGGCGAGCGCCGGAACGCCTTCGGGTTGAGGGTGCCGTTGCGGTAGTTCTTCGCCGCCACCTTGGCGAGCGTCGCCGGCGTGATGCCGTGCTCGTGCATGTAGCGGTTGATCTTCATCCCGAAGAACTTGGTCGTGACGAACTGGCCGTTCTCGCCGTACCACGCGGGCACGTTCGTGAGCGTCGGGTCGACCTTGAACGAACCCCGCGGGTGCTTGTCCATGCCCACCGCGACGGCGATGTCGTAGCTGCCGGTGCGGATGGCGTTGGCCGCCTGCTGGATGGTCGCCGCGCCCGTCGCGCACGCGTTGAAGACGTTCATGAACGGGATGCCGGTGAGGCCGACCAGCCCGGTCAGCGGATCGGTCTGGGCGACCTCCCAGCTGCCGCCGAACGCACAGCCGACGTCCTTCCACGCGACGCCCGCGTCGTCGAGCGCGAGCTCGACCGCGTCGGCGCCCATCTCGAAGGCGGTCTTGTCGCCGAACCGTCCGAACGGGTGCAGGCCAGCTCCGATGATCGCAACGTCAGTCACTCGTCCTCCTCAGCCGACCGGCGCGAACGCGAAGGTCAGGATCTCGTCGCCGGCCTCGTCGACGTAGAACGGCACGATCGCCAGCTCGACGTCCATGCCGAACGCGAGCTTGGACGGATCGCTCTCGGTGAGCCGGGCCTCGACGCGCACCACGTCGCCGAGCTGCACCAAGCCGACGCCGAACGGCTCGAACGACTTGCCCGTCTCGTCGCCCGCGTAGGGCACGACCGGTGGGAACCCCTGTGTGGTCCAGGAGACGAGCGTCCCGCGGCGGGGGAGGGGCAGGTCCGCCATCGTGGCTCGGCCGCAGCGGGGGCAGCGGGGCTGCGCCGGGAACGTGGTCGCCGCGCACCTCTCGCACCGGCTGCCGATGAGTGCGGGCTCGTCGGCCGGCCAGGTGAAGACGTCGGCGATCGGCTTCTGCATCAGCGGGTCTCCTTCTTCTTGCTCGCACGCGGTGCTCGTCGCGCTGGGCGCGGCGCCGCGCTGAGGCCGAGCACGCCCGTCGGCATGTGCACCTTCTTGCCGATCGCCACGAGCTGCTTCGTCGTGATGGTGGCGCCGAGGCCGCGCAGGCAGAACGCGACGAGCTCGATGGCATCCGGCCGGTGCACACCGACGTCGTTGCCGAGCGTGCTCGCCGTGATGGCGGCCGTGCTCGCGGTCAGGACGAAGAACGTGGCGGACTCAGGATCGACGTCGGGGATGCGGTCGGCGGCCGCCGCGCCGGCCACCAGCTCGCGCAGCAGCGCGGTGATGGGCGCCTGGGACCGACCGATGAGCTCGGGCTCCGCGCCGGCGAGCTTGAGGCGCAGCCGAGCCAGCCCCCTGCTCACGCCCGTGTTCGTGTGCTCCGGCAGGCGCACCGCGGTGAGCAGCGCGCCCGCCAGCCGCTCGAGCGGGTCGTCGAGGTCGGCGACGGCGTCGCGCACGAGCTGCGCCCACGCGCGCATCGCCTCTTCGAACACGGCGAGCAGGAGGTCGTCCTTGCTCTCGAAGTACTGGTAGAGCGTGCGCAGCGACTGGCCCGCTTCGTCGGCGACGTCCTGCACGGTGATGTCGCCGCCGTTGGAGCGCTCGAGCAGGGTCGCGGCGGCGCGCACGAGCGCGGCCCCGCGGTCGATCGACCGCTCGCGAGCGGTGCGCAGTGACCGGCCGACGACGCGCCGGTGCCAGTCCGCGCTGTCTTCGAGGTTGTCGGGCGTCGCGGCCATGGAGAGCGCGGACCTCAGGCGGCCAGGAGGCCGTGGAGGTTGGAGGACATGATCCGCTCGACGTCGGCCGCCGGCAGGTCGGCCACGTTCGCCATCCAGCCGACCGGGTCGTCGAGGCCTTCCGGGTGCGGGTAGTCGGAGCCGAAGCACACGCGCTCCGCGCCGATGAGGTCGATGAGCCCGTGCAGCGAGTCCTCCCAGAAGGGGTTGACCCACACGTTGCGCTGGAACACGTCCCGCGGGTGCTCAGCGAACTCGTTCGGCATCTTCTTGTAGGCCAGCTCGAGGTTGCGGACGAGGTGGCCGACCCAGCTCCCGCCGTTCTCGACGCTCAGCAAGCGGACATCCGGGAACCGCGTGAGCATGCCGTGGCAGATCGCCGATGCGAGTGCGTCCTGGATGGCGCGCCCGTCGTCGGCCACGGCGACGAACGTCTTCGGCTTGAAGGCGACGTACTCGCCGCTCGTGCCCTCCCACGTGTTCAGGTAGGTCTGATAGCCGCTGTCGGACGCGTGCAGGCAGACGAGCAGACCCGCTTCCTGGATGCGGGCCCAGAACGGGTCGAACTCGGGCAGGAACGGGGAGCGCGTCCCGCGCACACCGCTCACGGGGGCGGGCCGCAGGAGCACGGCCTTGGCGCCGCGATCGATGAGCCTCTCGAGCTCGGCGATCCCCTCGTCGAGCACGCACGGGTTGACGACCGGTGTGGCGAAGATGCGGCCCTCGTAGTCATAGGTCCACTCGTCGTGCAGCCACTCGTTGAACGCGCGCAGCGCGATCTGGGTGAGCGCGGGCTCGTCGAGCAATCGCTCCTCGATCAGGCTGGCGAGCGTCGGGAACATGAGCGTGGCGTGGACGCCGAGCTCGTCGAGCAGCTCGAGCCGCGGCTGCGGCCGGCGGAACGCCGGGATGCTCTTCATCGGCTTGCCCGTGAGCTCGCGCAGCGTCTTGCCCTCGGGGTTGTCGCCCGCGTAGTACGCCATGTGCGCGCCGGGCGGCGCCACCACCTCGAAGGTCGGGTTCGGGATGAACTCGGTGATCGTCCCCCGGACCACGAGCTTCTTGCGCCCCTCTAGCTCGACGAAGCGGAACAGGTTGCGATGGGCTTCGGGCAGGTGGCGGGTGAACGCGTCCTCGGTCTCGTACAGGTGGTTGTCGGCGTCGTAGACGGCGAAGTCGGGCCGAGGGGTCATGGCGTCCTCCGGAGCGCGGAAGCGCTGCTTGTCGACGCAAGGTAGTCCGACTGTCCTGATCGGTCCATGGACACTCCGCCCTCAGCTCCCGGGTTCGGGGACGTCGAAGTGCTCGTCGCGAAGCTCGAACGCCCGCCTCGTGCCGTGCTCGGCGCGTGCCTTCACGAAGTTGAAGTCGCCCTCGTCGAACTGGAGGTTCGTGCCGTAGGCGTGGATGAGGTAGCTGAGCGACTCCTCGCCGGAGTACGCCTGCAGCTGCTCGATGAGGCGGAACGCCTCCTTCGCCATCACGATGCCGTCGGCCGGCATGCGCGAGACCTTCTCCGCGTACCACGCAGCGCGGGCTTCGACCGCGGCCGGTTCGACGACCTCCGTGAACACACCGAGGTGCGCGAGCTCGCTCGCCTTGACCGTGTCGCCGGTGAGCAGCAGTCGCCGGGCCAGCACGGGGCCGAGTCGGTGGAAGAAGAGGTGGAGCGATCCGAGCGCGGGGCCGAGGAACCTCGTCGCGGGCATGCCCAGCTCGGTGTCGCTCGCGACCACGGCGATGTCCGACATCAGGGCCAGCTCGAACCCGCCGCCCAGCGCGAAGCCCGCGACCTCGGCCACGGTGACCTTCGGGTAGCCCAGGTAGAAGTGGTAGAAGTCGAACGTCTGGCGGTCGACGAGGAGGCGGCGGCGCTGGCTCGGGCGGCGCGCCTTGCGATCCTGGGCGCCGTCGCCGTACCACGCGTACGCGTTGTTCATGTCGGCACCGGTGCTGAAGACGCCGCCCTCCCCGCGCAGCACCACGACCTTGATGCCGTCGTCGTACGCGAGGTCCTCGAGGTGAGCCCCGAGCGCGTGGCGCATGGCCGGGTCGTACGCGTTCTTCCGCTCGGGGTTGGCGAGCGTGAGGCGCGCGATGCCGCGCTCATCGTCCCGATGCAACAGCACTCGCGCGTCGCTCACGTCGACCCTCCCGGCCACCTTGGTCGGCCTCAGCGTAGGCTTTAACATCTAGATGTTTCCAGTGGTCGCCGAGCGGGAGTCGCGATGGAGTTCGCCTTGGACGAGGCGCAGGTCGAGCTGCAGCAGACCGTCGCCCGGTTCTGCGCCGACCGCTTCCCGCTCGACGCCCTGGCCGCCCGCGAGGGCGCCCCGGTCGACCGCGCGGCGTGGGCCGAGCTCGCCGCGCTCGGCGTGCTCGGGCTGCTCCTACCCGAGGACGACGGGGGGTCCGGCCTCGGCCCGCTCGAAGCCGTTCTCGTGTTCGAGCAGCTCGGTGCGCACCTCGTGCCCGGTCCGATGCTGTGGACCGTCCTCGCCGCGCCGATCATCCAAGGCGCGGCGCGCGGAGACGTCGTCGTCGGGGGCATCGAGGCATCGGCCACCGTCGATGGCGCGGCGATCGTGGAGCACGCGGCGGATCTCGACGTGCTGCTCGTCGTCCACGACGACGCGATCGTCGCCCATCGCGTCGACGACCTCGCGCCGGCCGAGCCGCTGAACGCCCTCGACCCATCGACGCCCGTCGGGCGCGTCGCGCTCGACGCGCATCCCGCCCCCGACCGGGTCGGCGATGGCCACGCCTCGCTGCGCCTCCGCACGCTGGGCACGGTCCTGAGCGCAGCGCTGCTCACGGGGCTGGCTTCGCGCGCGCTCGAGGTCGCACGCGCGCACGCGCTCGAGCGCCAGCAGTTCGACGCGCCCATCGGGTCGTTCCAGGCGGTGAAGCACCTCCTCGCCGACATGTACGTCGCCCATGGGCTCGCTCAGAGCGCCACCTACGCTGCCGCCGCAGTGGTGCACGACCCGGGCAACGACGATCCCGTGCGCGCCGCGGGCGCCGCCAAGCTGCTCGCCGCCGATGCCGCCATCGGGGGCGCGAGCACCGCCATCCAGGTCCTCGGCGGCATGGGGTTCACCTGGGAGATGCTGCCCAACCACCTGCTGAAGCGGGCCTGGGTCCTCCACAGCGCGTTCGGTACGGCCGACGACCACGCCGAGCACCTCGGGGCCGCGCTCGCCGCGGCGGTGGGTGGCTGAGGTGGACCTGCGCTACTCCGACGCCGACGAGGCCTTCCGCAAGGAGGTGCGCTCGTGGCTCGACGACGCCGTGCCGGCCTACGGCCCGCCGCCGCCTCCGGGCGACTGGAGCGCGCGCCGCGCGTACGACACCGGTTGGCAGCGCCAGCTCCACGACGCGGGGTACGCCGGCTTGAGCTGGCCCACCGAGTACGGCGGGCGCGGCTTGCCGGCGTCCCAGCAGCTCGTCTTCCTCGAGGAGTACGCGGCGTCGGGCGCGCCCTACGTCGGCATCAACTTCGTCGGCAACGCCCATGCCGGCCCGACGTTGATGGCGGAGGGGACGGAGGAGCAGCGCCGCTACCACCTCCCGCGCATCCTGCGCGGCGACGACGTGTGGTGCCAAGGCTTCTCGGAGCCCGGTGCCGGCTCCGACCTCGCGTCCTTGCGCACCCGGGCCGTGCGCGAAGGTGACGAGTACGTCGTCACCGGTCAGAAGATCTGGAGCACGCGCGCGCAGGTCGCGGACTGGTGCGAGCTCCTCGTGCGCACCGATCCCGACGCGCCCAAGCACAAGGGCATCACGTGGCTGATCCTCGACATGCGCCAGCCCGGCGTCGAGGTGCGACCGATGAGGACGATGGACGGCGAGAGCCACTTCTGCGAGGTGTTCCTCGACGGCGCCCGCGTCCCGGTCGCCAACCGCGTCGGTGCCGAGAACGACGGGTGGCGCGTCACCAACGTCACGCTGCGCTTCGAGCGCGGCACCGCGTTCGCCCAGCACATCATCACGCTGCGCTCGCAGCTGCGCCGGCTCGTGGGGATGGCCCGGGGCGCGATGGGTGATGCGGGGTTGCGGCGTCGAGCCGGGCGCCTCGACGCGCGCGTGGAGGGGCTGTGGCGCATGACGCAGCGGTGCGTCACCGAGGCGGAGGCGAGCGGGTTGCCGTCGCCGCTCGGGTCGGCGGTGAAGCTCGGGTACAGCGAGCTGGGCCAGGACATCGCGGCGCTGGGCATGGAGCTGCTCGGCCGGCGCGCCATCGGCACCGACGGACCCGACAGCGACGACGCCCGGATCGTGCACGACTACCTCTGGTCGTTCCAGTACACGATCGCGGCGGGGACCTCGCAGATCCAGCGCAACCTCGTGGCCGAGCGCATCCTCGGCATGCCCAAGGGCCGCTGATGGAGCGCTGGACGTTCGGCGTCGAGCCGCTCGCGCAGACGGCCCGAGCGGCGGACGCCTTGCGCCGAGTCACAAACCTCTTGCTCGCGGCCGAGGATGACGAGCCCGCGGTCGACGCGCTCATCGCCGATCTCGAGCGCGCCGAGGCTGCCCTGCGCGACCGCGTACCCGCGTCCGCGGTGCCTCGGGTGGGCGACGCCGTGGGCGCCGACGCACGGGTCTACGTCGACCACGCTCGCGACATCGGAGCGTTCAACCCGTGCTTCCCGGAGTACGAGATCGCCGTGGATGGTGATCGCGCCACGGGCACGGTCACGTTCCCGATCGCGTACGAGGGCCCGCCCGGCCTCGTGCACGGCGGCTTGCTGGCGTTGTTCTTCGACTGCGTCGTCCAGCACCACAGCTGTGATGTCGGCGTCGCGGGCAAGACGACGTCGCTCGCCGTGCGCTACCGCCGGCCGACGCCGCTGGCGACGACGCTGTCGTTCACGATCGATCGGACCGTGGACGACGACCGGATCCGCTCGCAGGCTCGCCTGCTGCTCGGCGATGCCGTGCTGTGCGAGGCCGACGTCGACGCGATCGCGGGCAGCCGCGCCAACCTCCCGGCCGTCTCACCCCGCGGTGCGGAGGGCGACCCGTGACCCCCGAGTCCGAGACGGTTCCCGGGCTGCTCGCCGCGCGTGCCGCCCGCGACGGCGCGCTCGACGCGCTGGTCGCCGACGGCGAGGCCATCACCTACGGCGAGCTCGACGCGACGACGGCCGAGCTCGCGGCGCGCCTCGTCGGCGCCGGCGTCGACCGCGGCGACCGGGTCGGGCTCCTCGCGCCGAACGGCGTCGAGTGGGCGGTGCTCGCATACGCCGTGATGCGCATCGGCGCGGTGCTGGTGCCGCTGAGCACCCTCCTGCGACCGCCGGAGCTGCGCGCCCACCTCGCGATCGCGGACGTGGCGTACCTCATCACCGTGCCCGCCTTCCGCGGTCGCCGGTACCTCGACGACCTGGCCGAGGGCGATCTCGGCGCGGCGGCGCCCGCGCTGCGCGCGGTGTGGCGCACCGACGACCTACCCGCGCGGAGCAGCGCCCGTGCGACCGTCGATGCGATGAGCGCCGCGGTGCTCCCGGACGACGACCTCGTCGTGCTCTTCACCTCGGGCAGCACGGGCGACCCGAAGGGGTGCATCCACACCCATGGCGGCGGGATCCGCGCGACGGCAGCGGGCCTCGACGCGCGTTGCGTCGGTCGCGGCGAGCGGCTGTACATCCCGATGCCGTTCTTCTGGACCGGCGGCTTCAGCAGCGGCCTGCTGTCCACGCTCATCGCGGGCGCCACGCTGCTCACCGAGGCGGAGCCCGAACCGGAGCGCACGCTCGCGCTCCTGCAACGAGAGCGGGTCACGCTGTTCCGCGGCTGGCCCGACCAGGCCGTCGCGCTCGCGGCGCATCCCGCGTTCGCGACCGCCGACCTGTCGTCCCTCGGCGACGGCAGCTTGCCGGCGCTGCTGCCCGCCGAACGGCGTCCGGCGCCCGGGGCGCGGCCCAACCTGTTCGGCATGACCGAGACGTTCGGCCCCTACTGCGGGGACCGGCTCGACACGGACCTGCCGGCGGCCAAGCGCGGCAGCTGCGGCCGTCCCTTCGCGGGCGTCCACGTGCGCATCGCCGACCCCGACACCGGCGTACCGCTGGCGGCGGGGGAGCGCGGCGAGATCTGGGTGCGGGGCGCCAACATCCTGCGGGGCATGTGCGGCCGGCCGGACGCCACCCTGTTCACCGCCGACGGCTGGTACCGCACGGGCGACGAGGGCCGCCTCGACGAGGACGGCTACCTCTGGTCCACCGGCCGGCTCGACGACATGTTCAAGGTGAAGGGCGCGACGGTGTACCCGTCGGAGGTCGAGGCCGCCCTGCGAGCCGTCGACGGCGTGCGCCAGGCGCACGTCACCGATGTCGTCGGCGACGGCGGGTGGCGCGAGGTCGGCGCCGCCGTGGTCACCGACGCGCCGCGCGCCGAGGTCGCGGCGGCGGTGAGGCTGCGGCTCAGCGCGTTCAAGGTGCCGACGCGCTGGCTGATGGTCGCGGAACCGAGCCGCATCCCGATGACCGCGACCGGCAAGGTCGACAAGGCTGCGCTGCGCGCGCTGCTCGAGCGAACCGATGAAGGGGAGGGCGCATGACGGCCGCGATCGACTGCCTGGTGAACGTTGACTTCGCCGACCAGAAGATCCCCGACTGGATGATCCGGGTGAAGGAGGACTACTTCAAGGCCGGCGACTCGTTCCTCAAGAGCCCGGAGCTCAACGAGCTCCTCGACGACATGGACGCCAACGGCGTCGAGCGGGCGATCCTCCTGACGAAGGCGGGCGGGCCCGAGGACCGCGCTCGTCGGTTCGCGGCGGCCGCGCCCGAACGCTTCGCGCTCGGCGTCGGTGGCTTCAACCTGCTGAAGCCGATGAAGACCGTCCGCGAGCTCGAGGCCGTCGCGCGTGACCTCCCGGTCGCGTACGCGATCGTCGGGCCCAGCTTCTGGGGCGACGGCATGTACCCACCGAGCGACGCCGTCTACTACCCCCTGTACACGAAGTGCTGCGAGCTCGATCTCGCGCTGTGCCTCAACACCGGCATCCCCGGCCCGCCGATCCCGGGCGAGGCGCAGAACCCGATTCACCTCGATCGGGTGTGCGTGCGCTTCCCCGAGCTCAAGCTCTGCATGGCCCATGGCGCCGACCCGTGGTGGGACGTCGCGATCCGGCTGATGATCAAGTACAAGAACCTGCGCCTCATGACATCGGCGTGGTCGCCGAAGCGCCTCCCTGAGACGCTGCTGCACTACATGCGCACGCGCGGCACCGAGCGCATCCTCTTCGCGTCGGACTACCCGGTCCTGTCGATGGCGCGGTGCCTCGGTGAGGCTGCGGCCCTCGACCTGCCCGACGAGGTCCGCGCCGCGTGGCTCCACGGCAACGCCTCGGCCTTCTTCTTCGGCGAGGGCGGGGCGTGAGCGAGGCCGTCGCGGCCCGTCCGCGCGGTGACCTCTACGAGGAGGTCACCGCGTGGCTCGACGCGCACTGGGACCCCGACCTCAGCGTCGACGAGTGGTGGAAGGTCGTCGCCGCCGCGGGCTGGACGGCACCGCACCTGCCCGTGGAGCAGGGTGGCCGCGGCCTCAACCGACGCTCGCCGGCGGTCGTCCGGTCGGCGTTCCACGCGTTCGGCGCGCTCCGGCCGCCGGGAGGACTCGGGCTGCTGATGGCCGCGCCGACGATCCTCACGCAAGGCACGCCGGAGCAGATCGATCGCTTCGTGCCGCCGATCCTCGAGGGCCGCGTCGGGTGGTGCCAGCTCTTCAGCGAGCCCGGCGCCGGTTCTGACCTCGCGGGCCTCACGACGCGTGCGACCCGCGACGGCGACCGGTGGATCGTCAACGGCCAGAAGGTGTGGTCGAGCGAGGCCATGCAGTCGGACTACGGGATGCTGCTGGCGCGCACCGACTTCGACGTGCCCAAGCACAAGGGCATCTCGTGGTTCGCGTTCAAGCTCGACCAGCCGGGCGTGACCATCCGCCCGTTGCGGGAGATGACCGGGCACGCCGTGTTCAACGAGGTGTTCTTCGACGACGCCGTCGTGGACGACGCCGATCTCATCGGTGGCGCCGGCAACGGCTGGGCCGTGACGCAGACCACGTTGCACTTCGAGCGGACCGGCATCGGTGCGGGCGGCGCGCACGCGGGGTTCCCGTGGCCGGGCCCGAAGGGCGGCATGCTCGGCCGTCGTGCGGGCGACGCCGCGCTCGAAGACGCCCCCAACGAGAAGCTCGTCATGAGCTACCCCGACGTGGTGGCCCTCGCGGCGGAGCACGGCCGCAACCGCGACCCGCACATCCGCCAGGACCTCGCCCGGCTGTACACGATCTCGCAGCTCGGGCTGTGGAACGCGCAGCGGGGCAAGGCCGAGGCGGCGCGCGGCGGCGGCCAGAACGTCGCCAGCATCGGCAAGCTCACGCAGACGCAGGTGGTGAAGCTCGCCGCCCGGCTCGGCACCGACATCCTCGGCCCGTCGGGCGTGCTCGCCGGGCCGGTCGCGCCCCACGGCGGTCTGTTTGCGCAAGCGATGGTGTTCTCGCCCGCGTCGTCGATCTACGGCGGCACCGACGAGATCCAACGCAACATCGTCGCCGAGCGATCCCTCGGCCTGCCCCGCGAACCCGCACCCGACAAGGAGCTCCCGTACGGCGAGGTCCTGCGCGCGAGGTCGCGTGCAGCCACTGGCGGCATCGCGTAGTACTTCGGCATGAGCGAACCCTCATCTACGAGCCACCTCTCGGGGCAGGTCGTCGTCATCACGGGCGCGGGCGGCGGGTTCGGAGCCCTGATCGCCGGGATGGTCGCGGCGCGCGGGGCACGCGTCGTCGTCGCTGACATCGACGGGGATGCCGCGACCCGCGTCAGTGCCGAGCTGCAGTCAGGGGGCGCAGACGCCGAGTCCGTGGAGGTCGACGTGCGCGACCGTGCAGCCGTCGAGGCCATGGCGGCGCGTGCCGTCGAGCGCTTCGGCGCGATCGACGTGATGATCAACAACGCGGGCGTGATGCCCCTCGCGTTCTTCGCCGACCACGCCCAGGCGGCGGAGGCGTGGGACCGCTGCATCGACATCAACTTCAAGGGCGTGCTCCACGGCATCTGCGCGGTCCACGACCAGATGCTCGAGCAGGGCCGCGGGCACATCGTCAACATCTCGTCGATCTACGCCAACGCGGGGACGGCCGGCTCGGGCGTGTACAGCGCGACGAAGGCGGCGGTGGCGGTGCTGTCCGACTCGCTGCGGGTCGAGTCCCAAGGCCGCATCAAGGTCACCACCGTTCGCCCGACGGGTGTGCTCGGCACCGGGCTGGCGGCGGGTGTCGTGAACCCGATGGCGGCTGTCGGCATCACGGGGCAGAACAACGAGGCGTACATGGCGAACGTGATGGCCTTCATGGGCGGCGCGCTCGACGGCCCGCTCACCGACATCGACGACCCGGCGTACTGGGCGATCGCCCCGGAGGTGGTCGCGGCCGAGGTCGTGCACGTGATCGACCAACCGTGGGGCGTCACGATCGGCGACGTCACGATCCGCGCCACCGGCGAGCAGTTCGTCATCTGACCAGTCGAGGCACCGGCGGGCCCGGCCGGAGAGTGTTGACGTGACTGTTAGAAACTCGTAGCCTCAGATCATGGCGCGCCAGCTCGACTTTCCGGTGTTCGACGCCGACAACCACCTCTACGAGACGCAGGACGCGTTCACGCGGCACCTGCCGGAGCGGTACAAGGGGGCGATCGACTACGTCGAGGTGCACGGGCGCACCAAGATCGTCGTGCGGGGCACGATCAGCGACTACATCCCGAACCCGACCTTCGACGTCGTCGCCCGACCGGGCGCGCAGGAGGAGTACTTCCGCATCGGCAACCCGGAGGGTAAGAGCTACCGGGAGATCATCGGTGAGCCGATGAAGTGCATCCCCGCGTTCCGCAGCCCGGCGCCGCGGGTCGAGCTGATGGACGAGCTGGGCGTCGACCGCACGCTCATGTTCCCCACCCTCGCCAGCCTCCTCGAGGAGCGCATGCGCGACGACCCCGAGCTCATCCACGCCGCCATCCACGCGCTGAACCAGTGGCTGTACGACGAGTGGCAGTTCAACTACGAGGACCGCATCTTCAGCACGCCGATCATCTCGCTGCCGATCGTGGAGAAGGCGATCGAGGAGCTGGAGTGGTGCCTCGAGCGCGGCGCCAAGACGGTGCTCATCCGGCCCGCGCCGGTGCCCGGCTTCCGTGGCTCGCGGTCGATGGCGCTGCCCGAGTTCGACCCGTTCTGGGAGCGCGTCGTCGAGGCCGACATCCTCGTGTCGATGCACGCGTCCGACAGCGGCTATGCCCGCTACCAGGCCGACTGGACCGGCCCCGCGGAGATGCTGCCGTTCCGCCTCGACCCGTTCCGCCTGATGATGAGCAAGGAGCGGCCGATCAACGACACGATGACGGCGCTCACGTGCCACGGCCTGCTCACGCGTTTCCCCGACCTGCGCGTGCTGTCGGTCGAGAACGGGGCCACTTGGGTCTTCATGTTCCTCGAGCACCTCGCCGACACCTACAAGTTCATGCCGCAGGCGTTCGAGGAGGACCCCGTCGAGGCGTTCAAGCGCTGCGTGTGGGTGAGCCCCTTCCACGAGGACGACCTCGGTCGCCTCATCGACACCATCGGTGTCGATCACCTGTGCTTCGGCTCCGACTACCCGCACCCCGAGGGCCTCGCCGAACCGTGCTCGTACCTCGACCACCTGCCGCCCGGGCTCAGCCAGGAGGACACCGCGGCGATCATGGGCGGCAACCTCGCACGCATCATGCGGGTCGACGCCCCCGTCCTCACCTGACCCCCACCGCTTTCGGGGAGCCCGCAACACAGATGGGTGTGGCCCGCTCCCCGAAGCGCCTCGCGGTGGCCGGGCCGTGACCCGGGTGTGGGGGGATGCGGCTGATCTGATCGACGTGCTCGACGTGCGGCCGGCCGGCCTGCGCACCTACGTGAGCGCGACGCGGCCGAGCCCGGAGCGGCCGGTCGTGGAGGGCAGCCAGATGCTGGCGCAGGCGATCGTCGCCGCCGGCCGGCACGCGCCCGGTCGACGGGTCGTGCGCGGGCACATGCTGTTCCTGCGAGCGGCCGACCCCGAGGTGCCGCTGCGGTTCGAGCTCACCGAGCTGGCGGCCGGTCGTACGTTCACGGCGCTGCGCGTCGCGGTGGTCCAGGGCGATCGGCTCTGCGCCGACGGCCACCTGCTGCTCGACGTGACCGCGCCCGACGTCATCCGCCACCAGGCCTCTGCGCCCGTGACGGCCGGACCCGACGGCAGCGAGCTGTTCGACATGGCCGTCACAGGGCGCGACGTCCGCTTCGTCGACGGGGCGTACACCGGCGATCCCGCCGCGCCCGCGGGCCCACCGGTCATCGACGCCTGGGTACGGTTCCACGCCGTGCCCGACGATCCGATCCTCCACGCCGCGCTGCTGGCGCAGTTCACGGGCCACGTGTCGATCGCCGCGGCCCTGCGACCGCACGAGGGCGTCGGCCAGGACGCGGCGCACGACACGCTGTCGACCGCCATCAACGCCATCGGCATCGCCTTCCACCGCGAGGTCCGTGCGGATCGATGGATGCGCTACCGCCACGAGTCGACCTTCGCGGGCGACGGCATGACCCACGCCGAGTGCCGCACGTACGACGAAGGGGGAGCGCTGCTCGCGTCGTTCACGGTCGACGCCATGGTGCGGGCGTTCAGCGACGCCCAGCTTCGCGACGCGAGGACCGCGCTGTGACCCTGACGTCGGGCCGCGGTCCGCTCAGCGGGCGACCGGCGGGACGGTTCACGCCGGCCGTGCCGGAGCACGTGGTGTACGTCGAGCCGTTCCGCCGCCGCGTCGAGGGCATGGTGGGCGGCCGCGCGGTCGTCGACAGCGAACGGGTCGTGCTCGTGCACCGGCCGCGGCGGCCACCGGCGTACGCCTTCCCCGCCGCCGACGTGCACGGAGTCGACGCGACCGCGACCGCCGAGCTCGACGGCTACGTCGAGGTGGAGTGGTCCGCCGTCGACGAGTGGCGGGAGGAGGGCCAGCCCGTCTTCCTCCACGTACGGAACCCGTACCACCGGGTCGACATCCTGCCGACGAACCGCCACCTTCTCGTCACCGTCGGCGCGACGACCCTCGTCGACACGCGCGACACGCTCGCGCTGTACGAGACGGGTCTCGACCCCAAGCTGTACGTCGCGAAGTCGTCGGTCCACGTCGAGCTCCGCGCGAGCGACACGGTCACGCACTGCCCGTACAAGGGCAACTCGACGTACTGGGACGCGATCGTGGACGGGAACGTCGTGCACGACGCGTGCTGGTCGTACGAAGACCCGCTGCCGGAGTCGATCGCCATCAAGGGACTCGTGAGCTTCGAACCGGACCGGGTCACGCTCGTGCACGACCTGCCGCAGCCCGCCTTCTAGGACGACCGGAGAGGACCGACATGGTGACGATCGACAGCTTGCTCGCCTCCCTCGAGCTGAAGCCCGACGGCGACGACCGCTACCTCGCGCCGAACGTCGACACCGGACACGCGGTGATCTTCGGGGGCCAGCTCCTCGCCCAGTCGGTCGCCGCGGGATCGCTCGGCGAGCCCGACAAGCGGGTCAAGACCGTGCACACGGTCTTCGCTCGCGCCGGGGCGCCCGACGCGCCCGTCTCGATCGCGGTCGAGCGCATGCACAGCGGTCGGGCCATGGCGAGCAGCACCGTGACGATCACCCAGGGCGACCGCCTCTGCGCCCGCTCGACCGTGTTGCTCAGCGCCGACGAGCCCAGCTTCATCCACCACGCGGACGCGGTCCCGCCCGTCGACGGTCCCGAGGCCAGCGCAGCGCGCGGCGAGGAGGGCGGCGCGTGGGAGGTCCGCTACGTCGGTGACGTCGACATCAACGACCCGGCGCTGGTCGGCCCGCCCAGCCTCGACGTATGGACGCGCTTCGTCGGCGCCCCCTCGGACCCGATGGTCGATCAAGCGCTCCTCGCCTTCGCCACCGACGGCTTCCTCATCGGCACCGCGATGCGGCCGCACGCGGGCGTCGGGCAAGCGCAGGCCCACCGCACCCTGTCGACCGGCGTGCTCAGCCACACGCTCACGTTCCATGAGCCGTTCTCGGCCGCCGGGTGGCTCCTGCTGTCGCACCACAGCACGCACGCCGGCCACGGCCGCGCCCACGGCCGAGCGAACGTCTTCACCGAGGACGGCCAGCTCGTGGCCTCCTACGTGCAGGACGCCATGATCCGCCCGATGCAGACCGAGGGCGCAAAGCTCTGACCACCGCGTTCTCGAGGGAATAGCGCGCGGTGAGCGCGCGGCATTCCCTCGAGTTCGGCTGGGGGAGCTCTGACCACCGCGTTCTCGAGGGAATAGCGCGCGCTGGGCGCGCGGCATTCCCTCGAGTTCGGTCAGGGCGCGGGGCGGCGGGGGGCGACGGTGATGGAGTGCGTCGACAGGCTGGCGCCGCTGCGCAGCACGCCGTCGATCGCGTTCACGAGGTGGTCGGCATCGATGAGCGTGCCCGCGATGAGCCCTTGCTCGAACCACTGCGTCGACATCTCGACGGCGCGGTCCGGATCCCAGCTGTCGGCGAAGCCGGTGAGCGAGTCGCCCTCACCGCCCGCGCAGTCGCCGACCACGCAGCGCGTGAACCCGACCGTGGGGTGCTCCACCCGCCAGGCCTCGACCAGCTTGTCGAGCGCGGCCTTGCTGACGGCGTAGGCGCCGAGGCTGGGCCACGGCGGCGTGAGCGATGCGCTGATCGAGGACAGGTAGATCGCGGTGCCGCTCGTCGCCGTGAGGTGCTCGATGGCCGCGGCGGTCACGAGGGCGGCGCCCGTCACGTTGGTCTCGAACACGCGCCGCCACGTGTCGGCGTCGGTGTCGACCAGCGGCGCGAGCGGACCGATGGCCGGGGTGTAGACGAGCGCATCGATGCCGCCCAGCTCGGCGACCGCCTTGCCGATCGCTGACGCGATCGACGAGGTATCGGTGACGTCGCACTCGATGGCGAGCGCGCCCGGCCCGGCCTTTCCAGCACATTGGGATCCTAAGCTTAGAATTCCACGTGGACAAGTTGTCG
>JADMIO011302015.1_pt1 | contig 17242 bp, 17 predicted proteins | sample 8958161 | NCBI WGS metagenome assembly JADMIO01 (sample SAMN16585339, study PRJNA669376) | soil metagenome | isolation source: Crop rotation soil | place: USA: Cullars Rotation, Alabama | collected 2011
GCGCGTGATCGTCGTCGACCGCGCCGCCGCGCCGGGCGACGGCAGCACCGCGCGCGCGACCGGCGGGTTCCGCGCGTCGTTCGGGACGCCGATCAACATCGCGCTATCCCGGTTCGCGCGCGCCGAGCTGGCGCGGTTCGCCGACGACACCGGCGTCGACCCCGGGTTCGCGCCGGTCGGCTATCTGTGGCTCGCGACGAGCGAGGCCGAGCTCGCGGCCCTGTCGCGCGCCGCCGATCTCCAGCGCGCCGCGGGTGAGGTCGTGACCATCGTCGGCGCCGACGAAATCGCGCGGATCCAGCCGGCGATCGCGCGCGACGACGTCATCGGCGCGGCGTGGTGCCCGGGCGACGGCACGATCCGGCCGACCGAGCTCCAGCGCGGCTACCTCGCGCTCGCCGCGCGCCTCGGCGCCGACGTGCGGTGGAACGCGCCGGTGATCGCGATCGAGCGCGGTGGCACGGGCGCCGCGGGCGCCGGCGCGCGCGGGGGCGATCCGATCGCCGCGGTCATCACGCCCGGCGGCCGGATCGCGACCGGCCTCGTCGTCAACGCGGCCGGCGCGTGGGCGGCGCCGGTCGCCGCGCTCGCCGGCGTCGGCGTGCCGGTCGTGCCGCTGCGCCGCCAGGTCGCCGTCACCGAGCCGACCGCGGCGATCGCGACTGACTCGCCGCTGACGATCTGGATCCGCGACGGCTTTCATGTCCGGGTCCGCGACGGCCGGGTCCTGCTGCTCCTGCCCTCGGCGCCGGACCCGGCGGATCCCTGGAGCACAGCCGTCGAGCCGGCATGGCTCGATGCGATCGTTGCCACCGCCGCCGCACGGATCCCGGCGCTCGCGACCGTCGCGCTCGATCGCGCGCGCGCATGGGCCGGCCTGTACGAGGAGTCGCCGGATCGCCACGCGATCCTCGGGCCTGCGCCGGGCTGCGCGAACCTGATCCTCGCGAACGGCAGCTCGGGTCACGGCGTGATGCACGCGCCGGCGCTCGGCCGCCTGATCGCCGAGCTCGCGACCGGGCGCGCGCCCGCGCTCGACGTCCACGCGCTGCGGCCGTCACGGTTCACCGACGGTGAGCCGATCCGCGGCGACGATCTGCTGTGACCGACGGACTACGGGCAGCTCGCCGGCTGCCACGTCGGATCGTAGTCGCCGTAGTTGGCGGTGTAGATCTCGGTGCCGACCTTCGACGTCTGCGGCGCGCACAGCGAGCCGTACAGCGTGTACGAGCAGCTCGGGTTCGAGTTGTGGAAGCAGTCGAAGTCGTGATCCATCTCGAACGCGTACGGATCGACGACGTCGTCGAGATCGACCCGGCCGAGCGGGCTGGTCGCCGCCGCGGACGCCGGATCGGCGAAGTACTGGACCTGGCCGCGCGGCGCGCCGCCGTCGGTCTCGTCGCTGAGATCGAACGGCGCGTGGGTGCCGCCGACATCGTGCGAGTCGCGCCAGAACCCGTCGGCCGGGATGTCGGCGAGGTCGCGCACGCCGTCGGGGTTGAGGTTGCCCTGGTTGGTGTTGGCCGCGACGAGCGCGGCATGCAGCGCCGGATCGATCGCCGCGATGATCCGGTTGGCCTCGCCGCCGCCACAGCTACCCGGATCGGTCGCGGTCGCGCCGTCACCGCCGACGACGCGATACAGCCCGGTGACGTGCGCGAGCATGGTCGTGCCGTCGGCGAGGTGCGAGCCGTCGAGCCGCGCGGTCAACGTCAAGAACGTCGCCTGCGCCGACGGCGCGAGCGCGGTCCACAGCGCACACGTATCCGGCAGCCCCGGCCCCAGGCCGTTGGTCTGCGCGGCGGCGCGGGTGTCGAGGAACCCGCGGTACGCGACCAGCAGCCGGTCGCGATCGCCGAGCGGCGGCGCCGCGTCGGCACCGGTCCCGGGCGCATCGATCGTGCCGGACGGCGCGTCGGGGTCGCCCGGATCGCCGCCGCTGCCGCAGCCGGCAACGAGCGTGACCGCGACCGCGAGGCCCCACCGGCGCATCGCCCCATTGTACGCCGCCCGCGGATGCGGGTCGCGATCGTGATCGCGGCGACGGTCGGGGGCCGGCGCAGCCGGCACCCGAGCGCCGAATCCGGGACGCGCGGCGCGTGCCGCACCGACGGCCTTACAGGTTGTGTCCGGTCAGCGCCGCGAGCCGGCGCGCGAGCCAGCGCTGCTCGACGGGATGCGTGACCAGCTCGAGCGCGCGGCGCAGCGCACGCGCGGCGTCGGCGGTGCGGCCGAGCCGCGCCAGGACGTCGGCGCGCGCGGCGTGGAACAGGTGGTGCTCGGCGAGCGCGAACTTCAACCGGTCGAGCGCGGCGAGCCCGGCGTCGGGGCCGCGCGCGATCGCGATCGCGCGGTTGAGCTCGACCTGCGGCGTCGGCTGGACCACCACGAGCAGGTCGTACAGCTCGACGATCTGGGCCCAGTCGGTGTGGTCGCGGGCGTGCAGCGCCGCGATCGACGCCTGGATCGCGTACGACCCCCGCGCGCCTCCGGCGAGCGCGGCGTCGAGTAGCTCTGTGCCCTCGGCGAGCCGCGCCCGATCCCAGCGCGACCGGTCCTGATCCTCGAGCAGGACGAGCTCGCCGTCGGTGATGCGGGCGTCGCGCCGGGCGTCGAGCACCAGCATCAGCGCGAGCAGCGCGCGCGCCTCGGCGTCAGCCGGCATCAGCGCCGCGACCAGCCGCGCGAGCCGGATCGCCTCGTCGCACAGCGCGGGCCGGACCAGCGCGTCGCCGGCGGTCGCGGCGTAGCCCTCGGTGAACACGAGGTACAGCACCGACAGCACCGCGTCGACGCGCTCGGCGAGCTGATCGGGTCGCGGCAGCGCGTACGGGATCCGGGCGTCGCGGATCTTGGTCTGGGCGCGGACCAACCGCTGCGCCATCGCGCTCGGCTCGGTCGCGAACAACCGCGCGATCTCGTCGGTGGCGAGGCCCGCGACCGTGCGCAGGGTCAGCGCGACCCGCGCGTCGGCACCGAGCGCCGGGTGACAGCACAGGAAGATCAAGCGCAGCCGATCGTCGCCGATCGCATCGTCGTCGGTCGCATCGGGCACCGGCTCCGGCGCGAGGCCGGGCATCGGCGCCGCGACGTCATCGTCGAGCGGCACGTGGTCGCGCCGCGCCCGCGCGCGGAGCTGATCGATGCACTTGTTGACCGCGACCCGGACCAGCCACGCCCGCGGGTTCGGCGGCGGCGCGGTCCACGTCGCCGCGGCCGCGAACGCCTCGGCCACCGCGTCCTCGGCGAGCGCGTAGTCGCGCACCCGCGCGAGCACGGCGGCGAGCACGCGCGCGTGCTCGCCGCGATACAGCGCGCCGAGCTCGGTCATCGCACCGCGCGGACCTCGATCGCGTGGGTCGCCGCATCCGGGCTCCGTGCCGCGATCGCGCACGCGTCGTCGCGATCGCGCGCGCCGACGATGCAGTAGCGCGCGAGCTGCGGCCGGCCCGGCTCGTGCGGGCCGTCGCCGAGCTGGCCCCCGACCAGGCTCGTCGTCGACGCCGGCGCCGCGAGCAGCGCCGCCGCGTGGAGCTGGCCGTCGCGCGCGAGCGCCGCGACGTGGTCGTGCCACGCATCCGCACCGGACCCGTCACCGAACGCCGCGACGAAGAACCTCGCCGGTGCGGTGGTCACGCCGTCGAGCGCGGCGACGATGGGCCGGATCTCGAGCGCGTTCATGTACGGCGCTGCCCACGCCGGCGACTGACGCGCGAGCTCGATCGCGACGTCGAGATCCGCGGCCTCGACGACGTAGTAGCCGCCGAGCTGCTCGCGGCTCTCGACGAACGGGCCCTCGGTCGCGACGACCTTGCCGCCGGCGGTGCGCAGCGTCCGCGCGTCGAGCGCGAGCGCGTTACCGGCGACGTACTGCCGGTTCTTGCGCAGCCGCTCGATGTACGGGTCGTGTGCCGCCATCGCGGCGCGGGTCTCGAGCTCGGTCCGCGCCGCCATCGCCGGCGCGTCGAGGTGGAACGTGAACAGGTAACGCATCACGCACCCTCCCGCAGCCGCGCGGCGAGCGGCCGGATCTCGGTGCAGTCGAACACGCTCTGGATCGACGTGACCCGGCCGGCGGCCACGCGCACGAACCACGCCGTCCGCAGCATCCCGACCGGCGCCGGCATGTCGCAGTCGTACAACACGGCCGCGGTGTCGCCGGTGACGACGAGCTGGTGCACCGGTGCGCCGCGCAGCATCGCCGCGAACTTCATCAGCGCCGGCAGCCACGCGTCGGCGCCGCGCACCGTCTGCAGCGGGTTGTCGTACACGAGGTCGTCGGCGAGCAGCGCGCGGGTCGCCGCGGCGTCGCCGGAGGTCCAGGCGCGGTGAAGCGCTTCCACGATGGTCTTGGTGTCTTGCATGGTGATCGATCGACGGTCGCGCCCAGGATCGACATCGGTCGGAATCGCCCGGCGTTACGCGCTCATAGCGTCACCAGCCGGTAGCCGATGTCGAGCTCGGGCTGGTCGAGCAAGGCGCCGTGGGCGCGCGCCCACGTCCCGTCGTCGAGGTCGCGCGCGAGCTGCGCCATCCCGGCGGTCGCGTCGATCTTCGAGAAGGTCGACATCGCGAACCGCACCGCCGGATCGAGATACGCCTCGGGCCGGCGCCAGTAGGCGCCGAGGAAGCCGTCGACGCAGTCGGCCGGAATCGGCACCGGCACGACCGCGCGGCCACCGAGGCGATCCAGCGGCGGGAAGATCGTCCGGTCGTAGGCCCACAGCGCCGGCACGTAGTCGTGGAGCCAGAACGGCGCCGCATCGGGATCCCAGGTCAGGATCACCACGCGATCGCGCGCGACCCGCTGGCACTCCGCCACGCCGGCGCGCCAGTCGGGCCAGTGATGGATCGTGAGCACGGCGAGCGCCGCCGCGAACGCGCCATCGGCGAACGGCAGCGCCGCCGCCACCGCCTGCACCACCGGCGCCGCGCCGGCCGCGCGCTGGCGGATCATCGTCATCGCCGGCTCGACCGCGACCACGCGCCGGTCGGTCGGCTCGTACGAGCCGGCCCCCGCGCCGACGTTGACGACGCTGTCAGAATCGCCGAGCGCATTCACGATCGCGGCCGCGACCCGCGGATCGGCGCGCCGCCGCACCGCGTAGTCGACCCCGAGCTCGTCGAACGGCTGCGTCACCGCGCGCGCTTGGCCTTGGCCTTCGGCGCTGGCTTGGCCTTCGCCGCCGGCTTGGCCTTCGCCGCCGGCTTCGCCTTCGCCGCCGGCTTCGCCTTCGCCGCCCCGCCCTTCTTCTTCTTCGCCGGCAGCGTCGCCGTGTAGTCCAGCCCGCGCTGCAGCCACGCCTTCAGCTCCGCCGGATCCTCCATCACCGACTCCGGCAACAGGAGGGTGTCCTTCATCACCACGCCCTTCCCCATCGGATCGAACGGCTCCGCCCCGTCGAGCTTCCGGGCCTTCTCTTGATCCGCGGCGCTCAGCTTGACCACGATCGATCGCGCGAACAGTCCGCCGAACATGTTGCCGTTCACCATCGCCGCGACGCCGCCGAACATCTTCACCACCGTCACCCGCCGATCCTTCGGCACCGCGGCGTGGAACAACGGGTGATTCTCCGCGGGGATCTTGACCCAGGCCATCGCGCACGGGACTCTACCGCGGCCATGACGACCCGTGTCGCGCCGATCCTGTTCGTGTCGTTCCTGCTCGCCGGCTGCCCGAAGTCCGACTCCGGCGGCGGGGGGACCACGCCGCCCCCGTCGACGAAGAAGGCTGCGCGCCACGAGAAGTGCGACGCCGCCACGGCGTGCGACAGCGGGTTGACCTGCGTCGCATACAACGGCTTCACCGGCCAGGAGCTGCACAGCTGCGAGATCCCGTGCGACGGCAAGGAGGGCTGCGCTGCCGGCGAGGAGTGCGGCACCGTCGCCGACGGCCCGCACGACGTCTGCATCGCGAGCGCGCCGCCGGACCAGACCGGCGTCCTGCCGAAGCAAGGCGAGAAGTGCCCCGACGACCAGTGCGAGGCGGGCCTGACCTGCGTCAGCTACTACGGCATCGCCGGCGCCAGCGGGCCGAAGTTCACGTCGTGCGAGATCCCGTGCAAGGGCGGCGCGGCGTGCCCGCAGGGTCAGAAGTGCATCACGATCGCCGACGGCCCCGGGCAGGTTTGCCGGGCGCAGCCGTAGGCTTCGCGCCCGCAGGCTTCACGGTCCCGCGCCGGCGCGCCATCTCGTCGAGCGTCAGCACCGTGCGCCAGTTGCGCGCGGTCGCCGCCGCCATCGCCTTGGCCTTCATCACCGTGCCGGCGAGCTTCGAGTTCCCGATCCCGCCCGGCAGGTGGAGATAGACCTCGCGCTCGACGGCCGACCACTGCTCGGGCGCGAACTTCTTGCCGTCGATCGCCGCGAGCGCATCCGCCGCCAGCGGCACCGCGACGAACATGATGTGGAGGTGCTCGACGTCCGCCGCGAACGGGTTCGCCGCGATCACCGCCGCGAGCTCGTCCGCGGTGCGCAGCACCACCGGAACGGTGAACCCGGTCGCCTTCGCGATCCGCTGCTCGAGGTCGGCCGCGAGCTTCGCCGGCGATCGCGACGCGTGCGCGAACACCGCATTGCCGCTCTGGATGTACGTCTCGACGTCCGCGCAGCCGCCGGCGGTGAGGATGGCGCGCAGATCGGCCATCTTGATGACCTTGCTGCCGCCGACATTGATCCCGCGCAACAGCGCGACGTAGGTCGGCATCGTCACTCGTCGGGCTTCTGGAACAGGACGACCAGGAACGCGAGCACGGTGCGGCGGGCGAGCGGCGTGTCCGCGCCGTCGACGCGGATCGGCAGCTCGGTCGTGATCGCGCCCTCGATCTTCGACACCCTGCCCGCCGCCGACAGGGCGAACCCGCGCACCGTCCCGTCGCGCGCCGCGGTGACCCGATCCGGCGTCAGCGTGATCGGCATGTTCGACTGCGTCAACAGATCCACGATCGAGCCGTCGGGGTTGATCCGCGCGACCTCGGTCGTGCCGAGGCTCACCGTGCCGTCGGGCGCGACGGTCGGCCCCGGATCCCACGCGGTCTCGGTCGTGTCGTGCAGCGCATTGCGCGCGACCTCGCTGGTGCCGTCGGCGTGCAGCCGCACCATCGCCTGGTCGTTCTCCCACACGGTGATCTCGGCGAGCTCGACCGCGCGCGGCGGCCCGTTGTCCGCGGGCGGCGGCGTGGTGTCGCCGTCACCGCGCCCCGCACTACCGCCGCACCCGCCGACGCCGAGCGCGACGCACGCGATCGTCGCGAAGATCGTCCGCAGCGCCACCATCGCGCGGAGCCTACCGTGTCGTCTGCTTCTTCGCGAGCGCACCCAGCTTGTGACCGATCTTCGCGTCCCGGAACGCGGTCAGCCAGCCCTGGACCGCGTCGTCGACCAGCTCCTGCATCACCTCGTCGCGCGAGAAGAACGCGGTCCGGTGCGACGCGCTGACGTCGACGGTCTTGGTGAACATCACGCGGCCGGTCGCGAGGTTGGTGACCGCCAGCGTCCCGACCAGGTGGCCGTCGTACCAGTCGCACAGCCAGCGTCGGTCCTCGGTGATCGACAGCTCGGACCAGCTGATCTCGGCGCGGTGGGTCACGCCGCTGCGGTCGGATCCGTCGAGCGGCACGACGTCGAACGTCTTCCACGCCGTGAGGTAATCGGTCACCGCGGTCACCGCGGCCATCCCGGCGTCGCCGCTCGGACCGATCACGCCGACCATCACCGGACCGCCGCTGCGGCCGACGATCTGCGGCGCGAGCTCGGCGGGCGCGCGCCTGGCCATCGTCGCGAGCGTGACGCCGGGCAGCTCGACGCGCCGGGTCGCCGCCTTGGTCGCGGTGTCGACGACGGTCCCGAACAGCGTGATCGCGCCGTCCTCCTTGACCGCGGTCACGAGCAACACCAGCGTCGCGTCGTTGGCGACGCCGAGCTCGACCAGGCACTCGGTCGTCGTGCAGTCGGGCTCCTCCGACGCGGTCACCGTGACGACGCGCTTGCTGTCGTCGAGCGCGACCAGGAGCCGCGCGTCGAACGCGCGCGCGGTCTCGGCATCGACCGCGCTCGATGCCGGCAGCGGCAGGACCAGCATCCGCGGGTTGCCGTCAGCGCGCGCGGCGCCCGAGACACCGGCGATCGCGGCGATCGCGACCAGGATCGTGGCAGCCCTCATGCCGTCGAGCGTGACCCGCGCCGCGCCGCCCCACGCCGGCAAACCAGGGTAACCTGCGGAGCCATGGAGCGGTTCCGGACGTCCGCGTGCGCGGCCCACGGTCACCCCGAGTTCACGCTCCAGCTCGCGGCGCGCTGCCCGATCCCCGACGCGCAGCGCATGCTGCTCGACTACTTCGAGCACGCGGTCGGCCGCGGGACGAAGTTCCTGCCCGGCCAGACCGTGCAGCTCGGGTGGGCGACCCTCCGGCTGCGCCAGCGTGACGACGGCACGATCGGCGTCGAGGAGCGCGGCCTCACGCCGACCGAGACCTGGGCCGAGCAGATCGATCGCGCGGTGCGCGACGTGTGGTACCAGCGCGAGGTCGTCGCCAGCGTCGGCCTGCTCGAGCAGCTCAGCTTCCCGCGCCAGGACCAGGGCGTGATGGTCGCGGACTGCGCGATGGATCCGGGCGCCCTCGTCCTGATCCGGCTGCCCGACGACGATCTGCCCGACGCCTTCTCCGGCTGGACCCTGACCTGCGCCGGCGATCACGATCACGGCGAGCGATCGGTCGTGCCGCTGCTCGCGATCGCCGCGAAGCAGCCGAGCCTGGTCCAGCTGCTCGCGCTGCCGCATGGCACGTCGGTGCTGGTGATGTATCGGGAGAAACCCGATGCGCCGCCGGGCACCGTGAGGATCGAGCCGCACGTGTTCCGCGACGGCGGCGAGCTCGCGCCGCGGCCGGGGTCGTACCTCGCGGCGCTCCAGGCGTAGGTCGCACCCGCGGTCTGCGGTACCCTCCGGGATGTGACCACGGGGGTGTCCTCGGACCACGTCGCGGCGCTGTTCTCGCAGCACGTCGCCGGCGTGTTCGTCGCGGTGCTCGACGAGCCGATCGACTGGAGCGATCCGGCCGGACACGAGGCGGCGCTCGACTACGCGTTCGACCACCTCCGCCTCGTCGCGGTCAACGACACGATGTGCGCGCAGTACGGCGAGCCGCGCGACCGCTTGCTCGGCACCGTGCCGCGCGACCGCTGGGGCGCGCGCGCCGCCGAGTGGCGCGAGCACATGCGCAAGCTCTACGACGTCGGCCAGGCCCACCACACGCTGCGCGCGCCGCGGCCCGAGGGCGACGGCGTCTCCGTCGAGGGCGAGTACATCTGCACCTACGACGCGGCCGGTCGGATCACCGGGCACGTCGGCACCCAGCGCGACGTCACCGATCGCGAGCGGATCGCCGAGCGTCTCCGCGCCGCCGTCGCCAGCACCGACCTCGGGATCTGGGAGATCGACTTCGCCGCCGACACGATGACGTTCGAGGGCGATCGCTGGCTCGAGCGGTTCGGCTACTACGAATCGACGATGCGCCCGACGTGGTGGCGCTCGCTGATCCATCCGGCCGACATGATCGAGATCCAGGCGGCCCACGCCGCCCACGCCGCGGGTACGACGCCGGTGTTCCGCGCCGAGTACCGGATCCGCGGCGCGTCGGGCGACTGGCTGATGATGCTGGCGAGCGGCACGATCACCGCGCGAACCGCCGACGGCACGCCGCTGCGGATGGTCGGCACCACCGTCGACATCACCGAGCGCCGGCGGCTGCAATCGCGGCTCGCGGCATCGGAGCGGCTCGCCGCGCTCGGCACGCTCGCGGCCGGCGTCGCGCACGAGATCAACAACCCGCTGACCTACATCGCGCTCACCGCCGAGCTCGTCGACCGCGAGGTCGTCGCGCTGTCCGAGTCGGCGCCGCCGGCGCGGATCACCCGGCTGCGCGAGCTGATCGAGCAGGTCCGCGAGGGCAGCGATCGCGTCCGCCGGATCGTGCGCGACCTGCAATCGCTGTCGCGGATCCCCGACGAGCGGATCACGGTGTTCGACCCGGTCGAGATCATCGCGCGCTGCCTCGCGATCGTCGAGCACCAGCTGCGGCACCGCGCCGCGGTCGAGCGCGTGTTCGGTCCGACGCCGCGGGTGCGTGGCGACATCGGCCGGATCGAACAGGTGTTCCTCAACCTCCTGGTCAACGCGGCGCAGGCGATCCCCGAGGGCGCGGCCGACGCCAACCGGATCCGGATCACGACCTCGACCTCCGCCGACGGCCGCGCGGTGATCGAGATCGGCGACACCGGCGCCGGCATCGCGACCGACGTCATCGAGCGGATCTTCGATCCGTTCTTCACGACCAAGCCGATCGGCGAGGGCACCGGGCTCGGCCTGCCGATCGCGCGCAACATCGTCGTCGGCATGGGCGGCGATATCGATGTCACCTCGACGCCGGGCCGCGGCGCGGTGTTCCGCGTGCTGTTGCCGGCGGCGCCGGCGGACGCGGTCGCCGCCATCGCGGACGTGATCGTGCCGGCGGCGCGTGCGATCGGCCCGCTCCGGGTCCTCGTCGTCGACGACGAGGCCGCGGTCGGCGCGTCGGTCGCCGATCTGCTCGCCGGTCACGACGTCAGCGTCGAGACCTCGGGCCGCGCCGCGCTGGCGCGGCTGCGCGACGGCGAGCGGTTCGATCGGATCCTGTGCGATCTGATGATGCCGGAGGTCAGCGGCATGGACCTCTACGACCAGCTCGCGGCGATCGACCCCGCCCTGCCGGCGCGCGTCGTGTTCGTCACCGGCGGCGCGTTCACCGAGCGCGCGCGCAGCTTCCTCGCCCGGGTGTCGAACCCCCGGCTCGACAAGCCGTTCGACCTCGCTCAGCTGCTGACGGCGATCACCGGCACTTGAACGCGACGGTGCAGGTCGACTCGGCGTACGCGCGATCGCCGGTCGCGCCCGACGCGACGAACACGTAGCTCACCGGCACCGGCATCGGCGGATACTCGCCGGGGCACGGGTTGCGCTGACGGCTGACCCACGTGATCGTCGTGCCGTCGTCGTAGGCGTCGATCCCGACCGTGGCCGGCGACAGGGTGCGCTGGACCGCGACCAGCGGGGGCGCCGGAAAGTCGAATTCCGGAACCTCCGGACCGCACGGCAGGTACGCAGCGAGGTCGGCATCGGTGCGGATCCAGGTCGGCTCCGACGAAGCCTTGACCGAGCAGCCCTGCGGCACCGGCCACGCCGGCAGCTGCTTCGCGCCGGCGACGGCGCAGGTGTCTGGCGTCGAGTCGTCGAGGGTCTTGTCGTCCTTCGCCTTCTTGCCGCACGCGACGACGAAAACGAGCGCGATCGCGATGCGAGTCATGGCGGCCATCCGGTCTCGGGGATCGTGTCCGCCGGCACCGACAGCGCCATCCCGATCGCCGCCGCGAGCGCGGAGGTGTCGGGATAGCGCCGGGCCGGATCCTTGTCGAGGCACCGCGCGAGGATCACGTCGACGGCGTCGGGGATCCCCGGCTTGATCGTCGACGCCATCGGCGGGATGCGATGGATGTGCGCCGCGACCATGTCGCCGAAGCTGCGCGCCTCGGGGAACGGATGGCGGCCGGTGATCAAGAGGTAGCCGAGCACGCCGAGCGCGTACAGATCGCTGCGCGCGTCGATCGGCCGCTGGAGCAGCTGCTCGGGCGAGCTGTACTCGACCGCGGCGACCGTCTGCTGCGTCGGCGACAGCGACTGGCTCGCGGGCACGACCTTGGCCAGGCCGAAGTCGAGCACCTTGACGAAGTCCGGGCTCGACGGGCGGTCCTCGAGCAGGATGTTCTCCGGCTTGATCCCGCGGTGGACGATGCCGAGCCCGTGGGCCTCGCCGAGCGCGTCGCACAGCCCGTCGAGGATGCGGAGCACGCGCGGCCAGTCGAGCGTGCCCGCGGTGCGGAACACCTCGGCCAGGCTCCGGCCCGGCGACAGCTCCATCGCGATGTACAGCGAGCCGTCGGGCTCGTGATCGAACTCGTAGGTCGTGACCGTGTGCGGCGACCGCAGCCGGCACAGCACCTCGCCCTCGCGGCGGAATCGCTCGACGGTGCGCGGATCGCGGCTGGCGTCGGCGGACAGCAGCTTGATCGCGAGCCGCCGGCCGAGGCCCATCTGCTCGGCGCGATAGACCACGCCGAGCGACCCCGCCCCGACCCGCTCGTGCAGCTTGTAGCGCCCGGCGACGATCCGGCCGACGTTGGGATCGGGCAGCGCCGTGCCGCACACGCCGCAGAACCGCGCGTCGCCGGCGAGCTGCTCGCCGCACGCCGGGCACCGGATCGTCATCACCTCGACCGACGGGCGGTTCGGCCGCACGCGGGGACCATACATCCGACGTAGAATCGCGTCATGCCCGGCGACGACTTCAGGTACCGCGATCTACGCACCGTCGGAAAACGCGTGTTCCGCCTCGGCCTCGCCGCGAATTACGGCATCGAGGAGGCGGCGATCCGCACCGCGTTCGACCGCGGCATCAACTACGTCTACCTCACCCCCCGCGGCAAGATGACCAAGCCGCTCAAGGACGCGATCGCCAGGGACCGCGACAAGCTGGTGATCGCGGCCGGGCCGACGCTGGGCTGGTTCGGTGGCTCGGTCCGGCGCCACGCGGAGCGGATGCTCAAGAAGCTCGGCACCGACTACATCGACGTGTTCCAGCTGATGTGGCTCGGCGTGACGTCGCGATGGTCGACCGCGACCCAGACCGAGCTCCGCCACCTCAAGGAGTCGGGCAAGGCGCGCGCGCTCGCCGTCTCGATCCACGACCGCCCGCGCGCCGGCCAACTCGCGTCGGACTCGATCCTCGACCTGTTCATGATCCGCTACAACGCGGCGCATCCCGGGGCCGAGACCGACATCTTTCCCCACCTCGCGAAGCGCCAGCCCAACGTCGTCGCGTACACCGCCACCAGCTGGCGCAAGCTGCTCAAGCGGCCCAGGGGCTGGGATGGCAACGTCGCGACCGCAGGCGACTGCTACCGGTTCTGCCTGTCGAGCCCGCACGTCGATCTGGTCCTGACCGGACCGGCGAGTGGCAAGCAGCTCGACGAGAACCTGGCCGCGGTCGAGCGCGGCCCGCTGTCGTCCGACGAGACCACGTGGATGCGCGACTTCGGCCGCGCGGTCCACGGGTAGCCGAGGGAGGGCGCAGCCAACCGAGGGTATTCAGGGCTCAGGGCAGCGGCGCCGGCGAGCTCAGCGGCATGATGAACAGGTCGTCCATCGCCGAGACCGAGGCCTTGTCGGCGACGCACGGCAGCTCCTCGATGCCGAGCAGCTGCTGCACGGTCTTGAGGTACGAGCTGGTGTCGTACGACGTCGTCGAGACGTAGCCCGGCTTGACGTTCTGCGAGATCGCGATGAACGGCGGGTCGTCGGCATCGCTCGAGCCCTCGTCCCACAGCACGAACACCACGCCGCCGTTCTTGTACGCGTCGCTGGCGAAGATCTTCGGCAGCTCGGCCGCGAGCCACTGATCACCCTTCGCGATGCTGCCGTCGTGCATGTCGTTGGTGAGGTTCGGCGTGATGAACACGTAGTCCGGCACGTTGCCAGCGGCGAGATCCTGGTCGAGCACGCTGTAGTCGACGATGTGGTCGATGCAGCGCTGCGACGTATCGAACGAGTGACCGTTCCAGCCGTTGATATCGTCGAAGTAAACGAACGGGTTGTGCTTCGCCGCGTAGCTGCCGTGCGACCGGATACCGCATGGCTCGCCCATGCTCTCCTGGTAGCTCTTCCAGGTCAGCCCCGCGAGCTCGATCTGGTCGGCGATGTGCGACGTCGAGTCGATCGAGTGCTGCGACGGGTCGGCGTCGTCGACGATGCCGAAGTTCTCACCCGCGACCATCCAGATGTAGTTCGGCTCGCTCGGGTGGATGTACGGGTCGTGATAGCCTTGGGCCAGCGCGCCGTCGGCGATCAGCTGGTTGAGATACGGCGCCTGGGGATTGCCCTGGATATCACCGAGACTCTTGTTCTCCATCACGATCGTGAACACGCTGCCGTTCGCCCACTGCGGCTGGCGCAGCGCCTCCGTCTGCGTGAGATCTGCGCAGGTCTCGGTGGTATTCCCGGCGGTGGTTCCGCCGCAGGCTGCGACGGCGAGCGTCGCAGCAACCAGAGCACAGCGAGCGTTGAAGCACATGTCTCTCCAAAGTGGATCCAGATCACAGATCCGCAATTGGAGAGACGATTAGGTAGATATCTCAGCCGGCGAAGAACGGCTTCGTCGACACCGCCACCGCGCCGTTCGCCGGGACATGGACGGCTGGGCGGTGATGGCCGTCGACGACATGGGTGTGAAGATCGCCTTTACCATTCCGATTCCACGTCGTGACGAACAGCTTGTGACCCTTCGGCAGGCTGCCGGTCGCGATCGACTTGCCGCCCTTGCTCATCGCCAGGATCGCGCCGTCCTTGTTGTCCTCGCTGCGGAAGTACGCCTCGGCGCCCTCCGCACCGTGGTTGGTGCCGTGACAGTGCCAGCCCGGATCGACCGCGTGCGTGAACATCCGCTCGAGCCGGTACGACTCGTCGGTCTTGTAGTCGGATTTCGGCCCACCGATCATGTAGAAGTTGCCGGGGTCGCCCTTGCCGTCACCGTGGTGGTGATTGCCGAGGTGGAACGCGTCCCACTTCACCGCGCCGACGAAGCCGCTGTTGACGGCGTGGAGCTGGAACAGGCCCTGCTGGAACGCCGGGATCACGCCGGGCTCGTCGGCGACCGGGTTGCCGCCGTCCTTGACGTCCTTCTTCTTGCCGAGCTCGGTGATCATGATCGGCTTGCCCTTGGCCCACTTCGCGGCCTGGGCGTGGATCTTGTCGAGCTCGGCGAGGGTCTTGGGGAACGTGTGCCCGGCCGCGCCCCAGTAGACGTGGAACGAGTAGCCGTCGACGTGCTGGTTGAGGCCCTCGCGCGTGATCGTCTCGAAGAACTCGGCGCGGTTGTTACCGACCATGTCGCCGCCGATGATCGAGACGTCGTCGCGAACCTGCTGCATCTCGAGCTGCTGGTCGAGCCGCGCGTAGGCGTCGACGTACTCCTTGGCCGCGGCGTTGGCGCCGGCGCGATCGTGCTTGGCGACGGCCTTGTTGAACCGGCCGCGGAACCCGTCGCCCTTGTCGGGCCCGTTGGGCTCGTTCTCGAGCGTGACCTGGAGCTTGTCGTAGCCCTGCTGCGACAGATGCGCGACGACGGCGGCGAGCTGATCGATCCGCGCGTCGTGCCCGACCGCGCCCGAGAACGTCAGGTTGATCGTCGTGTCCTTGCCGGCGAGCGCGAGGGTCTTGATGAACGAGTTGACGTAGCGCACGTCCTGCGCGTACTGCTTCTGCGCGTTGACCAGGCGGTGCTTGAGCGCGGCGTCGGTCGGGTTGTTGGCGACCGCGGCGGTCAGGTGCTCGACGTTGGCCTTGTCGAAGTCGGTGCCGGCCTGACCGAGTAATCCGGTCGACACGACGTTGAGCGGGACGAAGATCCGGACGTACTGCGCGCCGAGCCGCTCGACCTTGGGATCGAGCTTGTGATGGTTGACCTTGGGGTCGTCGTACGAGAACGGATGAAACTCGGCTCCGAACCCGATGAAGCCGCCGTCGTGCGAGCTGGTCGGCTTCTTCTTCTTCGCCTTGCGCTGCGCGCCGTACGCGGTCTCCGACGCCGACGGTCGCGGCGCATCGAGCTCGCGCGACATCCGCAGCACGGTCGCGGCATCGACGTCCTCGCTGACGGCGGCGGCCTGATCCTCGAGCGCGGTGTCCTCGCCGAGGGCTTCGATCGGGGCGAGGTGCGCCGATCGCCGGTGTCCGACTAGATCGTTCATCGCGGTTCTGATTCTAGGCAGCGCGCGTGCATTGACCCAATCGTGAATGCACCGAGGCACCACGAAGATCACGCAACCAGTCGTGTGCACATCGCGCACTGCGATCGCACACGGAGCGCATCCGACACACCGTGCGCCTACGCCTCAACTAGTTGAAGTTGTTCGCCAATTCATGGAGCCGGGCTATGCCTGATCCCAAGGTGACTGATCGCATCGGGCAATACCGCATCGTTCGCGAGCTGGGCACCGGCGGCATGGGCACCGTGTTCCTTGGCGAGCATCTGCTCTTGAAGCGACGCGCGGCGATCAAGGCGCTGCGTCCATCGCTATCCGTGCACCGCGCGGTGATCGAGCGGTTCTTCAACGAGGCGCGGGCGACATCGGCGATCTCGGATCCCGGCATCGTCCAGATCTTCGACTTCGGCTACCACGTCGATGGCACCGCGTACATCGTCATGGAGTACCTCGAGGGCGAGTCGCTCGCCGATCGGATCGATCGGCTCGGCCGGTTGCCGCTCGAGGACGCGCTGCGCATCGCGCGCCAGGTCGCGATGTCCGTCGGCGTCGCGCACGCCGCGGGGATCGTGCATCGCGATCTCAAGCCGGAGAACATCTTCCTGATCCGCGATCCGGAGCTGCCGGCGGGCGAGCGCACCAAGGTGCTCGACTTCGGGATCTGCAAGCACGGCGACGGCGACGCGATGCTGACCCAGACCGGCGAGGTGCTCGGCACCCCGGTGTACGCGTCGCCGGAGCAGTGCCGCGGCTCCAAGAATATCGACCTGCGCGCCGACGTGTACTCGCTCGGCTGCGTGCTGTTCCACCTCGTGACCGGGCACGTGCCGTTCGAGGAGGAGGGCATCGGCGAGTTCATCGCCGCGCACCTGCGCGAGCAGGCGCCGCCGCCGAGCACGCACGTGCCGGTGCCCGCGTCGCTCGACGCGCTGATCCTGACCTGCCTGGCGAAGTCGCCGGACGATCGGTTCCCGTCGATGGCGGCGCTGTGCGAGGCGATCGACGACGTGCTCGCCGGGCTTGGCTCGGCGACGATCGTGATGCCGGTGGTCGATCTGCCGGTGCCCGAGGCGCCCGAGCCGGCGCTGCTCGGGACGCCCGCGCCGGTGAAGGTGACGCCCGCGCCGGTGAAGGTGACGCCCGCGCCCGCGCCGGTGACGCCAGTCCCCGCGCCGGCCGACGCGAAGCCGCCGACGCCGCCGCCGTCGCTGCGCGCGCGGGTCTCGACGCCGGTGCCCGAGCCCGCGTCGCACTGGTTCATCTCGACCAACGGCCACGCCAGCGGCGAGCTCGGCGTGGTCACGCTCGAGCCGCGGCGCCGATCGTCGCCGGCACGCGTCGTCGCGGGCCTCGCGCTGCTCGGCGCGATCGCGGCGGCGATCGTCGTGACCGT
>JADMIO010957504.1_pt1 | contig 17239 bp, 12 predicted proteins | sample 8958161 | NCBI WGS metagenome assembly JADMIO01 (sample SAMN16585339, study PRJNA669376) | soil metagenome | isolation source: Crop rotation soil | place: USA: Cullars Rotation, Alabama | collected 2011
ACCCGCCGCCGAGGGCCAGCAACGCGGCCGAGCCAAGCACCAGTTGCCGCCGGCTGAGCGGTCGCGGTCGATCTGCCGTACCTTCTGCCATCTACTCCATCCCCGTCGCGGCAGAGAGGGTGCAAGGCCTTGCGCCTCTACGTCCCCCGCTCACCGGCTTGCTTCTGCACTAGACGGTGAACGCGCCGGCCGCGACCGGTCCTCACTAGGCTGGCAGGCTGTGATGCTTTTGTGATGCCGCCGCTGCATTCAGCAGCCGGCGGCCAGTACCGTTCGGGTCAGTTGATCGTCGCAGCACGCCTCATAGGGGGCAACCCGTTCGATCAACCCGCCGCGGTGCATCAGGTCGGCCAGGCGGTCGAAGCTGGCACGGGGCAGCGTCGCGTCGGAAGACCAGGCCGCCAACCGATGATACCGCTCGACCGCCCGACGGTAGATCGTGGGGTCGGCATCAGGAAAAGATGGGGCGATCGTCTCCCAGATCTCGGCGCCGCTCGCGCCGCGCATCCAGGCTAAGCCCGCCGCGTGCGCCCGGATCAGCGCGCTGAGCGCCTCGGTCTGCTGGTCCAGGACGGCTCGCCGCGCAGCATAGGAGCTGTAAGGGATCGGCCCGGCTTCGTGCGCCATCTCGCGCACGATCACCGCGCCACCTTCGGCCACCAGCGCTTCAGCGATCTGGCCCGGAGCCTCGATGAAGTCGGCCTGACCGGCCCGAAACGCCGCTGCCGCCTCGGGGGCCGGTAGGCCGGCGATGACCTCGATCCGGTCGGGCTCGTAGCCACGCTCCAGCAGGACCGAGCGCAGCACATACCAGGGAGTCGGGGCTTCCGAGAAGAGGATCAAGCGGTGGTCGTAAAGGTCTGGCCAGTCGAACGGTTCGGCGCGGCCAACCAGAAAGAAGCCGTCGCGGTCGTTGAGCCGGGTGAAGTGGATCGGCGCGTCGCGCTCGCCCTGGTCCCAGGCCTGCAGTGAACGCATGATCCCGCCGAGGCCGACGTCCATCGTGCCGTTGGCAAGCCCGGCCAGGACCTGTCGACCATCGCCCGGTACGGTGACCGCCAGATCCAATCCCTCGTTCGCAAACAGGCCGCGCTGCAGCGCCACGTAGTACGGGGCGTAGAAGACGTGATGGAAGGTCATTCCCAGCCGTAGCCGCATCGGGCACTCCCCGCGCCCCGTCGCTTGGCGGCGCAGAAGCTACTATCTGCCAACCATGACCGCCTGTCAAACGCCGCGAAGCGCCAGGGTGGAGCGCCCGGCGCGAAATTTTCTGACCTGGAATTCCGGCCGGCCTCGAGCATCGCTGATCGCACCGTTGCTCTTCAGCGGGGCGTTTCTGCTGGCGTTGTTGCCCCGCCTGATCGGCAGTGAGGTTTTCGTCACCACCGATGAGAGCCTCTGGCTCAATCGCGCCGGCAATTTCGCTCGGGCGCTGACCAGCGGCCTACCGCGGGCAACGTTTCAGACCGGCCACCCGGGGGTCACCACGATGTGGATCGGCCTGGCCGGCATGGGGCCGGCCACCGCCCAACGCATTGGGACCGGTCAGGCCACGGTGTTGCGCAGCCAGGTTGCGGAGCGGCCGGGGTTTCTGGTCGCGCTGTTCGCCGCGCGGCGGATGATGGCGATGGTGACGGCGCTGGCCGCCGCCGCTCTTGCGCTGCTGGCCTGGCGGCTCTTTGGTCTGGGCGCGGCGCTGGCCAGCGTCGCGCTGCTGGCGTTCGACCCGTTCCTGGTGGCCTTCTCCCAGCTCTTACACAACGATCCGCTGGTAGCGAGCTTCATGGCGCTGGCGCTGGTCGCCGGGCTAGTGCGCTGGGGGACCGGTGGAAGTCGTACCTATCTGGTGCTGAGCGGTGTCGCCGGCGGCCTGGCGCTAGTGACCAAGCTGACCGGCCTGCAGCTTCTGGTCGCGGTGCCGCTGCTGGCGCTGGTTGCCGCCCGCTGGCGTGACGAGCTGCGCTGGCGCGCGCTCGGACTTGACCTGCTGACCTGGGCCGGTCTGGCGTTGTTGACGGCGCTGCTGGTCTGGCCGGCGCTCTGGAGCGCACCGGGCGAAGTACTACGCGGCGAGGTCGCGTTCGTGCTCAACAACGGCAATCCGCTGCGCGCCACCACGGTTAGCGGAACCTTTGACTACCGGCTAAGCCGCAATCTGCAGAATCTCTTTCAGAGGACCACCCCATTGCTCTGGCTCGGGCTGGGTTGGCTGACCTGGGAGTGGGCCGAGCGGTTGCGGGCCGCCCGAAGCGGCCATCCAAGCAGGGAGAGCATCTCACGCTCGCATCGACTGGCCGCGCTGGCGCTGGTTGGCTACGTCGGGCTCTTCATCCTGGGGCTCAGCCTGGCCCCACGGCTTGGCCTGGGCTATCTGCTGCCGGTCGAGCCGCCGCTCGTGCTGCTGGCTGGCTCGGGCCTGGCTCGGGCCGGCCGTCGTCTGGCTCGACTGCCGCTGGCGATCCGGGCGCTGTCTGGCCTAGCGGCGGTCGTCCTGCTGCTCCAGCCCTGGTTGTTCGGAGCGCCCTACCTGCTGGACTGGTCAAATCCGTTGGTAGGTGGCGTCTCGACCGAGCGCCGCCAGGCCGGTGGCGGGTTCGGCCAGGGGCTCGATCTGGTGGCGGCCTACCTGAACGCCCAGCCGAACCCGGAGCGGCTGATCGTGGCGATGCCGGGCGACATCGTGCCCGCGTCGCTGGATGCGCTCTTCGACGGGCGGGTGCTGACCGCCGAGACCGAGCAGCCCTGGAGTCGCGGATTGGCCTATTTTGTCACCTACGGCCGGCGGATGCAGGAGCTCGGTCCACCCTTCTACGACCCGCGCTATCAGACCTGGCCCCCCGTCGAGCGGATCGAGCGTGGGGGGATTGCGTACGCCCAGATCTACGACGCTCGACGGGGAGTCCCGGTCGGTGCCAGTTTTGGCGGCCAGGTGGAGCTTCAAGGGTACGGCCTCGAGCAGTTGATCAGCACGCCGGGCGGTCCGCTTCGAACGCGGCTTTTCTGGCGAGGCCTGGCCGGCAGTGGGCCGGGGACCAGGGCCGTGCTGACGCTCACCGATCCAGGGGGCCGAGAGCTGATCAGCGGCCGGGTTCCACTGGAGACCATCGGCGCGGGGCAGGAGACGGTCGGCAGCTACGAGCTGATGCTGCCGCCCCAGATCGCGAGCGATGAGATCTTGCTGTGGGTCGGCCTGCAAGCGGCAAACGGCGAACTGCTCGCGCTGGACCAACGGCCAGCGGCGCTGGCACCCGGCGCTCCGGAGCTGCCAAACCTGGCGGTCTTGCGCAGCATTGCCGTTCAGGCGGCTCGTCGCCAGGGCTAGCGAGCAACTGGGCCGACCGGTAGACTGGTCCAGGGGTAGGGCAGCGCAACGAGGAGAGCAATGCGATGATCACGAAGTTCGGCAGCCTGTTTGCCGGCCACGTCGACCTGGACAACCTGGGCCTGGATGGCACACCAGCCAACGAGCGCTGGCTACCCGATGCCCAGCTGGCCACGGTGTTCGACAAGGCGTTGGCGATCGCCCAGTGCCTGGATCGGAACGGCTACGACACCTTCTGGATGGCCGAGCACCACTTCCAGCGCGAGGGGTACGAGGTCATCCCCAACGTGCTGATGCTGAGCCTGCACCTGGCCCACCTGACCAAGCAGATCAAGTTTGGCTGCGGCTTCAACATTGCTCCGATGTGGCACCCGCTGCGGATGGCCGAGGACTTCGCCACCGCGCAGATCCTGACCAACGACCGGGTGGTCTTCGGCGTTGGCCGGGGTTACCACACCCGCGAGGTCGAGGTCTTCGGTGCGCCGTTGCGCGACCAGGATGCCAACCGTGAGCTATTTGAGGAGCAGGTCGAGCTGATGATGGCGGCCTTCAACCAGCCGTCCTTCTCGCACCACGGCAAGTACTACGACATCCCGCCCAAGGTACCGTATCGCGGCTACGAGCTGAGTGAGATCACGCTGGTTCCGCGGCCGCTCCAGCCGTTCGAGTGCTGGCAACCGGTCGTCAGCGCTAGCCCGCGCGCGCTTGACTTCATGGCCAAGCACAACATTAAGGGAATCATCGGCGGCGGCGCGGCGCCGGGTGGTGCCAACGAGCGGGTGGTCCACGCTTTCCGCGAGGCGCGGGCGCGAGTCGGTCGTGAGACTGAGCTGGGCGGCGACCTGACGATCGGCATCTCGATCTTCCTGGCCGACACCGAGGAGCAGGCGATTCGCGAGGCGACGCCCTTCTTCGAGGAGAACATGAAGATGTTTGCCCCGCTCGGGTTCGTGCCCGGCGCCACGCCGGAGCAGATCGCGGCGATCGCCGATCCGAAGCTAGCCCGGCAGACCAAGCTGCCAACCGTGGCCGACGGTGTGAAGGCCGGATCCTGGTTCTGCGGTCCGCCAGAGCTGGTCAAAGAGAAGCTCTTCGCCCTCCAGGAAAAGTACCCGGGACTGGAAACCATCAACGTCGGCCATCCGGTGGGCACGCCGCAGCGGGTGATCCTCGAACAGCTCGAATGGTTCGCCCGCGATGTGATGCCGGCGTTCAAGGCGACTCCGGCGGTTGCCACGGCCGGCTAACCGCCTTGGCGGTTGGGCCTGAACGCCCAGCGTACGGGCGATCCGCTGGATCGCCCCCTCACCAGCGCCGTGTCACGCTCGACCAGAACGCACCCGCTCCAGAAGCGCCAATTCGCGTCAGCGCATCCTGCCACACCGCGGTCAGGTAAAGGCGGGCATGACTCGCTCAGCGAATAGCCGTAATGAGCCCAAGACCTGCTTGTGACTCAGCACGCCGGCGTACTGAGTCACGTTGAGAACGTCGGTGATGCCGAACTCTTGTTGAATCTGCCGAAGCCGTTCGACCACCTGGTCGGGGTTGCCGGTCATCCGACCGGTGGTCGGGATGCGGTCGTAGACCTGCTGGGCTGCTTCCGCGGTGGCTTCGAGCCGGGTCAGGCGGTCGAGCAAGCCAAAGTATTCGGTCATTGCCGCCTCGAAGACCTGGTCGGCCTGGGTGCCGTCCTCTTCGATGTAGGTGAAAGCGGTGAAGCCGATGCGGAGGGCGGCCGGGTCGTGGCCGTGGTCGCGGTAGACCTGGCGGTAGACCTCGATCTGGCGCTTGAGCTGCTCGGCTGGCACGGTGCTGGGAAAGGTCAGGATTGGTAGGCCCAGGCATCCGTAGCGCTCGAAGGAGCTGTCCGAGATGGCGGCCGCCCAAATCGGGATCGGCCGCTGGACAGGCTTGGGCCAGATGGTCACGTGCTCGCCGGACCAGAAGTCATTGGCGAAACTCACGTCATCCTGGACCATAACCTGCTGGAGCACGGCGTAGCTCTGCTCGAACCGCGCCAGCGAGTCCTCCATACGCTGGCCGAAACCGGCGAACTCGGGCGGCTGGTAGCCGCGGCCGATGCCGAGCAGCAACCGGCCATCGGAGAGGCAATCGACCAGGGCAGCCTGCTCAGCAACGCGGACCGGGTGGTGGAAGGGCAGCACCACCATTCCGGCGCCGAGCTTGATTCGACTGGTCTCGCGGGCGGCCGCCGCGCAGAATGTCAGGGTGTCGCCACAGAGAGCGTAGCCTACGAAGTGGTGCTCGGCGAACCAGACCGCCCAGTAGCCGAGCTCGTCGAGCAGGCGGACCTCCTCCATTTGCTGCCGCAGGCGAACCTGGTCCGGCAGCCCCGGTCGGCGGTCGACCAGACAGAGCTGCGAAAAGTACATCGTTAACTACCCGGTTTCAGCGGTGCTCCAATCTTCAGATTAGAGGGTCGAACAGCGAGACCGTGTCGATTGAGCTGCCACGCCCGGAGTTGATCATCAGCGGCAGCTCGCGCGGCAGCCGGGCCGGTAGGCGGGGCCGCAAGAGTTAGCGCTCACCCTCGGGGTCAGCGGATCGCGGAGGCACAGGTGTCTGGCCATTCGGCGGGTCCAGCGCCTCGAGCTGCTCCAACGCGGCTCTCGCGGCCGAGATCGTGACGAGTTTCGGTTGCGTTGCTCCGTAGCGAACCTCCGCGTAGAGCTCGGTCAGCAGGCGCAATTCGTCCCGCCCGGTACTGAACAGACCGGTCGCTGAGAGCGCACGCTCGTACTCGTCGGGCGTCTCGGCGGGTGTGCGGCGACGACCGCGGTAGGCACCCAGCAGGAGCAACCGACGGTAGAGCTCGCGCACGTTGCCGGCCGGAGTGGCCGGATCGTGATCCAGCGGGGTGGTAACGTCGGCTCGCTGAAAGCGGGCTCGCAGTCGGCGCAGCAAACTATCGCGGGGCGCATCCCAGGACCAGACTGAGTCGCGAACCTCCTCGACATCATCCGGGAGGCGCCAATCTGACAAGCGACGCGCGGCGCGAGCCAGCAGCAAGACCAGCGCGACCGCGACGGCGATGCCAGCAATCAGGCCAAGCGTCGGTAGAAGCAGCCCGTCGGGCTGGTCCGGCTGATCCTCCACCTTTAACTTCTGGAGCCAGGACATGTCCGGCAGCTGGGGCGGCTCACGCCCCTCGTTGGGGTGGACGATCAGGCGCAGGAGCCAGATCAGTCCAACGATCAGGTAGCCGATCCCCACGCCGAGCGGGTAGATCACCGCCCAAGTCAGATCACTAACCAGTTGCCCGAGCGGCGCCAGCAGAAGGTCCAAACGCTCGAAGCTCAGCGACTGGGCCAGCAGCAGGGCGATCAGCAGCAGCGCCCCAACCCCGCCAAAGAGCAGGCCAACCCAGGAGCGGTCGATGCCAGCGACCGGCGCTCCAGCGAATCGGGCGCGCTCACGCTGGTCCTGGACCGCGGCGAGCGGCAGGCCGAGCAAGCCGGTCGAGATCACCAGCAGCACCGCCTCGGCCAGATTGGCTAGCACCCGCGGGTCGCGCGGTGCAAAGACTTGCATCAGGAAGAGCAAGATGAGCACACCGCTGGCTAAGCGGAGTCCGCCTTCGGCGGTGTCGAGCGAGGGCCGGGCCCGCCCGGCGACGATTCCGCGCCACCAGGCCAGCAGAGCTAGCCCGCAGGTTTCAAGCGCCCGCAGGCCGTTGCCATTGCTACGGACTAGCTGCACAACCGCTGTCCAGTCAGCCGGCCATCGAGCGCCGAGTAAAACGAACGCGCCGAGCCAGAGGGCAATGATCAGGCCGAGCAGCGACACGGCGAGTCGAGCTCGGCCGGTCTCGTCGTCACGCGCGGCGGCGAGGTGCGTCGCCATTGTCGCGGCGATCAGGAGGACGGCCAGCACCGGCAGCCCGAGCAGTGGCGCAGCATCCTCGGCAGCCAGCGCCGAGCCGAGTACAGCGCTGCTGGCAAAGAGCCAGCCCAGCTCGAGCCCTAGCCCCAGGCCGACCTGAACCTGGCGTAACGAAGCGCGCGGAACGAGCGTCTGCCATATTGCGTTCATCGCATGGCATCCACACCGTCCAGCGTGAGCTCGGCCATCTCGCGCCAGGCTTCGGCCGGCCCGACTCGGCGGACCGTAATACCGGTCAGCGCCGCTGGGAGCGGGGCCGGGCCAACCAGCACCAGCGTAACCGGGTAGCCGCGGCGGCGCAGCGCCAGGAGCGACAGCGCCGCCGCGGTTGAGAGTAGTGAACTGACGACCAGCAGGGAGGTTCCAAAGGGCAGGTGACGCGACTCCCGCACCAGGATCTCGTCGAACGGCTGCATCGCGATCGGCTGCAAGCGCCCAAGCGCCTCCTGCAAACGGGTGAGCTGGTCGGGCGCGGCGCTCGGCTCGACCCGGACCGGCAGGGAGCTGAACAGCTGCATACCGTTGGTGGCGAGCCCGACCTGGTACCCCCGGAGCTGGCCCCAGGTGGCCAGTGAGGCAGCGGTCATGATCGCCAGCTCGAGAAGATGGGGGTCGTAGACGGGCAGCCAGGCCGGACCTTCCGCACTGGTCAAGTTTAAACAGATCAGGAGCTGATGGCTGACGGTTGGCTCGAAGACCTTGGTCTGGAGGCGCTGGGCGTGCGCGCTGGCCGCCCAGTGAATCCGACGGTGGCCATCTTCTGGCCGGTACTCACGGGTGCCGGCCAGTCGACTCGGGTCGTCGAAGAACCAGTTGGCGGCACGCAGATCGCCAAGCGGCCGGTGGGCCGGCAAAGCGGAAGGCCCGAGCGGGATGATCCGCGGGCAAACCACCAGCGTGTCGAGCTGCTCCAGGACGACTTCACGTCGCACCAGGCCAAAGAGGTCGCCGGTTTGCAGTCGGACCGGGCCGAACTGGTACTCACCGCGAGCCCGGCAAGGAATCTGGTAGCGGCGGCGGACCCGCTCGTAGGGGCGCAGCGCGAGCAGGCTGACCAGCAGCGCCCGCCCGGGCTTGTGGCTGCCGGTTACTCGACCGCGTGAGGGCGGCAATGCCCGCGGGATCTCATCCTCAATCTCGAGCCAGGCGAGCGGCAGCAGCTTGCGGTTAACGATCTCCAGTTCGAGCTCGACGACATCACCATAGGCGGTCCGGCGCTGGCTCAGATGGCGATGAAACTCCAGACCGGTTAGGCAGTAACGCTCCCAGATCCGGGAGATTCCCGCGGCCAGGAGCAGCGTCAGCGACAGGAGAAAGAGCGGCGCAAAGTGCGCCAGCACGCTGACGGCTAGCAGCAGACTGAGCAGCGCAAAGGTGGCTGAACCGAACATGGCTTACGGCACCGAATCGCGCCGTCGCGCCGTGGACCTCTGGTAATCCGCCAAGCACCGTGCGCCCCAGCGGAGGCCGAGGCTGGCAGCTCGCGCGACCCGGCCACTGCCGGGCAAGCCCGCGGTGTATGGCAATCAGTTCACGCTCGAGTTGGGCAGAGCGAGATTCTTCGTGCTCTTCAACCATGACCATTATATGACCACGCCCGGCTCAGCCAGACCAGCACGCCTGCTACCGCAGCGGCGCCGGCAACTGAATGAGCATCAACTCGGAGGGCTCACGCGGATTGAAGTTGTTATCGTTGACCACGGCAAGAGTAGTGTCGTCAACAATCGTCAAACCCTCAACCAGCTCGTGACCGTAACCAAGATCAGTCAGGTCAACCAGAACCTGCTTGGTTACCGGCGTGATCGAGGCACGCGCCGCCTCACCATCAGACATTGCCTCGAGCGGCTTCTTGCCGGCGCGGCGCCCGAGCAGGTCGGTGGCCCTGGCAAGGTCCACCACATAGACCTTGCGGTGTCCGCCGCTACCACTGTCACGCTCGGTAACCAACAGGCGAGTAGCGTTAATCGCGGCTAGATCGCCGATCTTGACATCATCCTGTTCCGCGACGCCGACCGTCCCGTGGGGCTCGGTCTGATAGAGGTACATCGCGTCGGTACGCGGTCCGTTGGTCAGATCAATCGCGACGATCCGAACGTTCCGGGACGCCTCGCCGGTGCGCTCGCTCGGATTTGACAGGGGGCTTTGCATGATCGCAAAGAGTGTGCCCCCATCAGGGCTCAACGCGATCCCTTCGAAGCCACGGTTTGGCTTACGCTTCAGGAGGTCGCCGGGCAGGCTGGCACGGACCGGGTAGCCCGCCCCACGCAGGTTGAGCCCAGCCGGTACCAGCCGCAGCAGGACCGTCCCATCGGTGCCAACGTGCAGAATGCTGGGGCCGTACTCTTCGCACAGCCAGTAGCTGCCGTCGCGCGGGTCAACCGCGATGCCTTCGGTATCTACACCGTTAGGATCGACACCGAGGTCCTTATGGCGATCGGAGTCAAAAGCCGGCTGGTCGCGCCCGCTATTCGGCAGGCCGCTGATCTCGCGCTCGCCGGTCACCCGGTCACGCCCCTTGGGCAAGCGTAATGGCACTCGGTCGACGACCCGGAGCTGGCCCTGGTCAATTGCCAGTCTCAGGATACTTGGGGTGTAGTCCGGGAGCAGGAAGACGGCGCCCTTGTCGCCGTGAATCTTGATGTCCTGGTTCGGCCCACGATCCGTGACGGTCACGAAGCTCGTGCCGGTCTGATCCAGCGCGCCCAGGCCGGAGAAACCGCCGAGGGTGAGACCGCCACCGATGTTGGGCGAGTCTACCGCGACCATCGCGGACATGGCGGTTGGCTCGGAAGGTAGCGGGGCTGTGGTCACCGCGGCCGCGGCGAGTGCGCTCCCGCTTGACGAGGCGGCGGTCTGGCCGGGACCGATGGCGAGATTGACGCGATCCGCTACCAGCGCCGCCAGAGTGTTGGCGTCGTCAAGCGCCGCGGCGCCCGCCGGCTCAACGAGCGTGGTGATCGCGACGACGCGGTCACGTCGAAAGATAACGCTCCAGTAGACAACCGCCTGGCCGTCGAGCGTGTCCGGCGAGCTAAAGGCTGCCGACTCGTCGCCCAGAGCTGGGCTCGCCAGCGGAGTGAAGCCCTGGTCGGCCAGCAATTCGGGCAAGCGGGCGTAGATGCCGCGGGCGATCCCAACGTTGGTGGTCAGCGTAACCGTGCTGCGGATCAGGCGCTCCCCGTCGGGGGCCGTCTGGCGGTAGACCCGGACCGCGTGGGTGGTTCCGTCCGGCGCCTCCAAAAAGTTACTGGCTGCGTCGTCAGCCACAAACCCCGCGGGGAGCGCATCGGCGCTGAGTGCAAGCTCATGCGAGTCAACCGCTTGAGCCTGGAGTGTGGGCGTCGGTAGGGAGAGCGCCACTACCAGTATGAAGAGCCAGCGGACAGCGGGCCACAGTCGGCTGCTTCGGATCTTCCGCAACTGGACCGGCATGGTTCCTCCCTGATTAACAAAAAAAGGCGCCTGACAAACAGCAAGAGCCGTGTCAAACGCCATCAGCAGCGGCGCCGCGGTTCGGGCGCCAGGCGCTATCACCCTGAATTGAGGCCAGTCTACCACGCCGCGAGGCGTCCGGCATGCCCGCGGCTCCGTGACGCGCCGCAACGCCTGCTACCACATTCGCTCAGATTTGCTCGCGCCAGGCGATCATAACAACTTCCCGGCTGACCGCGAAGACCGGACATTCGCTTCGATTCAGGCCTGGAGAAGGCCACGCGAGCTTGATGCTTCGGTCGCTGGTTACCTTACCGTGCGAGCAGCCGGGCCAACACTACTCCGGCGTAAGCTGCGATCAGCCCGAGACCGTTGCTGCCGAGTACGTACCAGGCCGCGGCCAGCCAGCGCCCGCCTTCGGCGAGCGCGAGCGCCTCGAAGGTGTAGCTAGAAAAGGTGGTGTAGCCGCCTAGAAACCCGACGACCAGGAGCAAGCGCCAAGCCGGGTCGACCGCCAACCGTTCGGACAACAGCACCAGCAGAACACCGATGACGAAGCTACCGGTGACGTTAATCAGTAGGGTGTGAAAAGGGAACTCGGCGCCGAGCCGTCCGACGATCCAGACGCCCAGTGCGTAGCGGGCGTTGGCGCCCAGGAAACCACCCACGCCGACCCAGAGGTACTCCATTGGCGCGCCCATCCCGGCTCATCGTGGTGGCCCGAACGGGAAGGCCCCCACCCATCTCGGCGCTGAGATGGGAGAGGGATGCCCCCACCGCTGACAAACTCCAACCGCCTGTCGCCCTGATGCCTGTGTCAGGCCGAACTAGGTGTAGACCTGCTTCAGTTCGTTCTCGGCCCAGGCCGCGGCGGCCTCGGGCGTCTCACCGCTGCAAGCCTTGGCAAACATGTCGACCACGATGAACTTCGACCAGGAGAGGCTGGCTTTCTGCGTCGGGGGACCGGCGTAGCCAATGCCGCGCACCTTCGGGCCGAACTGCTTGACGATCTGCACCGTCGCCGGGAACTTGTCCCAGGGCATCTCTGCATCCTGCTTCGCGGAGACGCCGCCAACGTAGCTCGAGTTCACCTCGAACCAGGGTTGGAAGTTCTCCTTCATCATGGTCCAGCGTAAGAAGGCCTTCGCCGCCTCGGCGTTCTTGCTGTACTTCATGACGGCGTAGGTGTCGGGGCCACCGTAGAGGAACTGCCCCTTGGGGCCGCCCGGGATCAGGTCCAGGGCGATGTCGTCGAAGAACGGGATCTTGTCCTTGCGGGCGCTGAACCAAATGCTGGTGCCGTTGTTGGTTGCCGAAATCTGCTCGGCCAGGAAAGATCGGTTGTTGCCGCCGTCATCCCAGGCCGTGCCGGTCTCGTCAAAGGCATCCGCGTAGCCCTGCTTCATGGCTTTCAAGGCAGCGATCGTTTCGGGGGAGTTGATCGCGACTTTGCCCTGCGCGTCGACTTCCTGGCCGCCGTATGCCCAGAGCATCGAATAACACCAGGTGGGCGGGTCGCCGAAGCTGTGGCCGAGCGCCTGGCCCAGCGGATGCCCCTTCTCCTTCAACTTCTTGCCGGCGGCGAAGAGCTCCTCAAAGGTCGTCGGGAACTTCTCGACGCCGACCTCCTTGAACCAGGACTTTCGCCAGTGGACGGCGTTGTTGGTCTGGTCGTGCGGGTAGGCCAGGTACTTGCCGTTAACCTTAATGTAGGAATCGAGGCCGGGGTAGAGGTCACCGTACTGTTTCTTCAACTCTTCAGTAATGTCGGTCAGGTCGACCAGTGCATCCTGGTAGAGGTGAGCCCAGTTCTCGCGGAAGCCGATGATGTCCGGGCCGGAGCCACTCTGAATCGCGGCGGCCGTCTTCGGCTGGATGTTGTTGGCGTCGGTGTACTCGATCGTTACCTTGGCCCCGGTGTCCTTCATGAAGCTGTCTTCGATCTGCTTCTTAAAGAACTCGTCGGCGGCGGTGACAAAGCTCGACCATTGGACAATCGACAGGCTCACGCCATCCAGTTTCGGCAGCCCGGCCGGTTTGGCGACTGGGGCAGCCTGACCTGCCACTGGCGACGCGGACGGGGAAGCACCGGGCGCCGGTGCGGGCGCCGGCGCGGCGGGCGGGGCAGCCGGCTTGGTTGGCTCAGCCGGCTTGGCGGGCGGAGGCGAGCCACCACAGGCTGCCAGGAGCACCAGGCTGCTGGTGCTACCGACCAGGGCCAGGAAGCCGCGGCGTGAAACAGTCGAAACCTTGACCTGCTTGACCTCTGGACTCAATCGTTCCCCTCCCTGATTTAGGTTGGTCACGTCAGCCATTGGTAGTGGACGCTTCCCCAAGCGCAACATGACGATCGCCCAACGCTACACTTTACCGTCTGGCGATGCCGCTGGTGACCAATCGCTTCGAAGCTGTACGCTCCAGCGCGGGGCGCCAGGCTGAATCCGATCCGCCGACCGCTCGCACGGCACAGCCGGACCGACTGTGTTCCGCGCACAAGCGAGCGTGGACGGAAGCCTACTCCGCTCCGCCGCGAGTGTCAACGTTTACATCAACGGCAAAGGGATGGCATCACGACGCCCGGCGCCCGCCCGGCAGACGGTTGCACGGTGGACAAGCGCCGACATACGGTTAGGCATGCGGCTCGCCGCTCAAAGCCAGGAGGTGGCTGTGCAACAATCGCCGCGCGTCCGGACGCTCGCGGACACGCTCTACCCGTCAACGACGCTCCCCCGCCAGATTGGACTGATACTCGGCATGAGCGTGCTCAACGCGCTGGCGGCGCAGGTTGCGATCCCGCTGCCGTTCACCCCGGTGCCAATCACGATGCAAACCTTTGCCGTGTTGCTAACCGGTCTGCTGCTTGGCAGCCGCCTCGGCACACTGGCGCTGCTCACCTACCTGGCAGAGGGGTTGAGCGGGTTGCCGGTCTTCTCGGCTGGCCGTGGAGGTCTCAGCATGCTTACCGGGGCGACCGCCGGCTACCTGCTGGCCTTTCCGCTGGCGGCTTTTGTCGTCGGCTGGCTGGCCGAGCGCGGCTGGGACCGACGCCCGGGCACGACCGCGCTGGCGATGCTGCTCGGCAATCTAGTGATCTACGCCGGCGGCGTTGGCTGGCTCGCGGTACTGCTTGGCCCCGAGCGGGCGATCGCGGCCGGGCTGTGGCCGTTCCTGCCGGGCGACGTCCTGAAGCTGCTCCTGGCCACGGCGCTGCTGCCGACGGGCTGGGCGCTACTCGGTTCACGCACACGCTGACCGCCCCGCTGGCTGAGCTGCAGAGCAGGTTCCGGGTCGCAGCCAGTCGGCGCCGGCCAGATGCTCGGTAACAACCGCATTATTCGAAACGGCGCCTATCTGCTGGGCGGGCAGGTGCCGGTCCAGCTCTTCAATGCGCTTTTTGCCCTGGTCCTGATTCGAGTCGTCGGCCTAGAAGGGTTTGGCATCGTCACCATCCTGGTGCTGCTGCAGGATGCCTTCGGTGCGCTCGCTCAGGATGGGTTGACCTCGGCAATCACCTGGCAGATTGCCCGGGCGCCTGACTCGGCCGCTCGCTGTCTGAGCAACGGGCTGGTGCTGGCGATCCCGCTCAGCCTGGTGACCGCCGCGGCGATGATCGCCGCGGCGAATCTGCTTGGCTACGCGCCGGCGGTGGTCGAGCTGATCGCCTGGAGCAGCTCGATTCTGGTCATTCGCACGCTCTGGCTGGTGCAGTCGGGCGGCTTTCGGGCCAGTCAACAGCTGGGCCTGGTCTCGGCGCTCAACGTGGCGCACGGCGCCGTGAACCTGGTTGTCGGCCTGGGGTTGGTGCTGGCCGGTGCCGGCCTGAACGGTGTCGTGGTGGGCATGATTGTCTCGGCGATGGCCAAGTCGATGTTGGCCAGTTGGTACGCCCAGCGACGCCTACCCCCCCTGGCGCTCAGCCTGGTGTCCTGGGCCGAAATCGTTGAACTCGCCACCATCGCGCTGCCCTTCGGCCTGCGTGCCCTGGTACGGGTGGCCTACTACCGCCTCGATGCACTCTTGTTATCGGTGCTGGTCGGTTTTGATGCCACCGGTCTCTACCGGGCCGCGGTCAAAATCTATGAACTGGCGAGCATCTTGCCGTTGACGTTGTACGAGGCGATCTTCCCCGAGCTGTCACGGCTGCACGTCACATCATTGGCGCAGCTTCGCCGCGTGTTCGAACGCTGCGCGGTGTATCTGCCAGCAGCCGGCCTGCCGCTGGCCATCACGCTGGCCTGGTTGGCCGAACCATTGGTGCTCTTCGCCTTCGGGCGGCCCTATCTGGCCAGTGCGCCGATCGTGGCGACGCTGGCAGTCGCGATTCTCTGCGTCTACGTCACCACGCCAATGATCGGGCTGCTCAACAGCAGCAGCGCCCAGCGAGGAGCCACAGCGCTGCTGGTAGCGGCAGGGGTGATGCGGGTTGGCCTGGACCTGCTGCTGATCCCCCGCCTGGGCGCCTGGGGAGCAGCCTTCGCGACGGTCGGGGCCGAGGCGCTGACCGCCGTCCTGGCACTACCGTTGGCCTGGACGATCGTGCGCCAGACCAGCTTTCTGCGCCGACTCGGGATCGTTTTTATCTGTGGCGCGGCGGGCAGCGGTCTCGCCTGGATGCTGCAATTGTTCAATCCCTGGCTGGCGCTTTTCGGGCTACCCGGCTATCTCGCCCTGCTCCTGCGCTGTGGCGTGGTGCAAGTACCGAGGATCGCGTGGCGGAGTGTGAGCCTCGCGTCGACGATCGCGGGAAATAGGCTACCCTCGAAGAATCAAGCCGTCGCGACTGGCGACGTGACCCTCAACGCTCGTAATTCGTAACTCAACGAAGGACGTTGCCGTGACGACGACGCAGACCGCACCGCGGCTAAGTTTGGCCGACGTCTTCGCCGCTCGAGCCAGACTTCGACCCTACCTGGCGCCCACCCCGCTGGTAACGGCGCCGGCGCTGACCGAAGCGCTCGGGCTCGACGTACGGTTGAAACTCGAGACGCTCCAGCCGATCGGGGCGTTCAAGGTGCGCGGCGGGATCAATCTAGTCGCGGCGATCGAACAGGGCGCCGAGCCGCGGCCGGCCGGCTTCTGCACCGCCTCGACCGGCAACCACGGCCAGTCGATTGCCTACGCCGCGCGGCTGTTCGGCTACCCCGCGGTGATCTACGCGCCCGAAAACTGCAACCCGATCAAGGCCGACGCGATGCGTCGGCTCGGCGCTGAGGTAGTGCTCGCCGGCCCGGACTTCGACGCCGCCCGCCTGGAGTCTGAGCAGGCCGCGCTCGCACGCGGCTTCCGCTACGTCGATCCGGTCGACCCGCTGCTGATCCCTGGCGTTGGCACGGCCACACTTGAGGTTATGGAAGAGTGGCCGGATGTGGAGACGATCGTGGTACCGCTTGGCGGCGGCAGTGGCACCATTGGCGCCTGCCTGGCAGGCAAGGGGGTCAAACCAGATCTGGAGGTCATCGCGGTCCAGGCGGCGGGCGCACCGGCTTTCTACAACTCCTGGCGCAGCGGGCGGCTGGAGAGCACCGAGCGCGCCGATACGTTTGCCGAGGGCCTGGCCACCCGGGTCGCTTTCGAGCCAGCGCTGCGTCAACTACGTGGCGTGCTGGACCACATGGTGCTGGTCAGCGACGACGAGATCGAGCGTGCGATTGTGACACTGCTGCGCCACGCTCATCTGTTGGCCGAGGGTGCCGGGGCGGCCAGCACCGCGGCCGTCAGCCAGCCTGGCCTGCAGACGCGACTGGCCGGCAAGAAGGTTGCGCTGATGGTCAGCGGCGCCAACCTGACGCCCGAGGTGCTGCGCGGCCTGCTGGAGCGGCAAGTCACAAAGGGCTAGCAGCGCCCTGCAACGGAAAGGACGAGCCGATGGCGAAGCGACGAAGCAAGCGACCCTCCAATAGACGTCAGGCGCCGCCGGCAAGTAACGCCGAGTTGGAGCGACTGCTCAATGAACTGGAGCGGAGCATGCTGGCCGGCCAGCCGCCCACGCCGGCCGAGTTCGAGCGCTTGTTGCGCAACCCGGACCGCTTGGCAACGCTGTTGACTGAGCGCCTCGTCACCGGTCGAACTGCCGTGCCGATGATGGCGCTGGACCTGCTGAACATGTTTGGCGGCGATCGGGCCGGCGAGCTGCTCGACCAGGTGGCATCCAATCCGCGAGTATCCGACGACATTCGTTTCGGCGCCCGGCGCCGCCTTGGCTGGCCGGAGCCCAGCGATGCATTTGACGACGACGATGAGGACGAAGCGCATGAAGCCGACGATGGCGAGGATGAAGCGTCGGCCCGGCTAGACTTTCTGGAGAGCCTCCGCGACGCCGACGGCACCCTTGTTGGCGCGGTCGAGATTGCCGACCGGTCCGCGCCCCCGGACGCCGAGATCCTGGCCGAAGTGCTCGGCTATCTGGAGGTCTTACCGGAGGAGCGCTGTCAGGCGATTGTCAAGCGGCTGGCCGAACAATCGACTCCGGCGGCCACGTTATTGCTTCAGGCGCTGCTGCACTTCGATGACGAGGTGACCGTCCGCCACTTTCCAGCACATTGGGATCCTAAGCTTAGAATTCCACGTGGACAAGTTGTCGCG
>JADMIO010970590.1_pt1 | contig 17239 bp, 14 predicted proteins | sample 8958161 | NCBI WGS metagenome assembly JADMIO01 (sample SAMN16585339, study PRJNA669376) | soil metagenome | isolation source: Crop rotation soil | place: USA: Cullars Rotation, Alabama | collected 2011
CGACAGGATAGTCTTGCCGGCCATCGGGATCAACGCTTTTGGCTGAGTATATGTAAGCGGTCGGAGCTTGGTGCCTGCACCAGCTACAGGAATAATGGCTTTCAAAATGAAGTCTGTTTAATGAGGAAACCCTATTCAATGCGGCGTGAAATTAGGGTAATCGCCTCGGAAGCATTCCGGAGATTAACTCAGGTAAGGCATGAAATTTTACGGACTTGGAAACCGTGCCCCGTACAAAACAAACACTTTCAGATGAACAGCCTGTTATTTCCAGAAGGCGGCTCAAGAAATTGGCAGGGAATGCTGAAGCCAGCGCGGCCGCTGCCAGCTTACATTATGTAAGCAACGATACGCCCGGCATATCGCGCATCCGGAAGGGGAATGAGTTTGTGTATGAATCGGCTGGCAAGCCGGTCACCGACGAAGCGGTCTTGAAAAGAATAAGAGCGCTGGTCCTTCCGCCTGCCTGGGAAAAGGTATGGATATGCAAAGATGCATCCGGCCATCTTCAGGCTACAGGCATTGATGCCGCCGGCCGCAAGCAATACCGGTATCACCCGGCCTGGAGCTCCCTGCGCAGCCAGACCAAGTTTGTGCACCTTCATGAGTTCGGCCTCGCGTTGCCGGCTATCAGGGCTTGCCTCGCTCATGATCTGGCTCAGCCGGCATTACCCAAAGAGAAGGTCCTGGCAACCCTTGTCGCGATCATGCAGCAGACCGGTATCCGGATTGGAAGCAACGAGTACGAAAGAACATATGGCTCTTTCGGGCTCAGCACGCTAAAGGACCGGCATGTCAGTATAACGGGCACTGAAGTGAAATTCAGCTTTCGAGGGAAAAAAGGAGTAGAACAGCAGCTGAGTCTCAAAAGCAGGAAGTTGGCTGGAATTGTGAAGAAATGCCGCGACATTCCGGGCAAAGAGCTCTTTCAATACATTGACTCCGACGGCAGGCATTTCCCGGTTGATTCAGGCAGTGTAAATGCATATATCAGGGAGGTAAGCGGAGGACACTTTACGGCCAAGGATTTTCGGACCTGGACGGGGTCACTGACGGCGCTGCAGGCGTTTCGGGAGATCGGACGCGATGCGTCCTCGTCGGCCGAGGCGAGACGGAACATAAATTCAGTGCTTGACACCGTTTCCCGGTATCTTGGTAACACGCGGGCGGTCTGCAGGAAATACTATGTGCATCCGGCAATCCTTTCGCTGTATGAAGACAACAAGCTGGAACGCTACCTCAAAGAGCTGGATGCCTTACCCGAAATCATCGGCGACGGATTGACAAAGGAGGAAGAAGTGCTGATGAAGATTCTGGAAAAAGGCGCTGCCTGATCCGACCGGAGATGTTTACCACAGGCAAAAACAGGTCAATGGCCTTTGTGCGACCTTGGGTGCTCACTGCGGAATCGGGGAGGTTAACGACTTCCTTCTGTCCGCGACCGGGCTTTTAACAGCCTGCGAGATACTGTAACTTCGCGGCCCTGCGTTAAAGCTACCTATGATGATTGTCCGCTCACTGCTTTTTTCCATGTTGTTTGTCTGCATTGCCAGCTCGGCCGGCGCGCAGGCAAAAGTGCAGAACATGGCGGATCATGATACAAAACCCTATTATTTCGGACTGACCTTCGGTTTCAATGTCGCGCAATACCGTATTCGTTACACAGAGGCTTATGCATTGACTGATACATTCAAAACCATACAGCCATACTGGGGGCCCGGCTTTACACTGGGCCTGATGGGCAACCTAAGGATGTCCAAGTATGTAGATCTTCGCACGGTACCGTCTCTCCAATTTGCTGAAAAGCGACTGAATTTCAATACGCCTCTGGGTGATAGCCTCCAAAAGCGCACCGTAGAGAGCATCTACTTCACGTTTCCGCTGCAATTGAAGTTTAAGAGCGATCGTATCCGCAACTTCCGTTTCTACGCACTGGGCGGCGGAAAGATTGACTATGATCTGGCATCCAATGCCAAGTCTCGTAAGACCAACGAGTTTTTGAAGATTAAGCCATTCGATGCGGGCTACGAGATTGGAGTGGGATTTGAATTCTACTATCCCAACTTTATCTTCTCACCAGAGATCAAAATGTCACAAGGCCTGGTAGATCAGATCTACCGCGATGGAAATCTTCCGCTCACTAATGCCATCGAGAGCATCACGACCCGTACCATCGTGATCTCCATCCACCTGGAAGGTTAGCCTTTCTACACCGACTCATCATTCTTTTCATCGTCATCATTGATTGGTGGTTCTCCCCAGTCAAAGCCATGCAGACGAAAGCAGAATACCTCCCAGTAGCCCGCAATGCATTGCATTAGTAGTTTGAAAGGCCCTTCGATTTCCATAGTCTCCCCGTCATGCAGCACTACGTCATATCGGATCTCGCCCTGGGCATAGCCTAGTCGGGGCCCGAAATCTTCTTTTAGCTCCTCATCCGACTGATAGGATGTGTCTAGTGTTGTGAACTCCCAATCCGTGATTTCTGAGAACATACCGTGAAAATCATCAAGGAGCCTTCGTAGTTTTTCACGACTGATGTCTTTTCCCCCCGGGCTAAAAAACTCCTGATCGAGATGCGAATCCTTGTGGTCCGGCAACTCAGCCCCGAAGAAAAGCTGAAAAAACTGCTTTGCCCTGTCCCTGAGGTCGCGGTCGTAATCGGGGTGAATTTCCTCGTAAATAAAGCAGGAGATCATTCCTTCCGGCAAGGGACTGGCTATTTCAAAATCAAAAAGCTCGCAGACTATGAAGTCATACTTGTGCGCTAAAGGATATTCAGTGATAAAGTCAACGCGCACAGACTTGTCATTGAGTAATTTCTGTAGCTCTGCCCATTTCTTTTCAAGCTTTTCCGGGCTTAACGCTGAGGATTCGGGGAAAACTGGAAAGCCCAGGTATTCACGGAGCGGGATTTCAGTCTGTTTATCCAGGTTTTGGTGAAAGGCCATGATCTGCTGCAGGAATTGTTGCTCCACTTCGGGGGGAATATCCCCCGTAGACATTCCGCCAAAGAAATTTGCTCCTAGCTCCGCCTGCATTTTCAAACGGAGCAGCTCATTTTCGAGCCTTAGCTGTTCTTCCCGTGTTCCTTCAAAAGCCCCTTCGGTTTCCATGTCCGATTTTTCATAAAGATGAGAGCAAACAGGAAATGCACAAAATCTTTTATACGAACGCCTCAAAGGCGGCTACCAAACACCTTTGAGAACTATTAACCAACCAAACAAGTCCACCGGATATCCTTCGCGTGACGGTCACTATTCCCATGCACGCCGCATGCACGCCGGTAGGATGCCGCTAGGATGCCGCTAGTACGCCGCTAGTACACCGCTTATAAGCCGCATATAAGCCCCTTTTTCGTTAACATCTGTTAACCGGCGCCTCATCCTGCCAATCTCATCGGCAAACTACTGGCATTCAATCAACTATTTGCCTATTGCCTATTGCAAACTGCATAATTCAGATTTAACCCACCCGGCAAATCCAGGTATCACACTGTATGCACGCCGTTAGTGCCGCGTTAGTGCCGCGTTAGTACACCGTTAGTACGCCGTTAGGGAACCGTATAAAGACACAGCTTGTTCGTTAACAATAGTTAATGGCTTTCCGTTCACTCGCTGTCAATTTTGACTGCTGTATGATGCTCGCTGAAAGAGTGATTCCGGCCGAGGGCATAAAAAAAGGCTGCCTCATAGAGACAGCCTAAATTTTACCGGTATAAATCTGATTAGTTGATCTTTTCCACCTGCATATAGCTCAGCTCCACAGGTGTCGGACGGCCGAAGATCTTCACAATCACCTTCAGCTTCTTCTTTTCGTCGTTCACTTCTTCAACAGTGCCATTGAAATCGTTGAATGGACCGTCAATGATCTTAACGCTTTCACCAACTATATATGGTTCGGCAAGCGTAACACCCATTTCATCCTGCTCGTCCATCGTGCCGAACATCTTGTTCACCTCGGCCTTGCGCAATGGAGTAGGATGCTCCTTCCCGAGGAAGTGGATAACACCCGTTACCGATGTGATCGTTTGAATCATGGTATCATTCATGCGGTCAGTTGCCTCAATCATGATATAGCCGGGATACGAGATCTTTTCGCGCAGTACTTTCTTGCCATTCTGCACTTTAAAAACCTTTTCAAAGGGGCAAAGAACCTGAAGGATGGTATTGCTCCATCCGCTTAGCCGAATTTCCTTGTCAAGATGCTCCTTGACCTTCCGCTCCTTTCCACTAACCACCCGCAGGACATACCATTTGGTATCGGGGTGAACGGCAGCCGCAGCCGCCTGATCCGTCATAAGAGAATCGCTCATACAATTATTTACCTAAGATCCCATAAATAACACTCAATACCCGCTCTGAGGCGAAGTCCATCCCGAATACCAGGAGGGTTACAAGTGCGAGTGCCACAAGAACGATGATCGTTGTCTGCTGCAGCTCATCCCAGGAAGGCCAACTTACTTTATGTACCAGTTCGTCGTATGCTTCCTGTACGTATGTTCCGAATTTTGCCATTGTTTTTGAATTAGCCAATTAGCCAACCTGACAACCAGCCCCGGTCTCCGATGGAAAAGTTTCCCATCAGCTAACCGGCTAATCAGCATATTGGCTAATTAATCAGCACGGGCACGCGGATTCGAACCACGATCAAAGGTTTTGGAGACCTCTATTCTACCGTTGAACTATGCCCGTAAAAACTAAAAAGTCCGCCGAAGCGGGGGAGGCAAATGTAGGAAGTTTTTCGGAGAATGGATAAACAGAACATTTTCTGACAGTATCTGTTTTCTTAAAATATGGTTCAGGTGTCTGTACGCATGCTTTTTTGAATGTTTCTCCAGCGAAATACTCCGCGAAATTATCCCGGGGAAGGCTCAAATGCTCCACTTTTGCCGGTATGGCATTCAAGATTTACACGAAGACAGGAGATAAAGGCTCTACTTCACTGATCGGTGGCGTACGGGTTCCCAAGAATCATATCCGCATTGAAAGCTACGGCACGGTGGATGAGCTGAATTCCCAGCTTGGATTGGTTCAGGACCTCGCTGAGGATGCATCCGTAAGCGAATGGCTGCGTGAAGTGCAGGATCGCCTGTTTACACTCGGCAGCGAACTGGCTACTGCGCCCGATAAGGACATAAAAATGAAGCTGCCGGACCTGCATGAGTCGGATGTGACCTGGCTGGAGGGTCGCATTGACTTCATGAACGAGACCTTGCCTGAGATGCGATCATTCATCATCCCCGGGGGAAATGCTGCGGCTTCCGCATGCCATGTCGCCCGATGCATCTGCCGTCGTGCAGAACGGATCTGTGTAGCCATGGAGCTCGGCGAAGAGTCTGTGCCGGAATTAGCTATTCGCTATCTGAATCGCTTGTCTGACTTTTTGTTTGTGCTGGCGCGATATATCACCCACCAAGCGGGGGGAGAAGACATGCCTTGGAGGGCGAGGGTATAGGTAGAGCGGGATAACAAATGCTGATATACCCGAAGCATACGTCGAGCTAATTGCCAAGGCATCTTTTCGTCCTTTTTTGTGCATTTTGGGGATTGGATTCATCCTGGAAGAATCTGATAGATCGCTGTCTGGTTTACCCCTCACCAGAAAGCTCTTCTAAAATGCTTATTTTCAATAAGTGAAACGGCAATCGGCGATAAGGATTTCCATTCCTGAACCCTGTACGCAGACATGGGGTGGGATGCAGGCAGTGCCAGGCGGGAAGCATTGCTCGCAGTGTATGCAGACTGTAGTTGACTTTACGAAGATGACAGATGCTGCCTTGATTTCTTATCTACAACAATATCCGAAAGGGTGTGGCCTGTACCGGCCAGATCAACTAGGTCGGAATTTAACGCTGCCTCAAGTCAGAAGTTCGCAGCGGGGTGTAAATTGGCTTGTTGCCTTGTTGCTATTGTTTTTTGGATGGATGAAAGACGGAATAGCGCAGCGTGGATGGGCGAAATCAAAAGCACGACATACGACCATTTCTTTGAGACCAGTGCCTTCGATGCTAAAGACAGGTAGCACCGTTCCGGTAATTGAGGCTACTGCTCCTATAAATCCCGACCCTGTTTTGACCAAGCAATCCGGGCAGGACCTCTTTGTTGTGGGGGCGCGAAGTGTGGGCACCGTATATGTCGTCGATGGAATTCAGGTATACCCGCCCCCTGCAGAATCTTTGCAGAAAAATTTAGAAGCCGCCAGATATACTATGGATCCCCCGGGGCGGAAAACGCTGAAGGGTGAAGATTTGCCGCATTCATTCCGTCTGGAAGATCATTAATGAAAAAGTCCGATCCTATTCAGATATCAATTCCCATACCCTGTTCGCAGGATTGGGACGCCATGCAGCAAGTTCAGGGCGGGCGGCATTGTATGCATTGCGAAAAGACGGTCGTGGATTTTACGAGGATGACTGATGCACAGGTGCTGGATTATCTCAAGAACACAGCCGCCATTCCGTGCGGCCGGTTCAATAACGAACAATTGGAGCGGGTGATAAAGGCTGTTGAGGTTCCGAAGTCGAACTGGTGGGCGAGAGTAGCTGCTGGAATTATTTTGTCTTTGGGTCTTTCCAGGAATGCTGACGGGCAAACGAAGGGTGAAGCAGGGAATGTCGTCGAGCAGCCGACACAAACACCCGTAAAAAGCCAAAAAGACCTAATTAAAAATGACGAAGTAAGAGTTTTTGGAGTGAAAGGAGTTCTAAGGGACGATAAAGGAAGCCCCTTGGTCAATGCGACGGTTACTTTTTTTCGTCATGGTGATCAACACATATTGGCGCGCAGCATGACTGATTTTGATGGTAGGTATCTTCTATATCCTGTGCACGCAAATGTTCCTAATGTGACTTACGATATCGTGTTTGAATACATTGGACAAAAAAGAGTCTACACCGATATCCCCGTCGGAGCAGCAGTGGCTATCGTTAATGGAAAGATGGATAAACAGGATCAAAGAATTAAGGAGCAAGTAATTACGAGTAAATACGTTCCGCCTCTGATAGATCCGGCATGTAATGACCATAGTCGTGTCGAAATTATTGAAAGTACGATCGGTGTTATGTCAATAAGCAACATGACGAAGCTGGATATTACGCCATATCATTCGTTCCCTTACGAAATCAGGCGTGTTTACGGAGATGTTCTCCCGGTTGGGCGTTGACTCGCTATTGGCGCTACTTCCCAAACACCCCAAACACCGCGCTCCCGCTTCCGCTCATGCTGGTGTAAATAGCACCATCCGCATACATTTTCTCCTTTGCTGCCGCGATCTCAGGAAACTGAACAAACACCGATTCCTCAAAGTCATTACGCAACACTTTCCGCCATTCCTCTACCGGCACATCCGGCAAACAACGCAAATCAAAGACCGGCGTCTTCGGTATGATCCTGCTGAACGCCGCACGCGTACTGACATGTACATCCGGATAAACTATTTCAATCCGGTATTCGGAAAGGTCAATCGTTATCGGCTCCATCTTTTCCCCGCGCCCGGTCGCGAACTGCGGCGTATTCCGAATGAAAAACGGACAATCAGAACCCAGCTGCAAGGCTAACGGCTCCAAATCCTCCTCCTCTAATCCCAGACTGCAATAGTCATTGATCATTTTTAAAGCGAAAGCCGCATCCGCGCTTCCTCCTCCCAGCCCGGCTCCCATCGGAATTGCCTTGTGCAAATAGATATCCAGGACAGGTACTTTTCCAGGAAACCGATCGTTCATCAGATCCAGGGCTCTCCGGACCAAATTATGGCTCTCCTCCCCACCGACCGGTAGGCCGCTCTGGAAGAAATTGCCCTTGCCCTCCTCCGCCGATTTTGCTGGAACCATTTCCAGTACATCCCGAACCTGGCTGACGGGATAAAAGATGGTCTCTAAATCATGAAAGCCGTCCGGCCTCTTTCGGGTGATATGCAAACCCAGGTTGATCTTGGCGTTCGGAAAGGCTAACATGGGCGTAAATATAGCCCGCGGCTCCCCCGGAGAGGGTTAGATGCAGCAGAATTGCCGCCGTTTTTAACGCTTTTTATAACAATTCATACGGTACAACTGCCGCCATCTTTGCAACTCGTTTCCATGCGAATACTTCTATGAAACAGGCCCTTTACTCCCCGATACTCCTTTTGCTTCTTGCCCTTTTGCCCGGTTTTTCAGCCTTTGCCCAAATGCCGGGAATGGGTGCGCCTGCGGGAGGACGTCAAATGCCGAAAATGGGTAAGATGTATGGGAAGGTGGTTGATGCAAAATCCGGCAAGCCGGTAGAGGCCGCCTCGGTATTGCTGATGCAGACCAAAGCTGGGAAAAAGGAGCTGGTAAAAGGTGCACTCACAGAGGCTAACGGCGAGTTTAGCCTGGAACAGCTACCGATGATGGGCCAGTTCGAGCTGGTCATCTCCGCCCTTGGCTACAAGGATTACAAACAGGTCACGGCTTTTGATATGGCGGCATTGATGAAAGCGGGAAATTCCATGCGCGGTGCACAGGGCGGCGGTGACATGAGCAGTATGCCTGAAGGCGCTTCTGCTGCTCTGGATGCTTTAAACAAGGATCTCGGAAATATTAAGGTGGAACAAACCGCCAAAGCCCTGGAAGGGGTAACAGTAACTGCCGCCATCCCAAGTTTCGTAATGCAGGGAGAGAAAAAGGTCTTTAATGTCGATCAGAATCTCACATCCCAGGGTGGTACGGCAACCGATGTAATGAAGAATGTACCGGGCGTGCTGGTGGATGCCGACAATAAGGTCACTATCCGTAATTCAGCGCCGCAGGTGCTTGTAGACGGCCGTCAAAGCCCACTGAGCCTGGATCAGATTCCATCAGATGCGATTGAGAGCGTAGAAGTCATCACCAATCCCTCGGCAAAGTTTGATGCGGAAGGCGGTGTGGGCGGTGTCCTGAATATCGTTTTGAAGAAGAACAAGAAGCGCGGCTACAATGGTTCTCTTCGTGCGAATGCGGACAGCCGCGGCGGTGGCGGTCTCGGCGGGGACTTCAACCTGCGTTCCGGAAAGATCAATGTGTCGCTCAATGCTCACAGCAACCTCCGCCGCAATGTCACATTTGCCACAACTGACCGCACAGACTATTACTCCAGCCCCAACCTGCATACATTTCAGGATGATGTAAATCAGAACGACGGCTCTTTCTTCTTTGGGCGTCTGGGTCTCGACTATTTTATTACTAACCGTACCACTATATCCGTTGGGGGTATGAAGGTGCACGGCGAATTCAGCCCCGACGATCTCATCGATATTACCACCGACAGTCTCTACAGCGGCGGCGTTCGCAATGCCTGGGGCACGCGCAGCACGGGTGGCAAAAACTCATTTGATATGAATGGGGGGCAGTTCGGCATCAAGCATCTTTTCCCGAAATCCGGAGAAGAGTGGACACTGGACGCCAGTATAAATGCCGGGAAGAATAGCAATGACAACCGCTACACAGCAATGTATTATTCCGACGTCGCCCGCCAGAATCTGCAGTACCAGCTGCGCCAACGTACAGCCGGTGAAGGAACCAACAACTTCTACACGCTTCAAAGTGACTATACGCATCCATTTGCTGACAAGAGCAAGCTGGACATGGGCGTTAAAGCAAGCATCCGTCAGGTAGAGAGCAGGATCAGCAACTACCGCGATTCACTGGGCGATTATGTTGAGATCTATAACCTGAACAGCGATTACAAGAACATCGATCAGGTGTACGCAGCGTATGGTTCCTACAGCGGGAATTTCAATGCAAATAACAGTTTCCAGATCGGCCTTCGCGCCGAAAGCTCCCAGTATGAGGGAACCCTGACGAAGAGAGATACGTCATTCACGATTCAGTACCCGATCAGCCTCTTCCCTTCCGTTTTCTACAGCAGGAAGCTCAGCCACGATCAGCAGTTGCAGTTTTCATATCGTCGCGGCATTAACCGCCCCAACTTCTTCCAGCTTCTTCCGTTCACGGATTACACGGATCCTTTGAACATTCGTCAGGGCAATCCGGCCCTGCAGCCCGAGTTTACCAATTCCGTAGAGTTGAACTACATGAAGAATTTTACCCGGAGCAATTACATCCTGGTGAGCCTGTACGAGCGCCATTCTGATAATCTGATAACAGCATATCAAACGCTTGGCGTGAATCCGTTCACAGGTGAGCAGGCTATCATTTCTTCCTTCATCAATGCCAACAGCAGCGACAAGTACGGCATCGAGCTGACCAGCTCCTGGGACCTTAAGAAATGGTGGACGGTTACCGCCAACCTGAACGGATACAATGCCACGATCAATACTGGCAATAGCAATGATGACCAGAATACCTATCTGAGTGGATTCGGAAAGCTGAACAACCAGTTCCGCTTTCCGAAGAAATGGAGTGCTCAGCTCTCCGGTGTATATCAAAGCCGCACCAATCTTCTGCCGGATACCAAGAATGAAGGTTTTGGCGGGCGTGGAGGCGGAGGCATGTTCGGCCCGCAGGCCAGCTCTTCTTCCCAGGGCTACCTGGACGCGAACTGGAGCATAGATGCATCTGTCAAGAAGACATTTGGCAAGAACGACGCAGCCAGCCTCTCTCTGTCTATCAACGATATTTTCCGGACCGGCAAAACGATACAGCACAGCGAAAACGACCTTTTCGTTCAGGACTATGCCCGCCTTTCAAATCCGCAGCGGCTGCGCCTGAACTTTAACTGGCGCTTCGGTAAACTGGATACCGATCTCTTCCGCCGCAAGAACATCAAGGGGCAGATGGAAGGCATGCAGGATGCATCGCAGGGTGTAGGAATGTAGCAGCATACTAACTTCACCGGATCGCATTCAGTCATGCATCCTATTATTCTACTTGAAGGCATTCTTAAGTCTTACTATCTCGGTAAGCAGGAGTTGCCTGTCCTGAAGGGCATTAACCTAACCATTGCGCGCAACGAATATGTCGCCCTGATGGGACCTTCCGGTTCCGGAAAGAGTACGCTGATGAATATTCTCGGCTGTCTGGATACGGCCACCGGCGGCCAGTACACCCTGAATGGCAAGAATGTCTCTAAAATGGTGGACGACGAGCTGGCGGCAATCCGTAACTCAGAAATCGGTTTTGTCTTCCAGCAGTTCAACCTGTTACCCCGGCTTACTGCCTGGGAGAATGTAGCGGTGCCACTGATCTATGCCGGTGCAAATCGCAGGGAGCGTGAAGAACGGGCAAGGGAAATGCTCTCAAGGGTAGGGCTTGCTGATCGTGCGCATCACAAGCCCAACGAATTGAGCGGTGGTCAGAGTCAGCGTGTGGCAATTGCACGTGCGCTGGTCAATAATCCTTCACTCATTTTGGCCGACGAGCCAACGGGAAATCTGGACTCAAAGACCAGCATTGAGATCATGGATATTTTTAGCCAGATCCATAGCGCGGGGAACACCGTGGTGCTGGTTACCCATGAAGAGGACATCGCCGCTCATACCAAACGCGTAGTCCGGATGAGAGATGGCCTGATTGAAAGCGATCGCCCGAATTTTGCACATGCACCGGGGCACGTGGCGAGCTAACAAGCGCGGTAATCAGTCATTGATCTGACCGCGGGGAAAATAACGCTCCATCAGTGCACCGGGTCCCTAACTCCAGTTTTAACTTCCGATTTCCATTGATATGTACACAACAGTCCAGGAAAAGCAGTTTCATGATGATGCCAAGGCGCTACTTGCGGACAAAGAGCAGCAGGTAGATCAGATAGAACCCATCCGCAACATTCTCCGCTGGGCAGACTGGAGGTACTATGTCGAAAGCGAGCCGGGCCTTGCCGATGTGGAATACGATGCTTTATTTAAGAAGCTGATAGCATTGGAAGAGAGATTCCCCGGGCAGGTATCTGCCGATTCCCCCACGCAACGTGTGGCAAAGGCACTCAGCGAGCGCTTTCCGGCGGTGGCACACCTGGTGCCGATGCTCAGTCTTGACAATACCTATAATGCTGAGGATCTTAATGACTGGGATCGCAAAGTCCGCGCCGGCGCTGGGGCAGGGGTGTCCATTGAATACTGTGTGGAGCCAAAGTATGATGGTGCATCCATTTCGCTTATCTATGATGGCGACCGGCTGGTGCGTGGTGCCACCCGCGGCGATGGGGTCATGGGAGAAGAGATCACGCAGAATATACGTCAGATACGTTCGATCCCCCTATCCGCTCCACTCTTAAAAGATGGCGTGCAGCAGATGGAAATACGAGGTGAGGTGGTCATTCACAAGGAATCGTTTGCGGCTTACAACGCGCAGCGTGTTGCCGACGGCCTGGCGCCGCTGGCTAATCCGCGGAATGCGGCGAGCGGAACCCTTCGTATACTGGATCCGGCGGAAGTGAGCAAACGCAAGCTCTCAGCGATCCTGTATCATATTTCCGAACTCGATGCTGCACCGGAAAAGGAGCTGCCGGAGGTCTTATCAACTCATCATGGCTCGCTGGATTGGCTGTATAAGCTGGGCTTCCCAACGCCGGCGAAGGAACTGCGTCTTTTTGACAACATCGACGATGTGATCAGGTACTGTTCTGAATTTGAATCCAGGCGGGACGAACTGCCTTTTGAAGTGGATGGACTGGTGATCAAGGTTAACGATCTTGCATTGCAGGACAAGCTGGGCATGACCTCCCATCATCCCCGCTGGGCGGTTGCATATAAGTTCTCAGCCAGACAGGGCACCAGCAAGCTCCGTCAGGTGCAGTTCAGTGTCGGCCGGACCGGTTCTGTAAACCCTGTGGCCAAGATTGATCCTGTGGCCATCGGCGGAGTGACAGTAACCAGCATTTCGCTGTTTAACGAGGATGTGATCCGGGAAAAGGATGTCAGGATCGGGGATACGGTACTGGTTGAGCGGGCCGGAGACGTGATCCCGTATATCGTGAAGCCCTTGGCCGAGCTAAGAGACGGCAGCGAGCAGGAAATCATCTTTCCGACGCTATGCCCGATTTGCGAAGAGCCGCTCGAGCGCCCCGAAGAGGAGGCGGTCTGGCGATGCATCAATATCGCCTGCCCCGCACAGGTTGTTGAACGCATCATTCACTTCTGCTCAAAGGACGCCATGGACATCCGTGGCATGGGCGATAGTAATGTGAGAAAATTCTACGAATTGGGAATTATTGCGACGATTCCTGACTTGTACAATATTGTCTGGGAGCGGGTGGCTGCCCTGGAAGGATTCAGGGAAAAATCCATCAACAATCTTAGGACAGCTATTGAAAACTCCAAAGCCCAGCCTTTGTCACGCGTCTTATTCGGGCTGGGTATCCGGCATGTCGGTGAGACTATGGCAAAAACCCTCGCGGCTGCGGTGAGCCATGTTCGCGAATTGTATGATTGGAATGAAGAGCGACTGACTACTCTTGAAGACGTCGGTCCAAAGGTGGCCAGATCCGTTGCCCATTTTTTCGCGACGCCCGAAGCCCGGCATACGATAGACGAGCTGGAAAAGGCAGGTGTGAATCTGGCCAATCTTCAGAAGTCGGTGATCACCGACGGAGCCTTTAGCGGCAAGACATTTCTCTTCACCGGGACTCTTGAAAAACTGAAGCGAAGCGATGCGGAAGCTATGGTTGAAGCTCAGGGCGGCGCCATACTCTCTGGTGTGAGCAGCAAGCTCAATTTCCTCGTGGTTGGTGCCGACGCTGGCAGCAAGCTGGAGAAGGCCAAAAAGCTGGGCACCGTTGCCATTCTCAGTGAAGATGAATTTCTGGGGATGGTAAATTCGTAGGAGCCAGTCTGCTATGGATCTGCTTACCATTTTCGGTCTTTTTGCCATAACGATCTGCCTGATCTGCTATGCCATGGAGGAGCGGTCTCACTGGTGGACCCTGGGCTTTGCCATTTCCTGCCTCTTAAGCTCTATTTATGGATTTCTGCAGGGCGCCTGGCCTTTTGGCGTCATTGAGATCATCTGGCTGATTGTGGCTTTGAAGAAATGGTGGAGCAGACGATTCGGCCCACAGAAGGGTAATGATTCTGGCTCCTCATAAGTCGCTGTCCTAAGCTGTCTACCGTTACCTTTGCGCCCTGTTCAGCAAGTTATTTTAGTAAATGTCCATCATCCATCCATACCTGCGACTTAGCGGGTTGGAGCCTCTTATCGTACGCCCCGAATCGAACTTTGTCAATGTAGGGGAACGGACCAATGTAACAGGCTCCAAGAAATTCGCCCGTCTTATCCGCGAAAACAAGTACGAAGAAGCCCTGAGTGTAGCAAGACAGCAGGTAGAAAGCGGCGCCCAGATATTGGATATCAATATGGACGACGCGTTGCTCGATGGCGTCCTTGCAATGACCACTTTCATCAATCTGGTGCAAAGTGAGCCGGATATCGCCCGAATCCCCTTAATGATTGATTCCAGCAAGTTTGAAATCATTCAGGCGGGTCTGAAGTGTGTTCAGGGCAAGTGCATCGTGAACTCCATTTCCATGAAGGAGGGAGTAGAGAAATTCAAGGAACAGGCCCGCATCTGCCGGGCATTCGGAGCTTCTGTGGTGGTCATGGCTTTTGATGAGCAGGGTCAGGCGGATACGCTTCAGCGGCGGGTAGACATTTGTATGAAAGCTTATGGCATCCTGACGAACGAGATCGGCTTTCATCCTTCCGACATCATTTTTGACCCCAATATTTTTGCCATAGCTACCGGCATTGAGGAGCACAACAACTACGGTGTTGAATTCATAGAGGCTACGCGGATCATCAAGGAGAAAGCTCCTCTGGTAAAGATCTCAGGTGGCGTCAGCAATATTTCGTTTTCCTTCCGCGGAAATGAGGTGGTGCGCGAAGCCATGCACAGCGTGTTCCTCTACCATGCGATCAAAGCCGGCATGGATATGGGTATCGTCAATGCCGGACAGCTGATTGTTTACGATGAGATAGAGCCACAGCTGCGGGACCTCTGTGAGGATGTAATTCTTATCCGGAACCCCGACGCAACAGAGCGCCTGGTAACTTTCGCGGAAACGGTTAAAGCAAAGGATAAGGTAGAAAAGAAGGACGATGTGTGGCGTAGTACTCCCGTGGAAGAGCGCCTGAAACATGCCCTTGTCAATGGAATTACTGACTTTATTGATGCCGACACGGAAGAGGCTCGTTTGAAATACCCCCGTCCTTTAGACGTGATAGAAGGTCCTCTGATGGATGGCATGAATGTCGTCGGAGATCTGTTCGGATCAGGGAAAATGTTCCTTCCACAGGTTGTAAAGAGCGCCCGCGTGATGAAGAAAAGCGTGGCCATTCTGACGCCTTACATTGAACAGGAAAAGGAGGAACGGCGGATTGCACACGAGGCAGCGGGCACTTCCAGCGATGAAGCGGCGGGAGCAGCAAAAATCCTGCTTGCTACGGTGAAAGGTGATGTGCATGATATCGGCAAGAACATTGTTGGCGTTGTCCTGGCCTGCAATGGCTATGAGATCATCGATCTCGGCGTCATGGTGCCTGCCGACAAGATCCTGGACACGGCAGAGAAAGAGCAGGTAGATATTATCGGTCTTAGTGGACTGATCACGCCGTCATTGGATGAGATGGTGCATGTGGCCCGCGAAATGAAACGCCGGAATATGCAGCAACCGCTGCTGATCGGTGGCGCGACAACCTCGCGTATGCATACCGCCGTAAAGATTGCACAGGGCTACGACAAAGGGGTTGTGCATGTGCTGGATGCCAGCCGGAGCGTTACCGTTGCCGGCACGCTACTCAATGAAGAAAACAAGCACGGTTTTCTCAACTCGATAGACGAAGAGTATGGGCGGCTTCGCAGTGATTTTGAAAATAAGAAAAGCGTAAAGCAGTATCTCACATTTGCGCAGGCGCAGGCCAACCCCGTGAACATTAGCTGGGACGGATATCGGCCTCCTAAGCCTGCATTTACAGGCGTCAAAGTGTTTTCGGATTATTCCCTGGCGGAGATCCGCAACTATATAGACTGGACGCCATTCTTTATCACCTGGGAAATGAAGGGCCGCTATCCTGCCATTTTAGAGGATGCATCTGTCGGCGCCGAAGCTAAGAAGCTGTTTGACGAAGCCAATGCTATGCTGGATACGATCATTGCAGAGAACTGGCTGCAGGCAAAAGGCGTGATAGGTTTCTGGGAAGCGCAACGATCAGCGGCAGACACGATTACGGTCGTTCGGGAGGATGGTTCGCTGGTACACCTGGAGCATCTTCGTCAACAGGTTAAGAAGGCGGCTGGTCAGCCTGATTTTTCATTGGCAGATTTCATTCATCCTGAAGAGGGGGCAAACGATCACCTCGGTGCCTTTGCGGTATCTATTCATGGAATAGAGCCTCACATAAAGCGTTTCATTGAAACACACGACGATTATAACAAGATCATGCTTCAGGCACTGGCCGACCGGCTTGCCGAAGCATTTGCCGAGCTGCTACATCTCCAGGTGCGTCGCGAGCATTGGGGCTATGCACCCGACGAGACGCTGACGCCTGACGATCTAATAAAGGAAACATACCAGGGCATACGCCCGGCCCCCGGTTATCCTGCATGCCCGGACCACACGGAAAAGTACAAGCTGTTTGATCTCCTTGGGGCAACTGAAAATGCAGGAATCAGCTTGACCGAGAGTCTGGCTATGTACCCTGCGGCTTCCGTTTGCGGATGGTATTTCTCCCATCCTCAGAGCACGTATTTCGGGGTCGGCAAGATCCAGCAGGACCAGCTGGAAGACTATGCCCGACGCAAGAACATGGCCATCGACGACATCGCCCGCTGGCTTTCACCTATTCTCGACTAATAATAATTCATGGAACCTGCCGCTGCGCAAGAAGTACAACCCTCTCCTCCGCCCTTAGGTACGCCATTCCTTCGCGGATTGGCCACTTTTGTGTCCTATGTCTTTCATCCGGTATTTATGCCGGTGCTGCTCAGCGTGGTGATCTGGAAGCTAACGCCGACCTCCTTCGCAGGCATTCCGAATATCCGGCTGATCTATGGTTTGCTGAGCCTCTCCCTGGTCACTATATTCTTTCCGCTGTTTACGATGCTGCTGCTGAAGGCGCTGGGATTCCTGAAGAGCTATCACATGCGTGTTGCAACCGACCGGGTCATTCCCCTCATTGCAACCATGATCTTCTACTTCTGGGCGCAGCAGGTATTCAGCCATCCATTTAAGATAGATGGCCGGGATTTGTTCTGGCCGGCCCTGATACGCATTCTGCTCATGGGCTCCTATTGGGGCATCATCCTACTGTTCCTTGGCTCCATCTTTTTTAAGATCAGCATGCACACGA
>JADMIO011153651.1_pt1 | contig 17238 bp, 19 predicted proteins | sample 8958161 | NCBI WGS metagenome assembly JADMIO01 (sample SAMN16585339, study PRJNA669376) | soil metagenome | isolation source: Crop rotation soil | place: USA: Cullars Rotation, Alabama | collected 2011
GAGCCGCCGCACCGTGCTTGCGGTGGGCGACAACACGATGATCGGAGCCTCGGGCCGCTCGCGCGCGGCGCGCAATGCGGTGGAACCGGATTTCGTCCAGGTCACGATGGCGCGCGCATGGATGGTGTGTGTGACCTCGTGCACCGCCGCCATGATAGCATCCGCCGTCGTCTCTTCCGGCGGACTACGCTGCGCATCCAATATCTGCTGATAAAGCGGATCGGTTTCGACCTGTGACGCGATCTTGTCCATCATCGTCACGGCTTCGACCGGATAAGCGCCCGAGGCCGTTTCGGCCGACAGCATCACGGCATCCGCGCCTTCGAACACCGCGGTCGCGACGTCTGAGACTTCCGCGCGCGTCGGCTGCGGTGCGGAAATCATCGATTCCAGCATCTGTGTCGCCACCACGACCGGCTTGCCCGCCTTGCGTGCGGCGCGAGTGATTTGTTTCTGCTTGCCCGGCACGGATTCCAGCGGCAATTCCACGCCCAGATCGCCGCGCGCCACCATCAGCGCGTCGGAGAAGTCGAGAATTTCGTCCAGACGTTCCAGCGCCTTGGGCTTTTCGATCTTGGTGAGAATGCCGGCGCGTCCCTGCACGGCTTTGCGCAATTCGGCGACGTCTTCAGGACGCTGCACGAAGGAAAGCGCGATCCAATCCACGCCCACATTGAGCGCGGCATCGAGATCGGTACGGTCTTTCGGCGTCATGGCCGGGATGGGCAACACCGTGTCGGGAAGGTTCACACCTTTCCTGTCTTTGAACACGCCGCCTTGTTCGACAATCGCGGTTGCGCTGTCCTCGGCAACGGTCAGCACGCGCAGGCGCAATCGTCCGTCGTCCACCAATAAGATTTCGTTCGGCTTTATCGCCGCGAACACTTCGGCATGGGGAATGGGAAGCGTATCGGCTTCGCTTGCTTCCACCTTGCGCAGCAATTTTACCTTCGCACCGGTTTCCAGCGCCATCTGTCCGCCGGGCAGGCTGCCGAGCCGGATCTTCGGCCCCTGCAGATCGACCAGGATGCCGACGGGGCGGCCGACTTCGGTTTCCAGCGCGCGGACCTGCGCATGGATATCGGCAAGGGCCGTATGCGAGGTGTGGCTCATATTGATGCGGAACACATCGGCGCCCGCTTCGAAGAGCGCTCTGATCTTTTCCGGCGTCGAAGACGCAGGGCCGAGCGTTGCAAGGATTTTTGTTTTCCGCTTCCGCCGCATCGTCAATCCGAAAGATTCTGGGTCCAGTCGGGCTTGTTGCCCGTATCGACTTCGAAGAAGGATTTCTGATCGAAGCCGCGGCTGGCGCAATCGCCGCGTCCGCCTATCGAGAATTTGTCAGTTTGCGAAACGCAGAAGGCGCGGCTTCCGCTCCAGCTGCCGGCGCCGCCATCGGTGGCATAGAGATAGTAATAACGTGCGACCAGCGGGCGATCGATCAGGGTGGCGCAAGCCTTGGGCTGAACCGTCCACCAGCCTTCGCTCATCCAGGCGGCTCCATCGAAGCGTCCCAGCGCCACCTTGGCAGGGCTGGCCGCCTTGTTGCACACGTCGAGCCGGGCCGATGCGGGCCCGGCGGCGCAAATCAATATCGCGATGAGTACGCAACGCATATGACGTTGGTGTCGCCCAAGGCGAAATCGCTGTCAACCGAAAGCGCCGGAATCGGCTAGGATCGCGCGCATGGAAGCCTATGAACATTACGGTCATGAACGCGAGGGCGACCTGATCTTCGTCTGCGATCATGCCTCCAATGCGCTGCCCGATGCTTACGGCGACCTCGGGCTTTCGCGTGCGTTGCTCGAAACCCATATCGCCTATGACATCGGTGCCGCCACTGTCACGCGCGCTCTTGCGGATGCTTATGGCGCGCCCGCGATCCTTGCCCGCTGGTCGCGGCTTCTGGTCGATCTCAATCGCGGCGCTGACGATCCCACAATCGTGATGAAACTGTCGGACGGCAGCATCATTCCCGGCAACCGTGACGCCGATGTGCCGCAACGCATTAGAGATTTCCACGCACCGTATCACGCAGCCATCGAAGCGGAGATCGCGCGCCGGCGCGGCACGGGTGCGGTTCCGGCACTTGTTTCAATGCACAGTTTCACGCCGAGCTGGAAGAATTTTTCGCGGCCATGGGAAATCGGCATCCTATGGGATCGCGATAGCCGTTTGGCGAAGCCTTTGCTCGAAGGTTTCGCGCGCGCCGGTTTCACGGTTGGAGACAACGAACCTTATCGCGGCGAACTCGAAAACGATTGCATGTATGCGCACGGGACCATGCACGGCCTGCCGCATGTGCTGATCGAGATGCGGCAGGATCTGATCGCGACCGAAGAAAAAGCCCGCGCCATGGCCGCGCGTATCAAGCCCATATTGGATGAAGCGCTGGTTCAAATGGGCAAGCCAGCCATACAATTCACCCGCCCCCTTTCTGCCCCCGGAGACATTTCGATGGACGAACGAACCCGCGAACAGTTGGAAGCCGCCGTGTTTCGCCGGTTGGTCGCGCATTTGCGCGAGCGCACCGATGTGCAGAACATCGACCTGATGAACCTGGCCGGCTTCTGCCGCAACTGTCTGGGCGACTGGTATCGCGAAGCCGCAAGCGACAAAGGCATCCAGCTATCCAAGGACGAGGGCCGCGAAATCGTCTACGGCATGGCGCCCGCCGAATGGAAAAAGCGTTTTCAAAAAGAGGCTTCGCCCGAACAGCAGGCCGCTTTCGCCAAAGCCCAAAAAACCCACAGCTAAAGTTCGCCGCTTCGTTGCGCGGGCGGGAGGGCGCGTTCTAGGGTCCGCGCCCTTGAACGAGATCGAGACCTGTAAACATGTCCAAATCCGGCTTTGCGAAAGACCAGTTGCGTTCCTTCATCGAACGCATCGAACGGCTGGAAGAAGAACGCGCCGCGCTGTCGGCCGACATCCGCGAGGTCTATTCGGAAGCCAAGGGAACCGGCTTCGACACCAAGGCGATGCGCGCGGTCGTGCGCCTGCGCAAGCTCGACACGGCAGACCGTCAGGAACAGGAAGCCATTCTCGATCTTTATCTCAGCGCTCTGGGAATGTCGCGGGAGTAATCAGCCGACAGCCTGTTTCGGCTCGTCGCCTTCGTTCTGTACATTTTCGTCGCCCTCGAGCCCCAATTCCTTGAGCTTGCGATAGAGCGTCGAACGTCCGATGCCGAGGCGACGGGCGACTTCGGACATGTGCCCGTCATAACGCGAGATCGCCATGCGGATGATCTCGGATTCGATTTCTTCCAGCTTGCGCATGTGGCCTGCCGCGTCCACGCCCATCAACGCATAAGGCGAGGAACCGGACGTCATCGCGCCGCCGCGCACCTGTGCGTCGTGGCGCGAGAGCGGCATCATCATGCGGCGCTGCTGCGGTTCGATGCCCATGGCAGCCGCGATCTGCGGGAAGTCGCAGGCATCGAGCATGGTTTCGTCGCACAGAACCACCGCGCGGAACACCGTGTTCTCGAGTTGGCGCACATTGCCCGGCCAGTCGTATTTCTCGAGCATTTCGGCCGCATCCGGCGTCAGCCCTGCGACAGGCTTGTTTTCTTCCGCTGCAAAGCGCGACACGAAATGACGGGCAAGGGCGGCCACATCTTCGCGGCGTTGGCGCAGCGGCGGGATGAAGATGGGAAACACATTGAGACGGTAATACAGGTCTTCGCGGAACAGATTCTCGCGCGTCAGTTCGGCGAGATCGCGGTTGGTGGCCGAGATGATGCGCACGTCGACCTGAACCGGGCGCTTTGAGCCGACGGGATCGATCTCGCCTTCCTGCAACGCCCGCAGCAGTTTCACCTGCATGTCGAGCTTCAACTCGCCGATTTCGTCGAGGAATAGCGTGCCGCCATTGGCTTCCTGGAATTTGCCCAGATGCTTGTCGGTCGCGCCCGTGAACGAACCTTTTTCGTGACCGAACAAAATCGATTCCACGAGGCTTTCCGGAATCGCACCGCAGTTCACGGTGACAAACGGCTTGCCCGCGCGTTCCGACGAACCCTGAATGGCGCGCGCGATCAATTCCTTGCCGACGCCGGATTCGCCTTCGATCAAGATCGGGATGTTCGATTGTGCCGCGCGCTGTCCCAGACGGAACACCTGGCGCATTTCCGAGCTGCGTCCGATCAGATCGTCGAACAGTAGGCGGTTTTCTTGGCGCTTCTTGAGGCGCGTGACTTCGCCCGACAAGGTGCCGATGGTGAGCGCATTGCGGATCGAAACCGAAATGCGTTCAGGGCTCGCAGGCTTCACGAGAAAATCGTTGGCGCCAGCACGCATCGCTTCGACGGCGGAATCGATGCCGCCTTTGGCGGTGAGCACGATGACGGGAAGATCGGCATGTGCCGCGCGCAAGCGCGTCAGCACGGTGATACCGTCGACGTCGGGCATCACCAGATCGAGCAGCACGAGCGCGAATTGATCGCCGCGCGGTCCGTTCAGGATATCGAGTGCGGGCTGTCCGCCGGGCGCGGTTACCACCGACATGCCCGAGCGCGAGATCGCGGCTTCGAGAAGCCTGCGTTGCACCGGATCGTCATCGACGATGAGGATGGTCTGCGCCATATTCTACCCAACCCTTTGTTGGCCCATGTTGTCCCGGCAAAGGTAAAATCCGGTTTAAGGGTCTCACTTTGCGACAGATTTCGCGTGAACCGACGGTCACCAACCGTTTATGGTGAAGAGAGTCTAAACAAATGCCGGAGCGGCACGCATGAGCGAGAAAGCCTTTGATTACTGGGACTTTTTTGCCGCCGACGCGAAGCGCACCGGCTCCGACATGTATGCGCGTCTCGCCGAAGGCGTGAGTGGCGATGCGGAATTGCGCGAACTTGCCGCGCGCGCCAAACCGGGCCAGCCGCACGCGAACCTGTTGTTTGCCGCCGTGCACTTTCTTTTGCTGCGCGGCGCACGACATCCTTTGCGCGACTTTTATCCCGATCTGAACGGCGGTCACACCAAGGCGGGCGATCCGTTTCCGCCGTTCCGGGATTTTGTATTGGAGTATCGCGCGCAGCTCGAACTGTTGATCGCCACGCGCGTCACCAACACCAACGAAGTCGGCCGTTCGCCATTGCTGCATGCGGGTTTTCGAGCGCTTGCTGCGGAAGCTGGCGAACCGCTCAACCTGATCGAAATCGGACCCAGCGCGGGCCTCAACATGATCTGGGATCGCTATGGCGTGAGTTATAACAGGGATGGAAGAATCGCTGCCTCCATCGCGCCCGATGCCCCGCTCGTCATCCAATGCGAATTGCGTGGCACGAAGACACCGCCCACCAACGTCACGCCACGGGTGGCCAGACGCATGGGCCTGGAGCTCAATCCGGTCGACCTCTCCAATACCGACGATCGCGACTGGTTGCGTGCCCTGATGTGGCCCGATCAGATTTCGAGGCTTGAACGTCTCGATAAAGCGGTTTCGCTGTTCCGCGAGAACAAGCCTGAGATCCGCAGCGGCGATGCACTAGCGCTTCTTTCGGGCGCGCTGCGCGACATGCCGGAGAACCAGACGGTCTGTGTCTACCACACCATCGCGATCTATCAGTTCAGCCGCCAGATGAAGGAAACTTTGCACGACATCCTGACGGTCGCGGGTCTTCGCCGCCCTGTCTGGCGTTTGTCGTTCGAAGCGGAGTCGTGGGAGGGCCGCTGTCCCATCACGCTCATCCGCTATCACGACGGCACGCGCGACGAACGCGAACTCGGCCACGCCCATCCGCATGGCACATGGTTGGAGTGGACGGCTTGAGTGGACCGCTGAAGCCATGCGAGCCTTGATTCGATGAGCGACGACACCCCGCCCCTTCCACCGCTTCCCGGCCCGCCGCCGGATACGGTGCGCGAGATGTTCGACCTCGCGCCGACGCAAGGTCCGCTTACCTCGTTTCACGGCCGCCATCCCGATGCGCCGCAATGGTTCACCGAAACGGTGGCCCAGCTTCCGCAGTCAAGCTTCGTCACGGTGAAAGGCGCGCGCATCCATTACCTGCGGTGGGGCGACAAAAAACGGCCCGGCCTGCTTCTGGTCCATGGCAATGCGGCGCATGCCTATTGGTGGAGCTTCATCGCCCCGTTCCTGGCGCGCGATTACAACGTCGCGGCGATGGACCTGTCCGGAATGGGCGATTCCGACTGGCGCGAACATTACACGATGGAATTGTTCGCCGAGGAGCAACTCGCCGTCTGCGAAGACGCGGGCATGTTCGCTCTCGAAGAACCGCCGGTGATCGTGGCCCATAGTTTCGGCGGGTTCGTCACCATGCTGACGGGCGCGCTCTATGGCCATCGGCTCTACGGCACGGTGATCGTCGATTCGCCGGTCAATCCGCCTGGCCGGCCGGGCGGGCCGCCGGAGCGCAAGATCAAACCGCATCACATCTACCCCACGATGGAGGCGGCACTCGCCCGCTTCCGCCTGATGCCCCCGCAGACGAGCGAGAACCTCTATCTGCTCGATTGGGTGGCGCGGCACTCCCTCAAGCGTGTGGAGGGCGGCTATAGCTGGAAGTTCGATCCTGCCATCTGGCGCTCCTTCTCCATCGGCGACACGGCCGCCCGCCTGCGCGAGACCAAATGCCGGGTCGCGGTGTTCCGCGGCGAGCATTCCGTGCTGATGCCGCCGGAGATCGGCGAATACATGTTCAATATCCTGGGCCGCGCGGCCCCCATGGTGGAGATCCCGCAGGCCCAGCATCACATTATGCTGGACCAGCCGCTGGCTTTCGTGGCTGCACTTCGGGCGCTGCTGGCCGATTGGGAGCATTCCACGCCGAATCGAAGGATATAAAAGGGCGGCGGGTTTGACGCACAGCAGCAAAAGCCGTTGTCAGGGGGGTGTCCTTTGCTATAGTCCGGCCCGCTTTTGAGGGGACCGAATATGGCCAGCGACCAGCACGCCCACGACCACGGCGATTACCAGCCCGGCCAGATGGACATCAGCGCACACATGAAGAGCTGGCACGGTTTCACCGTGTTCACGAAGTGGTCGCTCATCGGTATCCTGCTCATCATGGCGTTCCTCGCCTTCTTCCGCACACACTAATTCTTCCATGAAACTTGCCGTCCTCAAGGAACGCCGTGCCGGTGAGGCGCGCGTCGCCGCCACGCCGGAAACCGTCAAGAAATTGAAGGGGCTTGGCCTCGAAATCGCCGTCGAACGCGGCGCAGGCGCAGGTGCGAAGATCGCCGATGCCGATTACGAAGCGGCGGGCGCCACCATCGCGCCCGATGCTGCATCGGCTCTGTCGAATGCCGACATCGTATTCAAGGTGCGCGGGCCCGAAGCGAACGAAATCGCAGCGATGAAGAAAGGCGCGATCTACGCCTCGTTGCTTTCGCCATACACGGAAAAAGACACGATCAACGCGCTTGCCGGCGCCGGCGTCACGGCCTTCGCGATGGAATTGCTGCCGCGCATCAGCCGCGCGCAATCCATGGACGTGTTGTCGAGCCAGGCAAACCTCGCCGGATACAAGGCGGTCATCGACGCCGCCGCAGAGTTCGGCCGCGCCATGCCGATGATGATGACGGCGGCGGGCACGGTTGCGCCCGCGCGCGTGTTCATCATGGGCGTCGGCGTTGCGGGCCTGCAGGCGATTGCAACGGCGAAACGCCTCGGCGCCATCGTGTCGGCGACCGACGTTCGTCCCGCGACAAAAGAACAAGTCGAATCTCTCGGCGGCACTTTCGTCGCCGTCATGGACGACGAATTCGCGCAAGCCCAGACGGCCGGCGGCTACGCGAAGGAAATGTCGAAGGAATATCAAGCGAAACAGGCCGCTCTCGTCGCCGAGCACATCAAGAAGCAGGACATCGTCATCACCACCGCACTCATCCCTGGCCGCAAGGCGCCGGTGCTGGTGAGCGAAGAGATGGTCAGGACGATGAAACCCGGCTCGATCATCGTCGATCTCGCAGCAGAGCAGGGCGGCAACTGCCCGCTCACCAAGGCGAACGAAGTCACCGAATTCCACGGCGTGACGTTGATGGGCTACACCAATCTGCCCGCGCGTCTGGCCGTCGATACCTCGTCGCTCTATGCGCGCAACCTCTTCAACTTCGTGAGCCTGATCGTCGACAAGAAGACAGGCGCGCTCGCGCTCAACTGGGAAGACGAGATCGTCAAAGGCGCGGGGCTGACCCGCGACGGCGAAATCGTGCATCCCTCATTGAAGGCCTAAGGCCCATGGAACTCGTCGATCCGATCGTCTTCCGTCTCACCATCTTCGTGCTTGCGATCTTCGTGGGCTATTTCGTTGTGTGGTCGGTCACACCCGCGCTGCACACCCCGCTGATGGCGGTGACCAACGCGATTTCCTCGGTGATCGTGGTGGGCGCGCTCATCGCGGTCGCCGTCCCGGTGATCGATTCCGCATCGTGGACGTCGAAAGGTCTCGGCTTCTTCGCGCTGATCCTTGCGAGCGTGAACATCTTCGGCGGCTTCCTCGTCACCCAGCGCATGCTGGCGATGTACAAGAAGAAGGGCTGAGATCGCTATGAAGGCCGATATCGCAGCACTTCTTTATCTCGTCAGCGGCGTCCTCTTCATCATGGCGCTGCGCGGACTTTCTTCGCCCGCATCTTCGCGCACGGGCAATCGCAACGGCATGATCGGCATGGCGATTGCCATCGTCACCACTTTGTGGGTGGCAGGTGTCAGCGATCCGATCACCTGGGCGCTTGTCGTTGGCGGTCTTGCCATCGGCGGCGGCGTTGGCGCCGTCACCGCACGCCGCATCGCGATGACAGACATGCCGCAACTCGTCGCCGCCTTCCATTCGCTGGTGGGTCTCGCGGCAGTGGTGGTGGCAGGTGCTGCGTTTTATTCGCCGGATGCTTTTGGCATTGGTGTGGAAGGCGCGATCCGCACCCAGAGCCTGATCGAAATGAGCATCGGCGTCGCCATCGGCGCCATCACCTTCGCCGGTTCGATCATCGCGTTCGCCAAGCTCAACGGCAACATGAGCGGCGCGCCGATCATCCTGCCCGCCCGCCACGCGCTCAACATCCTGATTTTTGGGGCCATCGTCGCGCTGATCGTCTATTTCTGCATGGCGCAGGCGCAGTGGACGTTCTGGGCGATTGCTGTGTTGAGTTTCATCTTCGGCATCACGCTCATCATTCCCATCGGCGGCGCCGACATGCCGGTGGTCGTCTCGATGCTCAATTCCTATTCGGGATGGGCTGCGGCGGCGATGGGCTTCACGCTGGAAAACTCCGCGCTCATCATCACCGGCGCGCTTGTCGGCTCGTCGGGTGCGATCCTTTCCTACATCATGTGCAAGGGGATGAACCGCAGCTTCATCTCCGTGATCCTCGGCGGCTTCGGCGGCGAAACGGGCGGCCCCGCAGGCCCCGCTGAAACACGCCCCGTGAAACAGGGTTCGGCGGAAGACGCGGCCTTCATTATGAAGAACGCAGGCTCGGTCATCATTGTGCCGGGTTACGGCATGGCGGTGGCGCAGGCCCAGCACTCGGTGCGCGAAATGGCCGACATGCTCAAGAAGGAAGGCGTGAAGGTTTCCTACGCCATCCATCCGGTCGCTGGTCGTATGCCTGGTCACATGAACGTGCTGCTCGCTGAAGCCAACGTGCCATATGACGAAGTGTTCGAACTGGAAGACATCAACTCGCAATTCGCCCAGGCCGACGTCGCCTATGTGATCGGGGCAAACGACGTCACCAATCCGTCCGCCAAGACCGATCCCAAATCGCCGATCTTCGGAATGCCGATTCTCGATGTGGAAAAAGCCAAGACCGTGCTCTTCATCAAGCGCGGCATGGGCTCCGGCTATGCGGGCGTGGAGAACGAGTTGTTCTTCCGCGACAACACGATGATGCTGTTCGGCGACGCCAAGAAAATGACCGAGGAAGTGGTCAAGTCGCTGGGCTAGAGCGTTTTCCTACAGGCGGATCGCGCTCCAGTCGCTCGCTGTCAAATCGAAATATTCCGGTGCCTTGAAGCACCCCTGCCCTTGGGTCTAGGACAGGGGCGAAACACGCGCGCGACAGGCATATTTCCATGAAACAGCATGGCCATTTCATTGCCGGTAAAAATGTTGCCGGAACTTCCGGCCGCTTCGGCGATATCTTCAATCCGGCAACCGGCGAAGTTCAGTCGAAAGTTGCCTTGGCCAGCCGCGCCGAGATGCGCCAGGCCGTCGAGGCCGCGCTGAGTGCGTTTCCGCAATGGTCGACCGTGAACCCGCAGCGCCGCGCGCGCGTGATGTTCAACTTCAAGACACTCGTCGAGAAAAACATGGACGAGCTGGCGCATATGCTCTCCAGCGAACACGGCAAGGTGCTGGCCGATGCGCGCGGCGATGTGCAGCGTGGGCTGGAAGTGATCGAATTCGCCTGCGGCATCCCGCATCTGCAGAAGGGCGAATATACCGAAGGCGCCGGTCCCGGCATCGACATCTATTCCATGCGCCAGCCTTTGGGTGTGGTCGCGGGCATCACGCCCTTCAACTTTCCCGCCATGATCCCGATGTGGATGTTCGGCGTGGCGATCGCGTGCGGCAACTGCTTCATCAACAAGCCGAGCGAAAAAGATCCGTCTGTTCCGCTGCGTCTCGCCGAATTGTTTATGGAAGCGGGTGGCCCTGCGGGCGTGTTGCAAGTGGTGAACGGCGACAAGGAAGCCGTCGACGCCATTCTCGAGGACCCGGACATTCAGGCGGTGAGCTTCGTCGGATCGTCGGCGATTGCCGAATATGTTTATTCGCGCGGCACCGCGCACGGAAAGCGTGTGCAGGCGATGGGTGGTGCCAAGAACCACGCCATCATCATGCCCGATGCGGATCTCGACCAGGTGACGAACGAGTTGATCGGCGCGGGCTACGGCTCGGCGGGCGAACGCTGCATGGCGATCTCCGTTGCCGTTCCTGTGGGCGAGAAAACTGCCGATGCACTGATCGAACGCCTCAAGCCGCGCGTGGAATCCTTGCGCGTCGGCATCCCCACCGACCCCGATGCCGATTACGGTCCGCTCGTCACCGCCGAACATCGCAAGAAGGTAATGAATTACATCGACATGGGCGTGAAGGAAGGCGCCAAGCTCATCGTCGACGGCCGCAATTTCAAATTGCAGGGTTACGAGAACGGCAATTTCCTCGGCGGTTCGCTGTTCGATCACGTCACGCCGGAGATGCAAACCTACAAGGATGAAATCTTTGGCCCGGTGCTGCAGATCGCCCGCGCCAAGGATTTCGACGAAGCGATCTCGCTTCCCACCAAGCACCAATACGGCAACGGTGTCGCCATCTTCACCCGCGATGGCGATTCAGCGCGCGAATTCGCAGCGCGCGTGCAGGTCGGCATGGTGGGCATCAACATCCCAATCCCGGTGCCGCTTGCCTATCACACCTTCGGCGGCTGGAAGCGCTCGGCCTTCGGCGACATCAACCAGCACGGCCCCGAAGGCGTGCGGTTTTACACCAAGGTCAAAACCGTCACCGCCCGCTGGCCCAAAGGCGGCGTCCGCGAGAACCCGGATTTCAATATCCCGACGATGAAATAAACGCGAAGGGGAGGGGAATGTCGTCGTTGCTCGAAAAGATCATCGGCATTCCGCTTTCCGCGACACGGCAGCGCGAGGAGATCGCGCTCTATCTGCGCTTCCGCGATGCCGCCACCATGCGGGCGGTGATCAGCGAGAACCTTTCGCACATCACCCAGAAATCGGGCGCGTTGCTCGCAGCACAAGCCATATTCATCGTGGTGGATACCTACGGCATCGAGCACGGCTGGCCGCAGGCAGCAGTACTTGCCTCGACGCTTATGCTGGTGCTCGCCGCGCTCATCGTGATGACGAACCTGCGCACCACCTATATGGCGAGTTCGCCCGCGGTCGAAGATCGTGCGCAGCTGGAACTCGAATCCATCGCACAGACCGCGCGGCTCGCATCCATGCGCGGCGCGCGATTCAACATCGCGCTCTATCTCACCTTCCTCTCCATCATCCTGCTGGGCTTCGGTGCGTTTGAGGCCTCCGTCGGTTGAGGACTGGCGAAAAGCCCCCAAAACCGTTACCTTTTTTGCGGGCAGGTGGGGACGCATTTCCCGGCATGAACACGGAACATCCCGGCATCCGCGCGCTCGAGCGCGAATGGAAGATAAGTCTTTTTGTAGTGATCGGCGGCTTTGCGATCGCGATTGCGGTCGCGGCCTTTCTGACGTTCGGAAAAAGGCAACATGCCGTGGTGCCGGACCAGACGCAGATCGCGGAACCCGCATCGCCCTCGGACGAAGCGGCCAACGGCTTGAACGATCCGTCTCGGGTGTGCCGCACCGCGCTCGCCAACGCCAAGAATTTCGGCGTGCTGCCGAACGACAGCCGCCTTGCCGATTCCGATCCGCGCCAGACCGATCAGGAAGGCCGCTACATGTGCGACGCCGCAACCGGCAAGGCCACCTATTCCATCGCTGTCGATATCGTTTGCGAAGACGCGGCGAAAGACAGTTGCGTCAGCATTTATAGCATTGCTGAGGATGACGGCGCGGTCCTCTACCAACGTCAAAACTGAAACGGCCCATGGCGCACGACGTCTTCATTTCCTATTCGTCCAAAGACAAACCGGCGGCCGATGCGGCCTGCGCCGTTCTGGAATCCAGGGGCATCCGCTGCTGGATCGCGCCGCGCGACATCACGCCGGGCGCGGATTGGGGCGAAACCATCGTCGAGGCAATCCATTCCAGCCGTGCTTTCCTTCTCATCTTCTCCGGCAACGCCAACACTTCGCAACAGATCAAGCGCGAGGTCGAACGCGCGGTGAACCGCGGCCTTCCCATCATCCCGATGCGAATCGAAAACGTGTTGCCGGCGAAGTCGCTCGAATACTTTCTCTCGACGCCGCATTGGCTGGATGCCTTCACGCCGCCTTTGCAGCACCATCTCGATTATCTGGCACAGATCATCCGTGCCGTTCTCGACGGCAACAAGGCGCCAGATCCGCGCCCTGTGCCTTCGCAGCCCGCCTATATGGATCGCCGCGTTCTCATCGGCGGCGGCGTGGGTGCCGTCGCATTGGCAGGCGTGTTATTCTGGCTGTTCTCAGGTCCGCCGACATTCGAAGGCAAATGGACGGCCTCGCGCATCGCACTCGACGGCGGCAACATCGGAACTTCGATCTTCCAGTATCTGACTTCCGCCTTTGCCAAATCGGCCATGGCCGGCAACAAGATCACCGCCACTCTCGAAGTCGACGATGTGGGTGCATACACGCTCGCAACCAAGGCCGAAGATCACGGTACGGTGGCTCTTGCCGGAAACAAGATCACCTTCACCTCGGACATCGATCACTCCAGCACCACTTCCGAATTCTGGATCGTGGATTCGCAAACCGCACAGAACTACACGGGCATGTATGGTGGAAAGGCTGGCGATCAGATGATCACGCTCACGCCGCCGGCACCCCTGGCGCAAACAAATTTCGTCGGCACGCCCGATGCAAATGCCGCCGGTCCGACAGCGAAGCTTGCCGCGCATTGGCGTTTCCGCGATCCGAACTCATCCAACGACAGCACGTTGGATATCACCGGCGACGGCCACTACACCTTCCACGTCACGGCGACGGAAAAAGGCATCTGGCAAGCTGTCGACGGAAAATTCACGCGCACCCCGCAAAATGGCGTGCCCATCAACGGTACGTATCATTTCGACGGTTCCTCGCAAGTCACCGTTGCCACGCCGAAAGATACGTTCGTCTGGAAGAAGAATTGAAAACTTTTCCAGCTAAACCGTCATCCTCCGGTCGCGCTTTTGCGCGATCCGGGGGACCCAATTCAATCGGTCTAAAAGAAAAATGGGTCGCCCGGATGAACCGGGCGATGACGTGACGAGAGTTAATCCTTCACGCCGCCCAGCTTGCAGATGTGCTTCCATTCTGTGGGCGTAACCGGCTGCACCGAGAGCCGCGGCTCGCGCGCCAGAACGATGTCCTTCAATTTCGCGTCGGCCTTCACCTGCGCAAGCGTCACGGGCTTGAGAATGTCCTTCACCGCCTTCACATCGACAAGACCGAACTTGCCGGTTTCGTCCGTCGGATCGGGCTTGTATTCCGCAATCACCTCGACGATACCCACGATCTGTTTCTCGTCGCCCGTGTGATAGAAGAAGCCGAGATCACCCTTCTTCATGGCTTTCATATGTTTGGCGGCGGCGAAATTGCGCACGCCGCTCCACGGCTCGCCTTTGGCGCCGCGCTTTTTTTGCATGTCCCAGGAGAATGTTTCAGGTTCAGTCTTGAACAGCCAGTAGTTCATCGGGAATCTCTTTCAGAGTTGGGCACCGCAATTGTTGATGGTCGAGCGCCACGGCCGCACGATAGACGACTCGAACAGTCCGGCTTTCATATAGGGATCGTTTGCCGCCCAGCGTTCGGCTGCTTCCAGGCTTTCGGCTTCGAGAATGATGAAACTGCCGATCATGTTGCCGTTCGTATCCAGAAACGGTCCACCCAGCCGCAACTGTCCGCCCACTGCGCTGTCTTTGCCATAAGCCAGATGTTTCTCGCGCGTGGCCATGCGCAATTCCATGGAATTGGGCTTGTCCAGCGAAGTGATCGCAAACAGCATTTGTTTCTCCCTTTGATTATTCGCTTTTGAGCGGTCGTCCCATCAATCGCGGAACGGCATCGCTCAACGCCAGCGAGCCGTCCAGAATTGCGGCCATTGTTTCCGCGATAGGCAATTCGATGCCTTGCCGTTTCGCGCGCGCCACCAGCGCGGGTGCAGTCTCGATACCTTCGGCCAACGGCTTTCCGGGCGCCGTGAGACTTTGCAATGTTTCGCCTTTACCGAGTTGAAGTCCCGCCGCGTAATTGCGCGATGTCGGACTCGTCGCGGTCAAAACAAGATCGCCCAATCCCGAAAGTCCCATCAATGTTTCGGTGCGTGCGCCAAGCGCGTCGCCGAGCCTGCTCAATTCGGCAAAGCTGCGCGCCAGCAATGCCGCGCGCGCGCTCTCGCCGAGATTCATTCCGGCCACGATCCCGCAGCAGATGGCGTAGACATTCTTGGCTGCGCCGCCCAACGCAACTCCCACGATGTCGTCACTCGCATAAGGGCGAAACGTGCCGTGCGCCATCGTCGCTTGCAGGCGCGGGGCGATTTCCGGCTTGGCGGCAATGGTCACCGCCGTCGGCAAGCCAAGCGCCACGTCGCGCGCGAATGAAGGGCCGGAAAGCATCGCCGGTTCGCAATCCGGCGTCTCGGCTTGCAGCACTTCGGTCAGCAACTGTCCGGTGCCCCGCTCGATACCCTTGGCGCACAGCACCAAAGGCGTTGCCGGCTTCAGATGCGGCCGCAGGTTTTTCAGCGTCGCGCGCAGATGCTGCGCCGGTACCACCACCAGGATCGCTTCGGCCTTCGCCGCCACCCCCATGTCTCCCGTGGCAACAATGTTTGCGGGCAGTTGAACGCCCGGCAGGAAGCGCCCGTTTAGGTGGGCTGCGCCGATTTCGTTGACCACCTCGGGCTCCAGCGCCCAGAGGGTCACATTCCGCCCGCCGCGCGCGGCTACCAGAGCCAGTGCGGTCCCCCAGGCGCCGGCTCCTACGACCGCGATATTTCCATAAGCCTCTGTTTTATAACTCATTTCACGTCCATCGGAAAGATTGAACGATTTGTTGAATATTCAGAAATGCCCCCTATAATATCTGGAGATAAGAAGACTTGTCGGGTGGAGTGAAACGCTCATGGCCGAAAAAGAAGACGTCCGCACGCAGATTGTGGAAGCCGCGAAAAAGCGCTTTTCGCATTTCGGCTATGCGAAGACCACAATGGCCGAGGTCGCCACGGACTGTTCGATGTCGCCCGGCAACCTCTATCGCTTCTTCCCCGGCAAGCTCGACATCGCCGAATACATCGCCACCCAGGATTTCGAAAAGCATCTCGAACAGCTCGCCATTCTCGCCGATGCGCCCGGCAAAACGGCGCGCCAGCGTCTTCACGATCTGTTGTTCGAAGAACTACGCCGCACTTACAACAAGCTCGAAAGTGATCCGCGCGCTTATGAAATCGCGCTGATCATTTCGCGCGAACGTCCCGAATTCGCCAACTGGATGCTCGCCAACGAACGCAAGATCATCGTCAAGGTTCTGGAAAGCGGCATCAAGCAGAACGAATTCCAGACCTGCAGTTGCCCGGTCGAAAAGACCGCCGAAATGATCCAGGCCGCGGTGATGAAATTCCGGTATCCGCAACTCTGGTCCAAGCTCACGCTTCCCAAGCTCGAACAGGAACTCGAAGGCGTGATGCAGTTGATCGTCGACGGGCTTTCGCCGCGGCTTCCTTGCCCCGAAGCTGCCTGAAGACCACTTCTTTCCGCCATAAAGCGCGAGTACAAAGCGTCATGCGCCGCGCAATTCCCTTTCTGCTTTTGCTGCTCGCAACGCCCCTTCTGCAGGGCGCGGGGCAGCGCACTCCCGAAGCCCGTCCGACCTTCAGCGACGAGCAACGCAGCGATCTCGACAAGATCAGTGCCTATCTGAACGGCATGCACGCCGTCGAAGGCGGCTTCTCGCAGATCAATCCGAACGGCGACGTCACCGAAGGCAAAATCTACATCGACCGCCCGGGCAAGATCCGTTTCGAATACGATGCGCCCAATCCGACATTGGTGCTTTGCGACGGCAGCTCCATCTATGTGCAGAACCGCAAGCTCAACACGGTGGATCGCTATCCGCTCGCCGGAACGCCGCTGCAGTTGATCCTCAAGGATGACATCAGCCTCAAGCAGAACCGTTCGATTCTGAGCCTGCACCGCGAAGGCGATTCGATCATCGTCGACGCGCGCTCCAGCAACAACCGCAAGCAAAGCAATGTCACGCTGGTGTTCGCGGCCGCCCCCGTCGAATTGCGGCAATGGACGGTGATCGACGATCAGGGTCTTTCGACCACGGTCGCCTTGCGCAACGTGCATCCGGTGACGAACCTTCCCGATACGCTGTTCCAATACGTCGAAGCGAAGAAACAATGACCGTCCGCGTCGGTATCGTCTGCGATTACCGCATGCTCGGCCCGCATCCGTTTCACGCGGTGGGCGAAAAATACATCACTGCCGTTCGTGATGGCGCGCAAACCTTGCCGCTGTTGATTCCGGTACTGGACCCTTCCATTCCGCCCGAAGAAATTCTGTCGGCTGTCGATGGTCTTTTCTTCACCGGCTCGCCGTCGAATGTGGCGCCCGCCCGCTACAACGGCGAAGCGCCGC
>JADMIO012720389.1_pt1 | contig 17236 bp, 15 predicted proteins | sample 8958161 | NCBI WGS metagenome assembly JADMIO01 (sample SAMN16585339, study PRJNA669376) | soil metagenome | isolation source: Crop rotation soil | place: USA: Cullars Rotation, Alabama | collected 2011
CTTTCCCATGATGCTGCTATTCTTGACCCTTCCCCAACTTTCCTCGTCAAGCTCACCGTCATCTTCCACTCTCTCCTCGTCTCCCTTTTGTGATCGCCTCTGTCATGTCTTGTCACATCACACGCTCTTGAGGGTCGCGTGTGACCGCGAGAACGTTCTTGAGCTCGCAATCGATAGGTTTCGGGAATGCTCACACACTGATCCTCTTTTCAAGGTTCTTGTGTTGCTATTTACTCTTTGACCTCATCTCACCAACCCGTTTCTCTACTTACCAGGTCTACACATCCATTATTGTCTCGCTTGGGGTCCACTCCACCAGTGTTCGCAACCTTCGTCGAATATTTCACATTTTAAACACCGACACATCCCCTCACCACCTTGATGCTATTCTCAGAATCCTCCATAGCCTCAGTACCAAGGTTAGACCAGAACCAAACTGTCACTTGCCACTAAACATTATTTCTTCCCATTCCAGGATGGACCTGATGTGTTCTTCCATCTCGACGATTCGAACGATGGGTTTCGGTTGCCGTCAATCAAAGACTGGCCAAGTAAGGCTGGATGGTCTGCTTGTGCCTGGGTCAGAATTGAAATTTTGCGATTTTCACGCTCAAATGAGAACCGCTTGCATGTGTTCAGGTTGGAATTGATCACCTCTTCAAGTCCAGTTTCCTTATTATTGACTCATGATTGTAAATAGTTTGTGTGACGATGTGGGCAGTGGTGTTCATGTTTACTTTGCTCAGCATCGATTGGTTGTGGAGGTAATCCGATATTCAAGTGTACAACAACATTGTGTCCTCATCCATGTATATGCTGTTCAGATTTCAGTTCCCAATGCGACACATTCGGTTACTTCCCACACCACATTTGATGATGGACGGTGGTACTTCATCTCAGGTAGTCAATCCTCCTTTTATTTTTACCAACTCGCGCTGATTGCTTCCACTTAGTTGCTCATCGACCCGCCCTTCTTCGCAAGGACGTCCTCGAAATCACAGTCAATGGAGTGACTGAAGATACCCAGCCTCTTCCATTGCCTTCATCCTTGCCCAATGTGATGGCATGCGGAAGACTTGGAGGACGGTTAGTTTCCCGTGACCAACCAATCCAACTCTAACTCATGAATGATATCATTTCACTCAGGGCCATGCCATTCCAGACAATTCCTCGTTATTTTGTTGGTGAACTCGGGCCAATTGTCGTCTTTGATTGTGCAGTAGCTGCCCCAACATTCGCGGAAATATTCCAGATTGGACCGTCGTTCTTCCTGAACTTCAGCAGTGAACGATCATTTTCCGCTGTCCACGACCACTTGACGAGTACCATTTCAACTCCTCGCCACCCCCTCTCCATCACAAATCTTGTGGGAAAGAAGGTCCCTGAACTCGCAACTTTGTCAAAGAAGATTCTGTTGTGCCTTCATCCATTGATTCGCGACCGAACAAGTCCGAATCGAATGTTTGTCTCGAATTCTGCAAGTACCAAGATTTCAACCAAGTTTATCACTGCGGACAGCGACATTTATCATGTGACCACGCAGTCGGTCAAGGACTCCCTCCACTCCATGTGTGGCATCGAGGCCCTGTTTCCGATCTTTTCGCTTCTTGAGGAGTACTCCCAGGCCATGACTGGCACCGGATCGGCATTTCTCCCTTCTGGAAGTTCCGGAATCAGAGGTTGTGCCCTTCTGGCACAGGTCATTGCAGACTTTCTGAATGCCAACGCAACCCATCAGTCGCGGTTCCAGAGTATCGGTGGATTTGGGCTGATCTCGTACATTCTTCAAACCATGAGCGGTGACATTCTAGATTCAGTCTCCCTCTTCTCTTTGCTTGGCATCAGGCATATGGCTCTGACACCCGACCTCCAGAATCAGCTCCTTCAACACATTGTGTTCAATCCTTCGTTGTGGGTGAGATCTGTTGACTCTGTTGTCATGGAAGCCATTGGCATCGCAGTCGCGATGACCAAAGAGTGTCCTGATTGTGTCAGAACAGCGGTTGATATCTTGTGGTTTCTTGACAAGGTAATTTTCTCCCTTCTTCCCATTTCTTCCATTTTTTGAGTTCTTTTTCATCTTTGCCGGGGAAATTCACAAGAGTCTTTAATTTTTGATTGCTCTCTCTGCCTCAGGTTCGTGATAGCAGCCCTCCTACAAGTGACAGACCAGCACCTCTATCCCCTGACATCCTGACCTCCATTCTCCCTCAATGGGTCCAGCCTGTTGTTCCCCCTGCAACCGTCATCACTGCCCCGTCCATCCTGAAGACAACCGAGTGGCTCAAGGATCTCTTTTGGACCAAGACTCAAATCACTCAAGGGCTCACTCCTACGCGATCAACTTCCAGCAACAGAATCTTAGAGAAACTCGTGGAAGGTTCTGAAATCGCGAGGAAGGATCGATTCTCCAGGAATATTCTCTATTCGGTCATACGGGTGCTGGCGATGGAAGGGAGTGGATTAACCAGTGAAGAGACGATGACTATTTTGCGTCACATCCACGAGACCCCCATTCTGGAGCACGTGATTGATGGTCTCAATTTCTTCATCGATTGTGTAACTTCTCGCCATTCTTCTGTCATTACAACCTTGACCGGTGTATTGGAATCAATCGTCGTGCTGGCACAGAAAGAAGATTCTCAGGTCCGAGCCTTGGTTGTGAAATTGTCCTGTCAGCTCTACTCTCTGTGCTCCTCTCCCACCACCAACAAGAAGAAGTCCCAAAAATCCGATCGGATTGAAGATGCCATTCTCCTTCTAACCTCACTTGCACGGGGCACTGTTGTCGACGTCGATGTATTTGATTTTATCGCTGAGCAGTGCTTGTGTTCGAAACATACCGGCAAAGATCTGGATTTGCGAATGTTCTGTGACAACATCGAAACACTACTTCGTGTCACGTTTGAGCTGCTTTCGTTTGCTCCCTTGTCCACGCGAGTGTCTGTTCTCTCCACTCTCATGCCAGTCATGGTCCACAACGCCAACAATCGAGAAGTTTTGTCCTCCTCGTACGGATGGCGCCATTGGCTGTTTATGTGCCTCAAGCCAGTTCCCATCGAAGATCAATCCCCATCCAGCGCTGACAATCTCGAAATTCTCAACGAACTTGTCATTGACATTCTTCGCCTTGTCGTCGAGGCCAAGATCGAAATGAAAGGGGGATGGAATGTTCTCAGCGAGATTCTATCGTTTGTGAGAATTTCTGGATGCTATCAAGTCGTTGAACCCCATGCCTTTACGACCAGGATCCTCACCCGATTGTTCCAGACGCTTGCCCCACGTGTGCGAACCCACGTTGACAAATTCTCAGCCTCTGATCCTTTCTGGGGCAACATGGTGCAAATCGCCATTATTGTGGAAGAGTTTGTCATTGGCAGACGTTACGAGGAGCCTGATGCTGAGTATCTCCAACTATTCGAACAAATGGAAGGAAATTCTGTTTCTCGCTACAATTCATCCACGAGTGCCACTCCTGGTCCTCCATCAACACCTGTTATGGAGTCTCCTCCCCATGATTTTGTTGATGTCCAAGAGGTTGTATCTCGCGAAGGGCTTGGAGACGAGGAAGGAGGCGACGAGATTGGAGAGGATGGTGTGCGTCTCTCCCGTCCAGTGTCAGGAACTGGCCAGCTGGTTACTCACACAGACGACCTCGCTGTCGATGGAGAACAGGATGTCGTTGTCATCTCTTCGTTTCTGGAATTGATGGACCCGTTGTTTGTCAAGTCCACCATCAGCAAGCCCTGTTTGGACTACCTACAAGGCCCAGTTGTGGATCACGGAAGTCTAATCCTTCTATTTGTTCGGTTGTTGATCTTTTCGGTTGGTCTGCCGCACCAATCCGAACTTATAGTAACCAACATCTCTCGGGTGAAGGAGTTGCTGCTCTCAACTGACAGAATCATCGATTTTGATTCGAACTATTCTCGACCCGATCCAACTGAGAGCCCGCGAGCGACGTCAAAGGCCCTGCAGGAGCAGTTGGCCGAAGCATACACATTGTTGTACATCTCGAACTTTCTGTTCACCGTCTTGCTCGAAGACATTGCCCAGCATACTCATGCAGGCTCAGCGTTCCACAATGAGTTGTTGAGGTGGCGAAGAAATTCTTCCAAGAAATTATTGTCGCCAACAGAATTGTCAACGACTCCTGCAAGATCACGTGTGGAGCCACTTCCAGAAGACCCCAAGGAAGCCAATGACGAGAAGAAGACTGAGACTGAACCAGATGCTGTTGCCACTCCTCCTTCTGTTGATTTGCCACCTACCCCACCACCCCGTCGAAGTCCATGGCCAGTCACCAGACCTGTTCTCACAGCCAGCCCTTCTCCCATGCATATCGCTGTGGCGACAATGCTCCGTGAGATCCTTCGTCGCAAGCGGAACCTTCTCCTTCCTTTCCTCGTTGATCCAGCTGGAGTTCGCGTGCTTGAGCTTCCAATCCAGTCAATCACCACCACAGCACCAATATTGGAGTTTATATTGGACATGTGGTCTGCGGAGTGGCGGGCTGTGTGGGGAGGGCCTCTGGTGCAAGATGGCGTTGCAAAAGGGGCGAAAGACGAAGAAAGAATTTTGAAAAAGATGGTTCTCGATCGTTCTAAGCAACTTCGAGAATACTTTATCTCCTTGACGTCTTCTCGAAGAGGCGAATCAAAGAGAATTTCAAATTTTCTTGTGGTTGGAGAGCAGAAAGCCAGTGAAATGGTCACGACCGAACGTCTCAGACGGGAAAAGAAGGTTCTTGAAGATTCGATCCACGAACAGACAATGGCCAAGCAATGGAGGTCCATCATGAAGCGTATGACAGATGTCCGTGGACCCTGGCATGACCCAGCCGAAAAATCGGTGTGGAAAATCGAAAATTGTGTTTCTGGAACTCGGGCAAGAACCAAGCTATCCCACGACAACAATCGGCACCAGTGGCATCACAAGATAGTCCGAGGCAAGAAGACCTGGACTGGTAGTGGACGAATGTCAACCATCAGTGCCGCAGACCGAATCGAGGACCTTGAGGAGCCCGTTTCCGATCAAGTGCGGGAGCTGAACCGAGTACTTGTCAATTCTGGATCATTGAACTCGATCAATCTCGAACCCTTGGCTGAAAAGACCTCACCTGATGTCACGACAGAAGATTCTGGACCAATTCTTCGAGAACAACTGGATGGTGCATCCTTTCCCTGCCAGTGGCTCCGCCACAATCACGTTGTGTATGGGTTCCTCACGTTTGACTCAACCAACACATTTCTTGTCTTCCGGCCCGATCTGACCAGCCTCCGCAACACCCGCACCGCCACCTGTGGAATATTCGAGACCGATCCCTTGAAATCAAGATCCAAGTACCGCCAATGGAATCTCAGTGCCGTGATTGACATTCACAGGCGACTTCATCTTCTTCGAAGGAGTGCGTTGGAGCTCACCTTCAACGATGATTCCTCGGCATTTTTCAATTTCAGTGAACTTGATTGCCGACGAGTGTGGAGGATCCTGACTGCTGGCTCACAGCTCCAGACCCTTCTCCAGTTTGACACGTACACTCCTTGGAGGGCCTTTCGAAAATCTGGAATCACCCAAAAATGGGTTGACGGAGAGATGAGTAACTTTGAGTACCTCATGGCTATTAACAAATACGCCGGGAGAACATTCGCTGACTTGACACAGTACCCCGTCTTCCCTTGGGTCATTACCGAGTATGAAGGGCAGGACATCGATCTTTCGGATCCTTCTGTCTATCGAGATCTTACCAAGCCCATTGGTGCGTTAAACCCTGCACGGCTAGCGAAATTTAAGGAGAGGATGGTTGCATTTGAAGGAGGCGACATCCCCACATTCCTCTACGGAACACATTACTCGAACATGGGCTCTGTTCTTTTCTTCTTGCTTCGTCTAGAGCCCTACACTTCAATGGTTCTGGAACTCCAAAGCGGAAGATTCGATGCCGCTGATCGAAGTTTCTTTTCAGTTGCCCAAGCTTGGAACAGCTGCATGAACTCGTCCACCGATGTTCGCGAATTAATACCAGAGTTCTTTTGCCTTCCAGAAATGTTCTCAAACGTAAATGGCATTGACATTGGGCCACTTCAAAATGAAGAGCATTCAGTTGATGACGTCATCCTTCCACCTTGGGCCCACAACTCCCCAGAGCGGTTTGTTCGAATCCAACGCCAAGCTCTGGAAAGTGAATTTGTTTCCCGCAATCTCCATCACTGGATTGACCTCATATTCGGCTGTAAACAGAGGGGAGAGGAGGCGAAGAAGGCTGACAATCTGTTCTATTATCTCACATACGAAGGTGCCGTAAATCTGGAAACTCTAACGGATGATGTCACGCGAGCGGCTGTCGAATCTCAAATCGCAAACTTCGGTCAAACACCGTCCCAGCTCTTTCTGGAACCACATCCACAGCGACAGAAATTAGTGCCTAAAGGAGCACTCGATTGGAAATCACTCAAATTTCTTCGAACATTTCGTCCAGTCAAGGCAGCAACAAGTGTGGAACAGCCAGTGAGTGTGGCTGCTGCGGACGAAAAGGACGCGCTAGTCTGTGTCTGTGTCCACCAAGGCCATGTGACATTGGTCTCAAGAGATTTGCAAGTACGGGTCATTCCGATGACGATGGCAAGCCTCGAAAAATCTGAAACCTCTGATGGGAGCTGGACAGAAGCGTCCTTATTGGGAGAGGACGTCACAAACGAATGCCTTGATGCCCATGTGCCAACATCTGCCCTCCACACTCACACCGCCCAGTCTGTTGTGGCTTTCCAGTCCGACTTGGGAACATCCATCTTTGCGTCTGGTTTCTGTGACAAGTCAATCCTCCTGTGGTCGCCACGGGCTGAGAGGATATCACTGCGAGGTTGCAAAGGACTTGTGACAGCGCTTGCTTGGTGTGACAGTAAGAATGTTCTCGCAGCCGGAAATGCCGATGCAACTGTCGCAGTCTGGAAAATGAGTCGTCCATCAGGAGCGCCCCAACTACTTTGTACATTGTGTGGACACGAGTCTGCCATCACGAGTGTTGCCATCAATGGTGACATGGATGTTTGTGTGAGTGGTTCCAAGGATGGCATGGTTCTCGTGCACTCCATTCGAAAGGCGAAATTGCTCCACTCTCTCGCAATCCCTCTTCCTGGTAGTATTGTTGCTGTTGCTGTCTCAAAGACCGGCCATATAGTCGTGTGTCTCGAATATTCAATACATTTGTTTTCAATCAACGCCACCTTCTTGGCATCTGTGACAAGTGCTGGGTCTGTTGGAGGGGTATGGTGTGTGGGCGATGGAAGGTATGCTTATGTCGCGGAAGGCCGCAAGTTGGTGGTTGTGGACTTGCACAACAAGTGAGAACCTCTCATTTCCCTTTGTGTTCTTGCCCTTTAACACCAACTTACATTTGATGATTCATTCACAGATTGAAGCCGTGTGGATCGATGCTCTCCCCCTCAACCATCTCTTCCGTTTCCCTTACCCCGCCATTCCTCTTCTGTGGCTGCTCAGATGGCAAGGTTGCAGTCTTCAAGGTCCAATTGTGCCATGCAGGAGGTTGAGTTTCATTTTTAGTACGCGTACTAACTATATTAAATGTCAAGATATTGTCGACGAAAAAGAATCACAGCACTAATTTACTCCTCACACAATTTTGAGGATATCAATAATCAATCACAAAATTTCTTTCCCCCTTTCTTCTGAGATTACAAGTTAACGACGCGGGAATTGCCTCGAGAGGAAATGAAGCACTCGTCACACACACGTGACAGTTGGCCCTGGCCTCCTAACTGAATACTGCTGGAAGCACACTGACCACAGACAACCCTGAGAGAAGAGATGGGGTTAATAATAGCGAAGAGGAGTGATGCCATTGTATGCAACCAACCTTCCACAAGCTCTGCAATGGTGGCGCCGATTAAACACGGAAAATGCCTTTTGGCATAAAATACAGTCGTCTGCAGTGAGGATACGATTATTATTGTCAGAACGAACTCATGGCCCAAGTCACTCAGAGGGGGCTGAACCTGCAGAGTTATCAGGAACCCAGGACTCATCGTGGCGGGAAACGAGTGACGGGGCACTGGCAATGGAAGAGGAGATCAGCGATGATGTTGATGCCATTGAACTGTGTGAATAATGCATGGATTTGAGTTCATTTAAGCTGGGTCAATGGCAGGGTGAGGGATGGGAGTAAGGGTGTGGGTATACGTGTCATCAGCAAAGAGGTCAGGGACAGCCTGAGGTGTCTTCTTGGAGGCATGAAGGGGGTGCTGGTGCTGGTGCTGGAAGCGTGTTGGAATGCTCTGCAGATAAGACGAATCGCGGTTAGTTTCTGGAAGAATACAATGGATTGCACTCACTGGCACAACTCTTTGATTCACTGTCGGGGGAGCCCGTCCTCCAATCGGAACATTCTAAAGAACATGGATCATTCGCACCGATATGTGATCGCATTCAGAGTATATAAAATACCGTTGGTGGGGTGGTGCGTCTGGAGGTCCCAGAATCTTCCACGTACGTGTCAAATTCCTCATCATCGTCTTCTCCCTCAATGTCGTCATACATGAGTGAGTCATTTCCTCCTCCTCCTCCTCTTTCTCTTTCTTCTTGTTCCTTCCTTCCCATCGAACTCTTCCTCAAGTCATCGAGACCACTGTCAGAATATCTTCCATTTGAGTTCCAGAATTTAGCTAAAGGTTCTGAGTTTCCCGGAGTTGATCTGGCCTGGGAAGAAATATCTGAGAATGCCACTGGAGAAGGAATCACTGAAGACATTGGCAGGGACGATGGCCTGCCACCTGCGGTTGTTGAAGGAATATTCGAGAGCATTGACGGGTTGTACCCAGGAATCGACGAAGGAGTCGAGAACAGTGGACGCTGTGTGCCTGGTGCAGGGTACGGCGGATGTGTGCTCTTGGATTTGGCGGCAAAAGCCTTCGCGAAGTTACTGTTTGCAACGGAAGGGTTTGTGGAAGGGCGACTGAGGAGGGTGGGAACACGTGGCTGTGCAGGAGGAGGGAGGTAGCTTGGCTTCTTTGGAGGTGGGTCTGAAGGAAAGTTTTGATCATGAGAAGATTCCATTGTATTCTCGATTTCAGGAGTGAAGGTAGGAGCTATGGTGGTACTGGCAGAGACGTCCGCTGGGTATTGGTTGGGAAGAGGAGGCACTGTAGGGGGGGAAAGAGGTGCTCGGTTTAGGGCAGCGGCATACTGTCCAAATTTTGAATACTTCTTTTCAGAATGAGCATCTGTTGATCTTTCAGATTGGTCAGAGGTGGTCCGCATGGCAGTGTGTTCGGCTGTCACCAACTCAAAATGGCCTTGGGTCACAATTCCAGTTTGTTCTGAAGTGGTTCGAACCATGGCCTTGTCCGAGCTGGAGGTCTTGGTAGAGGACGCACTGAGAGATGGCATTGACTTGGCGCTGTACTCGGCTGACGTTGACTTGAGAAGGATCGCAACTGGGCGTTTGCGTTCCATGAGGTCCGCATGAGATGAGGCAGGACGACTAAGAGAATCGTGTGTTCGTTCCAGCGAACGTTCTGACGGCGTTGTTGTTGATGTTGCAAGGCCAACTGGGATTCTTGGAATGATCGGGAATGATCCAGGTGAGCGCGGCAACTGGTTAATGTTCGTTTCGAATACTCCTATCTCTGGGACGTCCTTATAATTATCATTCTGGTGGTTGTCCTTGCCGTCGCCCAAGGTGTCTTGTTCAGACCTTATGAGAATGGTTTCATTGTCAGGCCGGGCCATTTCGAGATCCTTTCTTTCTGCTCCTCTCTTGTCGTTTTCACCTTCGACATCAAAGTCGGGCCCACCTCCCTTGCCGTCGTCGTCCCCTCCTTCCTCCTTCAGACCAGCGTACTTTCGACTTGAATCCAGGATCGTTGTGGTTCTATTCGACTGTCCTTCGACGTGAGGTTTCTTGTCATCCTTGTCATCACTTGAGTGAAAACAGCAAAAGTACAGAATGATACAGAAGATTCCACAAGAGAGTGGGATGACAGCACAGAGACCGAGGATAATAGGCATGGGCAGCTTGTGAAACAATTCATCTACAGTTTGGGTCGTTGTCAAAAGGATGTGATGGCAAAGGGAAGGATGGCTCACAGAATAATTCATTGATTCTGGAAATGGTGGACTGGTCAGGGAGTGGGGACGGCGACAAGGATGGCACGAGGATGGACTGGGAAGGAGAAATGGAGGTCGAGAAAGAAATGGAGGCCGAGACTGAAGGAGAAGAGGTGGAGGAGGGCGATGATGCGGGGGATGGTGACGGAAAGGGGGACGAAGAAGTCGAAACAGGAACTGGTGGATGGATTACGAATGATATAGAGGAGAGTGTGGCAATCAAAAGAGATATTGCCAGAGCGATCGTCAAAAGAATGGGCGGGAAGGGGGTGGCCCTTGCTGAGTTGTTGTCGGGGAGCTGGAAGAGCTTTTCGAGAGAATCAGTCGTGTCAACATGAACTGAGATGGGTTCCTCTTGAACCGATGAGACCAGGGATACAGGGGTGAGGTTGGGTGAGGAAGGAGAAGCTGACACAAGCGAGGCGGTCCGCGGTGATGGTGGCGGGGTAAGGTGAGACGATGCTGGTGATCGAGGTGAAAGCTTTGTGGTTTGTGGAGACGATGGCGATAGAAAAAGTGAAGGGTTTGTTGTTTCAATCGCCTTGCTGCTGTCCTCCATTCAGCTGGGTTGGTATCAGTGCGAGCGAAGAGACGCACGTGACCGAAAGTTCTTCGAATTGAGAACTGTTCACTTCACTGCAAAACACGCGCACAAATCCTCACAAGGACGGTTGGTTGGCTGTACCAACTGGAGATCGACAACAAGGATCCCATCCACAGGAATGAGGTCTCAATCAGCAGTGGTACCGCCAGACTTCCATAATGGCACCAACTTGCTGCTGCTGGCGTGGTCGTCGTGGTCGGAGAAATTGAAGGTATGGTCAAACATGGCAGTGCTGTGCTCACGAAGTTCGCTGGTAGAAAGAAAGGAAACGAGGAGTCTCACTTCAGGGTAGCGCTAGGTTTTGCTTCTGGTGCTTTCTTTTTAGTTTTGGGGAGAAAGATTGCTGATGAGACTGAGTACCAGTCCTGTCAAGGCGTTCGAATCACAGTTTGGATATCTGCTCAGTTTCGACCTGTTTGAGTAACACTGTCAGTGTTGTTGAATCACGCCTGTGCATTTTGATATTTGTTGTAATTTATATATGGAGAAAGAAGTCTCAAGTCGGTGCGGTAAAACCCAAATAGAACAAAACCGCTGATTAATTGACTTGTGAATCGGTGAGCCAATAACACTCGGTTAATAACCGGTAATTTCGCGATGATGACTGCAACTCATCATTCATGTGCAGAGGCATTGTCACAGCAGGCACTGAATGGTGGGTGGGCAACGTCCTGAAAAATTGCACTCATATTCGCTTTCAACCAATTGTGGAATTTACATCGAGTTGAATAACCATCGAGTGCCTGCCTAACTCAAACGACCGCAAGCCTCTCATGCGGTTCCATAGATCCTTCATTGCTTTCACCAGAACGAGCTCACGACACGACTCCGAGCAATCTGGGATCTTGGACACAACTGACATGAAGCTATGAATGTGCGTCGTGCACTGGGCCCTCAACTTTCTTCGATTTTTTTGCTTTGACAGCGCATCTGCTGACTTTGTCAGTTTCGATTGGATCTGTAAAAGAAGGAAATTCTGTTAGACAGATTGATCCTGCAAGTTGTACAACTTGACTGACCAAATCAGAGGAGGAGCTGTCGATGCAGGTCTGAGTGACCCCAGAGCTTTCAAAGACAACACGGTTCATCAGAACGTCATCACAGTGAGCAGCTTGTGAGTCAACATAGTCTCGCATGTCTGTGTACTCGGATTTTTGGTAATTCTGTCGGAATAACAGTATTTGCATTGAATATCTAGATATTATCATGTCATCATTAAAATGACTCACGAGAAAGTGCTGTGGATGGACGGTCCAAGGGGGTTCAACAAACGATCCATCTCTGCTAACAGAGTACCTGTACTTGCCGTCTGACCCCACAGCACGCAATGCACTCCCAACTAGTCGATGGGGATTGCGATTGAAGACACACCAATGGTTGTTGAGTCCACGCTGGGTGACCTTCATGTCATCATCCACAACCTACAGCATAAGGCAGACATTAAAGCAAGAAGGAGCTTCGTGAGGTTACACACCAGCACAGCTTGGACACCAGGCTTGTAATCAGTGAATTGCCATCTGTTATTCATGCTGTTCTTGACTTGGGGGATGATGCGAGCACATGTTCCAAGCAGATTGGACGGAGGATCGATTCCCGGTGAATTCCATAGTAACACGACATCAATGACTCCTTGCAATGAGCAATAGTGATCAAGGAGTCCTCGTAGCATAATCATACGTGAATTGGAGAGGGACATGAGCATGACCGCCATCGCAGGGGGAGGATCTGGCACTTCTGTCTCCCATGTCAACACGAAGTAAAGCAACATCAAGACTCCAGCAAGGAATATCAGTGCACGTCGAGGGATGTTCTTGATAAACCAATACAATCGTCTCGTGAATGATCGAGGTGCCCAAGGCGATTCTGTGTCCAAAGCTTCGCTGACGGGCTCGTAGTCGCACTGCAATAGTCGTTTGTGGTCATCACTTACTTGCTCGTCTCTTCTCTTGTTTGTCATCATTCAAATGAAATGCTGGCACCAGCCGTCTAGGTCGTCTCCGGGGGGAATTCTAGAAGCTCCACTTTTGGACAGCTCCGAGCTCGTGCTGGCTGGAGACCGGGGTTACCTCGACCCAGTTCTCTTAGAGTTCCTCAATCGTGACGTCCCCTTCAAGTTTGAACCCAACTGCGTGACTTCGCCTGAAGTCCTACGACAGGCAAAGTCCGTCAACCTCTCCATTGGATATCAGTTATTTCAATTGGTAACCCATCCAAACAATAAACAGCCTTTCTATATATAAAAATGGAAAGTCATTTGGTCCAATCATGCATTTTTTAAGTTTCACAATTTACGTAGTAGATCTATATCGAGGATAATGTGGCAGCAACTGGGGGGTCAGGCTTGGCATACAAGTAACTGGCAACATTCACGAGTAGGGCACCAAACAGAAACTGGGAATTCGGGTGGAAATCAAACCAAACCATCTGAATCACGAGAGACGCGATGATCGAATACGAGGCAGCAAATCCCTTGAGAATGTTGTCGGCATACTTGACAACGACAGCCACGATCAAGCCCCCGAGGGCATGCAGCGCAATCACAAGCCAAACAATCTCATTATATCCAAAGAAGAATCCATTCGTCGAAATATCTTCTCCATTTTGCGAGAAGGTCAAGAGGAGGGCAAGCGGAATGCTCCCAATACACAATTGGATATTCCTCATCCAAAGACTTGTGTCGCTTCCCTTGAGGATCTTTTCAAAATAGACACCCGTGAAGCCACTCGTGACACACGCACATAAGACGGCGATGAATCCGACAAGAACATTTGTCTTTTCAGTTGGAGAGGCGTCTGATGCTTGCGAAGTCTGGACAACAGAGACAGCAATGGTGAGGATGACCAAGGCAACCCATTTCCCCCAGCTCAATGATTTTCCAAGAATTATTACAGAAAAAACGGCCGTGGTAAGGATTTTGAGCTGATACAGGAGCTGGCAAGTGACAGCATCGAGATTGGAGAGAGCAACGTACTGGAGGTTATTTTGCAGAGTGTACAAGAGAGACGGGATGAAGAGTCTGGCAATTTCAATTCTCTTCTCGATACATTCCCTTCGAATTTCGCGAACGAACTCGTAGATCGAGGGAGCATTGTACAAAGTGATGACGAGGCACGCAATTAGTTTTACGAATTCGCCGCAGACAACAGCAGTCGAAACATAATATTGGGGACCCTCGATTGTCCTGGAATAACGAAGTAATAGAACTACAGCAGTGTTTTGGACGACAAGAGCAACAAGTGCTGCTGAAGCCACAAATCGGGACGACATCAATCTATGAAAGAAGGTTCGATGTCACCAGCTGTGAGAAGGCATCGAATGTTCTGCTAGACTTCGCGTTGCGGACGCGGGAAATTTAAATTTAAGATTAATCGTCGCTGAAACACAAATGACGACATCAGAGACCTCTCCGCCAGGTCAATCCCGAAAATCGGGACACCTCGTACTCGTGGAATTCGATGGCAATTTATGGCCTGCTTTGATGAATCCGATCCGCCCATTTTCTTCCCTTTCCTCATCATTCCTTCTTCCTACTAAGAGCCTTTGTAACAATGAAGATGATTATTGTGTTGCCTACTTTCCTTTCAAAAAAAAAGATGGAATTGAATGAGTTGCGTCATTTGCATCATCATAAATTCCATGGCAGTGCCTGAGAGTGACCTGCAGTCTTTGGTGAGATCCAATGATGGAGTCGTGACGGTACCATTTTGCAACGGCGATGGTGTCAATTTTGCATCAACTCTGGCGATGGAATAAGGAAAGGAATAGAATTCGGGGGAGCCTTCGCTGTTTTCTCTGAGTCCCTACAGCTGTTTTCCCTGAATCCGTCGAAGTCGTACCTACTTTTGTCCCTGTCCCCGAGTTCCAAGGCCACGCTGTCCCGTATTGCCGAGCTACCTCATCTCCAGTCCCGCCTGATGCTTCTGCGCTACTGTACTGGACCAGCCTGTGTCCACCTCCGAGTCAGGCATCCCAGTCCGATTCCCCTGAACGTCTCAGTGTCGACACTTTATGTCTGCCTTTGCCTTGATCATGTTGAACCGCCGCCTGGGTTTCTTCCCTTCTGATGCCAAGAAGTTAGCGTGCTGAATCAAATTCACCTAGGCACTGCTCCCCTGCGCACGTAATGTTTTTCTCGTCTCTGTCAAACTTGTTGAAGAGGAGTTTTCTTTCTTTCTGTCATTCCCCATTGGCCTTTTATTATTGTGCTTTGGTTTTAAATTACAAATTATCCTCAACTTCAACCTTTTTGAAGACAAGGCGTTTATAATTTTGCTTAATTTTTCTTTGCCAGTCTGGAGGGCCAATCAACAACAACATTCAGTGTCTCACATGCAGTCTCCCACAACTCTCTTGCAACTCGTTGGTCATTGGCACGATGGGCAACAGCGAGAGGACGACAGTAGCCAAGATGGAGGAACGAGGAGGGTTCTGGGCAAGCAGCGGCATGAAGAGTGCACTCACACGCCTCAGCGGCATGCATGAGGGCGTAGGGGCCAAGGGAGTGGGCCAGGGATTCAAACCACTGAACAAAGAGGTTGTAGATTATTCTGAGTCACTATGAGGAAGGGGGGGTACCTTTGGTTTGCCCTTTGTGAGAATATCAGTGATGGAATTGCCTGGGTCCACAGCAAGGATAGCCACGTCCTTCCTCCCCAATCCTTTGGTGCTCTGAACTCGTCGATGCAGCTCCATGTGGAGCATCAGGCCGGCTAGCTTTGAGTTGGGATATGCTGCAAGCGAGAAGAAAGACTGGGTTGAATGGAGGTCGTCAAGGTGGATCTGCCCAGCAGAGTGACTACAAGACGAGACGTATATGACACGAGGGGATGGTGAACGAGTGATCGATGGCCAGAGAAGACCTGTTTGGTAATAAAGGAGAAGGATATTAAAGAGGAGATGGAAGCTAGTTGTTGATGACGATCGTACATGTAAGGTACAATTGAGCGAGGGCATTCACTCCCATGTGACTCTCAAATCCATCCACCTACAAGCAATTGACATCAGGTTATTTGAGGGGGAAAGTGGGACTTACGGTTGTTGATCGACTCTTTCCAGCGTCGAAGATTCCTGCATTGTTAATGAGGATGTCGACCGGTCGAGGCCGAGCATTGATGATTGCTGCAATTATTTGAAAATGAGAGAGAAACAAAGGAATGATGAGAAAAAAAGGAAATGGGAGAGAAATATACCAGCGAATTCCCGCACGGATTGAAGGGAAGCAAGGTCCAGCTTCACAACCTCCACTGTTCCAAGGCAAGACTTTCCCCATTGGCTCGCAAGCACCTTTCCCATGTCGGTGTTGCGGACAGCAAGGATGACATGCGCTCCAGCTTGGGCGAGCCGATGAGCAGTATGTTTTCCAATCCTGAGGATCAAAATTGAGACAGAGATTGGGATTCATGAGAACGCCCAGACCCATTTGTTGCCCCGGTGACGATGATGGTCTTGTGCTCAACAGCGGACAAATCAGCGGTTGGAGAACGTCTATTGTACCATAGTCGAGTCAACAAGATGTCAATAAAGACCAATGGGATGGCACTCAGGAAAAAATTAATCCAACTTCCCCAAGTGGAGAACAACATAGATCCCTTCACTTCGGCACGGCAGCCAACAGTCCGACTGCGATTGAAGTTTGGAGGCCAAAGGTTGGTCTGGAGTGATTGTTGAAATTGAGAATTGCGGTATTGAGAAATGGCCAATGACGACTGATCAACAATAATAATGGTAACTTAATCTCTTTCACCAATGATAACCACGTTTGAGTCAAGTTTTTGTAGTGTGACGGCCAAGGCAGCCACACAGCCACGTTTACGTGCCCGTTTATTATACCATATTACCAATTCCCTTTGAACTCAAGAGTTGATGGTTTGGTTGACTGAATCTCTGTCCAGTTTTTCTTGCAGTGCTTCATCATAAAATCCTCCAAGTATGGACGAGACCGCTCCCTGAACGCTCCCACTTCTACGACATCCCCTTCAAAGCCGTCAATGTCCCACACCTTGCAAGTGGTGTTTTTCAAAAGTACCCCAGCCATGGACAAACTCTCTAGAACTATGGCCTCCAGGCGATAGATTGGCACAATAATGGAACCGTGTTTGCCCTCCATGATGCAGCGGTCGTCTGACAGGGGTCGGATGGAACACTGATATGAAGTCTCTCTGCATATCAACAGGAGTGAGATAAGGAGTCATAAACTGCATAGTTTGCTTACACTAATGTTTGAATGGATTGTCCCCCTCCATTCAAGTACGAATACGACAAGTAATTGCCTCGATTTAGAGAATTCAAAGGAAAGTACGAAAATCCGGAAAGCCCTAGCATCCGACGGTAAAATCTCGAATACGCTTTCCAAGGGAATATCTCAATGACAGCGGCGTTGTCGGGAAGAAACATGGCATTTGTAACAGCGGCCCCATGACCAATGATCAGTAAAGTGGTTTCAGTAAACTCAGCAATCTGAAAGTAATTGGAACACATCATAGGAGGTTGAAGGGAGGCCGGAGGGGAAAG
>JADMIO012727089.1_pt1 | contig 17236 bp, 16 predicted proteins | sample 8958161 | NCBI WGS metagenome assembly JADMIO01 (sample SAMN16585339, study PRJNA669376) | soil metagenome | isolation source: Crop rotation soil | place: USA: Cullars Rotation, Alabama | collected 2011
CTTTCCCTGCCGCCCTTGCCACCCTTGCCGCCTGACCCGGTCGAGCTCGTTCCGCCCTGGCCGCCCTGGCCGCCGGTACCCGCGGTGCCACCGCCCGCGCCCGCGCCCGTGCCACCCTGACCGCCGGTTCCGCCCTGACCACCTTGGCCACCGGTGCCTCCGGTCGCGGTGCCGGTTCCGCCCTTGCCACCCTTGCCGCCGAAACCGCCGGTCCCGCCGGTTCCGTTCGTGGCAGGGTTCGCGCCACCGGTCCCGCCTTGACCGCCTTGACCACCGGTGCCGCCGACCACGCCCGCGCCAGCATTGCCGCCGTCGGCGCCGTTTCCGGCCGGCGTGGTGGAATCGCTGCTGTTGACGCCATTTCCGCCGGCGCCACCGTCGCCGCCGTTTCCGGTCGGCCCGCTGCCGCCGAAGAAGCCGCCGGTGCCGCCGGCCCCGGCATCGCCACCGTTGCCGCCGACACCGGGTGGGACCACGTCCGACGGGTTGCCGTAGCCGGCGCCGCCGGTACCGCCCTTGCCGCCTGCGCCGCCCGAGCCACCGAAGAGTCCACCCGTTCCGCCCTGGCCTCCGTTGCCGCCCTTGCCGCCGGTGACCGATGAGGTGGTGCCCGGGGTGCCGGTTCCGCCCTGACCGCCGGCGCCGCCGGTGCCGAAGAAGAGACCGCCGTTGCCGCCACGACCACCGGTTTGGCCGGCCAGTCCCTGACCGCCGGTGCCGCCGGCGCCGAAGAAGAGACCGCCGTTGCCGCCGCTGCCTCCGTTGAGGCCGTCGCCGCCACGGCCGAACAGGATGCCGGCGTTGCCGCCGTTGCAGTCGGCACCTTCGCAGCCCGCCTGGGCGTTGAGTCCATCGCCGATCAGCCACCCACCCGGACCGATGGGCCGAAAAAGGTCGTAGCCGTTGACATTCGCCGCGACGAGCGCGTTCGGCGTGAAGGCGGGTGTGAAGGAGGAGCCGATCAACGAGTTGTTGTTGTCCAGGAACCACAGGTCGGGAGTGAGCGGGGCCGGCGGTAGCGGCGATCCGAATGACGCGAGCTGCACCTGGGGTGACGCCGCCGCAGGAGTCGGCGTCCCCGGCGGGGTCGCGAGCAGCACACCGATACTCAGCATCGCGGTTCCGCCCAGCCCGGCGGTGATGCATCGCCGCGCCGAGACGCTCGCTGAATTGCCGTTCTTGCGGTGCTTGGACATGCGGATCCCCCTTGACTCACCGACCGCCCTGCCGGATTGAGTGTTTGCTGTAAGCGGATGGCTCAATGTAAGCGGTTGTTGATTGGACGGTCAAGGGATTTCAGCAAAATGCTATTAGTCCACTCATGTGGGGCAACTGACTGTGTTGTCGGGCCTGTTCGGGCGAATCCTTTTCGCCGACCCATGGGTCGAAATCGGGGTTCTAGTGCGATTTCCGACGTATGCGGCTGCTAGTCATGCCGAGAAATAATTAGCGCTCTCGCAAAATTATTGCGGCAGCTCCCGGCGTTTGCTTTCCCCTGAGAGCAAACTCTCATTATGGGGAGAGGCGTCCCTTGGCTGGGAATGTTTGACTTCTCACGGTTAGCTGCGACGCTCAGTCCGAGCGGCCTCGGCTGCGCCTTAGCTTCCGGCCCTCTTCGATGAGGGCCTGTTCCTTCGCCTCGTTCTTCTCCACCATCTTGGTGTCGCGCGGGGGCAGTTGGAGTTCACGTTCGGCGTGCAAGCCCGCCTGCAGCTGACGTCCGCGCTCCAGTTCGGCGTCGAGTTCCGCGCCAAAGAGCAAGGCCACGTTGGTGATCCAGAGCCACAGAAGGAAAACGATGACCCCGGCGAGTGTGCCGTAGGTCTTGTTGTAACTGGAAAAGTTCGCGACGTACACGCCGAACAGCACCGAGGCGAGGGCCCACACCAGGATCGCGAGCGCCGCTCCGACGCTGATCCAGCGGAACTTGGGCTGCTTAACATTCGGGGCGACGTAGTACAGGATCGCCACGCCGGCCATTACGAGCGCCAGAATCACCGGCCACCGCAGGATCGTCCACAGTGTGACGGCCAGATCGCCGGCATGGATCACGTTGCCCACCGACTTGGCCACCGGCCCGCTGATCGCGAGCATGAACGCGACGGCGGCGGCCATCATCAATCCGGCCGCGGTCACCAACAGCTGCAGCGGGCGTAGCTTCCAGATCGGCCGCCCCTCTTCGACCTCATAGATGCGGTTCATGGCACGCCCGAATGCCCCGACGTACCCAGACGCCGACCACAGCGCACCGAGGATGCCGATCACCAACGTTATTCCGGCCGAGGGGTTTTCAACCAGCTGCTCGACAATCGGGCGTAAGGAACTGACGGCCGAGCCGGGCAGTACGTCGTCGACGATGTCGATCACGGCATCGGAGGTGCGCTTGCCCTGACCGAACACGCCGAGCAGTGACACCACGACGACCATGGCAGGGAACAGCGACAGCACCGCGTAGTAGGTCAGGGCCGCCGCGAGGTCGGTGCACTGGTCGGCGGTGAACTCCCGCGCCGTCTTGCGCAGCACATAGAACACCGACGGCTTTGTCAGGTCGGCGGGCGACTCGGGTTTGCGCGGGTCGTCGGGATCGATAACCGGCGACGCCGTCGTCGTCGACGTGTCTGGGTCCATGCCAACCCTTACCCGGGCTGGCATGGACACAAACGGTTGTTATTCCCCGTCTTTGACCTTCGCCATCGCCAGCACGTCGAGGCGCTTGTCGAGTTCTTCTTCGGAGAGCTTGTCGCCGATCAGGCCGCGGTCGATGACTGTCTGGCGGATCGTCTTCTTCTCTTTGAGGGCTTGCTTGGCGACCTTCGCGGCCTCCTCGTAACCGATCGCCGAGTTCAGCGGCGTCACGATCGAGGGGGAGGACTCGGCGAGTTCGCGCAGGTGCTCCTCGTTGGCGATCAAGCCGTCAATGCACTTGGTGGCGAACAACTTCGACACGTTCGACAGCAGCGTGAACGACTCCAGAAGGTTGCGTGCCATCATCGGGATGTACACGTTGAGCTCGAAGGCGCCCGACAGGCCGCCGACGGTGATGGCGGCGTCGTTTCCGATGACCTGAGCGGCCACCTGGGTGACGGCCTCGGGAAGGACGGGATTGACCTTGCCCGGCATGATCGAGCTGCCCGGCTGCAGGTCGGGGAGTTGAAGCTCACCCAGGCCGGTCAGGGGTCCCGAACCCATCCAGCGGACGTCGTTGGCGATCTTGGTCAGCGACGCCGCGATGGTCTTCAGTGCGCCGGATGCCTCGACCAGTCCATCGCGGGCGGCCTGGGCTTCGAAAGAGTCCTTGGCCGTGCGCAATTCGGCGAGGCCGGTCTGCTCGACGAGAACGTCGACAACCTTGGCGCCGAAGCCGTCGGGGGCGTTGAGGCCGGTGCCGACCGCGGTGCCGCCGATGGCAAGCTCACCCAGGCGGGGCAGGGTGGCCTTGACCCTCTCGATACCGGCTTCGACCTGGCGCGCGTAGCCACTGAACTCCTGGCCGAGGGTGACCGGAACGGCGTCCATCAGGTGGGTGCGTCCGGACTTCACCACGGTTCGCCACTGGCGGGCCTTGCCGGCCAGCGACTCGTGCAGGATCTCGAGCGCTGGAATCAGATGCCGCACAGCGGCTTCCGTCGCAGCGATGTGGGTGGCGGTCGGGAAGGTGTCGTTGGAGCTTTGCGACATGTTGACGTCGTCGTTCGGGTGCACCGTGACGCCGTTGCGCTCGGCGATCGAGGCGATCACCTCGTTGGCGTTCATATTGGAGCTGGTGCCCGAACCGGTCTGGAAGACGTCGATGGGGAACTGGTCGTCGTGCAGTCCGTCGGCGATCTCACCGGCAGCGGCGATGATCGCGTCGGCCTTCTCGGCGGAGAGCTTGCCGAGGTCCTTGTTCACCTGTGCGCAGGCGGCTTTCAGTAGGCCCAGCGCGCGGATCTGGGTGCGCTCGAGACCACGGAAAGAGATCGGAAAGTTCTCGACGGCACGCTGGGTCTGGGCGCGCCACAGGGCGTCCTTGGGAACCCGGACCTCGCCCATGGTGTCGTGCTCGATGCGGTATTCGCCCTCGACCACACTGTCGGTGCTCATGTGCTCCCTTTTGTTCGGTTACGGAAGTGGATATGCGGCGGTGTTGTCCCCGGTGAAATCCACCGCGGAATATTCGTTGAGCTTCGAAAGCCGGTGGTAGGCCTCGATCATCCGGACGGTGCCGGACTTGGAACGCATGACGATCGACTGCGTCGTGGCGCCACCGCCGGAGTACTGGACGCCCTTGAGCAGGTCGCCGTCGGTGACGCCGGTGGCGGAGAAGAAGACGTTCTCGCCGGAGACCAGATCCTCGGTGAGCAGCACCCGGTCCAGGTCGTAGCCGCGGTCGATGGCCTTCTGCTTCTCGTCGTCGTCGGTGGGGGCCAGCTTGGCCTGGATGGCGCCGCCCATGCAGCGGATCGCGGCGGCGGCGATGATGCCCTCGGGGGTGCCGCCGATACCGGCGAGCAGGTCGGTGCCGGAGTTGGGCCGGCAGGCCGAGATCGCCCCGGCGACGTCACCGTCGGAGATCAGCCGGATGCGGGCGCCTGCGTCGCGGACGTCGGCGATCAGCTGGGCGTGCCGCGGTCGGTCGAGGATGCAGACCGTCAGGTCGGCGACGCTGGAGTTCTTCACCTTGGCGACGCGCTTGATGTTCTCGGCGATCGGCGCGGTGATGTCGATGACGTCGGCGGCATCCGGACCCACGGCGATCTTGTGCATGTAGAACACCGCCGACGGGTCGAACATGGCGCCGCGCTCGGCAACCGCGAGTACCGAGATGGCGTTCGGCATGCCCTTGCTCATCAGGGTGGTGCCGTCGACCGGGTCTACGGCGAAGTCGCAGTCCGGCCCGTCTCCGTTGCCGACCTCTTCGCCGTTGTAGAGCATCGGGGCGTTGTCCTTCTCGCCCTCGCCGATGACCACGACACCGCGCATCGATACCGAGTTCACCAGCTCGCGCATGGCGTCGACGGCGGCACCGTCACCGCCCTCTTTGTCGCCCCGGCCGACCCACCTGCCGGCGGCCATGGCACCTGCTTCGGTGACCCGAACCAGTTCGAGGGCGAGGTTGCGATCGGGCGCTTCACGGCGGCGGGCGTCTGGCATGGCTGAGATTGTCCCAGAAGCCGGTGAGCCGTCCAGACCTGGGATACTGGCAGGCGTGAGCACCCCGTCCGAGACCGGCATACCGCCCCGGGAACCCAAGCCCAGGCTGCTCCAGGACGGTCGCGACATGTTCTGGTCGCTGGCCCCGCTGATCGTGGCGTGCATCGCGCTGGCCGGGCTGGTGGGGATGTGCTCGGTGAAGCCGAACAGCCCCCGGGATGGGACGCCGCCGCCGTATGACGTCGCCGCCGCACTCAAGGCCGACGCCGAGACGCTGGCCATCCCGATTCGGTTGCCGCAGGTCCCGGCCGGTTGGCGGGCCAACTCCGGGAGCCGCGGCGGCATCGACGCCGGCCGCACCGACGCCAACGGACAGAAGCAGCGCGCCGTCACCGCGACCGTCGGCTACCTCGCCGCGTCCAAGATGTACGTCAGTCTCACCCAGAGCGACGCCGACGAGCAGCCGCTGGTGGACTCGATTCACCGGTCGATGTATCCCAGCGGGGCGCAGGACGTGGACGGTGTGAAGTGGATCGTCTACGAGGGCGGCGAGGACACCGAACCGGTGTGGACCACCCGTCTGGACAGCCAGGTCGGTCCAGCTCAGGTCGCCATAACGGGCGCCGGAAGCACCGCTGACTTCCGTACGCTTGCCGTTGCCACACAGACGCAGAAGCCCCTGCCGTCTGGCCGATAGGAGACGTCGATGCCCGGAGCTGAATCCAATGCCGCCGGCCAGGCGGCTCCCGCCGCCGACCTCACCGGATGGATCTGCGAGCCGTTCACGGCAGCTGGGCTCACCCATGACGTTTATCGCAAGGGCCAAGGCCCCGGCGTGGTACTGATCCCGGAGATCCCGGGCATCCATCCGGGTGGGTTGGCGTTGGGAAACTATCTGGTGGACAACGGTTTCACCGTCGCCATGCCGTCGTTGTACGGCACACCAGGGGCGCCCGCGCGGGGACCGATGATGGTGCCGACGCTGGCGCGCGCGTGTGTGGCGAAGGAGTTCGCGGCGTTCGCGACGAACAAGGATCGGCCGGTGTCGCACTACTTGCGGGCATTGGCGCGAGACCTGAAGGAGAAGACCGGCAGTAAGGGCGTCGGGGTGATCGGTCAGTGCTTCTCGGGCGGGTTCGCGCTGGCGGCCGCCGTCGACGACAGCGTGCTGGCTTCGGTACTCAGCCAGCCGTCGGTGCCGATCGGATTGACGCTCAAACACAAGCGCGACCCCGGAATGTCCGCGGGGGAGTTGAGGGTGATCGAGAAGCGGGCCGCCGACGCGGGGTTGTGCGCGATGGGCTTGCGCTTCAGCGAGGATCCGATGGCGCCGGCAGAGCGGTTCACGACGCTCAAGGAGCGGCTTGGCGACGCGTTCGAGGTCATCGAAATCGACTCCTCGAAGGGGAACGCTGGCGGCTTCGGCCGGATCGCGCATTCGGTGCTCGCTCTCGAGGTCCGCGAGCAGGAGGGGCATCCGGCCTACGAGGCGCGCAAGCGGGTCGTGCAGTTCCTCCAAAAGCAGCTCACCTAGCGACGGCGAAGAGTCGCCATTCGCCGGGCACGCCTTTGAGTTGGTGAGTACCTCGGTCCTCGAACTCCAGTCCTGAGCCGATCACCAGGTCGTGCAGCGTGCTGGACACAAGCACATCGTTCGGCCCGGCCAATGCGCTCACCCGGGCGCCGATGTGGACGCCGATCCCGCCGATGTCGTCGCCGCGGACCTCACACTCGCCGGTGTGCAAGCCGGCACGCACGTTGATGCCAAGCGTATGCACTGCGTCGCGAATTGCCATGGCGCAGCGAATCGCTCGCTGCGGGCCATCGAACATCGCGAGGAAGCCGTCACCGGAGGTGTTGACCTCGCGGCCGCGGAAGCGACTGAGTTGTGCGCGCACGATTGCGTCGTGCGCGTCGAGGAGGGCGTGCCAGTCGCGGTCGCCGATTTCCGCGGCGCGTCGCGTCGAGTCCACGATGTCGGTGAACAGCACGGTCGCGAGAACCCGGTCGTCGGCAATGGTCGGCTGTTCACCGGTCAGGAACTTGGCTATCTCGTCGAAGGAATCGCGCCATGGCTCGACGACGTGGTAGAGGTTGCGCCCTGGCAGCTCAACGAATTTCGAGCCTTCGATGTAGTCAGCGACGGACTTGCCCTTCTCCGGCGGGATGAGGGGGTCGTCACGGTGATGGATCAGAAGCGTGGGGACGCGGACGGTCGGAAAGATGGCATGGGCGTTCGCCTCGGCAAGAAGCGGCAGCATGACTTCGGCGGTGCGCGGGCTCGCCGCCAGGCGTTCGTGCCGCGCCCACGCCGCCCGGATTTCCTCGTTCCAGGGCATATCGGGATTGACCACGTGCTCCAATTCGCCGGTTCCCCAGACGGCCGCGGCCGCGGCGACGACGTCCTGCATCGACTCCGTGCGGTTGACCCCGTCCGGGGTGCTTTCCGGCAAGATCAGCGCGGTCGTGCGCGCCGGATACGTGGCCGCGAACAGCGCTGCCGTGTGGATCGCGCCTGCGTAGGCGACCAGCGCTGCTTGCGTGATACCGAGAGCGTCCAGCACCGCCGTAATGCTGTCGGTCCATTGCTCCAAGGTCGGCATCGCGCCCGGCTGGAGGGGATCGGACGCTCCGCTGCCCGGCTGATCAAACAGGATCAGTCGACCCCAGTGACGTCATTGCCTCCATCCACTGCCGAACACCAGGCAGCTCGGGAAATACCTCGCAGTTCGTAAACCAGTTCGGGACGAAAACGATGTCGCGCTCACCCGGAGGCGATGCGCGATAGGCGACCCGCAAGTCGCCGTTCATCGCATACCTCGTCTCCGAGAACACGGCCGAAGCTTATTCGCGTTCGACGCTTCGGAGACCGTGATCGGGCGTCCACCACTCGACGACGAGCAGCGTGGCCGCGTCGTTGAGACGGGTCACCACGACCTCCTCGATGTCCGCTCGGAAGAGATCGCCCTCGGGCCCGTCTTGGATGGCGCCGGTGTGGATCGCGCGTCCGGCGATCTTCGCCTCGCCCGGCCACCGGGCCTCCTCGCCCTCCACCGGGTCGACCGTCGCGCTGTGCAAGGCAAAGCGCGGGTCGCGGCGCAGGTCGGCTCCCTTGCGTGCGTTCGGCATCGAGCCGAAAGTGAGCTCGCCGTCGGCGAAGGCGGCCTCGATACCGGAGATCCGCGGCGACCCGTCGGCGCGCACCGTGGCGATGGTCTTGTGCTTGTGCGCGTCGAAGAGCGCCTGAACCCGCTCGGCGAACTCGGGGACGGTTGTCTGAATATCCCGCCATTTCGTCATGTGACCAGCATGCCAAACATCGAGTGACCAGTTAGAGCGCAATTTTTCTAGTACGCCCGTGTCACAAACGGCCACTGAACCTGGGCGGCAGCGGGAAAGCCCAGCGCATTCTCGGGCGTCAATATACGATGCCCGCGTGACCACGACGCCCGCTGAGCCGCAGGCTCCCGCCCCCGCCGCCAAGCGCGGTAAAACCGTCGCCATCCTCGTCGTGCTCGTGGTGGTGCTGGCCTACATCGTCACGTTATTCGGGTACTGGTGGCTTTCCGGTTCCGCCAAGGAACTGGAGGCATCGGGCGAAGGCAATGGATCAGAGACGACAGTCCTGATCACGCTGCAGACGCTTCGTACCGTCGACTACAAGGCCGACGCGAAAGTACTTGTGATTCCGGCGGACTCGCTGGTCGACGAGAAGCTGGATGTCCTCAAGGAGGACATTGCGGTCCGGTTGCATCCGTGGAACTCCCTGGGAGACTTGAAGTTTCCCGCAGGTGCGGCGCCGGCAGAGGTGACCACGACCATCGACGTCGACGGCGATGTGAACACCTGGCCGTTCGATCGCTACCAGACCCAGGGCATCAGTGCCGACATATTGGTCGGTGAGGGCGACGATCGCAAGATCGTTCCGGCCAAGGTCGAGATCGCCGGCGCCCTTCAGGGCTGGGATCTGTCCAGTGAGCAGGTGGCCCCGTCGCCGGCCGCCAAGGGCGACGGCGACGCCACCCAGGTCACCTTCAGCCGCGCGCTCGGCCCGCTGGCGTTCGACCTCGGCATCGTCATCGTCCTGCTCACGCTGCCGACCATCGCCATCTTCACCTCGGTGCTGGTGATCACCAGGCGTAAGCAATTCCAGATGCCGTTTGCAACCTGGTATGCCGCAATGCTGTTCGCCATTGTGCCGCTGCGCAATATCCTGCCCGGCGCGCCCCCGCCTGGCGCGTGGATCGACATGGCCCTGGTGCTGTGGGTGATCGTCGCGCTGGTGGCCGCGATGGTGATGGTCGTCATCTCCTGGTTCAAACAGGTCGACTAACCCTCGGCCCACGCCGGCCGTACCGATCAGTTTTCCTGATCGATGTTGTGTGAGCGCGTGCAAAATCGCCTCCCGACTCAGATGATCGTCAATAGGTCTGACGCTGTGTCGAGGCGACTTCGTGTGAATCAGGATGACTCATGGGCTACGTAGCTGACAAAAATCGTTACAACGTAACCGAATACGCGCGCAGCGGAAGAAGCGGCCTCATGCTGCCCCGCATATCGCTCGGACTGTGGAACAACTTCGGCGACGACCGCCCTCTCGAGGTCCAGCGCGCCATCGTGCGCCGCGCGTTCGATCTGGGCGTCATCCACTTCGACGCGGCCAACAACTACGGTCCCCCGGCCGGGTCGGCAGAGCGCAACTTCGGTCGCATTCTCGAACAAGACCTGCGACCCTACCGAGACGAGATCATCATCTCGACCAAGGCCGGCTACGACATGTCCGAGGGGCCGTATGGCGAATGGGGCTCGCGAAAGACGATGCTCTCCTCGCTTGACCAGTCCCTGTCCCGGCTGAAGGTCGACTACGTCGACATCTTCTATTCGCACCGCCCCGACCCGAACACGCCCATCGAAGAGACCATGGGAGCCTTGGCCCACGCCGTGCGGCAGGGCAAGGCCCTCTATGTGGGAATCTCGAACTACGACCCGGACGAAACACGGTCCGCCGCTGCCGCTTTAAAGGCTGAGGGTGTGCCCCTGACGATTCACCAGCCTAGCTACAGCATGTTCGAACGGGCCCCCGAACGGGGCCTGTGGGAGGCAATCACCGAGATCGGTGCCGGCAGTATCGTGTATTCCCCACTGGCGCAGGGCCTGCTGACTTCGCGCTACCTCAACGGCGTTCCGGCCGGCTCGCGTGCCAGTGTGGGCCGCTGGATGACCGAGGCGAACATCTCCGAGGTTTACCTGGAGCGGGCCCGTGGTCTCAACGCCATAGCTCAGCAACGCGGCCAATCGCTTGCGCAGCTGGCGATTGCCTGGGTGCTCCGTCAGCCCGCGGTGACCAGTGCGCTGGTCGGCGCGTCGAGTACCGCGCAGCTCGAAGACAGTCTGCAGGCCTTGACCGGACTCGACATCACCGACGACGAACTGGCGCACATCGAAACCTTCGCCATCGACGGCACCGGTGAACTCTGAGGAGGTCGAAGGGTCACCCGCCCTCGGGTTCACCGTCCGCGGCGGCGGCCGTCGCCTGAATCTCGTCCTTGATTCGCCGCCGGAACAACCGGCGGCGCTTCTCGGGCGGCTCGTGCGATGTCATCTCGACACCCTTGTAGACGGCCAGGTACACCGAGATCGTCGTGACGATGATGATCATCAGGACCGGGCCGAGCACGATGCCCCAGAAGCCGAACATCGCGATCCCGGAGAACACCGCCAACAGCATCAGCGCGGGATCCAGCCTGGCTTCGCGCGGAACCAGGATAGGCCGAAGGAAGTTGTCGACGTTGGTGACGCCGATGACGTGGAACAGCACCACGAACAGGCCGCCGCCGATGTTGCCGAAGAACATCATCCCGATGCCGAACGGAATGGTGATGATGCCGCTGCCCAGCGGGATGACTGACAGCGCGGTCAGGAAGATCGCGAAGATGAAGAACCCGTCGTGGAAGCCGCCGATGTAGATCGACGCTGCACCGAGCAGACCCTGAACCAGCGCAATGATGAACTGGCCCTTGACTGTTCCCTTCACCATGGCGCCCATCTTGGCCAGGTATAGGTCGGTGACCTCTTCGCCCAGCGGGTTGAGGCGCCGGATCAGGGTCAGCAGCTGCTCCTGATTGGTGAGCAGCGAGACCAGAACGTACAGGAAGATGATCGCCGACGTGACGACGCCGATCACTCCGCCGGCAGCACCCTGCAGCGTGTGCAGTAGCCACCGGCCGAGGTTTTGGGAGACGCTCACCAACGAGCCGCGCACCGAATCGGTGCTGACGGAGAAGTGGCCGAACGGCAACTTGGCCAGCGCTCGATTGGCGTAGGCCAGAGCCTGGTCGCCGACCGTGGACATGTCGGCGCTTTGCACCCAGTCCGCGACATTCACCACCATGTGCGAAATCTGAAGCACTGCAAGCGTTAACAGTGCACCAACGGGGATGATGACGGTGGCCAGCGCGGCCAACACCGTCACCGTCGCCGACAGCCCGGACCCGAACTTGCGTCGGCACCGGTTGTATAGCGGGGTGAACAGATACGCGACGATCGCCGCGATCACCACGAGGATGAAGTAGTGCCGAAGGAAGTAGGCGCCCAACAGCACGGCGATGAGGGTGACGATCGCCAGCGCGCGCTTCTGGGTGACGGTGAATTCGGTGTTCACCGAACTACTGATTCATCAGCCGGGTGAGGTGCTCCGCGATATTGGGGTAGCGCTTCAGGTGTGCGCCGCCGTTGAGGTCGAGAATTTCGCCGGTGAGCCACGAGGACTGGGGCGAACACAGGAACGCCACTGCGTCGGCGATGTCCTGCGGCGTGCCCGGTCGGCCCAATGCGGTGTTCTCGACGTACTCGTCGACGACACCGGGCACCATGGCCGCGCCTTCGGTCAGCGGGGTGTGCACAAATCCTGGCGCGACGGCGTTGACTCGGATGCCGCGCGGCCCCAACTCCAGGGCGGCCACCTGGGTCAGCATCGACAAGCCGGCCTTGGCTGAGCAGTATGCGCTCATGCCGATCGCAGGCTGACGGGCGTTGAGCGAGGTCAGCGACACCAGCGCGCCTCCCTCGCCGAGATGGCGACCGGCATGCTTGATTACCAGGAACGCGCCGTTGAGGCAGACGTCGATCACCGAACGGAACTGCTCGGCGTCCAGCTCGGTGACGACCCCGAAGCCACTGAACCCCGCGCAGTTCACCACCACATGCAGGCCACCTTCGCGTGCCACCACGTCGTCGAAAAGCTTTGCGACGGCGGCCTCGTCGGTGACCTCGACCTCGGCCCAGGTGTGCGGGTCACCCAGCTCACCGGCGCGTTGGCGGGCCAGATCGGTGTTGCGGTCGGCGATCGTCACGCGTGCGCCCTGGGCCGCGAGTGTCTGGGCTGTCGCCCAGCCGATCCCGGAGGCACCTCCGACGATCACGGCTACCTGCTCGGTCATGACACCTTCCCATCGTTCTCGGGGGCGCCCCACTTGCGCCGGACGGCTTCCCACGGGTTGCCGTATCCCGGCGGCTGGCCGTAGTACGGCGACTGACGTTTCAGGTATTCCCGGGCCAGCGGTGCGACCACCCGGAACAGGTAGCGCTTCCAGCCGACCTTGTTCGCGGTCTCGGCCAGCATGTCCGGCCACGAGTAATGCTGATGTTTGAGCACCTGCTGCGCGGCGGCCGAGTCCATCCAGTCGGTGGCGAACCAGCCGCCGTCGTCGTTCGGGTCGCCCTTGCGCCCCGCCGGGAGCGCGCCGACCAATCCCATCGCCGCGGCGGTGGACTGGCCGATGTCGCTCTGCCGCAGTCGGTGGCTGTCATCGCCGCCGATCAGCAGTGTCTGGCCCAGCGCGTCGGCAGCGGTGGCTGCGGCGAAGGCGAACGCCACGTCACGGACGTCGACCGTCTGCAGCCGGCCGTCGGCGGGCAGCACGCCTTCGAAGAAGATCAGATTGGGATCCATGCCGAGGTTGGGCTCGGTGGTCAGCACGCCGCCCAGCCGCAGGATCACCCAGTCCAGTTTCGAGGCCCGCACGATGCCCTCGGCCTCGACCTTGTGTTTGCCGTAGTTGTCATACGGGTTGACCGGAGTCTCCGCAGTGAGAACATCGGTGATGCGGTGCGGGTTGCGCGGGCCGTACACGGCGATACTGGAGGCCTGCACGAGCCGCGCGGGATTCGGGTGCGCCTCAAGGGCTTTCACCAGGTTGGCGGTCGCTCCGACGTTGACCTTGTAGGCGAGCTGGGGCTTGGCGTAGCACAGCGGCGGGATCACCGCGGCCAGGTGAATGACGGCCGCGGGGGAGACCTCGGCCAACAGCTTGTCGACGGCGGCCGGGTCCGTGAGATCCGCCCAGCGCACCTGCACTCCGGCGGGGAGGTCGGCAGCCGCCTTCTGGGTCGCCGGGGTGTCGAGGTCGGTGGCGACCACGCGGCGGCCGGTGGCCGCGAGCTGTTTGACCGTCGCACTTCCCACCAACCCGAATGCGCCGGTTACCAGCACAGCGTCGGACATCGAACTCCCTCCAGTCGATAGAACGCGTTCTAGTCAAGCACGCCAGACGTTCAGCCTCGGGCGTTGATCCAGAACTCAGCGCGAGAAAATCCCCAGAAGTTCGCTCCACGTTCTGGATCAACGCTTCACGCAGCGGAATCCGATGTGGCTCATGCCGGTGTCGACCATCTGCGGCCGGCGCGCGGCAGGGCGGTAGCGCATGCAGTAGCTGTCGGCGCAGAGGAACGACCCGCCTTTGACGACTTTGCGCGGGACCCTGAACTGCGGCTGCGCCGGGTCCTGGCTGGCTGCTTCACTGCCGCCCCACCAGTCGGTCGTCCACTCCCACACGTTGCCGGCCATGTCGAAGAGCCCGTATCCGTTGGGCGGGAACGAACCCACGTCGGTGGTGCGCCCGTACCCGGGTTCCGGACGCCAGGGGAAGTCGCCGTGCCAATAGTTCGCCATCCGTTGGCCCCGGCCCTCCGGTTGCTCACCCCACGTGTAGTCGGCCTGGTCGAGCCCGCCGCGCGCCGCGGTCTCCCATTCAGCCTCGGTCGGCAACGCCAACCCGGCAAAGGCCGCGTACGCCTCAGCATCTTCGTGGGCGACGTGGACGACGGGGTGCTGGGCGCGCTTGTCGATCGACGAACCCGGTCCGAGCGGATGTCGCCACGACGCACCAGGCGACCACAGCCACCACTGGCTGAGGTGGTGCAGGTCGACGGGTCCGCTGGTGCGGCGGAATACCATCGACCCCGGCTGCAGGTTGGCCGCCGGCGCGCCTGGATAGTCGGCCGGGTTCAATGGCCGTTCAGCGACGGTGAGATAGCCGGTGGCCGAGACGAATTCGGTGAACTCAGCGTTGGTGACCTGGCGGGGTTGGATCCAGAAGCCGTCGACGGTCACTGGCCGGGCCGGGGCTTCCTCGGGATAGTGCCGGTCCGATCCCAGCACGGCGGTCTGGGCAGGGATCCACACGAGCTCGGGTTCAGCCACTGAAGACGGTTCTCCAGTCGTCGCGCATGCTGGTCCGGGTCCAGCCGTGCGACACAGCCAGGTCGAGAGCGCGTTCCGCGCCTGCGTCATAGGCGAATTCGCGGTCGGCGTCATCGTGGTGGATCAGCAGTGCCAACGAGGGTCTGGAACCGGCGGTGGTGTACTGCAGCATCTCGATATCGCCGTTGGAGTTACCAGCGGCGAAGATCGGCCGTCGACCCACCCGGCTCCAGATGCGCACCGGCTTGACGGGTCCGTCGTTGAGGAATTCCGGCTGGGCAGTGGTCAGCAGCTCGCCATTCTGGTAGATCAGACCGACCGAACTGCCGATCACTCGCTCCGGCGGAATGCCGTACATCATCGTGGTGACGGGTCGCATGAAGTCGCGACCGCCACCCGAGACGATGTAGTTGGTGAAGCCGGATGACTCGAGGTAAAGCAGCAATTCGACCATTGGGGTGTACCCACATGCGGTGTACGGCCGGTCCAGCACGGGGTGCCGCGCATCGGCGAAGAACGCGTTCACCCTCGCGGCGTGTTCATCGGTGGTGATTGTGGCATTCGCCGAAAGAACTGCGGCGGCAAGAACTTTCAGATCCGAGTCGTCACCGTTGTAATGCTTGGTGACGGCGTCACCGAACCAGGACAGGTCGCCCGCGGCCGCGGCGGTGTAGGGCTGTTTGTCCGCCAACCCTGGCTCTGCCGCGACCTGCTCGGCGATCCGCCGTACCAGGAAGTCGAGCTGAATGTATGCCGGCTTCTCGCACCACAGTGTTCCGTCGTTGTCGAACACCGCGACGCGCTCCTCGGGGGGCACCGACTCGAGTACGCGGCCGACGAACTCGACGACCGCCGACTTCGCCGGGCCGTCGTGCCAGGAGTCCAGCATCTAATCGGCTGCCAGGAATTCGTTGAGCTTCTTGACAATCTGATCGATGCTGAAGCTGGCCGGTTCATGTCGCGGCGGGAACTCCTTGAAGGTGTCCAGGAACATCGACGCCATCGCCGTGGCATAGAAGACGAAGAAGTCGCGCCGCAGGAACCACTCGTAATACGTGTTCGAGGTGATGTCGGCGTACTCGAACGGGTCGGTGCGCAGATTGAAGAGCTTGGGCACCCGCAGCTCGGTGAACGGCTCAGCCCAGGTCCGCAGGGTGCCCTGCGCCCGTTGCTCGGCGAACACGATTTTCCAGTTCTCGAAGCGCATTCCGACCATTTGGGCGTCGTCGTTGAAGTAGAAGAACCCGCGGCGGGGGCTGTGCTCGACCTCGCCCATCAGGTATGGCAGCAGGTTGAATCCGTCGATGTGCACCTTGTACTCGACATCACCGATTTGATGGCCCTTCTTCAGTTTGTCGCTGACGTCAGGGTCGCCGCCGGCGGCAACGAGCGTGGGGAGCCAGTCGTGGTGCTGGATGATCTCGTTGGAAACGCTGCCCGCCTTGATCTTTCCGGGCCAGCGGATCATTTCGGGTACCCGGTAGGCGCCCTCCCAGTTGGTGTTCTTCTCGCTGCGAAACGGCGTCGTACCGGCATCCGGCCACGAGTTGCGATGCGGACCGTTGTCGGTGGAGTAGATGACGATGGTGTCGTCGGCGATGTCGAGTTCGTCGAGCACGTCGAGCACCGTGCCGACGTTGCGGTCGTGGTCGATCATCGCGTCGTGGTATTCCGACTGCCATAGGCCGGCCTGGCCCTTGCTGCCGGGTTTGAGATGCGTATAGAGGTGCATGTGGGTGAAGTTGCACCAGACGAAGAACGGGTTGCCTTCCGCATGCTGACGTTTGATGTACTCGACCGTGCGATCGGCGATGTCGTCGTCGATGGTCTCCATCCGCTTGGCTGTCAGCGGCCCGGTGTCCTCGATGGTTTGTTTACCGACCGGACCGAACTTCGGGTCGTCGGGTTCGGTTGAGACCTCGTCCAGCGCCTTGCAGTCGAGGACACCGCGCGGCAGCGCCAGGTCGTAGAGCCGCGGGAACTGGTCCTTGTGCGGATAGTCGAACTGTTCGGGCTCCTCTTCGGCGTTGAGGTGATAGAGGTTGCCGTAGAACTCGTCGAAGCCGTGCACCGTCGGCAGGTACTTGTTCAGATCACCGAAGTGGTTCTTGCCGAACTGTCCGGTGGCGTAGCCGAGCGGTTTGAGCAGTTCGGCGATCGTCGGATCCTCTGCGGCCCAACCGATGTCGACGCCGGGCACGCCGACCTTGCTCATGCCGGTGCGGTAGACGCTCTGGCCACTGATGAAGGCAGCGCGCCCCGCCGTGCAGCTCTGCTCACCGTAGGAGTCGGTGAAGCGCATACCTTCCGCGGCGATGCGATCAATGTTGGGCGTGCGGTAGCCCATCATTCCGTCGCTGTAGCAACTGAGGTTGGTGATCCCGATGTCGTCACCCCAGATGACCAAGATGTTGGGTTTTCCTCCAGGCATAGTCGAACGCTAGGACACCGCGGCCATTGGTTTGGCGGATCCGCGAACGCTCTCACCAACAATTCATGAGACCGCGCTAGGGACCTGCAGGCCCGCCTGGGCCTCCATCACCGCCAGGTCCGCCGGGTCCGCCCTGGTTACCGTTGTTCGTGGCGCCGCGGGTGCCGCCGGTGCCGGGCATGCCGGCCCCG
>JADMIO010846043.1_pt1 | contig 17235 bp, 17 predicted proteins | sample 8958161 | NCBI WGS metagenome assembly JADMIO01 (sample SAMN16585339, study PRJNA669376) | soil metagenome | isolation source: Crop rotation soil | place: USA: Cullars Rotation, Alabama | collected 2011
GGGGCTCGAAGAGCAGCTCGCGCCGGCGGAATAAGGCCGCCGTCCAACCCTCCCCGTCATTCCCGCGAAGGCGGGAATCCAGGCTGACTCGGTGCGCGGTGCAGACGCCGACTGGATTCCCGCCTTCGCGGGAATGACGAAAAAAAATTGGCCATGTCACATTCGCCGTCGCTGCCTCGTCAGGGCCCATGCAACCCTCACGAAAGGACCGACCATGACCGCCCGCCTCAACCTCTTCACCGCCGCGCCCGACATCACGCAGGCCTTCCTCGCTTTCTCCACCAAGGTGGGCGAAAGCGGGCTCGAAAAGCCGCTTCTCCACCTCGTCGAGATGCGCGCCTCGCAGATCAACGGCTGCGCGAATTGCCTCAACATGCACAGCTACGCGGCGCGCCAGGCCGGCGAAACCGAGCAGCGGCTCCACCTGGTTGCCGCGTGGCGCGAGGCGCCATGCTATAGCGAGCGCGAGCGTGCCGCCCTGGCGTGGACCGAGCATCTCACCCTCGTCGCCGACAAGCGCGCGCCGGACGACGTCTATGCCGCGCTGGACGCGCAGTTCAGCAAGGAGGAGCAGGTCAAGCTGACGATGATGATCAACGTGATCAACGGCTGGAACCGGCTCGCGGTGGGCTTTGGGGTGTTCGAGCCGAGCTATGGGTGGAAAGCGTGAGCGATGAGGTCGCCGCGACGTTCGGCGCGTTGCGGCCGAAGCTGATGCGCGTCGCCTATCGCATGCTCGGCTCGGTCGCCGATGCCGAGGATGCGGTGCAGGATGCGTGGCTGCGCTGGGCCGATACCGATCGCGAGGCGGTGCGCGTGCCCGAGGCCTTCCTCCGCCGCACCGTCACCCGCCTGTGCCTCGACCGGCTGAAGTCAGCGCGGGCGCGGCGGGAGACCTATGCCGGCCCCTGGCTGCCCGAGCCGATGGTCGAGGCCGAGGAGGTGGAGGACGTCACCCTGCCGCTGATGCTCGCGCTCGAACGCCTCTCGCCGCTCGAGCGCGCGGCCTTCCTGCTCCACGACGTGTTCGGCGAGAGCTTCGACGACGTCGCCGACGCGCTCGGCCGCGACCCCGCCGCCTGCCGCCAGCTCGCCAGCCGCGCGCGCGAGCATGTCCGTTCCGAGAAGCCGCGCTTCCCCGTCGAGCGGGGGCATGGCGCCGACATCGCCAGGGCCTTCTTCGCGGCGTCGCATGGCGGCGACGTCGCGCAGCTGGGCGAGATGCTGGCGAGCGACGTCCGCCTTTATTCGGACGGCGGCGGCAAGCGGCCCGCGGCGTCGCGCGTCATGGTCGGCCGCGACGAGGTGGCGCGCACGCTCGCGGCGATCGATCACCTGCTTCGCGACCGTTACGGCGAGTTGCTCCGCTACGCCTACGTCAACGGCCTGCCCGGCTTCGTCACGCGCGAGGCGGACGGCATGCTGCAGACGACCGCGCTGCTGATCGAGGACGGCCGGATCAGGGCGATCTACGTCATGCGAAACCCCGACAAACTCCGGCATCTGGAGGGCAGCCTCCATTGAGGCGCGGAAGGCCGAGCCAGCCCTTTTGAAGGACGGGCGCCGAGCCCCGCTTCGCGCCACCGAACGAAGCATGCGGCTGTGGCAATTGCCACAGACTGCGGCCTGCTACCGGCCGATATGTCCCGAGATCGTAGCGCGGCGCGACGCGTGGGGGATCGCGCGCGCTACGGTCACCTTTGGAGGGAGGCCATCATGGCGACGATCATGGACGTGCTCGAACGCGACCCCGCAGATACGGGACATCCGCAGGAGATCGACGATTTCACGCTGACCGATCCCGGCTCGGCACCCACCGCGACGTCCGCGGCCACCGGTCTTCGGATGCGCGTGATCGCGCGAAGCGGCTTGCGGCTCCGCGCGGGGCCGGGCGTCGAGTTCGATTCCCTGAAGCTGTTGCCGTTCGGATCGGTGGTGATGCCGCTCAGGACGAGCGGCAGCTGGACGATGGTGGACCTGAACGGCGACGGCGCGGCCGACGGTTTCGTCAGCGGCGCCTATTTGACGGAGATGCCGCAGGGGCCGTCGGCGCACGGGTTTCTCGCAGCAGCGCCTCGAACCGCCGATGCCATCCATGTGGCGGAGCTGATCCGCCAGGGGAGCTCCGCCCATGGGCTGAGGGCGGCCCGCACCACCGCGGCGGCCGCGCTGCCGGGCTATCCGACGAATGGCTGCGCCGCGCATCTGAGCGCCCTGCTCCAGCAGTCCGGCATCGACGTGGCGATGACCTTCGGCGCCGGGAAGCTCGCCCACCGGATCGCCGATCGCGGATGGTCCAGGATCCACGTCGGCAGCCAGGCGCCGGGCGATGTCGGCGTCTGCTTCGACAACGATCCGACGCCGGCCGGCGCCGACCACATCTATCTGGTCGTGGCGACCAACGGTCCGGACGAGATGATGATCGCCGACAACCAGCGAACGGCCGATGCGCCGCACAAGAGGTTTGCGAGCGGGAAGGGCAAGACGCCGACCGAATATTTCCTTCGGGCTATCTGAAACGCGGTGGTCGGATCAGCCGGAGGCCGCGTTCCCCGGACGCTGCGCCGGCGGCTCCCAGCCGAAGACGCTGCGGCCGCCATAGTCGTGCGAGCGCCGCCGCTCCTCGGCCATGAAGGCTTCGAACGAGGGGCCGCCGACATGCAGCTCCAGCCGCCGTGCCTGCTCGTCGAGGCGGCGGATGGCGCCGAGCTTTTCGTCATTGCCGAGCTTTGCCTGCTGCACGGCGCTCTTCAGGATGCCGATCGTCTTGTCGTAGACCCGGGTCGGGACCGGATAGGGATGGCGGTCCTTGCCGCCATGGGCGAGCGAGAAGCGGGCCGGGTCGGCGAAGCGACAGGGGGCGCCGTGGATCACCTCCGCCACCATGGCGAGCGAGCGCACGGTCCGCGCGCCGACGCCGGGGACGAGGAGCAATTCGGGGAAATCCTTCGGCCCGGCCTCGGCGGCGGCGGCGAGGGTACCGTGGAGGCGACGGATCATCACGTCCCCCGCCCTCACCTCGTGGCGGTCGGGGAGGATGAGGTGGGGGAGGGTGGGCTCGGCCACATCCTTCGGAGAGGCCCCTCCACCACCCTTCGGGTGGTCCCCCTCCCCACCGCTTCGCGGCAGGGAGGACTGGAGCGCCGCTGCCTCCCGCGCGAGCTTGTCGGGGCCGAGGGTTGCCAGCAGATCGAGCTGGGCCTTGCGGGAGGCTTCGGCGCGGCGGTCGGCGAGGTTGACGATCTCACCCTGGGCGGGGCCTTCGATCGCGGCGTGGGGCGCGTCGACGAAGCTTTCGAGGCCTTCGGACAGCCAGTGATAGCGGCGCGCGGTGCGGCTCGAGTCGCGCATGCCCTGCTGGACCACCGTCCATTTGCCGTCGTCGGTGACGATGAAGCCGTGGAGATAGAGATCGAATCCGTCCTGCACCGCCGCGCTGTCGACCTTGGCGACGAGGCGGCTGGCTTTGGCGAGCCCGGCGCCGTCGAAGCCGGCGCGGTCGCCGGCGGCGACCAGCTCCTCCGGCGTCCGGCGCGAATGCCTGCCGCGGCCGCCGCAGACATGGATGCCGAGCTCGCCCGCCAGCGGGTTGAGCCCGCGCTTCAGCGCGCCGATCACGCTGGTGGTGATGCCCGAGCTATGCCAGTCCATCCCCATCACCGCGCCGAACGACTGGAACCAGAAGGGATGGGCGAGGCGGCGGAGCAATTCGTCCCGTCCATAATGGTGGACGATCGCTTCCGACATCAATGTGCCGAGCCGCGTCATGCGCTCGCCGAGCCAGGCGGGCACCCGGCCGCCGTGGAGCGGCAGATCGGCGCTTCCCGCGCGCTTGGGCATTTCGGCGACTCCAGCTGGAACAGAGTGGGAACTTAGCATTGTCGCAACGGCTTAGCTAGGGGGCGCGGCCGCTGGCCCGTGCCCCCTTCGTCATCCCGGCGAACGCCGGGATCTCAGGTCGAGAGGTCGCCGGCGCTTGTGCCGAGATCCCGGCTTGCGCCGGGATGACGAAAGGGGCGGGGGACGGGCCGGTGCGGCGGCCGCTAGCCCGGCTTCACGTCCCGCAGCCGCCGGCGCTGCAGCCGCGGCTCCTCGTCGATCTCGCCCTGCTCCATGATCTCCTTGCGGAGCTCGGCGCGCTTCTCGTGGATCGAGGCGATGACCGGGCCCATCGGCAGGCCGAGATCGACCAGCACTGCCTCCGAGAGCTGGAGCGAGGATTCGAGCGTCTCGGGCACGGCGTCGCTCGCGCCGGCGCGGTAGAGCTCGGCGGCGTGGCCGGCGTCGCGGGCGCGGGCGACGATGGTGAGGCCGGGGCACCAGGCGCGCACCTTCTTGGTCAGCCGCACCGACAGGACCGGATCGTCCATGGTGAGGACCAAAGCGGCGGCGTGGCCGAGCTGGAGCTTGTCCATCAGCTCGGGCCGGGCGACGTCGCCGAAGATGACGGGGAAGCCCTGCTTGCGGTGGGCGGCGACCGAATCGACGTCCGAATCGACCGCGACATAGGGGCGCTTATGGGCGGCAAGCATGTCGGCGATCATCCGCCCGACCCGGCCGAAGCCGATGATCACCACCCGCCCGGCCTCCGCCGCCGGCAGCTCCGCCTCGCTCTGCAGGTCGGCGCGGCGGCCGGCATGGCGGCCGACCCGGGCGAGGAAGGGGGTGATGGTGAGGCCGACCGCGGTCACCACCGTCCAGAATTGCTGGGTCGCCGCGTCGATCAGCCCGGCGGCCGACGCGGCGGCGAGGACGATCAGGGTGGTCTCGGACGGCGAGGCCATCAGGAAGCTGGTCTCCGCGGCCACCGACTGGCGGGCGCCGCCGAGGCGCAGCAGGCCGCCTGTCACCGCCGCCTTGACCAGCACCACCGCAACGATGGCGAGCACGATCCGGCTCCAGTCGGCGACGATCGCGCCGAGATCGACGCTCATCCCCACCGTGATCAGGAAGACGCCGAGCGCGAGGCCGCGGAACGGTGCGGTGATCACCTCGACCTCGCTCGAATAATCGGTCTCGGCGATGAGGATCCCGGCGACGATCGCGCCGACGATCGGCGACAGGCCGGCGGCGGTCGTCGCCAATGCGGCGACGATGACGACGAGCAGGCTCGCCGAGAGGAACAGCTCCGGGCTCTTGGTCCGCGCCGCCTGCGCGAACAGGCGCGGGAGGAGGAGGCGGCCGAGGAGGAGCATCGCGCCGATGACGAGGGCGCCGAGCAAGAGAGTCTTGCCGAGCCCGGCGAGGCCGCCGCCGCCCGCGGGGCCCAAAGCGCCGAGCAGGAAGACGATCGGCACCAGGGCCAGATCCTCGAACAGCAGCATGGCGAAGGCGGAGCGGCCGACCGGGCTGGTCATGCCCACGAGCGGCAGGACGAGCGCGGTCGAGGACAGGGCCAGGGCGAGGCCGAGCGCCGCGGCCCCCACGAGGCTGAGGCCCATCAGGTGGAGCGCGCCGCCGAGGATCGCCGCCGACACCAGCAATTCGGCCGCGCCGAGGCCGAAGACGGCGCGGCGCATGCTCCACAGTCGGCGGAACGAGAGCTCGAGCCCGATCGCGAAGAGGAGGAGGATGATCCCGAACTCGGCGAAGGGATGGATCGCCTCGGGATTGGAGATGGTGACGTAGCCGAGCCAGGGATGCTCGCGGGCCAGCGTGCCGAGGCCGGCGGGCCCGGCGAGCATGCCGACGAGGATGAAACCGATAACCGGGCTCACCCGGACCCGGGCGAAGGCGGGGATGACGATGCCGGCGGCGCCGAGGATGACCAGCGCGTCGCTGAGGGAGCTGCTCTGGAATGGGGTCGCCATGCTCCCCTTATGCCGCAATCCGCGCCGATGAACAGGCGAAGGGGTTGTTTCGCGGGCGACCCGGGGCCATTCCCCCCTCATGGAGGCGAAGCGGGATCTCGTCATCGTCGGAGGCGGCCCGGCGGGGATGGTCGCCGGCCTGCTCTTCGCCCGCGCCGGCTGCCGCACGACGGTGCTCGAGAAGCATGGCGATTTCCTCCGCGATTTTCGCGGCGACACCGTCCATCCCTCGACGCTGAGGATCTTCCACGAGCTCGGCCTGCTCGACCGGCTGCTCCAGCGGGATCATGACGCGGTGCCCGACCTCTCGGCGCATGTCGGCGGACGGCGGATCGAGGTGGCGGATTTCAGCGGCTTCGATCCGCGCTGGAATTTCATCGCCCTGATGCCGCAATGGGATTTCCTCGACTTCGTCGCCGAGGAAGCCCGCAAATATCCGCATTTCGAGCTGCAGATGGGCGCCGAGGCGACCGGCCTGGTGCGAAACGGCGACCGGGTCACCGGCGTCACCTACCGCCAACAAGGCGAGGCGCGCGAGATTTCCGGCCGGCTCGTCATCGCCGCCGACGGGCGCCGCTCGGTGCTTCGCGAGGCATCGCATCTGCCGCTCGAGGAGATCGGCGCGCCGATGGACGTGTTCTGGTTTCGCGTGCCGAAGGCGCGGACGGCACGCAACGAGAGCACCGGCGTGTTCACCGGCGGGCGGATCATGGCGCTGATCGACCGCGGCGATTACTGGCAATGCGGCTATGTCTTCGCCAAGGGCGAGGCGGAGGCGATTCGCGCCCGCGGCCTGGACGCCTTCCGCGCGGACGTGGCCCGCACCGCGTCTTTCGCGGGGCTTGAGGTCTCGGGCATAAGCAGCTGGGACGACGTCAAATTGCTGACCGTTGCGCTCGACCGCCTGGTCTGCTGGGACCGGCCGGGCCTGCTCGTCATCGGCGATGCCGCCCACGCCATGTCGCCGATCGGCGGCGTCGGCATCAACGTCGCGATCCAGGACGCGGTGGCGGCCGCGAACATCCTGGCGGAGCCGCTCGCGGCGGGCCGAAACGTCGATCCCTTGCTGCACAAGGTGGAGAAGCGCCGCCGGCTCGCGGTCCGCGCCACCCAGGGTTTCCAGAATGCGGCGCAGAAGAGGGTCGTCAGCCGCCTGCTGCAGGCGAAGGGTCCAGTGAAGCCGATCTGGCCGCTGCGGTTGCTCGATCGCTTCCCGCTCCTGCGCCGGCTTCCGGCGGCCTTCCTCGGCTTCGGCCTGAAGGCGGAGCATGTGCGCTCGCCGGCGAGACCGCCCCGCGCCGAGGGATGAGCTTCACGCGCGCGGGATTTTCGCCGTCGTCACGTGCAGCAAGCGCAGATCGTCGGACGCTTCGCTCAGGCGCCATGGCTTGCCGGGCGGAATGACGAAGGCGTCGGCGGGGCCGAGCGGATATTCTCCGTCCTGCTCGAGCCGGACCGATCCTTCGAGAACGAAACCGAATACCAGCTCGCCGTCATGCGGCGGCACGGTGATGGCCCGGGCTTTCGGCCTGAGGAGCCGCGCCTCCGCGAGGCCTCCGGTGGCGCCGCTCACGCCCGTCTCCTGCGCTTCAGCGCCGTGCCAGGGAGTCCATGGCGACGCCGCCGCCTCGTGACGGACGAAATGCTGCCCGCCATAGTCTCGCGCCGGATCGGGGCCTCCGTTCGGCAGCGCCATCTCATGGTCGGCGCAGGTCTCGTGCAGAGCGGGGCAGGTGATTTCGACCACTTCCAGGCCGGGCGCGCTCTCCAGGACGCGGTGGCGGATACCCGGCGGCTGAAGCACCATGTCGCCGGCGGCCATGACGAAGGGCGCGCCCTGGTCTTCGTAGACGACCCGGACCCAACCCCTGCGGACGCAGATCAGCTGGAAAGCGATGCGGTGAAAATGAACCCAGTCGGCGACAGGCCCGCCGTCGGCGATCATGATGTGGGAAGCGATGTAGCGGCCGCCGAGCCGCCCGGGGATCAGGTCGCGATAGAGCATGCCGGCACGGCCCGCGCCTGGAGCGGCCCCGGCGTATGTCACCGCGAATTGGGGCTGGAATTCAGGAAGGTCGGCAGACGCGGGTGCCGCTTCCGGGCGCGAGGTGAGGTGGACGGTTCTGCCCTCGTGATTCAGGACTGCGGTGTGCGGTTCGTCGGCGGGATAGATGATGTCGAGCCGCATCCCCAGGCCGCGCAGCAGCTCGAGCGCCACATCGAAATCGGTACAAATCAATTCGAGATCGTTCGAGCACGATTCCATTGCCTGCCCTTAGCGCGCGATCGGACCGACTGGGACTCCCGCACAAGCTTGTTTCCAACGCTCGACCGCCGTTCCATAACGTGGGGCCATGCTGATCGTGCTCCTCATCCTGCTCGGCCTCGCGGTCCTGGCCTATGGGACCGCCCTCGCGCGGGCGGCGGTCGCGAGGCGCGTCGGCCCGAGCGCCGAGGCGCTCGCTCTCGGCGCGGTGGTCAACTTTCTCGATACGCTCGGCATCGGCTCCTTCGCGCCCACCACCGCCTGGTTCAAGTTCCGCCGCATGGTGCCCGACGCCCTGATCCCGCAGACCCTCCTCTGCGGGCTGACTCCGCCGGCCATGACCGAGAGCATCATCTACCTCATCCTGCTGGGCGTCCTGGTCGATCCGGTCCTGCTGTTCAGCTGCGTGATCGCCGTCTTCATCGGCGGGCTGGTCGGGGTACCGCTGGTGACGCGGGCACGGGTCTGGATCGTCCAGATGATCGTCGCCATCGGGCTGCTGCTCGCCGCGGCCGCTTATGCGATGACCAACCTGCATCTCTTCCCGGGCGGCGGGACGGCGTCGAGCCTGCCGCTGGGGCTGATGATCGTCGCCATCCTAGCCAATTTCGCCTTCGGCATCCTCGCCAATTTCGGGGTCGGCAATTATGCGCCGACCCTGGTCATGTTCAGCCTGATGGGCATGAACCCCAAGCTCTGCTTCCCGATCATGGCGGGCGGGGCCTGCCTCATGGGCGCGGGCGCCAGCGTGAAGCACATCGCCATCGGGAAGGTGGACATGCGGGTCGTGCTCGGCCTTGCGATCGGCGGGATCCCGGCGGTCCTCGTCGCCGCCTTCCTCGTCAAGGAGATGCCGCTCGAATATCTGCGCTGGCTCGTCTTCGCCGTCGTGCTCTACGCCGCGGCGGTGATGGCGCACGCCGCGCACAAGGGCCGGCGTGAGGGCAATATCGAGGCGGCGGCCGCCCCGCTCGTGCTCGAGGCGGAAACGGAGACCGGCTCTTGACCCCTCCCGCCGCCGAGCCCGCGCTCAACCAGGATTTCAGCCGCTACGACCAGGTGCGCAAGGCGCACACCTACCGCCTCGCCGAGCATGAGAGCGACGCGTTCGACGAGGATTTCGAGATCGCGACGCTCGACCTGGAGCCGTTCCTGCGCGGCGATGCGCGCGACAGAGCGCGCTTCGCCGACGCATTCGGGGCGGCGCTGAAGGAGATCGGCTTCGCCGTCCTGGTCGGGCACGGAGTCGATCCCGCGCTCTACGACGCGATGCACGACGGGGTGCTCGACCTGTTCACCTCGACGCCGCTCGAGGAGAAGATGCGGTTCCGGGCGCAGCGCCACGGCTCGGTCAGCCAGGGCTATTTCCCGATCGAGGAGACGAGCGAGATCCATCCCGACCTGGTCGAAGGCTGGGTCTGGTGCCGGCGCGCCTTCGACATTCCCCAGAAGCGCGACGCACCTTTCCGCACCGAGGATTTCTGGCCGCGCGCCGCTTATGAGCTCTATTTCCGCCGCCTCGTCCTCGCCCACGAAGCCCTGTTCAAGCCGATCGCCCAGGCGATGTTCCAGGGGATCGGCTGCGATCCCCATGCTTATGACGCCAAGCTCACCGGCACGAACTTCGGCCTGCGCCTGAACTATTACCCGCCGATGAGCGCGGAGCAGGACCGCTCGGGCGCCGGGCGGCTGCTGGGGCACGAGGATGTCGACCTGTTCACCATCCTGCCGGCGACCCGCGTCGAGGGCCTGCAGGTATGGAACCACCGCAGCCGCGCGTGGGTGCGCATGCGCGCACCGCACGGCTCGATCATCATCAACACCGGCGACTATATGCAGCGTATCTCGAACGACATCCTGCCGTCGACGACGCACCGCGTCGGCAAGCCGGCGGACGGGACGCACGTGGAGCAGGCGCGGGTGTCGTTTCCCATGGCGGTCTATGTCTGGGAGAATGAGGTGCTCGAAGTGCTGCCCGGGCTGGGCCCGCCGAAATACGAGCCGATCAAGGCGGTCGCCTTCCATACCCGCAGCACGAGCAAATTCTACGGCGACGATTACGCGGTGGAGTCGGCGTAGAGCCCCTCTCCCATTTCGGGAGAGGGAGGGGCCCAAGCCGTCAGGCTTGGGAGGGTGAGGGCATGGCGTTGGAAGAGCGCTCTGCCGTCATCGAACAGTCACGTGCCCTCACCCTGCCGCTTCGCGGCTGTCCCTCTCCCGAAATGGGAGAGGGGTTTGTCACTTCGCCGGCGCGGCTTCCTGCTCGGCCATCGCCTTCTCGAGGTTCGCCCGGATCGCCTCGAAGAATTGCTCGGTGGTCAGCCAGCTCTGGTCGGGGCCGATCAGGATGGCGAGGTCCTTGGTCATCTGGCCCTGCTCGACCGTCTCGACGCAGACCCGCTCGAGCGTCTCGGCGAAGCGGGTGACCTCGGGCGTGTCGTCGAACTTGCCGCGGAGCTTGAGGCCGCCGGTCCAGGCGAAGATCGAGGCGATCGGGTTGGTCGAGGTCGCCTTGCCCTGCTGGTGCATGCGGTAATGGCGGGTGACCGTGCCGTGCGCCGCTTCCGCCTCGACCGTCTTGCCGTCCGGGGTCATCAGGATTGACGTCATGAGGCCCAATGAGCCGAAGCCCTGCGCGACCTGGTCCGACTGGACGTCGCCGTCGTAATTCTTGCAGGCCCAGACGAACTTCCCGCTCCACTTGAGCGCCGAGGCGACCATGTCGTCGATCAGGCGATGCTGATATTCGATGCCAGCCTTGTCGAATTGCGGCTTGAATTCGCTATCGAAAATCTCCTGGAAGAGATCCTTGAAGCGGCCGTCATAGGCCTTGAGGATGGTGTTCTTGGTCGACAGATAGACCGGCCAGCCGCGGTTGAGCCCATAGTTGAGGCTGGCGCGCGCGAAGTCGCGGATCGACTCGTCGAGATTGTACATCCCCATCGCGACGCCGGAGCCCTGGAAGTCGAACACCTCATGCTCGATCATCTCGCCATTCTCGCCCTGCCATTTGATCGTCAGCTTGCCGGGGCCGGGAATGCGGAAGTCCGTCGCCTTATACTGGTCGCCGAAGGCGTGGCGGCCGACGACGATCGGGTCGGTCCAGCCGGGGATCAGGCGGGGGACGTTGTCGATCACGATCGGCTCGCGGAAGATGGTGCCGCCGAGGATGTTGCGGATCGTGCCGTTGGGCGACTTCCACATCTTCTTGAGCTTGAATTCCTCGACCCGCGCCTCGTCGGGCGTGATCGTCGCGCATTTGACGCCGACGCCGTGCTGCTTGATCGCCTCGGCCGCCTCGACCGTGATCCGGTCCTCGGTCTCGTCGCGCTTCTCGATGCCGAGATCGTAATAGAGCAATTCGACGTCGAGATAGGGGAGGATCAGCCTCTCGCGGATCCACTGCCAGATGATGCGGGTCATCTCGTCCCCGTCCAGCTCGACGACGGGGTTCTTCACCTTGATCTTGGCCATGCGCGCAGCGTCCCTTGGATATGAGTTCGGCGCGGCTCTAGAAGCTGGCGCCGCATGGATCAATCCGGGCCGGCGCGGGCGGACGGGGCACGGCGCTCGTCCGGCTGCGCACGGCGGTGAACCATGCGCCGATACGATCATTGTACCATGTCTGTAACACAGCTAGAGCCGCCCGATGACGTCGCTCGAAAAGCCGGACCTGGTCACCACCAACGTCCGCTACCGCATGCCGAACGTGCATCCCGAGGGGCGCAAGTTCGTCGTCATCGCCGCCGCGATCGCCCTGATCTTCTTCTGGGTGATCGACTGGGACTGGCTCGGCTGGATCATGGCCGGCATCACCCTCTGGGTCGCCGCTTTCTTCCGCGATCCGATCCGCACCACGCCGAAGGGGGAAGGGCTGGTCATCGCCCCCGCCGACGGGATGGTGACGATGATCGCCTCGGTGCCGCCGCCGCCCGAGCTGGCGGGCGAGGACGGGCTCGGCGACGCGCCGATGACCCGCGTCTCGATCTTCATGTCGGTGTTCGACGTCCACATCAACCGCGCGCCGATCGCCGGCGAGATCAAGCGCGTCGTCTACATCGCCGGCAAGTTCCTCAACGCCGATCTCGACAAGGCGAGCGAGGACAATGAGCGGCAGCATTTCCTGGTCGAGAGCGCCGACGGCACCCGCATCGGCTTCACCCAAATTGCGGGGCTGGTGGCGCGGCGGATCGTGCCCTGGGTCAAGGCGGGCGACCATGTCACCGCGGGCCAGCGCGTCGGCCTGATCCGCTTCGGCAGCCGGGTCGACGTCTATCTCCCCGCCGGCACCGCGTCGCGCATCCTGCTCGGCCAGCGCACCATCGCCGGCGAGACGGTGGTCGCGAGGATCGGCGAGGCGCAGCCGCTCGAGGGCGTCGCCCAGTGAGCCCATGCGGGAGGCGGCCATCGTGAAGCCGGCGCAGCGGCAGCGCCGCGGCATCCCGCTGCGCGCGGTCGTGCCCAATGCGGTGACGGCGCTGGCGCTCTGCTCGGGCCTCACCGCGATCCGATTCGCGATCACCGCCGAATGGGACAAGGCGCTGGCCGCGATCATGGTCGCCGCGGTGCTCGACGGCATGGACGGGCGCATCGCGCGGATGCTGAACGGGGCGAGCCGCTTCGGCGCCGAGCTCGATTCGCTTTCGGACGTCATCGCCTTCGGAGTGTCGCCGGCGATCGTGCTTCATCTCTGGGCGCTGCAGCATTGGCCGCGCTTCGGCTGGCTGTTCGCGCTCGCCTATGCGGTCTGCACGGCGCTGCGGCTGGCGCGCTTCAACGCCAGCCTCGACGAGGGCGACCAGCCGCTTAAGTCGGCCGGCTACCTGACCGGCGTTCCGGCGCCGGCCGGGGCCGGGCTGCTGCTGCTGCCGATGTTCCTGTGGCTGGCGAGCGACGGTCACTGGACCTGGCTTCGCGACCGCGTCCTGGTCGCGCCCTGGGCCCTGATCGTCGCCTTCCTGATGATCTCGACCGTCGCGACCTTCTCCTGGACCTCGTTCCGCCTCAGGAGCCACGTGCGCCTGTGGGTGCTGGTCGGGATCGCGATGATCGGCGGGGCGCTGCTGGTCGCGCCTTGGGAGACGCTGAGCGCGGTCGTCCTGCTCTATGCCGTGTCGATTCCGTTCGGGGCGGCGAGCTATGCCAGGGTCAGAAGGCAGCGCGCTTTGGCCGCGCTGCGAGCGCCGGCCGCGCCGCCGCCGGCCGCCTGACCGGGCCCGTCGGGTCCCACTCGCCCTTCAGCGCGAGCAGGATCTCGGCCCAGTAGATGCGCACGGTCATGTGGATGGCGACCATCGCCGCAAGCAGGGCGAGGGCGAAGAAGAGCGCCGCAGCCAGGTGAATCACGACCTATCCCCTTGATTATCCACAGCCCGCCAAACGCCCCGGCTGCGGTTTTTGATCCATAAGCGTTGGAATCCCAATGATGTTCCCTTTATGTTCCGCCTGTCAAGTCCCTTGATTTTCGCCGCACCCGCCCCTAGATGCGCGCCATTCCACATGCGGAGCCATCATACCGGTGGCTGGCCAGCTCCTTCGGGAGCCCCAGTCTCTCGGCACCGCAGAGGCATAACCGGAAGGAGAAAGACCATGGCGTCACCCGACGTCAGCATGCAGCAATTGCTCGAGGCCGGAGCGCATTTCGGCCACCAGACCCACCGCTGGAACCCGAAGATGAAGCCGTATATTTTCGGCGAGCGGAACGGCGTCCACATCATCGACCTCAGCCAGACCGTGCCGCTCTTCGCGCGCGCGCTCGATTTCGTCCGCCAGTCGGTCGCCGCCGGCGGCAAGGTGCTGTTCGTCGGCACCAAGCGCCAGGCGCAGGACCCGATCGCGGAAGCCGCGCGCCGCTCCGGCCAGCATTTCGTCAACCACCGCTGGCTCGGCGGCATGCTGACCAACTGGAAGACGATCTCGGGCTCGATCAAGCGCTTCAAGAGCCTCGAGGAGCAGCTTTCGGGCGACACTGCGGGCCTCACCAAGAAGGAAGTGCTCCAGCTCACCCGCGAGCGCGACAAGTTCGAGCTCTCGCTCGGCGGCATCCGCGACATGGGGGGCCTTCCCGACGTCATCTTCGTGATCGACGCCAACAAGGAAGAGCTGGCGATCAAGGAAGCGAACGTGCTCGGCATCCCGGTCGTCGCCATCCTCGATTCGAACGTCAGCCCGCAGGGTATCGCCTTCCCGGTCCCGGGCAATGACGATGCCAGCCGCGCGATCCGCCTCTATTGCGACGCGGTCGCCGACGCGGTGCTCGCCGGCAAGTCGGGCGGCGCAGCCTCGCGCGGCGAGGATGTCGGCGCGATGGCCGAGCCTCCGGCCGAGCCGGCCCTGGCCGAGGCCTGAAATCAGGAGGAGAGGGAGCGATCCCTCTCCCGTTCGGGCTGAGCCTGTCGAAGCCCATCCCTTCTCTTCTTCAGCAAGAAGGAAGGCCCTTCGACAAGGCTCAGGGCGAACGGTGTTTTGCATTTGCATCGAAGCAAAGAGGATAGAGACATGGCGGAGATCACTGCCGCGACTGTGAAGGAACTGCGCGAGCGCACCGGCGCCGGCATGATGGATTGCAAGAAGGCGCTGGGCGAGACCCAGGGCGACATGGAAGCCGCGATCGACTGGCTCAGGACCAAGGGCCTCGCCGCCGCCGCCAAGAAGGCCGGCCGCACCGCGGCCGAGGGCCTGGTCGGCGTCGCCGTCGCCGGCACCAGGGGCGCGGTCGTCGAGGTCAACAGCGAGACCGACTTCGTCGCCAAGAACGAGCAGTTTCAGGAGTTCGTCCGCACCGTCGCCGGCATCGCGCTCGCGACGGGCAGCGACGTCGAGGCGCTGAAGGCGGCCGCCTGGCCGGCCGGCGGCACCGTCGAGGAGAAGCTCACCTCCAACATCGCGACGATCGGCGAGAATCAGTCGCTGCGCCGCGCGGCCCTGCTCGAGGTGGGCGACGGCGTCGTCGTCTCCTACGTCCACAATGCCGTCGCCCCGGGCCTCGGCAAGATCGGCGTGCTCGTCGCGCTCGAATCGACCGGCGACAAGGCGGCGCTCGAGAAGTTCGGCAAGAATCTCGCCATGCACATCGCCGCGGCCAACCCGCTGGCGCTGCGTGGCGAGGATCTCGACCCGGCCCTGGTCGAGCGCGAGCGCTCGATCGCGTCGGAGAAAGCGAAGGAATCGGGCAAGCCCGACAATATCGTCGAGAAGATGGTCGAGGGCGCGATCGCCAAGTTCCGCAAGGAAATGGCCTTCCTCTCCCAGCTCTTCGTCATGGACAACAAGACCAAGGTCGAGGACGTCGTCGCCGCCGAGGCGAAGCAGGTCGGCGCGCCGATCCAGGTGGCGGGCTTCGTCCGCTTCCAGCTCGGCGAAGGCATCGAGAAGAAGGAAAGCGACTTCGCCGCCGAGGTGGCCGCCGCTTCCGGGGTGAACAAGGCGGCCTGAGCGCCTTAAGCCCCCCCTTCAGGGGAGGGGTTGGGGGTGTGGCAGAGTCAGCGCCAGGTTCGGCCTCCGCGGCTAATCATGCCCGACTGCCCCACCCCAACCCATGGGCCGCAAGGCCCGTCCCCCGGACGGGCCTCAGTAGCGGCCCATCCTGAAGGGGAGGGGCTTTTCTCATCAGCGCCACGCCACTAAGGTGCGCCACCTTCCACGCAGACGCCGAACGGACCCGACGACCCCATGCCGCGCCCGCGCTTCAACCGCATCCTCCTGAAGCTTTCCGGCGAAGCCCTGATGGGCGAGGGGCAGTTCGGCATCGACCCCGACACCACCGCCCGCATGGCGGAGGAGATCAAGGAAGCGAAGGAAGCGGGCCACGAGCTCTGCCTTGTCGTCGGCGGCGGCAACATCTTCCGCGGCTTCGCGGCGGCGGCGAAGGGCTTCGACCGCGCCCAGGCCGATTATATGGGCATGCTGGCGACGGTGATGAACGCGCTCGCCATGCAGAATGCGCTCGAGAAGACCGGCGTCGACACCCGAGTCCTCTCCGCCATCCCGATGGCCACCGTCTCCGAACCCTATATCCGCCGCCGCGCGCTCAGGCACATGGAGAAGGGAAGGGTGGTGATCTTCGCCGCCGGCACCGGCAATCCCTATTTCACGACCGACACCGCCGCCGCGCTGCGCGCCGCCGAGATGGACTGCGACGCCCTGTTCAAGGGGACCAGCGTCGACGGCGTCTACGATGCCGATCCGAAGAAAGTGCGGGGGGCGAAGCGCTACGAGCGGCTGCCCTTCCACCAGGTGCTGGCCGACGACCTCAAGGTGATGGACGCCAGCGCCGTCGCGCTTTGCCGCGACAACAATATCCCGATCGTCGTCTTCAACATCCGCGAGCAGGGCAATCTCGCCCGGGTGCTGGACGGGGAAGGCATTGCGACGATCGTCAGCAACGAGGAGTGAGACCATGCCAGCCTACGACAAGGCCGATCTGCAGCGCCGCATGCACGGCGCCGTCGAGGCGCTGAAGCACGACCTCGCCGGCCTGCGCACTGGCCGCGCATCCACCGCTTTGCTCGATCCGGTGACGGTCGAGGTCTACGGCTCCCACATGGCGCTCAACCAGGTGGCGACGGTGTCGGTGCCCGAGCCGCGCATGCTGTCGGTCCAGGTCTGGGACAAGTCCAATGTCGGCCCGGTCGAGAAGGCGATCCGCTCCGCCGGGCTCGGCCTCAATCCGGTGACCGACGGCCAGAACGTCCGCCTGCCGATCCCTGATCTCACCGAGGAGCGCCGTAAGGAGCTGGCCAAGCTGACCCATCAATATGCCGAGAAGGCCCGGATCGCCGTCCGCAACGTCCGCCGCGACGGCATGGAGGCGCTCAAGACCGACGAGAAGAAGCACGAGATCAGCGAGGACGAGCATAAGCGTCTCGGCACCGAGGTGCAGAAGATGACCGACGAGACGATCAAGGAGATCGACGCCGCGGCCCAGGCCAAGGAGAAGGAGATCCTCCAGAAGTGATCTTCCGGTCGGCCAAAGCGAAGCCGCAGCCGGAAGCGAAAGGCGGCGGCGCGGGCAACGTGCCCCGTCATGTTGCGATCATCATGGACGGCAACGGCCGCTGGGCGAAGGCGCGCGGGCTGCCGCGCGTCGCCGGTCACCGCCAGGGCGCGGAGGCGGCGCGCAAGGTGCTTCGCGCGGCGGGGGAGGCGGGGGTGGGAAAG
>JADMIO011429301.1_pt1 | contig 17235 bp, 14 predicted proteins | sample 8958161 | NCBI WGS metagenome assembly JADMIO01 (sample SAMN16585339, study PRJNA669376) | soil metagenome | isolation source: Crop rotation soil | place: USA: Cullars Rotation, Alabama | collected 2011
GGGTGCGGCTGGTGCGCAGCGGGGCGACGATCAGCGCGGCGCAGTCGAGCGACGGCGTCAGCTGGACGCCGCTCGGGTCGGTGACGCTGTCGATGGGGGCGACGGTGTATGTCGGGCTGGTCGCGAACAGTCACGTCCCGGGAACGCTGAGCACCGCAACGTTCGATCACGTCACGCTGAACGGCGGTGAGTAGGATAGCCGTGGCGGCTCGACCTGCTCACTCAGGAACGGTCGATGCCACGCGTTACGGTCATCCTGCCAACCTACAACTGGAGTACGGTGCTGCCGTACTCGATCGGTAGCATCCTTCGTCAGACATTCATGGACTTCGAGCTGCTCGTCGTCGGCGACGGCTGCACCGACGACTCCGAGCGCGTCGTCCGGGGCATGGCCGATCCGTGCAGTGGATCGGAATCCCCCGCGTGGGCCATCAATCGGGGCCAAATAATGAAGGTCTAAAGAGAGCCACGGGCGATCTGATCGCATATCTCGGACATGACGATCTGTGGCTTCCCCACCATCTCTCGCTTGGCGTGGCCGCGATCGATGCGGGTGCGGACCTCGCACATTCGATGCTCGGGCTCGTGCCCCCCGCCGGGAGTGCCGGTAGCGAACGACCAATCACCATCACGGCGCCGAATCGAACACCGCCGCCCTCGGCGGTCGTTCACCGACGCTCGATGACCGACGTCCTCGGCGGCTGGCGGGATTTCCGCGCGCTCAGCGTCACACCCGAGTAAGACCTCTGGACTCGAGCGTCGGCGGCAGGATACCGATTCCAGTTCGTTCCCCGCCTGACGGGGATCAAGTTCTCCGCGGCCGCGCGAAAAGACGTGTACCGCGAGCGGCCCTGCCACGAACAGGCGGCCTGGCTGGCACGCATCGAGTCCGAACCAGACTTCGAGGCCGTCGAGCTCGCCCGCATCGCCGCCGGACTCTACCGGTCCCCGACGCGCAGCGAGCGTCTGTGGAACCTGATGACAAAGCCGTCGCGATGGCCGTCGTTCCTCTGGCGGCAGCGCGGCGCCCGCTTGAAATTGGAACAGCGGTTTAAGGGAGTGCATTCGTGACGAAAGGCCACCTCTTGGCTGGTGCCACCAAAGACGGGCAGCTCGTGACGCCTGCCTGGCAGAAGATCGAGCGCAGCATCGAAGGGGTCGTCGTGCACGAGGTGCTGCACGTGCCTCGCGATCACGGGGTGATCACTGAAACATTCCGGCCCGAATGGGATCCCACCGGCCAGCCGATCGTGCACGTCTATCAGTCGCGTCTGTTTCCCGGCGCGATCGGCGCATGGAGCTGCCACGCGAAGACGATCGACCGCTTGTTCGTGAATCAGGGACACGTGAAGGTGGTGCTGTTCGACGGCCGTGAAAACAGCAGCACGTTTTACTTGGTGACGGAGTTGCACGTCGGCGACGCGCGCCCGGCCTTCGTGGTCATCCCCGTCGGCGTGTGGCATGGGCTGCAGAATCTCGGACCGTCAGACGCCCTGGTGCTCAACTACCCGACCAACGCCTACAACTACGCCGATCCCGATCACTGGCGCCTGCCGTACGACACCGATCAGATTCCATACAAGTGGCGTGCACCCGGACTGCGGAAGGACGCGTGAGCGGTTGCGCTCGTCCGCTGTTCACTCAGTCTCTTGAGCCGATCGCTGGCGGGTCAGCTCCATCAGGGTCTGGTGTGTTCCGAGACACTCGGGTGTATTGGCGGCCGTTTGCGGCCGCAGTTGGGTGTAACGCCCCTCGCTGTCGAGCACCCAGGCCTGTCGCTGGTCCCGCAGCAGGATATCGAGGATCTCCCACAGCCGCGCCCGCGCCGCCGGCGCCGTGACGGGCGTGACGACTTCCACCCGATGAGAGAGGTTCCGATGCATCCAGTCCGCCGACCCGATGTAGAACTCTCCCTCCAGAGGATTCTCCCTGCCGGCTGCAAAGTAGAAGATTCTCGAGTGTTCGAGAAATCGACCGACGACCGATCGGATGCGGATGGATTCGGTGATGCCGACGACACCGGGCCGGAGACAGCAGAAGCCTCGCACGATTAGATCGATCGACACACCCGCGCGCGACGCCTCGCAGAGAGCCGCCAGCGTCTGCGGGTCCTCGAGCTGATTCATCTTTGCGATGATTCGTGCGGGACGTCCCGCCCGCCGATGCTCCGCTTCCCGGGCGATCAGATCCAGAAAGCGCTGCCGCATGGTACTGGGCGCGACGAGCAGCTGCTGGAAAGACGGGGCGTCCGATCGCCCGGTCAGATGGTGAAACAAGTTCACCACGTCGCTCGTCAGCGCCGGGTTGCACGTCAGCAGTCCCACGTCGGAGTACAGCTTGGCCGTCCGCACATGGTAGTTGCCGGTCCCGATGTGTGCGTACGTCTGGAGGCCCGACGGCTCCTTGCGCACCACGAGCGCGACCTTCGCATGCGTCTTTAGCCTGACGTCTCCGACCGTGACGTGCGCGCCGGCCCGTTCGAGCTCGGTCGCCCAATGCAGGTTGCGCTCTTCGTCGAATCTCGCCTTGAGCTCGATGACGCACGCCACCTGCTTGCCCGCTTCGGCCGCCTTGATCAACGAACGTACGAACGGCGTATCGTCACCGACTCGGTACACCGTCAACTTGATCGACACCGTCTGCGAATCTTCGGCAGCCGTGCTGATGAACTGTTCCACGGTGTCGTCGAAGCTCTCGTACGGATGATGGACGAGCAGATCGCCGGCGCGGATCGCCTCGAAGAGCCCCGCCTCTCCATCGAGGCGAGTTGGCGTCGCGGGCGTCCATGGCGCATCGCGGAGCTCGGGCCGATCCAGGTTCGCGATCTGAAAGAGGCTCGTATAATCCAGCTCCCCGCTCAGGTCGTAAATCTCCTCCGGCGACAGACCAAAGCGTTCCTGGAGTGTCTGTCGGATGGGGCGTTCGGCGTTCGGCGCGAACTCGAGTCGAACGGCCGGTTCGTACCGGCGCTGACGTATCTGTTCGCGCACGAGTTCGCGCAGGCTCTGGTCAGCGCGCTCGTCCAGCTCGACCTCGGCGTCCCGGGTCAGGCGAAACAGGGTCGCGGCCGTGAGACGCATCCCCGGGTACAGCTTGTGGGCGTTCTCGCGAATCACTTCGTGCAGGCGGACGAAGACCTGTTCGCCCTGCGGCACGTCCCTCGTCAGCGGCACCCACTGGGGCAGCTCCTGCGGCACCTTGACTCTCGCATTGACCGATTCGTCGGTGCGGGGATCGTGCAGAACGAAGGCGAGCGACTGGGACAGATTCGAGAAGAACGGAAACGGCTGCGCGGGATGAATGACCAGCGGAGTCAGCGCGGCGGACACCTGACAGTCGAAATAGTCGCTGGCCTCCCGTCGATGAACCTCGCTCAGCTCGCCCCACGGCCGAAGATGAATGCCGTGACGGGATAATTCAGGAACGATCAGGCCGAGAAACAGATCCGCCTGCTGCTGGAGCATTGGAAGCAGCCGCGCGCGCACGTCGGTGAGCACGCGCTGACGCTCCGGTGTCATGTGCTCGCGTAGCGCCGCGAGGCGCTTCATGAAGAACTCGTCGAGGTTCGACGTGAAGATCGCCAGAAACTTCACGCGCTCGAGCAATGGTGTCCGTTCGTCGAGCGCCTCGGCGAGCACGCGCCGGTTGAACTCGAGCCAGCTCAGGTCTCTGTCGAGCCAAACGGCCGACAGGGAGGCGGCGGCCGCACCATCACCCTGGATTTGCTCTGGAACGGCCACGGCCCGGTGGCCGTTTGCCCTGCGCGAGGTGCTCATGAGAGCGCGGGATGATAGCGTTGGCGCGTAACGGCCTTGTAAAGGGCCTGGCCTTCCTGCGGTGCTGGCGCCGCCGTCAACCGGCTACGTTCGCCACGTTTGCACCCGAAATGTGCTGATCACGTGTAGTCGAATCGGTTTTCAGTGACAATCAAGCCCATCCATACGGAATTTCTGGAGCGAGTCCGTCATTCCTATCGTTCGTGGGAGGTGGGTGTGCGCATGCGAAGCAGGTGGCTCATGGTCCTGGCCCTGGGGTTGACGTTGACGTTTTCGAACCGCGCAATCGCGCAGAACTGGAGCTTCGACGCGCGCGAAATCGGCATGGGAGGCGTCAGCCAGTCGTCAAATCTCGCGACCAAGATGATCGACGAGGAGAAGCCCTACCGGACCATCGTGATTCCGTTCGGCGTGCTCCAGATCGTCAACCATTTCGACATCTTCGACCCCACGTCTGACAAATTCAATCCAATCACCGCGGTGGAGTACGCGGCCAGTCCCATCCATTACATCGTTGGCCGCTTGGACACCGACTCCGCAGAATCCTTGTTTGTCTCCGACGTGCGCAATGCCAACCTCACCGGACGGCTGAGCCGCTACCAGGGTTTCGCGCCGGCGAGCGACATCCTCGCTGAAGGCCTCGGCTCCCCGAACTGGGGATACACGTACAAGTTCCACAAACAGCCGGACGGCACGTTCCAGGGCGTCTATGTAGGGGCGGGCCCGTACCTGTCGATGCATTCGCAGTCGACGATCGATCAGGGGCTGATCAACGTGTTCGCCACTGGCGTGGACGTGCCGAACGCTCAGTTTCCGCTCACCGAAGTGGCCGAAGGCCAGGTGGCGATGGCGATCACCGCCGGATACCGTGGCCGATTCGCCTGGCCCACCGGCATCGGCTCCGGATCGCCGCGCGAAGGGTTGTACATCGCCGCCAACTACAACATCCTTCACGGATTCCACTACGAAAACGACAACCTGACCGTCAAGGTGCTGACCAACAGCGCGGCCCTCGTCAGCGCTGGGTCGAACGTCGTCGTGCAGCATCGTGACGCCGACAACGGCAGCGGATTCGGCGTCGATCTCGGCGTCGGCGCCGTGATCAAGAACTGGGACTTCGGCCTAGGCGTCCGCGGGATCGCTAACCGGATGAAGTGGAAGGACGTCGAGCAGACGATATACACGCTTAACAGCCTCACCTCGGGCAACGACGACTTCGCCTCGTCAGTCACCATCCCGGTCGGTGAGACGCGGGTCGAGCTGCCGGTCGACACCCGCGCCGACGTCGTGTATCACGCCGACGGCTGGACCGCGGCGGCCGAGGTCGGCCACGGGTTCGGCGGCGGGTCGTTCCACGCCGGGCTCGAACGACGGCTCGGAATGTTCCAAGCTCGCGGAGGCGTACGTTACACGGTCAAGATCTGGAATCCGGCTGGCGGTGTTGGCGTCGATCTGAGCCGCCACATGGCGATCGACGTCGCCGCCTACGGCACATCGGCCAACATCGAACAGAAACGGAAGATGGCGATCGCCGTCTCGTTGCGGATCAACCATCTCTAGCGCGGTCGGCCGGGCCGACGAGCGCCAACAGCGTCAGCGCCACGATCAGCAGTACGCCGAGCCGAGAGTTCGACGTACTGCCCTCCTCCCAGAAGACCCAGATCACGATCGAGAGAGCACGTATTTTTTCGGACCTCCTGCACGGCTGGACCTCGTCCGATAAATCCGGCACTGAAATCAGGCAGGTCGTAGACCTGCACAACATAGCGCAGGTCCGGGGACCTGCGGGAGACTGCCATGACCCGCCACTTGGTCCTCGCGTTCGCTACCGCTCTCGTTTTCGGCCCTGTCGCGCTCGGACAATCAGCCCTCCGCATCGTCGTCCTCGAAGGCGAGGATGGCGTCAACATTGTTGACAAGCAGACCGCTGTGCAGCCGGTCGTGCTGGTCCGCGACCAGAACAACTTGCCGGTCGCAGGTGCGTCGGTCGTCTTCCGGATCGCTGGCCGCGGCGCGCAGTTTGCGGGCCGATCACAGCAGCTGACTCTCACGTCGGATGCCGCCGGACGAGCGGCGGTCAGCGGCCTCAATCCGACGGGGACCGGTCGGTTGCAAATTCAAGTACGCGCCACGTTCCAGCGACAGGTGGCGACCACCACCATTCACCAGACCAACTTCGCCACTCAGGCCGCCGCACAAGCGGCGGGCGTGACGACAGCGGCGACAGGCGGCGCGGCAGCCGGTGCAACAGCAGGCGCGGCAGCCGTTGGCGCGGCCACGAGCGGCGCGAGCGCCGGCGGCGGGCTGTCAGCCGTCGCCATCGGAGGAATAGCGGCCGGCGCGGTTGGAGGATCCGTCGTCGCCGTCAAGGCCGTGAAGGCCTCAAAGGGCGACAACGAGGACTCAGCCTGGACCATCAGTTTTACACCCAACCTGAACGCGACCCCCTGCTTACCGGCCGGCGCTGCCACTCTCCTACTCTGCGGCTCGGGGATGAACTTGAAGGGGGGAACTTCCGGCTCAATTGAGTCGACATTCGGTATCCCCGCAGTCGTGCGCGTCGACGGGACGTTCACCGCGACGACCATGAACGGAACGCTGACATGTATTGGTGGCGGCAACGCCTCAGGCGTGCTGGTCGCCACTCGAAACGGAGCCACCTGGGACGGCACCATGACGCTCGGGGCCCAAACGATTTCCATCCAGCTGACCGAAGGTTTAGGCACACCCTCTTCCTGCCACTAGCGGCGGCCGCGATCTACAATGGCCCCGCTCCACCCAGCGTCAGTCGAGCGTCGCCGGTACCGTCCAAGCTTTGGCGGACACGACCCCTCGTGTGATCGGCCGGTACGAGATTCTGCGTCCCATCGGCGCAGGCGGCATGGGTGTCCTCTGGCTCGCCCGCGATCCGATGATCGATCGCCAGGTCGCCATCAAGTTGATGCGCGAGGGCGTCGAATCGGAGACGTCCCGCAAGCGCTTCCTGCGCGAGGCACGCTCCGCCGGCCGGCTTCATCATCCCAATATCGTTGCGATCTTCGACGTCGGCGAGCACGAGGGACAGCCCTTCATCGCGATGCAATACATCGAGGGTGCCACGCTCGCCGACATCGTGAGCAAGCAGCCGACACTCCCCCTCACGCGGAAGCTCCGGTGGATCGAAGAGTTGTGTACAGGTCTGCAGTACGCCCACGACGCGGGCATCGTGCACCGCGACATCAAACCGGCCAACGTGATGGTGGGCGACGACGGCGTGGTCCGCGTCCTCGACTTCGGCATCGCCCGCCTCGGGCCACCGGGCCTCACGCAGGGCAACCTGATTGGCACCCTGAACTACATGGCGCCCGAGCAACTCGAAGGACTGCCGATCGACGCGCGAGCCGACATCTTCGCGCTTGGCGCGCTGTTCTACGAAGTACTTTCGTACCAGCTCGCGTTCTCCGGCGGAATCGAGGAGGGCGTCCTCGCGAAAATCCTGTATCGCGAACCAGAACCGCTCGACTGGATCGTCCCGGACATCGACCCCGAGCTCGTCGCCATCGTCTCTCGCTGCCTCGCCAAGCAACCAGACGCTCGGTACGAGGACTGCGCCGCGCTGGCTCGCGACGTGGCGGCCGTCCGCCAGCGGCTTGCCCCAGGGCCCGAGCACCATGCGAGGGTTACGAGCACGCCAGACACCGGGGCACCCTCTCACGAAGAACAAGAGATCATCACAGCGGCCAAGCCGCCGGCGCTCGAGCCGGCGCCAATCGAAACCCTACTCGCCTTCGAGCCATTCTCGCCTCGATCGGTCGCCGCACTCGACGGGGATCTCCCCATGGGTGCGACGACGGTATTCGTGGACGAGAGAGACGCTGCGCCGCGGTCGACCCGCATTGCGGCCCGGCGCTTCCGCGCGACGGCAGTTGCCGTCGCAATGCTGGCGCTCGCCGGCGCGGCTTGGGTGTTGTCACGTGGCTGGCTGTCCGGTCCGCAGTCAAACCCACCCGCCGCCTCCACTTCTGCGCCGACAATTCTCGAAAGCCCGCAACCCAGCTCGCCTGCGAGCTCGGCACCGCCGCCAGCGTCTGCTCCAACACCGACGGAGACGCGACCGCCGGTATCGACCGTGGAGCGCAAGCCAGATTCCGTATCGTTTGGTGGCAGCGGACGCGGACAGCAAGCCGTCGCGGCCCCATCGGCCGGAACTGGCGCTTCAGCGCCTGACGCGACACCGAGTCCAGCGCCGACGGTTGCCGTGCCGGCTGACAGCGGCATTCCATCAGGATTGTCGCTGGGCCGATCGGAGCCGCCGTCGCCGCCGCCCGCACCCGCCCCAGTTCCACCGGCGAACGTCGCGTCGGCGAACGTCCCGAATGACGCCGAGCGGGCGGCTGCAACACGGATCGCAGACGAAGCGGCAGTGCGCGGCGTTCTGGGCGAGTACAAAGCCGCCTACGAACGACTGGACGCGGCTGCCGTCAAACGCATCTGGCCGACGCTGACCGCCGCGCAGGAGCGCCAACTCGCGGATCAGTTCCGCGCGTTCAAGTCGTACTCACTTCAATTCCAGAATGTCGCGGTCTCGCTGGCGGGAACAACCGCCACCGTGAGCTGCCGTATCGCTCGCACGGCCACACCAAAGGCCGGTCGGCCACAATCAAACGCCAACAATGCATCGCTCGAGCTTCGGAAGGAAGGGGCTGGATGGGTCATTACCAGGTTGTCCGACGCGCCGTCGCGGTAGCGATCACGGTTCTCGGTCTGGCACCTGCAGCCGACGCACAGACATCTGCACCGTCCGTCGCAGTCGGCGATTTCTTCAAGACGCTGTACGGGCCGGCGATTCGCGACGTGTCGGCAAACGGCGGCCCGACGCTCGTCGCCGGGAGTTGGGGCGGCGCAGTCGCTCTGAACGCGCTGCTCGTTGCAGAGATCACGAACCTGCCGACCACGACCAATGCCGGCGGGTTCACGTGGACCTACGACTCGACGCTCGGCACGTGGAGCCGGGCCGTGGACTCGTACGGATCGCAGTATGTTGAACGGTCGCGGACCGCCGGACGTCACCGGCTCAACTTCGGAATCGCCTACCAGCGATTCACCTTCGATCATCTAAACGATCAACCGCTCTCTGACGCGACCGTCGACGCGAGCGGCGTCTTGAACAGCGGCCTTTCCAAGGCACAGCAGATTAATGTGCAGGATCACGCGTCTCTCACGAGAGCCGACGTCGCACTCGCGACTGTCTACCTCAACTTCGGCCTCACGTCGACGCTCGACGTGGGCGTCTTCATACCGACGGCCACGGTCACATTGGAAGGATCGGTGCGCTACACGCTGCAGCGAACGACGCCCGCGCTCAATCTCACACAGACAGCCGCGGCATCAGCCCAATCGCAAATCTCGGGTCCGCCCGTGTTCCGGGCCAAGTGGAACGCGCTCCGTCGGGAATCAGGCGGAGTGTCGGTCGCCATCGACGTGAGACCGCACAAGGACGTGGCCCTTGGTGCAGGCGGGTTCAAAGTTCAGGTGATTGCCTCGCGGACGTCGCGCGCCGTCAACGTCCAAGTGAACGGAGGGGGCTCCACCTTCGAATGTGACGCCGAGGCGTGCAGAAACGTCGACGCCTGGTTCGCCGCCGGCGGCGTCGACAAGGCCGTGACCCCGAAGCTGACGCTGTCGGCGGATCTCATCGCCAGCCACATCGACGTCAGCTTGCCAGGTTCACAGACGTTGTCAGCGACGTTGCCGGCCACGGCCCGCGCCGGACTGGACGAAGCCCTGCAGACGAACCGGTTCACGGCGGCGTTCACCGGGAAGATCAACCTGTGGGGGAACCTGCTGCTGAACCTGTCGGCGTTGACAAGCACCAACAGTCACGGTCTGAGCGATCGGTTCACGCCATCAATCGGGCTGGACTACGCGTGGTGAACATCGCGGCCCTGATCTGTCTTAGATCGCTGGGGCTGCTGGGGCCAATGTCTCGCGCTGGTTCAGGTGCACGACCTGCGCCGGTGGAAACCCGTTGAAATACGTACTGCTGGCCGCCGAATAGGCGCCGATGTTCGGCGCGTAGACGAGATCGCCGAGTTCCATGTCGGGCAACGGCTCGGCCATGCTGATCGTATCGAGCGCGTCACAGGTCGGGCCGAACACCGAGCAGAGCTGCGTCGGCCCGTTCTTGAAGCTCTTGAGCGGGTACTGACAGTGGTCGAAGATGACGCCGCTGAACGTCTGATACACGCCGTCGTTCACGTAGAAACACAGCTTCCCGTCGCGAACGGCCTTCCCGATGATCTTCGCCACGGCGGTCGCGGCTGACGCCACCAGGAACCGTCCCGGCTCCGCAAGGATCTCGATCGGCTGCGGGAAGAGCCGATCGATCTCCGAACCGATTGCCTTCGCCACGATCCGGAATGCAGGAACCGTGTCGTCGTAGTGCGCCGGAAAGCCGCCGCCGATGTCGAGCAGCTTCAGCTCGAAGCCGCGCGTGCGCGCTTCGGCAAAGACGTTGGCCGCGAGCTGCAGCGCCTGAATGTAGTTCTGGACGTTCGTGCACTGGCTGCCGACGTGGAAGCTCAGCCCCTCGACCTCGAGCTTGTTGTAGTGGGCAAAGGCAATCAGGTCCACCGCTTCGCCTGGCAGCGCCCCGAACTTGCTCGAGAGCTCGACCATCGAGCCGGTGTTCGGAACCCGCAGCCGCAGCACGAGCCCCGCGCGCGGCGCATGCTTGGCGATCTTGATCACCTCTTCATGGTTGTCGTAAGTCACGAGCGGCTTGTACGGATCCAGCTGCTCGAGCGTTTCGGTCGCTTTGATCGGGTTGGCGTAGATAATCCGGTCCCAGATGAACGCCTGTCGCTGCTCCTCGGGCAGGTCTTTCACGTTTTCGTGGACGGTCAGGAACTCGGCCACGCTGGCCACGTCGAAACTGGCACCCTCCTCGTAAAAGGTGCGGACGATCTCCGGCGCGCTGTTGGCCTTCACGGCGTAGTACACCTGCACTCGCGGCAGATACTTTCGGAACTGCGCGTAGTTGTCGCGAAGCGCCTTGTGGTCCACGACCACGAGCGGCGTGCCGTGCGCCTTGGCCAGACGAAGCAGCGTTTTCTCGTCCACGAGTTCTAATCTCCGTCAGTCAGCAGGAAATTCTTGAATTGCCACGGGTCGGACGGATCGATCTGCGGCTTGTTGAAGCCGTGAAACACGTTGGTATAGCGCTTCAGCGGGTTCCAATCCGACGCCACCGAGACGAACCGGCCGAGGTACGGCTTGCTGATCCCTAAGACGAACTCGTGCGGCAGGTCGTCGGGGACACAGACGCCGCGGCTCGGATTCTCGAGCATCCACATGACGGCGGCCACGACCGAAATCGCCACCTGCATCGTCGTCGCGTTCTGATGGGGCACGAGGCGCCGCGATTCCTCGATATCGAGGTCCGACCCGCACCACCACGATTGATACGGGTGCCCCATGACCAGCGCGCCGAGAATGTCGGCGCCGCTGACGATCTCGTCGTCGGTCAGGATCCGAATCTTCGGCTGCAGCTCGTAGTCGCGGCCGCGCAGCTCGTGCAGCGAGTTGATCGCGCAGTCGGCGGGACAGTACGCATAGTGCACCGTCGGCCGGTACGTCGCCCTGCCGTTCTCCCACACGGTCAGCTTTTCCGTGATTGTAAACGCCTCGCCGTGGCGGACGACCATGCCGACGATGTGGTGATCGGGCGGAACCCAGCTGACGACGAAGGTGTTGATGCCCATGCGCGCGAGACAGATCTGACTCTTCGGACCGTCGGGATGCTCGTACGCCAGCGCAGGGAGCTCTTTTTCGTGCGTGCCCCACCCCATCTCCGCCGTCGTCGTCCCTTCCTCACGGAAGCCTTCGACGCTCCAAGTGTTGACGAACTCGTTCACCTGCTTCGGCCGGTCCGTAATCTGCGTGTCCCGTTCGCTGCAGTGAATCACCTTGACGCCCAGCTCGCGCGCCAGGAGATTGAACTCCTGCGCTTTCGCGTGATGCCCCACCTTTTCTGCCTGCGCACCGCTGAACTTCTTTTCTGACAGGGCACGCTCGGCGATATCCAGCAGCGCCTGTTTCGTGAAGTGACTAATCAGGCCGGGATTGGCGCCGTGCTCGACAACAGCAGTCGGTCCGGGCTTGTCCCATGCAGCCACCTGGCGGCGCAGCTTCATATGACGCCAATACAGCGTTCGCTCGGTCGGCGGCTTGTTGTCCGCACCGGCGTAGGGATCCCAGAGCTCTACCGACGTATTGATATAGAGCACGCCGTGGTCGTGACACCACTGCACAATCTCTCCGCAATCGATGTTCCACGCGAGGTCGACGAGCAAATCGCCTGTCGAGAGATGCTTCCCCAGGAGCGAGCCGAGATTCTCCGGCGTAATCCGATCCTTGACGAGCTTCACGCCCTGGTCGAGCCACGGCTTCAGCGCGGCCTCGTCCGGCTCGAACTCCATCACCGTGATGCGCACCGGATCGACGTTGATGTGCCGCAGGAGGATGGGCAGCGTGCACCGCGCCACGGATCCAAAGCCGACGAACAGAATGCGCTGAGAGAATGTCTTCATTCGAATGGACTCCGATCGCCGCGTCTACTTGAGTTTCTTCACCAGCACCTTGGAATTGCGGCCACTCTGTTCATATCGCTCGCGGCGTTCGGGCGGCAGATCGTCCGGCGTCCCTTCGGCGAAGTTGCCTTTGGACTGGAAGTAGGTGAAGGCTTGCGTGGATAGCGCCAAAAGCTCCTTCACGCCCAATTCGCGCGCCTTGTCCTCGATGAACTGCAGGAGCTTCCGCCCGATTCCCTGATTCTCGTGCTCCGCGCTGACGTAAAGGCACGCGAGCTCGGCCTTCTGGTCTGGGTACAAGTGCAGCGCCACACACGCGACCGGGTTCTTGTCGATCTCGAACATGAAGTAGTCGCCGAGGCTCTTCTCTATCATCGCCTTGCTGCGTTTCAGTAACTCGTCGGCTTCGACCGCCTGGCGCGTGAGCATCTGAATGGCGCGAATGTCCTTCTTCTTGGCCGGCCGGATGTGCTCGTACTCGTTCGCGTAGATCAGCGTCCCCAGGCCGTGATTGGAGAACACCTCCGCCAGCAGTCCCTCGTCCAGACGGCCGTCGATCACGTGGACACGGGGCACGCCCGCATTGCAGGCGGCGGTCGCATGCTGCGCCTTGGACAGCATCTCGGGCGCGAAGCCGCCGCTGTCCTGCTGCAGGAGCTTGCTCAATTCCATGACCAACATCTGACGAATCAGCTGTCCGCGATGGACGAGACCATCCTGCGAGGTGACGAAAATCAGTTTGGTCGCTTTCAGCTGCTCGGCGACGGCGACCGCGACACCGTCCGAGTTGACGCGATACGTCTTGCCATCACCGTCGAACCCAAGGGGCGGAATCACCGGCACGACGCCCTGGGAAAGGAGCGACTGGAGGAGCTCCGTATCCACTCGCTCGACTTTGCCAGTGAACAGGTGATCCACTCCCTGAATGATCCCAATCGGATGGGCGATGATGACGTTGGTGACCGCTGCGCGAAGGTCGTTGGCCGACAGGCCCTCCAGGATTTCGTGCGTCAGGCGGTTGGCGGCGGTCAGCGCCAGATCGAGCGTGACCGCGTCGGTGACGCCGGCACCGTCCAGATCCGACGCTTTCACGTGATGCTCTTCGGCGAGCGCACGAATCTGCGCCGACGCGCCATGCACCAGCACGACGCGAATGTTCAGCGACCACAGGAGCGCGACATCCAGCAGCAGCGTCGCGAAGTTGTCGTTCGTGACGATGGCCCCGTCAATCGCCAGGATGAAGATCTTCTCCCGGAATTGCGGGATGTACTGCAGGATGCCCCGCAGATCGGTGAGCTTCATCTCACGGTTCGACGACGAAGCTGGCAAACTGCCAGAGATCCGCGTCGGTCACGGCCGGAGTGCCCCACTTCGCGAAGAGACGCGACCGACTGGCGAGCGGCGTCCAGTCCGACTGAACGGAAGGGCACGGACCGAGATACGGACCAGCGACGTCGAGCACTTCTTTGTGGGGCAACTCGTCAGGGACGAGGATGCCCCGCTTCGGATGACCGATCGCGTAGACCAATGCCGCCAGCATCGACGCCGCCACCTGGAGCGTCGTCGCGTTCTGACCGGGCACGAGCGATCGGGTCTCCTCGATGCCGAGCTGCGAACCGACCCAATAGGTCGTCAATCCGTGGCCCATCAGCAGCACGCCGAGTTCGTCGATGCCCTCGGTAATTTCATCCGCCATGATTCTGAGCTTCGGCTGCAGGCTGTAGTTCCGCATCGTCAACTCGTAGAGGCTGAGGATGGCGTTGTCGCACGGCATGTAGGCGTAGTGGACCGTCGGCCGGTAAACGGGCCGCCGTCCTTCGATCGTGTCTTCCCAGACTGTCAAATGGTCGCTGATCGTGAACGATTCCGCGTGACGGACGACCATCCCGATGATGGGTCCCCCTGACGGGACCCACGAGTGGACGAACGTCCGAACCCCTGGCTGCGCAAGAAAGATCTGATTGCCGGGTCCGCCGATCGGCACGTGTGCGTTCTTCGGAAGGCGGCGTTCGTGGGTTCCCCAGCCAAGCTCGGCTGGCGCCGTGCCCTCTTCGTAGAAGCCTTCGATCGACCAGGTGTTGACGAACTCGTCGACCGCCTTGGGCACCGAGGACACCTGCGTGTCGCGCTCCGAGATGTGAACCACCTTGGTGCCGGTCGCCTGACTGAGTCGCGCGAACGATCCCGGCTGATGTGCCTCGGCGCTGGCGATCAGCTTTTCGAATCCCCTCTTGTCGGCTCCGCCTTCTGGCGCCATCCCCCTTTCGACCATCGAGGTGGCGATTTCGAGAAGCGCTCGCTTCGTGAAGTGACTGACCAGGCCGGGATTGGCGCCGTGATCGATGATGGCGGTCGTGCTCGGCGTCGCGCCGGCGTTCAACTTGTCTTTTAGCTGCCGGACCCTCATCTGGCGGGAATACAGGCTCCGCTCGTACGGCGACTTGTTCTCGATGTCTCCGTACGGGTCCCACTCTTCGAGCGACGTGTTCATGTAGCGGACATCGTGCTCGGCGCACCAGGACAGCATGTCGAACGTCTCGACGTTCCACGACAGGTCGACGATGACGTCGCCGGGGCCCACGAGCGACCCGAGCAGAGACTTGTAGTTGTCCCGGGTCAACCGCTCCTGCCGGAAGACCACGCCGGCCTGCAGCGAATCCTGGATTTTCGCGCGCACGTCCGCAAAATCGAGCACGGTGATGCGATTGGCCGGCACGTCGACATGGCGGCGAATCAGCGGCAGCGTGCACTGACCAACCGATCCACAACCCAGCATGAGAATCTTGCCGGCAAAAGGAGTCTGCTTGTACGTCTGCGACATAAGTAGTGGCGAATCAGCGTTTTTAGAGCCACCAATTATGCACCAGATCGCGCGTCTCTCATCCGTAACGTCAGAAGCTCCAACGCGGATCTTGCATGGGAGACACGTGTGTCGCTCGCTCTCAAACCGGGCCGGTCCATCTCGCGCGAGCTCAGACGCCTCGCCCGCAAGGAGCTGACCAACGCGGCCGAGCGGATCCGACAGGACAATCGCGGCAAGACGACCTGCACGAAGGGCGGAAGAGCATCAAGAAGGTCGAGGCGGTCGCCGAACGATCGCCTCCGTTCTCGGTTCTCGCGCCGGATTCCAAGACAAACGTCGGCGCTGATCAACGGCCGCCGTCGTCCTTGGAACCCGCTTGTACACGCGCTCTCCAAAGGAATTCGCGAAAAATCTCTGCGCTCGTCTTCGTCCCGGTCGTTATGTCCGGGACGAACTGGAACCGTTCTTCATCGCTGCGACTGCAACTCGAGGCGAAGGGTCCCGCCATTCTGGGTTGGGCAGTCCCCAAGCGGTTTTCGAACTCCTGCGCGGACAGCGGAGATGACGTCCGGCAACGTCAACGTCTGCAATCCATCCAATTTGCGACCGCTTGTGTCTTGCGTCCTACCGCGGAATCCCGATCCTAGATTTCCCGTAACTTTGAGCCTCCGCTCGACAAATTGTCCTCACTCACTATTCCGCCTTACCTCGTCGGTAGCCCATCGGACCTCGGCAGGACTTTTGCGAATGCCACGGTCGAGGCTTCCACGGGAGTCGCGAATGGCGAAAACGACATCGAATCATCTCGATCGACTGAGTACGGGCAGTCAAGGACTGGACGACGTGGTGGGCGGAGGGTTGCCGTCCGGCCGGATGTACCTCGTTGAAGGCGACCCAGGCACCGGGAAAACCACGCTGGCGCTTCAGTTCCTCCTTGAGGGGCGCCGCGCGGGTGAACGCGGGCTGTACGTCACACTTTCTGAAAGCCGCACGGAGCTCGCCAATGCAGCGGCCAGCCACGGCTGGTCGCTCGACGGCATCGACATCTGCGAGTACCTCCCCAAGGGCGAGATCACCTCCGTGGACGGTCAGGTGACGATGTTCCACCCTGCCGAAGTGGAGCTTCTCGATACGATTCGACGCGTGCTCGCGGACATCGAAAGAGTGAATCCCTCGCGTGTCGTGATCGACTCGCTGTCGGAGATACGGCTGCTTACACAGGACTCGTTCCGGTATCGACGCCAGCTTCTCGAGCTGAAACAGTACTTTCTCAACAAACGCTGCACCGTCATCCTGCTCGACGACCGGACGGCCGGCGACCGCGACCGGCACGTCCAGAGCATCGTGCACGGCGTGCTGCATCTCGAGCAGCTGTCGCCGGACTTTGGCGCCGAGCGCCGGCGTATGCGCGTCTCGAAGCTGCGGGCCACATCGTACCGCGGCGGCTGGCACGACTACGTCATCAGCCCTGGCGGGGTCGACATCTTTCCGCGTCTGGTCGCCGCCGAACATCGCCATCGTTTGAGCCGCGAACCGGTATCGAGCGGCGTCGAAACGCTCGATCAACTGCTCGGGGGCGGAGCGCAGTCTGGCACCAGCCTGCTCGTGCTGGGTCCAGCCGGGTGCGGCAAGACGACCGTCGCGGTCCAATTCGCGGTCTCGGCTGCGCGGCGGGGTCAGCGCGCCTCGCTCTTCATCTTCGAGGAGACCGCAGATCTGCTGCTCGAGCGCACGGCCGCGATCGGGCTTCCTCTTCGCGAGCTGTGCGAGCAGGGACTGATTTCGATTCAGCAGGTCGATCCCGCGGAACTCTCACCGGGACAATTCGCATCCGTTCTTCGCGGGACGGTCGAACGCGACCACGCGCGCCTCGTGGTCATCGACAGCCTCAACGGCTATATGGCGGCGATGCCTCAGGAACGCCAGCTCACCGCGCAACTGCACGAGCTCTTGACGTTTCTGTCGCAGCAGAACGTCGCGACGGTCATGGTGTACGGTCAGTCGGGCATGCTCGGCGCCCAGATGTTCACACTTTCCAGCACATTGGGATCCTAAGCTTAGAATTCCACGTGGACAAGTTGTCGCG
>JADMIO011701148.1_pt1 | contig 17235 bp, 11 predicted proteins | sample 8958161 | NCBI WGS metagenome assembly JADMIO01 (sample SAMN16585339, study PRJNA669376) | soil metagenome | isolation source: Crop rotation soil | place: USA: Cullars Rotation, Alabama | collected 2011
ATCACCACCGCCACCAAAACCGCCACTACTGCCACCGCGTGAGCGATCACTAACGCCGGATCCACTGCTACCACGATTGCCGGCACCACCGCGATCACCAATACCACTACTGCGATCGCTGACTCCGCCGCGATTACCCGCACCACCTCGATCGCCAACACCACCTCGATCACCTACGCCACCTCGGTTTCCTGCGCCACCGCGATCACCGACGCCGCCACGATCGCCCACACCACCACGGTTACCTGCGCCGCCGCGATCACCAACACCGCCGCGGTCGCCGACACCGCCTCGATCGCCTACGCCACCGCGGTTGTTACCGACGCCGCCGCGATCACCGACGCCACCTCTTTGACTACCGAGATTTCCTCCTTGGCGACCGATATCTCTCTGCGCTGCACGCTGACGGTTTTGCATTGAGTCGCCACGAGCAGTGCCGCCGAACCTGTTCGCAGTGCCTCGATCACCGTAAGGAGCTCCGCCTCGATGTGAAGGATTGTGTGACCACTTGTTTCCACCCTGGGCACGGTTACCGCCCTGGATGTTTGTACGATTGCCGCCTTGGATGTTTGTGTTGCGATTGAAATTGTTGTTGACGTTGATATCGACATCACCGCCGCCCCAACCACAACCCCAGCCCCAACCACCGCCCCACGCGGCACCCATCGCGACGCCAACGCCAAACGAAATTGCACTGGCTGCGATCACGGCACCGGTCGATGGGGGGTAGTACACTGGCGGATACGGATAAGCAGGTGCGCCGTAAACAACCGTCGGGTTGTAAGAAGGAACGTAAACAACCTGCGGGTTCGACTGTTCGATCACGATCACTTCCTTGTTCTCGACAGTCTGTGTCTGAACCTTCATTTGTTCGTTCGATTTCAAAGTTCCCTTGTCTTCAGCCTTGTTGCGCATTCGTTGGACCGCATCCATCACGTCTTTCTGTTGGGCCAGGAAAGCGTTGCCGAGATCTGTGGTCCACTGAATGTCGTCCGCAAGAAATTTCACGACATCAGGCAACGCAGCCATGGCCTGGATACTTGGATCCCAAGGCTGTTTCTTCATGGCATCAGCTAGCTTCTTCTGATCCTTTGCGGTGTCCGGATTCTTCTCGAGCCACTGCTGGAGTTGAATCAACTCCAGCGGGTATGTTGAAGCGACCAATGTCTGACTGAGCAGGTTGTCTGGATAGAGCGCAATGGGTGCAACGAGTGAATCAAGTTGCTCCGGCGGAATTGTTACCGCCTGTGCATTGTCTTGAACTCTCACCGTCGAACGCGCAAACAGCATCGAGTTTGCCGGCATTAACAGACCAAGCGTGCAACCAACTGCGACGATGTATCTGTTGATTCGTCGAAACCGCCCTGTTCGTAATTTGTTGGGTCTCATGTTTCTGTCCTCCAATTGTCCGGGTGCAGTCATTTGTTATGGGTCTGTTCCCAGCTTCTGACTTTCCTTCTTGCATCATCGAAAAGTCGCTCATAGTTTTGCTTTCGAACCTTCAAACTCGCTTCAGGTGTCAATAGCTTCCAGAACGGCTCGTATTGGTTGTAGACCTTCAGATACTTCTGTTGATCCGGAGGCGCTACTTCGTCCGTACCGAACAGGAATCGGTCTGGATATCGGTTAACTACTCCTGCTGCGTGTTGAGTTGACTCAGGAGTAGAGACCACATACTTCGCAACTTCGTCCCATGAGATATCGAAGTAAATGTTTTTAAGTTCCGGATCCTTGACGATGTCTTCCACGATCGCGGCCTGGTCCTTAACCGGTCGAACTATGCGTCCGACTCCGATGTGGGCCCAGATGATTGTCGTATTTGGATGACGCTTGAAGAGTGCTTTTATCTGTGCCGCGTATGCTGGTTCAGCACCTTGCTTAGGAAACGGTGCGTCGACGTCGCAGTGAAGCACCACGACGAGACCGGCCTCAGCAGCAAAATCGAGTATGCGATCGAGCGCGCGATCCTGGAGACTGGCAGTCGGACCTTCAACCTTGGCCGAAACGAATTCCTTGTGAATCGTAAACTCGCCGATTCCAGTAAAGACTCCCGGGAAAGTACGCAGCACACGTCGGATGTGATCTGCTGCATACATGTCGGTTGGATTGAACCCGGTGATCATCGGATCGAAACGCCCCTGCTCTTCTCTTGTCAGCGACTTGTACTGCGATGCGATCCACGCGTCAGTGAAAGAGTAGTAATAGAGAGGAGCGTCGGAGTTGAGGTAGTAAGTCGGCGCACGATCACCATCGACGCCATAGGACCATTGCTGTTGAAGTGGAATACCAAACAACGCAACACGACCAACTTTGTTTCCCATTGTCTTGAGGAAGTCGTGAATGTCGACACCTTCCTGGATGTAGTTCGTGAGGTGAAAGTGCGAGTCGTTGAAGAGGTAGTCGTTTGAATTTGATTGCGCTGCTGTGGTTGCGGTGACAACTAGAGCTAGACAACAAGAAAGGATCATTCTTTGTGCTCTTAGTGTCTTTGTGGCTAAGAGAGATTCAACCACAGAGACACAAAGGACGCTGAGACGCTGAGAACGAATTTGATTGGATTTCTTCAAAACGCCAACTCCATACTCGAGTGAAATACCCAGCCTCTTCCGCCAACCGGATAAGGAACGGACGTGTAACCAACCGGCGATTTGTAGAGATAAAGGGCCTCGTTATTCCAACGAAGGACTTTGTTCTTGAACGGGAAAAAGTTAACGCCAGTACGAAAGTCGCGAGGTTGGCCGTACTGTCCGAAGATCTTCGAGAAGCCAATATAGGCCTGTAGTTTCTTCGGGACGATCATCGCCGATCCTTGAATCTGAAATGAGTGGTCAAACAACTGCGAGGGGATCTGCTGAAGTTGAGCCACCGTCGGTTGAGTTACAAACTTGAAGTTATCAATCCAACGCCAGAAGTACTCACCTTCCAATGAAAAACCCCGATACTTAAATCCCCCATCGACTGTCGACATGCGATATCTCGCGTCAGTAATCGTGACTCCCGGCGCGAAAAGATCCGGCGTGAAGATGACGGTGCCGTCAGACAGTCTTAGTTGAGTGTTTTCGAACTGTTCTGAGTTTGGCTGGCTCTCTTTGTTTTCGTTACTGCGACTGAAATGAAATGCGAGTCGCGTCGAAAACTTCTCGTGGTTTTCAAAATCACCCCAACCCTGACCGCTGAAACCCTTCTCAAAATCACCAGTCGGAAACCAAATCAGCGCGCCCGAGAAAGTGTTCAATCCGTTGTCTAGTCGTGATGCGGGAACACCAAGCGTACTCATGTTGTTGCCGAGCATCGCCTGGTACTTGAGGCGGTCGGCGATATTTCCGGTGGCCCAGATACCCGAGGTGTAAGACGGTCTCATGAACTCGTCAGCGATATGCCGACTGTCGACGTTGAGCCAGAAAGGAAAATTACCTTCGACACTTCGCGTTCCCGGCAAAGACCGAATGCCGCCACCGAGAGTCACGTACTTGTTGAAGGTGTAGTTGAGGTTGCCAGCAAGAACGACCTGTGCACCCTGTCCCTGGTTTGCATTCGAGGTCCATGCATAAAGGAAGTAACGAAGCTTGGGATCGAGAATCCACCCGAGAAACTTCATTTGAACTTTCAACAACTGAAAGTCATGACGGTTCTGAACTGTCTTGGTGTTACCGAATGCGTCTGCGTAAGTCGGGTCGAGTCCGAGTTGGTTCAGGTAGCGGACGTAAGAGTAAATACTTATGTTCATGTCGCCATACTCGGTGTTTACGATCTTGTAACCGAGGTTTGGCGTGTAGCGACCGTAGAACTTCTTGTCGTCATCGTCCTGCGACTTCGCCGTTTCAACTGGCTCCGTTGCAGGTGTCGAAGGTTGCTCCGCACTTGCGGTTGTAGGCGCCTCAACGATTGGCGAATTCACAACTCCCGTCGCCGTAGCTGATGCAGTTGTCTTTGAAGTTGGAGTTACTGCTTGTGCGGCTTCGAGTTTCTCGAGCCGCTCTTGAAGACTTCGGATCATCTTCAATAACTCTGCTCGCTCGTCGGGCGTTATCTCTTTCTTTTCGACCGCGACGATTGGAGTTGGTGCCGGAGTAGCTTCAGCGCGCGCTGGTTCTTGGGCAAACGTATTCACCGGGAAAACGAGCACGCTCACAACTACTGACGCGACGAGGTGAACCAACTCACCTCGTCGCCTTGAGATCAATACCCTACGGAAAGTCGAATTCATCGTTGTTCCCTAGTTCGTTCTGTCTGATGTCCTACTCTGTTGGTTTCAACCCAACTGAACCTGGCGAGAACAAATTCAAGTCAAGCTTTCGTGCCACGTACTCGATGACCTTCTGTGCTTTCACACTGTTGCCGGCTTCATCGAGTGGTGGTGCAAAAACAGCGATTGCGCCTTTGCCAGGAACAACTGCGACGATTCCGCCACCGACTCCACTCTTTGCGGGCAGACCAACATGCCAGGCCCATGTGCCTGAACCGTCGTAGAGACCGGCCATCGTCATTGTCGAAAGGATGTAAGGAACATCCTCCGCCTTGATGACTTGTTCGCCTGTCGCCGGGTTTTTGCCGTTGTTGGCGAGTGTCGCACCCATGCGTGCCAGTTGGACCACGTTCACGCCAACTGAACATTGCTTCGTGTAAACGTCGACCGACTCGAATGGATCCGCGTAAATGCGATCGTATTTCGCGAGCAACATCGAGAGCGCTTTGTTACCTGTGTTCGTGGCTGCTTCTGACTTATAGACTTCGTCTATGAGGACGAGTTTCTCCCCAGCACATTTGCTGTAGTAGTCGAGAATCTTGCTCCACTTTTCATCGGCCGTTTTCGCGGAGATCAAACTCACTGTCGATATCGCACCGGCGTTCACGTAAGGGTTGCCGGTGTGTGTCGGCATGTCAGCCACGGCGAAGACAGAGTTGAAGGCGCGACCCGTTGGTTCCGATCCAACCTTCTCGAGGAACTTCGCCTGTCCCATTTCGCTCATTGCCAGCGCTTGCGAGAAAACTTTCGAGATCGACTGGATTGAGAACGAGTACTTCGTGTCGCCCATCGAAATCATCTGGTTGTCGGTACTCACGATCGCGATACCAAACAACTTCGAATCAACCTGGGCCAGGTAAGGAATGTAGTCAGCGTTCTTGCCACCTGTGTCTGACTTGAACTTGTCGTACGCTTCCTTAACTGCTGCTTCGATCGCCACTCGATTGGGCGCTACCGGACTAGTCTTCTGGGCCAGGCTCGACAACGGAATCGTTACGAGCGTCGTCACCATAAAGACTGTGACAAGAACTTTGCTTTTAAACTTTGTGCTATTCATGCGTCCTTACTCCTGATTTGTGTGATTGCCAATCTCGGTGGTCCAACTTCAGAAAGTCCACTTCTTGGAGAAGTTGTATTTGAAAGAAAACTGGATGCGGAAATCGTCAGACTTGAAACCATCAAGGAAATTCTCACGACGTCCCCATTGAAACTCGCCACCCATCATCACGTTCTCAACTGGATAGAAGAGGAGATTTGCCAGACCGTAATGGCCTCGGTGATAGGCATTCGCGTTTTGACCGTTAGCGTTGTCGACATCCATGAACGAGTAACCAACTGCGGTGCTAAAACGCTTATTCCAGTTATGATCGAGGAACGCGACCAAACTCCACATCGGGAGGGCAACGCCCCTGATGGGTCGGCGCGGGTCACCGCCGGGATTTAGTTCGATGGCGACGTCAACATCTGCATCGTTCATGTAATTCTGGATTCCCTGCCCGAATACAAAGGCAAAGCGGCCCGTGTCGTTTTTCGTGAACTTTAGATTTGAGGTGAGATTCAGACCGGCGCCGACTGCGCTTCCGTCAAGATCAACGGCGTCGTTAACAGTGTCGACCCACTTCATCCGTCTCAACATTCCGGCGACCTGGACATATCCCCAGTCTCTTGTAAAGCGAACGTTGCCCGAGAGATCAGGCAAATCAAACTTTGGCTTGACTCCCTGCAACTCGTTCCGATCTTGAAACCGACCTTGATCTGCACTTGCACCCGGTCGTTCAACCGCAATCGTTACTGCATTGCGACCCTTCAAAGGCATCCAGCGAAACTGCACGTTCCGGAAGAAGACCATCCCATTTGGCCCCCAGTACTCGAGTGAGTTCGGAAACACATCGATGTCCATGAATGGACTCCATGTTTGTCCAGCACCAAACTGGCCCAACTCACCGTAAGCATGTCGGAGTCTGAAAGTCGTTTGACCTGCGTCGACACCTGTTCCGAAAAGTTCAAACTCGAATTGAGTTTTGAGTTCGCCGTACTTTGTTGGCGTTGAAGACTTCACACCGAGTCGACTCTGTCGAACGCCGAAGTAAGTCTTTCCGTTTGGCGCAAACTCATTTGGCCTTGAAGGAAGTTTTGTTGGTCGAATCACGTCGAACCAATCCGGATTGTTCTGTTTGAATTGATAACCCGCGTCCAACATCGCGAAACCGTAGACTTCGAAAGTGCTTTCACCTTTTGGATCTTGTGGACTCGCCGGAGGCGCGTTGACAGGCTCGGGCTCGGCAGCTGAAGCCGCTGGCTGGGGAGACGCTGGCGAATAGGTCGCTTCGATTACGCTCGGGGAAGCGTTCTTCTTGTTCGTTTCGAGCGCGCCAATTTGCGCCTTGAGATCCTTGACAGTGGATTCGAGTAAGAGCAGTCGGTCTCTTAACTGTTCAACTTCGCTTTGCGGTTGTTTTGCAGGTGCAGGTTGCTGAGTTTGAGCAAACGCAGCGTCCACTCTCGCGAAGACCATTGCGCAAATCACAATCGCAAAAAACGCGAATCGAATTGAGTGACTAGAACCACGGATCATGAGATTTTTCCTCCGGTAAAGCTGATTCAAACAGACCACTTTAGTTGTGAATCCTAGCCAAGTGTTTTTGGGTTCGTAACTCGCAAAACTACTAGGATTGACAGTGAGTTGAGGTGTCCGAAGGACTTGAGTTTGTCGTTGACTGATAGCTGCTAAAAGGCTGAGGCAGGTTTGCGCGAATAGCTTGCGTTCGTGCTTGTTCGTGTGGACTCTGGATCGATTTTGGATTTTCGAACGACGATAACGATCCACTAATTCACTTGAATCACACGAAACCAATCGCCACCTCTTTGCCCCAAAAGTCAGGTCGAAACTCTGAGGAGTTTCGTTTTTAGTTTGTGTGGTTTCGTGGATCGTGTTCCTGTAAGCAAAAGAGAACCGATCCACGAAATGACACGAAATAACACGAACAAGAACCAAGACCTGAGGCAAAGCCAATTGCTGCCAAAAACTCATATGGCACTAAACAAAATAGCCACGGTCCAATGAGGGGCGTGGCTATCGTGTTTTTAAAATGAGCGACAAACTAAAGTTCGTCGGACATGAGGTTACTTCTTCACTGGCGGTGGATACTTTTTGAAGAGCTTGGCCATCGCCTTGTTGAGGTTCTTATTAACCTTCTCGGGGTCCTTACCTGAACCCAAAGTCTTTGTTGCAGCACCGCGCCAAACTTGTTCCTTCTTCGACACGTCATAAAGATCCACATTGAGTGTTCCGACATTAATGGTTGTGCTGGTAGTGGTGGTTGTCGACATGCCTCCGCCGTATCCACCCCATCCACCCCAGCGTCCGTATCCCCAACCACCGCCCATGTCAGTGCTGTAGGAGTTCCACTGCTTCTCCTGGTTAACAGCTGCTTGATAGGCGATGTAAAGATCTGGATTGGCTTCAGTCTTGGTCAGACCCTTCAGTGACATTTGAGCGTCGATAGCATCCATGATTTGCTTGTCGAGAATGTCGTTTGGATATTGGGCGTTTGGAATTTTGACCCACTTGTAGGTTTTGTATTTGGCAAAATCAGTTCCTGGCAGGTAGTTGTACTTGATGTCCTGGGCCATAACCCAGGCACTGCAGAACACCAGCAACATCCCCGCGAGTGCAAACCTGAAAGTCCCGCGCATACCTTTCATTGTAGTCACCGTCCTCCTATTAGAATCCTGACTGTTTTTTTGAATTCTAGAGAGGTGGGAACTGGAAAGTTACTCGCACTTTTTACAGGTCGACCGAAGAATCTCAGATAGTTCCACACACGAGTCCGCTAGCAGACCCGCACTCGTTGTCTATTAGGTATGAGATTTGAAATTTGAGGTTTGAGATTTTTTTAGAACTTCCACCCGACGGACGCACTTATTCCCAGGTCGTTCTTATCAGCACGGAACGGTGGACGCGAATCGTAGTTTTCGTACAGATTCAGTCCCCAGTACAAATCTTTCACCAGCTCAATCTTCAGTCCTGAATTGACTTGCATTCGCACTCGACCCGAATCGGTCATACTTGGAAAGAGAATGAAGCGTGTTGAGATGTCAGTCGTCTTGAAGCGAAACATCGCAAAGTCGAATCCGGCCATTCCATCGATGTTTGTCGCTCGAGGTCGCGTCAAGACCGAATACTTCTCACGAGTCGCAGCAACGCCGCCAAACGCTGAAAGCCTTGTCCGATCAGTTTGCACTAAGCTTCGACCGACTATTCCACCGGCAGTTGTACGCAGGTTAAGGTTCTGCTGATCACTACTCAGGAAATCCAACAGTCCACCAACATACCAATTAGGGGAAACCTTCTTTCGATAATCAAGCGTGAATTGTTTTCTCGCACTCGACTCGGCTTCTGACTGTCCGCTAAACGACGTCGCAACGGTTCCGGTAATCGAGTGATCTCTCTTGCGATAAGTGGCGGTCGCATTGAGTTCAGTTTGATATTGATCAGTGCCACTCGTGAAGTTGAAACCAAAGTCGATCGAGCCGGTGATTTGGCTCCAGAAGTTTCCTTCGAGCGGAATGATGCGGACTACCTTCAACTGCGGAACTCTCAGTGGGCTGTTTTTGCCACCGATCAAAAAGTTGTCTGTCGAACTTCCGGGAACAAGACGAAGCGGAGTATCGAACAGTTGACCATCGGTGAGAATGATTTGGTAGGTGTCTTTGCTTTCAAGTGCCTCTACCTGGGTCCAATCGAGACGAACAGCATCGACCATGTAACTGGCCTTGAATCGGAGTTCGCCCTTTTGAAGACTCTTTATTTCACCAGTGATACGGTCGCCGTTCTTCATAATTACGACGTCGTCTTTTCGCTTGGCGAGTACGCACGACGAACAAATGAGAATGGCAATCAAGACGAGTAGAAAACTTTTTAGATAGCTGTGTTCCTTCATTTCGCGCCTCCCGAGCGGCCTGCACCACGAAGAAGAAATGTTAAGGAGCGGGTTCGGGAAGCTCTACTGTCAATAAGTACAGGTCTTTGGTCTTGGGCTTCTGGTCTTTGACTTTTGTTCTTAGTAACTCGATCAAAGACCAAAGTCCAAAGTCCAAAGTCCAAAAATCACATCCTTCCACCTCCATTTTCCTGTCACTTTTACCAGTAGTCCCAACCCATAACACTAACTACCATGATGCGTCCTAATTAGTACCCATTAAGCCTCGAAAACGGTACCAATGAAGCTTTGTAAATACATTTGTTGCTCGGGTTAGTAAGCCAATTCTGCTGAAGAGCCTCCCGTGGGGCGGAGCCTTTGCAGTGGAGTTGGTCGTGGGGCGTTCTTGCGTTGGGTCGAGAACCCCCTTCAGTCCCGGTCGCCACATTGCCAACGCACCCTATGGTGCGTTACAAAGAACGCGGCCGGGACGTTTCTTTTTGAGCCGTCCTCCAATCTCACGCCCTCAATTGAAATTCGCAGCCAGCGTTTGAAAGCGAGCAACCCCGATGAGCGCTAAACAACAAATCGACCAGATCGATGCGAAGGCAACAACTAAACTCTCACTGGACCACAGTACTATGTCTTCTTTGACGGCAACCGACATCGGAGCTGCAAGCCATCAAGGTCACAAACGCAAGAACAACGAAGATCACTACCTGGTGATCCAGTTCCAACGTTCACTCGAAAATATGCTCACCAACATCGAGGACGAGGTCTTACGCGAAGGTTATGCTCTGACCGGTTATGGAATGCTCGTCGCGGATGGCATGGGCGGAATGGCAGGTGGGGAAGTCGCGAGCAAGATGGCGTTAAAGCGACTTGTCGAACTCATCGTCGACACGCCCGACTGGATGATGTCACTAACCGATCAAACAGTATCGACTGTTATGGATCGAATGATTGAACGTTTTCTCCAGGTCGATCAAACTTTACGCGCTGAAGCTCAAAAGGACGCGACACTCCGTGGAATGGGAACGACTCTCACCGTTGCCGGATCACTCGGCGATGACTTAATAATCGGTCACATCGGCGACTCCAGAGCCTACATGTTTCGAGAGAACAAGCTCACGCAAATCACAAGCGATCACACACTGGCGCAAGCACTAATCGACGCCGGAGTCGCTAAGCCAAATGATCCCGAAACAAAATCGATGCGACACGTGCTGACGACAGCGCTTGGCGCCCTTAGCGACAAGATCCCGCCTCAAATTCACCGCTTGAAGATGGCTGAAGGCGATCAAATTCTTCTTTGTAGTGATGGGCTGACCGAGATGGTCGAGGATGCGAACATCGCTTCGGTGATGGCAGCTGCGCCTTCAGCGCAACAAGCGTGTGACCAATTGATCACGCTGGCACTCGCAGCAGGTGGTCTCGATAACATCACTGTTATTGTGGCGAGATTCAGTGAGTAATGAATCTCTGGTTGCGCGAGAATCTGCGTCGGGCAAACTCCTAGTACAGCTGAACAAACCAATAGTACATAAGCACGAGCCTGAGTCTTGGTGCGAGGTTCACGAACCTTTCGTAGTTTCAGTCAGCGCACTTTCGATCGTCGCTGCTCGAAACTGCTGAACCAGTCTTCGTTGAGACGCCAGTTCTTGCCTGGTTTCTGCAATCCAATCCGCAACCGTCTGAACCATTTCGCGGCGCAACTGGTTTGCAGTCTTACTCATTGACGTCACATCTTTTTTTGACGTCCGTCTGTGTTCCTTTTTGATGACTTTGATTGTTCGGTCGGAACGCATAGTTTGAACTCATTACCCGCCTGAATACGAAGGATTTTAGCCCTCACGAAGTCTTACCAATACTGTCAAAAGTGCGAGTACAAATCGGGTATTTAGCCCACTACTATCATCGCGCGCAAAAACAGCTTGGGTCCGGGTGTCCCAACAAAACCCGAAGACTTTGGCTAGCTGAACAGAAGGCTAAGTCGGTTCGCAGCCAATAAACCTAAATTAAGGAGCATGATGATGAGAGTGACCAGATTTACTACCCCTGCACTCCTAGCCTTCGTTCTTGTCCTCGCAGGTTTCTCCACAGCTACGGTAGCTAATGGACAGGACCCCCAGATGACAAAGGTTTCGCAAGGACAGGAATTCAAGAAATTCAAGGGCATCGTGGGCAGACGAAACAGCGACTCATTCACGATGGGAGCAACCACAGGCGGTCCACAGATCCTTGTGATCTTGACTGACGCCACCGAGGTTAAGAGTCATAAGAAAGGTGTATTCCGAGGTTCAAAAGACTACGCCGCCAGTTACATCCTTCGTGGATTAAGACTGGAAGTGGATGGTGTCGGAAATGCCGACGGAGCCATCGTCGCGGACAAGATACGCTTTGACGAACAGGACCTCCGAACGGCACAAGCACTTCAATCGACTGTCGATCCACTAGAAACCGAACTTCGCGAAAAGTTGAAGAAGCAGCAGGAAGATCAGCAGAGACTCGCAGACCAGCTAGCCGAGAACGAAGCTGCTACCCAAGCAGCGCGAGCCGCGGCTGCGGAAGCCAAGAGTGCTGCCGACAAGGCGCAATCAACGGCTGACTATGCGAACAATCGTATCAATGGTCTCGATGACTACGATCCAATCAAAACCATCACGGTGAACTTCAGAAGTGGCAGTGCAATTGTTAGCCCTGCAGCGAAGAAAGTCATTGACGAAGCAGCCGCATGGGTTAAGACCCAGGACACAAAAGGTTGGGTGATGGCAGTCATTGGCTTCGCAGATACTCAAGGCAACACAGCTCGCAATCGCGACTTGAGTGAACGTCGAGCCAACGCGGTTATCTACTACATCGTCACGAAGTACAAGATGCCGCTTCACCGCCTGGTCCAACCATTTGGTTACGGACAGTTGGAGCCAGTTGCAGAGAACAAAACCGCCGCAGGTCGCGCGAAGAATCGCCGGGTTGAGATTCGCTTGATGCTCAACAAGGGAATTGCAGGCACGGTCGGCCAATAAGTCATACGAGTTACGGGAGACGGGTAGGAGCAGACCCAGGAGGAAAGTAAGCACCAGCTCGTCTTCAGTCCGGCGAACTTCAGTTTGTAGCAGAGCCTGGAAATTGGGCTTCTACAAACTGAAGTTCGTCGGACATTCTTTTTGGGCGGGGTTGAACTATTGAAGCTGAACTTTAGGACGGGCGATGCCTAACTTCTTCATCATCGAACGTAACTTACTCGGATGGACATTCAACGCAGCTGCGGCCCCATATTGACCTTCGACACGCCAGTAACTTTTCTTGAGTGCTTGCAGAATCAAGTTGTGTTGACTCTCTTCAAGTGTCTCAGCGCCACTACCGTTGGCTCGCACCTCTTCAATCACTTCCATCGTTTTAGGACTCGATGAACCGCTTTGTGATGGCAAACCAGCCAGCACCAGGGACGGTCCTTGTGTCGTAATCACAGCTCGTTCGATCACATTGCGGAGCTCTCGAATATTTCCGGGCCACGGATAATTCTTTAATGCGGTCATCGTTTCCTGAGGAACGGAATCGATCATCTTGTTGAACTTGCTACTCAGTTCAGTAACGAAATGTCGTACTAACATCGGAACGTCACTCCTCCGCTCGCGCAAAGGTGGCAACGTAATCGGGAAGATGTTCAGTCGATAGTACAAGTCAGAACGAAACGTTCCTTTGCTGACTGCTTCTTCAAGGTTTCGATTCGTGGCCGCAACCACACGAACATTCACTTTAACCGTCCGATTACTTCCTACCGGCTCAAACTCACCTTCCTGCAAGACACGCAAAAGTTTTGTTTGCAAGTCCAACGCAAGTTCGCCAACTTCGTCGAGAAAGATCGTCCCATTATTTGCAATCTCGAATCGACCTGAACGGCGCGCATTAGCCCCAGTGAACGCTCCCTTCTCATGTCCGAACAATTCGCTCTCAATAAGGTCAGCGGGTAATGTCGCACAGTTCACTTTAACCAACGCCTGCTTGCTCCTCGGACTACGACTGTGAAGCGCGTGGGCCATCAACTCTTTCCCAGTACCCGTCTCACCAAGTATCAAAACAGTCGTATCGAGCGGCGCAACTTGTTCAGCCATTTGCAGGACGCGTTTCAGCGAATCGCTCTGACCGATAATTTCACCGAAGCTGCCAGATGCCAACACTTCCTTCTTGAGATAAATGTTCTCCTCGTGGATTCGATCTTTCAATTCCTGGAGTTCAATCAATGCTGTTTTCAATGAGTCTTCACTGACCCTTAACGCAGCTTCACTCCGTTGCAGTTCAAAATGCGAGTGGGCGTCTTCCAATTCCCAGGGCAACTGATATAGAAAGCCCGATCTGCGCACGATCACGCTGGTGGCTCCGCGATTTAGAGACTGGCGAGCTAACCCTTCATTTTCCAAACTACAAACGATGACCACGGGAACAATTGTCTTTAGCGATGTCCTCAGTTCTCGTAACAGTTCGAGTGCATCGAGTCCTGGCAATTCAAAGTTAATGAGCAGCGCATCAAACCGTAGATCTTGTTGTGAATCCTTGAGGAGGGACAACGCTTCGGCTGCGCTTGAGACTACTTGTAACTTTATGTGATTCGCGTGAACAGCAAAGTGACGGGTCGTGAGTTCGGTGTCCTCAACATTGTGATCGGCATACAGCACATGCATCGGCCGAGACCGTCGAGCCTCCGCGCGAAAGTGATCCAGCGCGGACACCAGCGTGGCTGCTAATCGATCAAGATACCCGGGCTTCTTAACGACGTAATCGTCTGCACGTAACTTCAGCGCAGTAACTGCCGTTTCTTCATCACCGAGTCCTGTAATGAGCACGACGGCGACAGGAATTCCCTGTTCTCGAATATGTCTTAGCAATGAAAGTCCGTCGCCGTCGGAGAGATGCATATCAGTCAGGACAACGTCGAGAGGATTTTCGGCAACATGGTCCAAGCGGATCTTTGCACTCTCGATAGTTGGAATTATTTCCAACTCAAAGGACGGCGACACCGCTCGCAATCTTCTAAGCGTCAAGTCAGCGTCCAGCAGGTTGTCTTCGACGTACAGAATTTTCATTACTTTGGTGTCATCGTCTGGTTGAGTCCGCACCAATAGATCTCTACCTGCGACGCTACTTCCATAAACTTTTCGAACTCGACTGGCTTAATGATGTAGGAGTTGCAACCAAGCTTGTACGCAGTTTGGACATCTAAATCTTCGGAGGAAGTAGTTAGTACTACAACGGGAATACTGCAATAAGTAGGATGTGCCTTTAGCTTCCGCAACACATCGAGCCCACTTACCTTGGGTAGTTTTAAATCAAGCAGGATAACGAGCGGCACCGGTTCTCCCGCGTCCCATCTGTCGATGTAGGACAAAGCTTCTTCGCCATCTCGCGCTTCAATTACCGGGTTCAATACGTTTCGTCGCTTCAACGCCCTCTTGGTCAGGTCAAGATCTGCCGCCCGGTCTTCAATAATCATGATGCTGTTAATTGTGTTGTTCATTTTCACCGTCTGCTTCGTTGAATTGGTTGCATAGAACATCACACCCGGAAGGTGGTCCAACTCGAGGTCGGCAAGGCGCGATCGGTCTCTTTCATAATCAAAACCGGAGACATTGTCACGCGCACTCACATAACCTTGCAGACTGTTAGTCGTTGGAGACGAGTGTTCCAGGACCTGAACATTTATGACGGTGTTGATTTGAGTTGAGCCTGCGACTACTGGACGCTCAGCTGGAAACTGGCAGACGGATACAAAACGGCGGAGGGCAAAACGAAGGGAAAAAACCATAACAGGGGCCCAACTAAACACTTAAGACTGCGACATTGGGGGGGAATCACAGTCGAAATCATAGGGAAAGCGAAGAGACTTAACTTCTCGGTTTAATTCATGGATTCAAGTGAAATCAACACCGAGTTTCGGGAGTTAAATCTATTCAATGAATTACGTTTTGCGTGACCCTCACGCTAACTGGGTTGTTCGAATGGGCAAAGTCATCCTACACGCGCTCAAACAAAAACTAAAACCGTAAATTTACGGTAGCTCAGAACCTTAGCCTTCTGAATATCAGGTGCAGCTCGCTCACCTCGTAGACCTTCATGTTTACATAATGTTCACAAGCAAATCTCAGATTCCAGACCTCAGATCTAAAAAGATCCTCGGGACGATCGTCCTGAAGATCCTTTTATTTTGCAGCTAAGGTCTGAGATTTGAGATTTGAGATTTGAGATTCTTACTGCAGCAGTGTCGCCGGTTCAATCGCCACATTCAGTCCGCGGCCCTCAAACTCCAATTGAGAATCAAACCTCTTTTCACCTTCACCGGGCTTGACCCTCGCGTAGGTTCCATCACTACGCAGTTCACGAGCATTCACATTATCTTTGAGATACGCAGCTAGAACATGCTCGGTAAGATACTGCTTCAGTCTCTGGTCCTTAATCGGAACTAACACCTCGACGCGTCGACTCAAGTTTCGAAACATCCAGTCAGCGCTTCCAATCAACACTTCGCCTTTGCCATTGTTCTCAAAATAGAAGAGCCGACTGTGCTCTAAAAACCTTCCGACGATGCTTCGCACACGAATATTGCTCGACACATCGGGAAGTCCGGGACGCAACATACAAATCCCACGCACTACCAGGTCAATCGACACCCCGGCTTCGGACGCGGCGTAAAGCGCCCGGATCAATGCCAGATCAGTAAGACTGTTTATCTTTGCAATTATTCGTGCCGGCTTTCCTGCTTTCGCGTGCGCAGTCTCACGCTGGATCAACTTCAGAATTCGCTTCCGAAGATTGATTGGCGCGACCAGTAAGCTGTCGTAATCATCGAATTGTGAAAAGCCAGTAAGCGAATTGAAGAGATTCGTTGCGTCGGTCGCAATCTGTTCGTCAGCCGTGAAGATCGCAAGGTCCGTATAAATTCGAGATGTCGTTGGGTTGTAATTGCCTGTACCCAGGTGGACGTAGCGTTGCAGATCATTGCCTTCGCGTCGAACGACAAGCGTCAACTTACAGTGTGTCTTCAGTCCCACCATTCCGTAAACAACGTGAACACCGGCCTGCTCCAGGCGTCGTGCCCATTCGATATTACTTTCCTCATCGAACCGAGCTTTCAACTCGACTAGAGCAGCGACTTGTTTCCCTCGCTCCACCGCGTCGATTAGTGCCTTAACGATTGGTGAGTTGCGCCCGGTTCGGTAAAGACAGATCTTGATAGCAACTACATGTGGATCAGCGGCTGCAGCATTAATGAAATTCGTGACTGTCGCATAAGCGGTGTACGGATGATGCAACAACACATCTTGTCGCTTGAGTGTCGAGAAGATCTCTGAGCCTTGCCCGAGACCTGCTGGCGTGGTCAGCTGCAGCGGACGATCTTTCAGTTCAGGCACATCGAGATCATACAGCTGCATTAAGTCCGGGATATTGAATGGTCCATCTACGACATAGACATCATCAGGCGTAAGTTCCAGTGACTCGGTGAGCGAGGTAACCATTTCTTTCGGCATCGTCGCTGCAACTTCAAGTCGGACAGCATCACCGAATCGCATTCGACGAACGTGCTGCTGCATCGTTCGCATGAGGTCACTCGCTTCGTCATCCTTAATTTCAAAGTCGGCGTCGCGAGTAACTCGAAACAGGTGACACTTCCCTGTTCTCATGTTTGGAAACAGACTTTGAATGTTTGCGGCTACCAGGCTACCCAGGAAAGTGAATGCGTTTCCTTTATCGTCGATGGGCACAAGCTTTGGAACAAGTGGCGGAAGTTTTATGCGGGCGAAGCGAGCACCCTTTAATGCGCCAGTAGGGTCGACACGCTTCCCCTGCTGAGTTTGCGGCGCCACCATCACTCCAAGGTTCAGACTCAAATTGGAAACGTAAGGAAACGGATGTCCGGGATCGACTGCTTGAGGCGTCAGCATCGGAAACACATTGTGCAGATAGTAATTGTCAGCGTGTTTGCGTTCACGTTTCGACAACTCTGCGTAACGTCGAATAAAAATATCGTTTTCCGCTAGTGCTGGAAAGATCTCCTCTTTTAGGCAACGCATT
>JADMIO011529878.1_pt1 | contig 17234 bp, 14 predicted proteins | sample 8958161 | NCBI WGS metagenome assembly JADMIO01 (sample SAMN16585339, study PRJNA669376) | soil metagenome | isolation source: Crop rotation soil | place: USA: Cullars Rotation, Alabama | collected 2011
TGCGGCAGGCTCGCCGCCACGCGATCGTGGCCCCAGAACCCGCCGGCGATGAGGACGAGGGCCAGCAGGATGGCCAAGACGGCGAGGGGTACCAGAACGCGGCGCAGAGGATGCCGTCGGCGGCGCGGCTGGCGACGCGGCTGCACGGATTGGTGGGGGAGGGGTTTGGAAACGGCGTGAGCCATGGGGGTCCTCTCGATTCTTCCAGGAAACGGCGGCTTCAAGTCTGCCATAGCCCAGTCATCCAAGACAGTTCGTTGACACTACGGAAGGCGTTCCATAGAATCCGCTTTGTCCAATTGGAACAACTTTGAATTTACCTGTTTTCCAGGTTTCTCTCGCCTGGCCATTGGGGCCGGACGACTTGTTGAAGGAGTGTCTATGCTCAAGAAATGCTTCCTCGCCGCTCTCATGCTGTGCCTCTTGCTGGTCAGCAGTGCGCACCTGGGCTTCGCCCAGGACACCAAGGCGAGGTCTAACGACCCGATCGCCCAGATGCTGAGGGACGGGTGGAAGATCGTGCAGGACGGCGTCTTGCAGCGCGACCGTGGGGCCAACCAGGTCGAGACCTTCGTGTTCGGAGCGGCGGGGTTCAACTGGAAGCTTCAGGACCTCCAGAACCAGCTCCGCAACCTGCGCCTCGCCTACCAGGTGACCCCGACGCCGGAGCTGCGCAAGACCATCCTCAGCCACCGGCAGGAGATCGCCAACACCCAGAAGATGATCGCGCTTGCTCAGGCCTCCGAAGCGATCGGGGAGAGCGGAGTTCCCACCAAGGTCTCCTGCACCATCACCTTCGGCTATAACGCGAGCGCCTCGTACCTGACCACCTCCCAGGGCGTCACGGGGACCGCGAGCGCCAACTTCAGCTCCAACTGCGCGTTCTCCGGCGAGGTCTACGCGTACTCCTACTCCACGGCCACCGTGAGCGGCGCTCCCACGACCCAGACCCTGACGGACGGCCCCCGGAGCGGCGCCAACGTGACGGCGAGCGCCTACACCATCCAGGCCGGCGGGCCGACCTGCCAGTCGTATGCCTACGCCAGCATGACCAGCAGCAACCTGAACCCCTCCTCCTACACGATCTCGGCGACGAACAACAGCTGCCCGGGTGTATCGAACCCCGTGCCGACGATCAACGGGACGACCTACATCTACGTGTCCAGCGGCTGCGTCTCCACCACCTGGACCTCCTCCGTCTCCGGTGGCACGACGCCCTACACCTACCAGTGGACCTGGAACGGCGCCTCTGTCGGCACGGGGAGCAGCTACACCCGCTCCACCTGTGCCGGCGGCGCCTACAACTACACCTCCAACACCCTGGGGCTGACGGTCACCGACAGCAGCAGCCACTCGGGAAACACCTCGAAGACCGTGGTCGTCGAGAAGGACCCGATCGGCGGCGGCTGCTTCGCGGTCGTCAATCCGGACGGCTCGAAGGCCGTCCAGTGCCCGTGATCCCGGACCCGCGACTCATCTGATCCCGGGGCCGCTCCGGCGGCCCCGTCGTTCTTCTCCGGGGATACACTCTCCCCGCCATGGCCGACCCGACCTACCCCGATCTCCGCGCCTTCCTCGACCAACTCCGCCGCGACGGCGACCTCGTCACGATCGAGGCTCCGGTCGACGCTCATCTGGAGGCGGCGGAGATCCACCGGCGGGTGATCGCGGCCGGCGGGCCGGCCCTCCTGTTCACCAACGTCAAGGATCGGGATTTCCCGCTCGTCACCAACCTCTTCGGCACGCAGCGCCGGGCCGGGATGGCCTTCGGCGCGCGCCCCCTGAGGCTGATCCGGCGGCTCGTCCACCTCGCCGAGACGCTCCTGCCGCCCACGCCGGGGAAGCTCTGGGGGGCCCGCGACCTCGCCCACGAGGCGCTGCGGATCGGCTCTTCCCGGCGCGGTGCGGGCCCGGTCACCGAGGTGATGACTTCCGGGATGTCCGACGTCCGGCTCGACCGCCTCCCCGTGCTCACCACCTGGCCGGAGGACGGCGGTCCGTTCGTCACCCTGCCGCTGGTCTACACCGAACATCCGGACGGCAAGGGGCACAACCTGGGCATGTACCGGCTCCACGTCCACGATGCGCGGACGACCGGCATGCACTGGCAGATCGGCAAGGGGGGCGGCTTCCACTACGCGGTCGCCGAGTCGCGCGGGCAGGCCCTGCCGGTGACGGTCTTCCTCGGCGGTCCGCCGGCGCTGATCCTCGCCGCCATCGCACCGCTCCCCGAGAACGTCCCCGAGCTGATGCTCGCCTCGCTGATCGCCGGCGAGCGCCTGAAGCTCGTCCCTGGCTCCGGTTCCCATCCCCTCGTCGCCGCGGCCGAATTCGCCCTGATCGGCAAAGTGCCGCCACGGGTCCGGCGTCCGGAAGGCCCTTTCGGGGATCACTACGGCTATTACTCGCTCCAGCACGACTACCCGGTCTTCGAGGTCGAGCGGATCGCCCGCCGCCGGGACGCGATCTACCCCGCGACCGTGGTCGGCAAGCCCCGGCAGGAGGATTTCTTCATCGGCGACCTCCTCCAGGAGCTGCTCTCGCCCCTCTTCCCGCTGGTGATGCCGGCCGTGGAGCAGCTCTGGTCCTATGGCGAGACCGGCTACCACTCGCTCGCCGCCGCGGTGGTGAAGCAGCGCTACAAGCGGGAGGCGATGGCCTCGGCCTTCCGCATCCTCGGCGAGGGGCAGCTCTCGCTCACCAAGTTCCTACTGGTGACCGACCGCGCCGTCGATCTCAGGGATTTCCGGGCCGTCCTCACCCACGTGCTCGAGCGCACCCATCCCGAGACCGACCTCTACGTCTTCTCCAACCTCTCGATGGACACGCTCGACTACACCGGACCGGTGGTGAACGAGGGATCGAAGGGGGTCTGGCTCGGTCTGGGCGACCCGGTGCGGGAGCTCCCCCGGGGCTTCACCGCGCCCGAGATCCCGCAGGGGATGACCGACGTCCACGTCTTCTCCCCCGGCTGTCTGGTGGTGGGCGGCCCCGCCTACGCGGACGATCCCGGAGCCGCCGCCCGCTTCGCCGCCCATCCGGCCTTCGCCGGCTGGCCGCTCGTCGTGCTCACCGACGAGCCCCGCCGCGCCGCCGCCAGCCCGATCAACTTCCTCTGGACCACCTTCACCCGCTTCGAGCCGGCGGCGGACGTCCACGCCGCAGCCACGGGGCTGGTGCGCCATCACGTCTCCTACACGCCGCCCATCCTGATCGACGCCCGCATGAAGCCCTGGTATCCGCAGGAGCTGTTCGCGGACGAGGAGACGGCGGCGACCGTGACCCGGCGCTGGAAGGAGTACTTCCCGGGCGGCAAGGTGGAGATGGGGGATTCGGGGACGGGGCACTTGACGTCTTCATGAACCCCCACCTCCTCATCACCCTGACCATCGCCGGAGCCGCCATGCTGCTCCTGCTCACCGAGCGGCTGCGGGCCGATCTGGTGGCGCTGCTGGTCGTGGTCGCCCTCGGCACCACGGGGGTGCTGACGACGCAAGAGACCTTCTCGGGGTTCAGCCGGTCGGCGGTGATCACCCTGCTCGCGATCTTCATCCTCGCCGCGGGCTTGGAGCGGACCGGCGTCACCCAGCGCGTGGGCGACCTCCTCGTGCGGGTCGCCGGACGGAGCGAGCGGCGCCTCGTGGTCACCGTGATGCTCGCCGGCGCCTTCCTCTCCCTGTTCATGAACAACATCGCCGCCGCGGCCGTGCTCCTCCCGGCTGTCTCGGGAGCGTCCAAGCAGTCGGGCGTGAACCCGGCGCGCCTCCTCATGCCGCTCGCCTTCGGCACCATCCTGGGCGGCATGGCGACCCTGCTGACCACCACCAACATCGTGGTGAGCAGTCTGCTGCTCGACCGCGGGCTCGCCGGTTTCGGTCTGCTCGACTTCGCGCCGCTCGGCCTGCCGCTCGTGGCCGCCGGCATCGCCTACATGGCGCTCTGGGGGCGGCGGCAGCTCCCCGCGCGCTCGCCGGTCGAGCTCTTCGAGGACATGCAGCGCCAGGAAGCCCATCTCGCCGAGATCTATCACCTGGGCGAGACCCTGGCCCGGGCCGGCGTTCCCGAGGGGTCCCGGCTGGCCGGCCAGACCCTCGCCGGCAGCCGGCTGCGCGAGACCTACGGCGTCAACGTGCTCGCCATCGAGCGCGAGGAGCGGATCGTGCGCGCCCCCTCGCCGGACGAGGCGCTGCGGGCCGAGGACGTCCTCCTGCTCTCCGGTGAATTGGCCGGCTCGGGAGTCGCGGGGGATCTCGACCCCCTGCCGCCGCGCCACTGGCGGGAACGCGACCTCGAATCCCGTTCGGTGGTGCTGGTGGAGGCCGTGCTCGCCCCCCGCTCCGACCTCATCGGCCGCACCCTTGGCGAGACCCGCTTCCGCGACCGCTACGGCATGAGCGTGATCGCCATCTGGCGCGCCGGCCGTTCGCTCCGCACGGGGTTGACCGATCTCCCGCTCCAACTCGGCGACGGCCTCCTCCTCCAGGGGGAGCGCAGCCGGCTGCCCGTGCTGCGCGTCGAGCCCGACCTCATCGTCCTCGACCGCGGCGTCGACGAGCCGGCGCCGTCGCGCCGGCGGGGACGGCTGGCCCTGATCGTGATGATCGCCACCCTCGGCCTCGCGGCCCTCAGCCATCTCGGCGTCGGCGAGGTGATGCTCGGCGGCGCGCTGGTGATGATCCTCATCGGAGCGCTCTCCATGGACGAGGCCTACCAGGCGATCGAATGGCGGAGCGTCTTCCTGGTCGCCGGCATGTTGCCGCTGGGGACCGCGATGACCAAGACCGGCGCCGCCGACCTCATCACCCACGGGCTTCTGGGAGTGCTGGGCGGCGCGGGACCGCTGGCGCTCCTCGCGGGATTGATCGCGCTCGCCATCCTGCTCACCCAGGCGATGAACGGCGCGGCGGTGTCGGCGGTCCTGGCCCCCATCGCCATCCAGACGGCGCAGCAGATCGGCGCCGAGCCGCGCTCCTTCGCCATGGGAGTCGCGCTCGCCACCTCCTTCGCCTTCCTCACGCCGCTCGGCAGCCCGGTCAACATCCTGGTGATGGGCCCGGGCGGCTACCGCTTCCGCGATTACTTCCGCGCCGGCCTCCCGCTCACCCTGCTGCTGTTTGCGCTCGTCCTGGCACTGCTGCCCTGGGTGTGGCCCCTCTAGGGCTCCCCTACGCCGTCTTCTGGCCGCACTCCGGGCAGAACCGCGGGTTCCCTTCCATCGCCGCGCCGCAGCCTGTGCAGTGCTTCTTCTGCGCGGCGGTGGGGGTGCCGCATTCGGGGCAGAACTTGGCGCCACCGGTCTTGGCGCCGCAGGCCTTGCAGACGGCGCCGGTGACCTGACCCAGGTCCCGGCTCTTCATCCAGTCGACCTGCTGGGCCTTGTCGAAGGCCTGCTGCTTGGCGGCTTCGGCCTGGGCGGAGGCGATCTCCTCGTCGAGATCGGGCGCGCAGTACTCGCAGAGCCCGGCCTTCTCGTTGAAGCAGACCGGCCCGCAGACCCAGCGGCCGCAGCGGGTGCACTGCTTGAAGAGGGGACGGATCTCCTCCGTTGCCTCCTTCAGCGCCGCATCGTGAGCCGGTCCGCCCACGGCGCGCTGGATCTGATAGGCGGTGTCCGAGACCCGCCCGAAGAGCCCCCCGAAGAGGCCGCTCGCCACCTCGGCAGCCGAAGCCGCCAGGCCGAGCTTCGAGCTCTTGAAGGTCGACATGTAGCCGTTGCCGCACTTCTCGCAATAGAACTTGAACTGGTAACCCCGGTCGGTCGAGAGATCGTCGTAGTTACCCGTGAAATCGACTTTGCCCATGTTGACTCCGCTGCTTTGACTCCGCTGCTTTGGGTGTTGATCGCCGCAGATGGTACCACGGCGGTCAAGGGCCTCAGCCGGCCGAGATCTGGTCGAGCAGAGTAGGGATGTCGTCGTAATCCTCGACCCAGATGGTCTTGACGCCCATGGACTCGAAGAGGTTGCGGTCGTAGGCGTCCGCCTGCTGGAGGATGGCCCGGACGGGCTCCTGAAGCTCCGGCACCTCCTCGGGCGGAGGGATGTCCATCTCCTTGCGGAACCGGCGCGCCCGGTCGCGGATGTCGCGCAGGACGTTGCGCACCTCGGAGGACACGATCTTGTGCCGCTTCTGGATCTGCCAGTGGGCGGGGATGTCGCCGAACACGTAGCTCGCGTCGAGCAGCCGGCGCAGGTTGGGGTCGAGCATCGACAGGCCGATGAAGAGGACCGTGTTGTGCCGGAGGTGGTGGACCACCGCGGTGAGCGCCCAGTGGAAGACGGTCGTGGTGAGGCCGTGGTAGTCGTCCTCGGTGAAGACGAGCTGGCACCCCTCGACGTCCCCCTTCTGCGGCAGATAGCCGTGGGGGTGGAAGATGGGGAGGGACTTCTCGTGGCTTCGCCGGGCGCTCCAGACGGGACGGAAGTCGATCCCTCCGTCGAGCTTCCTCTCCAGCAGATCGTCGTAATTGAAGGAGACGACCGCGGCGACCCCGTCATTCTCCCCGGATTTCTTGATGAAGTCGGCCACGGCGGTGAGAGTGGTCGGCTCGTGCGGTGTGGGAGGCTCCTGCGGGTAGAGGTGCTGGCGGACCTTCTCCAGGAACAGGGCGTGGGGATCGTCCCCACGCTTGGAGCGGCTGGCCCGGCGGCGGATCTCGTTCTTGACCACGCGGGCGAGGATGATCGGATCGTACTCGTAGTAGTCGACCAGCCAGGCGGCGAGGGCGCGGCGGAACGGCAGGTCGATCGCTTCCAGCCGGCGGGCCACGTCGGTCTGGTCGAAGAGGATCTCCAGGACCAGGTCCTTCCAGGTGGGGATGCCGTAAGGCTTGGAGACCCCGGCGCCGAGGAAGAGCACGAGGTCCTTCTCGGCCCAGGCGCGGCGCAATCCTTCGAGATGGCTCCGGTTGACCTGGCTCCGGCCGATCGCCAGCGTTGCGGGCTTCCGCCGCCTGCGCTCGTCCTCGCTCACGCCCCGTTTCCGTGCCGGATTTGTGCCAGAGTACCGCATCCATGGACTCTCCGCGACGCGTGCGCCGCCCGTTGCTCGTCGCCATCCTGGCGCTGGCGCTTGGGGTTCGCCTCGCCCATCTGTGGGCGGTGCGGGACCAGCCGTTCTTCGCCTGGCTGGCGATGGACAGCCAGGAGTACGACCGCTGGGCCCAGGGGATCGCGGCCGGCGACTGGCTGGGCTCGCAGGTCTTCTTCCAGGCGCCGCTCTACCCCTACCTGCTGGCGGCGGCCTACGCCGTTCTGGGGCACCGGCTGGCGCTCGTCTATCTGATCCAGATCTTGTTCGCGGTGGCCGGCTGCTGGGCCCTCTACCGCGCCGGCCGCGAGATGGACGGCGAGGGGACCGGGCTCGCGGCGGCGCTGTTGGCAGCAGTCTACGGGCCGTTCCTCTTCTATGACGTGCAGCTCCTCAAGGAGTCGCTCGCCGTCACCGCGACGGGGTTCTTCCTCTGGGCCCTGGCGGCGGCGCGGGACAGGGTCGGGTGGTGGCTCGGGGCCGGTCTTCTCCTCGGCATCCTGGCGCTGCTGCGGGAGAATGCGCTGCTCCTCGTCCCCTTCCTGCTGCCGCTCGCCTGGAAACGGGAGGACCGCTGGCTGGGACTCGCCCGGAGGGGTGGCGCGCTGGTGGCGGGGCTCGCCCTGGCGCTGCTGCCGGTGGCGGTCCGCAACGGGCTCGTGGGCGGGGACTTCCTGCCTACGACCTCGCAGGGCGGGGTGAACTTCTACATCGGCAACCACGCCGGAGCGGACGGCACCTATCAGCCGATCGTCCCGGGCAAGCAGATCCCGGAGCTGGAGCGGCGGGAGCCGGCGCGAGTGGCCGAGCAGGCGCTGGGGCGTCCGCTCTCGGCCGGTGAGGTCTCCCGCTACTGGCTGCGCCAGGCTCTCGACTGGGCCCGGGATCATCCCGGCGACTTCCTGCGGCTGCAACTCCGCAAGCTCGGCATGTTCTGGAGCGGCTACGAGTGGCCGGACGCGGTCGACTACTACTACGTGAAGACCCTCTCGCCGGTCCTCCGGCTGCCCCTGCTGGAGTTCGGGGGGGCGGTGATCCTGGCGATTGCAGGGCTCTTCCTCGCCCGTCGCCGTCTCGGCGCCTTCGCGCCCGCCCTCCTCTTCGCGCTCGGCTGGATGGCCTCGACGGTGATCTTCTTCCTCTTCTCGCGCTACCGGCTGCCGGCCGTGCCGCCCCTCCTGGTGATCGGCGGCGTGGCGGTGGCGGAGATCCCGGCGGCCTGGCGGAGCCGGCGACGGGAGGCGGTCGTCCTGATCGGGATCTGCGGGATCGCCTTCCTCGTCCCCCACCTGTTCGGCTACGAGCCGCGGATGGACCTGGTGCACTACAACCTCGGCCAGCTCTACGAGGAGCAGGGGCGTCCCGACGCGGCGCGCGCGGAGTATCAGGCGGCTTTCGTGCTCAATCCGAGGGACTTCCTCGCCTGCTCGAACCTGGGCAACCTCGCCGCCCGCCGGCGGGACTGGCCCACGGCGCTCCGCTTCTACCAGCGGGCGGAGGCGCTGGAGCCGCGGTCGGACGACGTGCAGAGCAACCTCGGAGGGGCCTGGCTGGCGGTGCGCGACTTCGCGCAGGCCGAGCAGCACCTCGACCGCGCCCTGGCCCTGAATCCCCGGAACCTCCCCGCGCTCCAGAACAAGGCGCTCCTCCTCGCCCGCCAGGGGGACCTCGCCGGCGCCCGGGAGCTCAACCGGAGGTTGCTGGAGATCGATCCGGAGAACCCGGCGGGGCTGCGGCTGAGGGAACGGTTGCAGGCTGTCCGATAGGCAGGAACTCGTACACCCTGTTCGTGGGATCGGCATACCGCAGCGCGAACAGCCGCGGCACGCGAGCTGTAGGGGGCGGACCTTGTCGGGGTTCGCTGTCTGGGGTAGGTGGTGAAGAAGTTGTTCCAGAGATGGTTTAGAGTGTTCTCATGACGGCCCACCGAAGGCAGCCAGCGTTCGAGTGGCATGACGTCAAGGCCGAGAAGAACGTTCGCAAGCACGGGGTCAGCTTCGACGAGGCGGCGACAGTCTTCGAAGACGCCTTCTCGATCTCGGATTCAGATCCACTCCACTCGGATGACGAGACGCGCTATGTCCTTGTCGGGCTCTCGAATGAGAACCGGCTATTGGTTGTCAGTTATGCTATGAGGGGAGAGCGTATACGCATCATCAGCAGCCGCCCTGCGACGGCCCGAGAGCGCAAACACTATGAAGAAGAATGAGCCAATCACCCATGACGACGACGAGATGCTGCCGGAGTACGACTTTTCTGGCGGAGTCCGAGGCAAGCATTTCAAGGCGATGCAGGCAGGCTACACAATCACGATCCACCAGAAGGACGGTTCGAAGGTCGTCAAGGAAGTCAAACCCCGCAAGGGGATGGTCCTCCTCGAGCCGGATGTTCGCGAGTACTTCCCGGATGCGGAGTCGGTCAACCGGACTCTTCGCTCCCTGATCATGCTGGTCCCAGTGTCGGCGAAAAGAAAAAGAACCTCCAAGAAGCCCCATTAGCATGGCGTTCATCCCCCACCACGTCGACCACCTCGAAGTCTTCGTCCGCGACCTCGACGCCTCGGTCCTCTGCATGGCGAGGTTCTCGGGCTGAAGGAGGACGTCGAGCCCGAGCGGATCTCGCTGATGCGGCATGCCCAGGCGGGGAAGCGGAAGGCTGTGGTGGCGTTGCTGAGGGAGCGGGGGGCGAAGTAGACGGTCCGCCCGGTGATAGATCGCCGGGCAGCGCCTCTGGTAAAAACTCGTACACCCGGTTCGTGGGGTCGGCATACCGCAGCGCGAACAGCCGCGGCAGCGAATCCGCCCACTGCCGTTCGATCGAGAAGTCGAACTGGGGATAGCGGCTGAGGTGGACCCAGCGGACGCGCTGCTTCGCCAGGTTGGTGACCCAGGCTTTGGGGTCGGGATCGACCCGCGGCTGGCAGGCGGGGTACTGGACGGCGACGCGGTGGTCCGCCGCGTTGATGTTGACGTAGCGGGATTCGCGTTCCAGCCGCGGCCCCATGGCCGGATACTGGAAATAATTGTTCGGCGAATGGACCGAGGCCACGGTGCCGTCGCCGCCGTGCTGGTCGAGCCACGCCCAGCCGGGGGCGTAGAAGCGGGTGGAGGTCATGTGGACCTGGAACTCCTCGGCCAGCGCCCGGTCGCGGTCCCGCACGCGGAAGGCGGTGAGGAAGGGGGCGCCGAGGAGAGTCCCGAGCACGGCGGCGGCCACCAGCTCGCGCCGGCGGCGGACGGCGAACGCGCGCAGGGCCGGCGAGACGGCGAGCGCCACGGCGGCGAGGTCCATGTAGGCGATCGTCATCCGGACCCCGTGCGGCATCTCGGCGTGGAGCTGCAGGAGCCCCTGGGCCAGGAGGGCGATCGTGATCCCCTCCATCCAGCGGTCGCTCACCCGCCGCCGCTCACCGAGGGCCACGCCGCCGGCGAACGCCAATCCGAACGCGGGCATCAGATAACGGACGTTGGCGAACACGTGGTAGTTCTTCGCGAAAGGGACCGCCAGCCAGAAGGCGAGCTCGGCCCAGATCTGCGCCGACGCGATGAGCGACTCCCGCCAGCGCTCGCGGCCGAGGCCAAACGGTAGGAGGAGCGCCGCCAGGAGCAGTACGAAAGCCTGCGGGCCCACCCCGAGCTCGAGCTCCGCCGGCCGCGTGATCCCCAGGAAGGCGTCGACCAGCCACCCTCTCTCCATCATCGGCCGCCAGAGGTCGATCACCGAATTCTGGCGCGGGATCGTCGGCGTATTGCCGTTCTCCGGACCGCTCGCCGTCTTCTCGCAGACCAGGGCGAGCGGATCGGCCCCCCAGGCGAGGTTGCGGAGATAGAAGAAACCGCCGAGCAGGGACGCCACGACGAGCGCCGCCACGATCTGCGGCAGGCGGCGACCCCAGCTCCCGCGGGCGAGTGGCACCACGGCGGCGGCCAGGACGAAGGCGTAGAACACCCCCAGCACCTTGGCGCCCGCCGCCAGCCCCAGCCCGGCGCCGGCGAGGACCACGGCGCCCCAGTCCGCCTCGTCGATCCAGCGCAGGGCGAAGAAGGCGGCCGTGAGGAGGACCGCACCGACGAAGATGTCCACGTACTGGGCGGCGGCGAAGCGCACGACGGTCGGCGTCAGCAGCATCAGGAACGCCGCGAGCGGCCAGTGCCGGCCCGCGCCCAGCCGGCGGGCGATCCCGCCCGTGGCGAGCCCGAGCAGGAGCCAGTGGGGGAGGGTCGCAAGGTTGATCCAGAACTCGCTGTGCGACGGCGCCATCCACCACCAGAACCAGACGGAGCCGTTGGCCGGCACGTAGCCGTAGTAGTTGTTGGGGATGTTGCCGAAGACGGGGTTGAGGTTGTGATCCCGCAGCCAGGTGCCGGTCAGCAGCAGGTGGTACATCAGGCTGTCCCACGAGAGCGGCGGCCGCAGCAGCCCGCGGAGCGCCTCGCTCCCCACGCCGTGCAGGGTGAGCAGCGACAGGGCGGGATGGGCACGGAGGATGGCCCACGAGCGCGCGAAAAGGGTCCGCGCCGGCGCGCCGATGCCGCCCGGGGGAGGGGATTTGCGGAAGCCGATCAGCAGAGCGAGCGCGAGCGCTGCCTGGAGCGCCAGGGCGAGGTCGATGCGCAGCACTCCGAGGCCGCCGAGCAGGAGGCCGATCCCCACCGCCTCGGCGGTGGCGAGCAGGAGGGAGGCGATGGCGAGCGCCAGCGGATCGCGGCGGGCGTCCTCGCCCAGCAGGCGCAGGGCTCCCAGGTAGCCTCCCAGGGCGAGGAAGCCGACCGCGATGAGCGTCAGGGCGGCGCCCATCAGGTCGATCAGGAACATGGGCGGGATTGTTAGCACAGGCTGCCGGCCGGTGCTAGCATCCGCGCCCGTGCACGACGCCGCCTACTTCGATCGCGAGTACTTCCAGCTCCATCCGGGGAAGGTGAGGTACCTCGAGTACCTCGTCGGATTGCTGCGTGCGCACGGCGTCCCCAGCGGCCGGGTGCTCGACGTGGGGGCCGGCTACGGCTTCTTCCTGGAGGCGTTGGAGAAGGCGGGGTACGAGACGGACGGCATGGAGATCTCCGCTCACGCCGTGGAGCAGGCGCGGCGGCGCACCCGCGGGCAGGTGGTCGAGCAGGGGGCGGAGGCGCCCTTCCCCTTCCCCGACGACCGGTTCGATGCCGTCACCCTGCTCGACGTCATCGAGCACCTCCGGGACTACGACAGCACCCTCGCGAGCTGCCGCCGCTGCCTCAAACCCGGCGGGAAGCTGTTCGTGATCACCCTGAACGCCCACAGCCTGGCCCGCCCCCTCCTCGGCAGGCGCTGGGCCTGGTACCAGGACCCCACCCACGTCCACATGTTCACCCCCCGCATGCTGCGCGAGGGACTGGTGAAGGCCGGGCTGGAGGTCGAGACCCTGATCACCGAGTCGAACTTCTGCTCGGTGGGCGAGGGGACGAAGTTCCTCAAGCCGCTGCGGTTGATCGGACGGGTGGTGCACACCCCGGCGTTCGGGGATTCTTTGCTGGCGGTGGCGCGGAAGCCGGGTTAGTAGCCTGCGCGCCAGGAGAGCCAACAAGGGACGGCAGGGACAACAGGGACTCCAGAGACAACAGGGACAAGATCTGCAAGGTTTCATCTCCCTGCTGTCCCTGGAGTCCCTGCTGTCCCTGGAGTCCCTGCTGTCCCTTGCTAACGCTTCTTCGGCAACGTCCCCGCAATCAGCCCCAACGTCGCCTCCGCCACCGCCGCCATGGGGCCGGCGTCGGCCAGGCCGCGGCCGGCGAGCGGAAAGGCGGTGCCGTGATCCACCGAGGTGCGCAGGAAGGGGAGGCCCAGTGTCCAGTTGGTGGCGGTGCCGAAGGAGGCGGTCTTCACCGCGATCAGCCCCTGATCGTGGTAGAGGGCGAGCACCCAGTCGAACTCGCCCTTCCTGGCGCGGGCGAACAGGGAGTCGGCGCTCTCGGGACCGTGGACGTCGAGGCCGCGCTCGCGGGCCGTGGCCACGGCGGGCGCCAGGATTTCGGCGTCCTCCCGGCCCAGCAGCCCGCCTTCTCCGGCGTGGGGATTGAGGCCGGCGAGGGCGATCTTGCCGCCGGCGTGCCGGTCCAGGCAGTCGAGCGCCTCGGCCAGGGCCTGAGGGGTGATGCCGTCGAGGGCCTCGCGTAGCGGCAGGTGCACGTTGAGCAGGGCCACCTGGAGCTCGGGGGCGAGGAAGGCCATCAGGTAGTCGCGGCCGTAGCGCTCCAGACCACAGACCTCGGCCAGGTAGTCCGTATGTCCCACGAAACCGGGGAGATGATGGCGGGCGATCGACTCCTTGCTGACCGGCGCGGTGACCAGGGCGTCCGCGGCGCCGGAGCGGACCAGCGCGATCCCGGCGTCGAGGGCAGCCATGGCGCCGGCGGCGTCGGCCGGACCGGAGTGGCCGAGCGCGACCTGCCGCCGGGAGCCGACCGGGTCGAGCACCGGGATGCCGTCCGGCAGCTCCTCGCCGGGGCCCGGCGGGGACGACAGCCAGATCAGGCGGTCCCAGGGGAAATCGGGGAGCGAAGGACGGAGCGCCTCGAGCGCCGCGCGCTCGGCCACCAGCAGCGGCCGCCAGGCGGCGGGGGAGGGCGCGTCGCGCAACAGTTTCAGGAGGATCTCGGGGCCGATGCCCGCGGGATCCCCCTGAGTGAGGGCGAGGATGGGTCGCGGAGAGGGGCTCAACGCTCCAGGTCGCTCGTCTCGCGCTTGCTGTTCGCCCGCCGCTGTTGCCGGAGCTCCTCTTCCTTGAACATGTAGCGGATGACGTGCTTCTGGATCAGCAGGTTGGGGCCGGCGGTGCGGTTCAGCTTGATCGCGCCCTTGTCGTACCACTCGATCCACCCGCGCAGCTCCTCGTCGTTGACGAGGATGACCACCATCGGCGTCTTCGCCGCCATCTGCTTGAGGTAGTAGAACTCCTCGGCGTTGGTCTGCTCGGGCGGCGTCTGCTTGCGGCGCACGCTACGCGAAGGGAGCTCCTTCTTGAGCTCGTTCATGTCCGGGCGTATCAGTTTGCGGTTCGCCATTTTGGGTTCCATGGATGCGATGAGATCCTCAAGCCAGTATCGTCCTCAAATAACCGTCCTCAAGCCATCACCGGCAACGCAGACCGATTGTCCGGGTTCCCCTTCTTGTAGCCCTCGTCCTCGTAGGCCAGGCAGCAGAGCAGGCGGCCGCACTGGCCCGAGATCTTCGACGGGTTGAGGCTCAGGTTCTGACGTTTCGCCATCTGGATGGAGATCGGCCGGAAGTCCTTGAGCCAGGTCGAGCAGCAGAGGGTGCGCCCGCAGATGCCGATGCCGCCGATCAGGCCGGCCTCGTCGCGCGCCCCCACCTGCACCATCTTCACCCGCACCGAGAACCGGCTCGACAGGTCGCGGACCAGCTGCCGGAAGTCCACCCGACCATCCGAGGTGAAATAAAAAGTCGCCTTCTTGCCGCTCAGCGAGAAATCGACCAGCGAGACCTTCATGTCCAGGTTGAGGGCCCGCGAGCGCTCCTGGGCGAAGAGCTTGCCGGCATGCTCGTTCTGGAGCTGCCGGTCGTAGGCGGTGAGGTCGACGTCGTCCGCCGGCCGCAGGATCGGCCGCGCGCCCGACTTCTGGCACGGCTTGAAGACCGGCATTGGGGACTGCTCCACGTGACCGAGCGCCGGGCCCGACTCCAGATCCACCACCACCCTCTCCCCCCGGGCGTAGATCTGCCCGCCCGTGGCGCAGAGCGTCAGGTTCGTCTCTTCCCGAAAGCGCACGCCGACGAAGGTGTCCTCGACGGCCGTCGACATACCCTTGTAACTACAACCGTTGCATCCCATGTCACTTCCTATTCCGTCTTGCGACAGCGATCCCAGACTCTATGCACGAAAAATACCAGCCCCCCACGCGGGGACCCCGGGCACCCGGGTCGAGTCGACGGATTTTCGCAGGCTCAGGACCGCTGGAGGGATTGTTGCAGGGCGGAACCCCGGCGTCAATGACTCCCGAGCGTTATTACGCTCCCGTAACCCCCTCCCAGCCGGGATCCAGTAGGCGGCGCCCGATGTCGTGGCGGTAGACCTTGCCCGGCCAGTCGACCGCGGCCACAGCCGCGTAGGCCCGCTCGAGCGCTCCGTGGAGATCGGAGGCCAGGGCGCAGACGGAGAGGACCCGCCCTCCCGCGCTCACCAACTCGCTCCCTTCAACGGCGGTGCCGGCATGGAAGATTTCGACCCCTTCGACTGCCGCCGCACGATCGAGCCCGCGGATCGGCTCCCCCGTGAGGGGCCGGCCGGGATAGCCGGGGGACGCCAAAACGACGCATGCGGCGGCCTCGCGCCGGAAGGAGAGGCGCCGCGCGTCGAAATGGCCGGCCGCTCCGGCGGCGAGCAGGGGGAGGAGGTCGTCCTCCAGCCGGAGCAGCAGCACCTGCGCCTCCGGGTCGCCGAAGCGGGCGTTGAACTCCAGCACCCGCGGTCCCTCGGGGGTCAGCATCAGCCCGGCGTAGAGCACGCCTGTGAACGGCCGCCCCTCCGCGGCGAGCCCGGCGACGGACGGCCGCATCACCGTCTCCACCACCTCGGCGGCGGTCTCGGCCGACAGCCCGCCCGAGGGGCTGTGGGCTCCCATGCCACCGGTGTTGGGGCCGGTGTCGTCGTCGCCGATCCGCTTGTAGTCGCGGGCGGTGGCGAGGGGCAGCACCCGCTCGCCGTCGCAGAGGGCCAGAACCGAGACCTCATCGCCCGGCAGGAAGGCCTCCACCACCACCCGGTCGCCGCTGGCGCCGAAACGGCGCTCCTCGAAGAGGGTGCGGATCGCCTCGCCGAGCTCGGCCTCGTCGGTGGCGATGAGTACCCCCTTACCGGCGGCGAGGCCATCGGCCTTGAGCACCACGGGCAGGCCGAAGCGCTTCGCCTCGGCCCGCGCCGCCGCGGCGTCGTGGACGATCGCGAACGGCGCCGTGGGGATGTGATGCCGGTCCATGAACAGCTTCGAGAAAACCTTGCTCCCCTCGATCTCGGCGGCGCGCTGGGTGGGGCCGAAGACGGGCAGCCCGCGGCCGGCGAGCTCGTCGGCGAGCCCCAGGGTCAGCGGCAGCTCGGGACCGATCACCGTGAGGTCGATCCTCATCTCGGTGGCGAAGTCGGCCAGCCGCGCCACCTCCTCCGCCGCGATCGGCACCCGGTCGGCCACCGCGGCGATCCCCGGGTTCCCCGGAGCGCAATAGAGCTCGGTCAGGAGCGGGCTCTGCCGCAGCTTCCAGCACAGGGCGTGCTCCCGGGCACCGTTGCCGACCACCAGTACTTTCATGGCAGATCCCCTCTCCGCCTCCGCTCGGCCGCATCCAGGGCCGTCACCGCGATCACGTCGACGATGTCCTCGGCGGAACAGCCGCGCGACAGGTCGTTCAGCGGCCGGGCCAGCCCTTGCAGCAGGGGGCCGACCGCCCGCGCGCCGGCCAGCCGCTCGGTCAATTTATAGGCGATGTTGCCGGCGTCGAGGTCGGGGAAGACCAGCACGTTGGCCCGGCCGGCGACCGGGCTCCCCGGCGCCTTGCGGTGCGCCACCTCGGGGACCAGGGCGGCGTCGGCCTGCAGCTCGCCGTCCACCTCGAAGCCGACCTGCCGGCCGCGCAGGACCTCCAGCGCCGCCTGGACCTTGGCGACCCGCGGATGGCGGGCGCTCCCCTTGGTCGAGAACGACAGCAGGGCCACCCGCGGCTCCTCGTCCAGCAGCACCCGGCAACTCGCCGCCGCCGCCTCGGCGATGTCGGCGAGCTCCTCCGGACTGGGATCGGGCACCACGCCGCAGTCGCTGTAGATCAGCCCGCGGCCATCCGGAAGCACCATCAGGAAGCAGGAGGAGACCACCTTCAGGCCGGGACGGGGGCCGATCGCCCGCAGGGCCGCCCGCAGCGTGTCGGCAGTGGTGGCGAGGGCACCCATCACCGCGCCGTCCGCCCGGCCGGTGGCCACCCGCAGGGCCGCATAGTGCAGGGGATCGAGGACGAGGGTGGGAGCGAGAGCGGGATCGAGCCCGCGCGCGGCCAGTCGTTCGGCGAGGTAGGCCGTCAGCAGCGGCAACTCGGGATCGGCCGCCGGCTCCAGTATTGGCACGGTAAGCGGCACTCCGGCCGCCCGGGCGACGCTCTCGACCGCCGCCGGGGGCCCGACCAGCGAGGCCCGGCAGAGGCCGAGGGCGGTGGCGCGCACGGCCGCC
>JADMIO010806560.1_pt1:0-2500 | contig 17231 bp, 4 predicted proteins | sample 8958161 | NCBI WGS metagenome assembly JADMIO01 (sample SAMN16585339, study PRJNA669376) | soil metagenome | isolation source: Crop rotation soil | place: USA: Cullars Rotation, Alabama | collected 2011
CTTTCCCGATCTCGCCAAAATATTTTTCAACCCATTTACGGGCTTGAACCGGATCGAAGTCGCCGGCGACCGTCAGCGTGACGTTATTCGGAACGTACCAGCGGCGGTAGAATTCCTTTACGTCGGCGAGCGTTGCGTTCTGCACATCATCGAGTGAGCCGATCACCTGCCAATTGTAGGGATGGTCGGCCGGATATAGCGATTTGCCGATCACATAACCGGTATGACCGTACGGGGCGTTATCCACTCCCTGCCGCTTTTCGTTCTTGACGACCTGCTTTTCCTTCGCCAACACCGGGTCGGTGACCGTGTTGATGAACCAGCCAAGTTTGTCGGCCTCGGCCCAGAGCATTTTTTCCAAAGCATCCTTCGGGACCGTTTGGAAATAGTTGGTGCGATCGCGGCTCGTCGAACCGTTGGCGCCGGATCCACCGACGCGGGCGCTGAGCTGGTCCAAGCCTCCCTTACCCAGATTTTCCGATTCGAGAAACAGCAGATGCTCGAACAAATGCGCGAACCCCGTCCGCCCGGCTTTCTCCCGCGCCGAACCGACATGGGCGGTTAAGGCGACCGCCACTACCGGATCGGACCGATCGATGTGAAAGATTACTTCCAGACCGTTCGGCAGCGTGAATTTTTGAAAATCTACCTTGAAGGTAGGAGCGGCGGGTGCCTTTGCAGGTGTGGCGGATGTGAACCTTACCGGGCAGAGTATCGAAATGAAAATAAAAAGGAGCAGAAATGGTTTTACGGTTTTCATATTTTCTTGGACGTGACTGCGATGCTTGATGACACGGAACAATATTACGGCAAGGAGAACCCTGGTTTACAAATCTCGCGCTGCGTCGAATGGCTTATTGTAATGGTGTACTCCAAACGATCTTTCCGGTACGGTCGATGTACGCCATAAGCCTATCATCCGCGACCAACGCAAGGCCTCGATAAAAACCCAACCCCCCATTCCACTTCGGGCCTACGACCGTCCGCCCCCTTCGATCAATGTAAATGAAGCGCTGCCGACTATCCCGGAACGGAGCTAAGCCGTCGCTGAATCCAAATCCGACCACATCGGCGCGCATCGCTTGCAGTTCCGCCGGTTGGATCGAATAGTAGCCGCCCGTCCACGACTCAGGTAGAAAGCGTCTCAGTGCTTCGTAACTCTCGACCGTGTGAGGTCCGTCACCACCGAGATAAGCTGAACCAATCGGTCCGATATGCGTTCGCCCACTACGATCAATAAACCGCACGTGAGTGCCGTCGGAGACTTTCGCCAAGCCGTTCTCCGAGAATGGATAAGCAAGGTCATATTGGGGCTTGAGAACAAAGGCGCCTTCTCTATCAATAAACCCGTACTTTCCTCCGACGCGAACGATGGCGAGGCCATTCACGAAAGGATAAACCCGCTCAAACGCAACCGTCGTCCCTATGACTACTTTGCCTTGGTGATTGATATAACCGGTAACTTCACCGTAAACCGCGGCCACCCCTTCCGAAAAGGGATAAGCAAATCTAAACCTTGCGGGAATCTTGAAGGATCCGTCTTTACCGATGAATCCTACTCCGCCGTCAGTAGCGACGGCGGCTAATCCCTCGTGGAACTGTGAAAACACACCTTTATCACTGATCGTCGGGCGTAGAAGACTCCACTGACCACTTTCACGTTTCGCGCGCGTGGTTAATACAATCTTCCCTTGAGAATCCAAGTAACCTGATTCGGTTCCGCGATCAAATGTTGCTAATCCTTCGGAAAAATCACCAAGTTCATCGAACTTCGGTTCGATAACGAAATTACCCGTCGAATCGATGAAACCACATCGTCCCTGCCCCAAACACACAGCCGCCAGGCCTTCGTGAAATCGACCGTCCGATCCGCGACGATTCGAATAAGGGAACTTCGGCTGAATCACTACCCGTCCCGATCGGTCGATAAACCCAAGTTGTTTATTAACGACGATGCGATAGAGGTTTGGTTGGCTTAACGCTTTAGGATTCGGCTGACCGGCCACACGATCCCACGTCAACCCGACAGTAAAAACGAGAGCTATCTGCAGCGCCACGAATCGCACGTGTCCCCATCTCAAGGCCAAACATTCATACCCCTTCAGCGTAAATAACAAAAAGCCCGCTCAGTTTATCACCAAGCGGGCTTCTCGTTGAATTAATCCCGGCGACTTCCTACTCTCCCACACAGCTACCCGTGCAGTACCATCGGCTCCATTAGGCTTAACTTCCGTGTTCGGGATGGGAACGGGTGTGACCCTAACGACAAAATCACCGGAAAACTGTAAAAGAGCGTGCGCCCGCAGGCGCGTTCTCTAAAAGATCTTAGAAAATCGAATAATGACTTTTTTTAAAGCGCTAAAGGCTAACCTGCCATTTACAAACTCGCGTTGCAACTTGTGCTTCGCTTGAGAATAAATTTTATGGTCAAGCCTTGGGACTAATTAGTAGTGGTCAACTGAGTACATTACTGCACTTACATATCCACCCTATCAACCTC
>JADMIO010806560.1_pt1:7500-17231 | contig 17231 bp, 4 predicted proteins | sample 8958161 | NCBI WGS metagenome assembly JADMIO01 (sample SAMN16585339, study PRJNA669376) | soil metagenome | isolation source: Crop rotation soil | place: USA: Cullars Rotation, Alabama | collected 2011
ATTACCCTACCAACAAGCTAATCTGCCGCAGGCTTCTCTTCAGGCGCGAGGTTCTTGCGAATCCCCCGCTTTAACAACTGTCTCGATGTCGAGCCGCTGCATTATGCGGTATTAGCAGTCGTTTCCGACTGTTATTCCCCACCCAAAGGTAAATTACCTACGTGTTACTCACCCGTGCGCCACTCTAATCAGTTCCCGAAGGAACCTTTCGCGTTCGACTTGCATGTCTGAGGCACGCCGCCAGCGTTGATTCTGAGCCAGGATCAAACTCTCGTTAAGAAATTTAATCTCTGGAACATTATCAGATCTGGTATTAAACAGTATCCGATTAATGACTCTGCATTTCAGAGTTTTGCACGCGAACTTTATCGTTCGACGTGTTGACTCTCAAAGTCTAATTAACACGGACACGCACTATCTAGATTTCAAAGATCGATTTCGATTTTCACCCGTTGTTGGCTTTGACCAACCTCAGCGCGAACGGACAATGTAACAAAGCGTTGAAGCCGTGTCAAGCGCCGAAGTGAACATTCCCGAAATTTTATTTCCGGGGATAAAACAGCCGCCTCTCCGGATCCGTCTTGCTCCCGAAGAAAGCGGCGCGTCCACTGCCTAGGTTCTAACTGTTGTCAAAAGCCGTGTTACGGGCAATTTGTGATTATATTCATCCGCGAACGGATGTCAAGGCAGGACGGTGCGGTCTATCAATCATCCGCGGGCGGGATCAAGCCCGCGCGCGACGCGCCAGAACTCCCTTCCTTGGCGGAAGTAAGTTACCTCCGCGTTTCAAACCGTGGGATGGGCCTTTTGGGGCGGTTTGAACTATAGCTGTAACTGGTCGAAGAATGCCGGTCATTGGACGTGCTGATCGCCCGGTTGTATGTGTCTGCGTTGAAACTCGATGGCAAGGTTGTCGTGTTGCTGCCCGACGTATTGAAGCCGGTAGCCGAACCGGTCGATGGTGAACGTTTGCTTCCAATCTGCGAACCGCCGAACATATCGGTCGAGAACTGCAACACTAACGAGGGCAAAACTCTAAGGAGCTTGGTTCCAAAATCTAAAAGTTTTTCGCCAATCTAGGATGATCTTAAACCTTACTCGTGGCATCAAAGCAATATGAAGAGAGTGTGGCCGGGGATCCCAAATCGAGTCCCGTTCACTATCCACGCTCCTCGCTTCACTCTCAGGATAGAGTTGAGCAATTGTCTAAATGTCAGGTCCGCGAAATTCATCGCCGGCAGCTCCCGCTCTCGAAAAGACGTATATTGCGTAATATTATGATGCAGGTCGTGCTCGGTGCGGTATGCTTGGAATTCGGGTAACTTGCGCAGCATCACCGGCAGCCAGTCGATCGTCACGCCGTCCGCTGAGGAAAACCGTGTAATTTTGAGGTCCATCAGCTTTTCAAAGAGCGGATTGCGCCCCTCTACCGGGTAAACGTTCACCACCTCGTCATCGATTGCCCAAGCATAATTTTTCATCTGGCCGACGATGTCGTTCAAAACCTCTTCCAGCCGCGCATTGCGATGATTGACGGATAATAGATGATCGCGGACCACTGGCCGTCCCATAGCGTCATTACGGAAGTAGAGGTCGTGGGACCACCGGAGTCGTTGGTCCCCCTCGAATGGAACGTCGGTTTCAAAGCGATAATCGCCGTGGGTGTCCAGCATCGATTCCTCGAAGCCGATCGGAACGTCGTAATCGATCGTTAACCGGGAAAATACTTCGTTGAGGGGTTGATTCGCCAGTTGTAGCGTCACGCGCCGGTCACGAAGAGGGAGTTTGTTCGCGCGGGCATCTACATTGTGAATTCCCCCGACCAGCGTGCAGAGCAAGAACGTTGCTATTATGCTAGCTTTCTTAAGCATCTCATTCTCCTTGATTATTTATATTTTGGATCCTGCTGAAATTCCGTTTTAGTGACCCGAGGTCCATCATCAGGATCGTAAAGCACTGAAACGGAAAGGGTTCCAACAGATTTCCCTTTTCCATCGAAAATCCGGGCTGACGCCGTTACCACCGTCGGATCCTGAGGCAACTGCATAGTATCGACGCCAGGTAGCGGGTAAGGATCTCGCCCTTTCGGCGTTGGTGGCGCGCCCTGACCAAGATCATCATTACTTCTGGCGATAGGGCCGGTTTCGATCTTAACTTCTCCATTAGCGCTAGGTTGGAGATCTTGAGAGCCTTTTTTTCGGGGAGGTATATTGTTATCAACGACAGAGTAATTAACTGGGTTACCAGATGAATCCGTAATTTTTACGGTCAGAACGTACACCTGAGCACCATGCAGAGGCGACTCGACCGTGCTTCCATTGTTCTTGACCTCTTTACTGTTCGCCAGGTAGCTCTCTGCAGGTGCGTTTGGGTCACTCACAACGACCTTGCCAATTGGAGTTTTCGCTTCGTTTGGAGGCGGGTCTTCGTCCTGCTGGTCCGGACGTGGTTCCAAGGCCGGGTCTTCTACGCCGCTGTATTGCACCTTTAACCCGAGCGGATCCGTAAACTTATACGGACTATTAAGCGCGTACGAGTAGCGATTGAACGTTTGCGGATTCTTGATCGTGGCCGAGGCGGTCAGCGGGTCGACCGAGGTGAACCGGCCGTGTGCGTTGTTGTAGTACCGCGCTTGAGCATAGTCGAGCCCACTTTCGTCGTCGCGCTCGTAGCCGGTGTAGCGCTTGCGAACCGCGGATGTGCCCGCATATTTTTGAGCGGTCGTCCGGACGGTGGAGAGGCTGGAACCCGCCTCTTCGCCGTAGGCGAGGTAATCGTGCCGTTCCTGCACTTGACCAGTGCCGTCGGTGATTACGCGGGGACTGCCGAGTTGGTCCTGCGTTAGATAACGCGTGCGGACATCGGGCGTAGTCGTGGGGTTCAGCACGTACTCAGCCACCGATTTGCCCATCGCGTCGTAGATGAAGATCGTCTCTTCGGTGCCGACGATCTTCTTTACTCGTTGGCCGGTTCCGTCATATTTGTACGTGGCCACGGTCGCACTGGTCGAGGTCACTTTGACCTCGATCTGGTGCTGCTCGGCGTCGTAGACGAAGCTCTGCCCCGCCGCGTTGGCGGTGACATTGCCTGCGGAATCGTACGAATAACCTTGGTTCGCCGAATAACGATTGTTCGAGGTGTCGATCGTGGGATTGTAGATATCCGCGTTGAAACTAGTGGGTAGGGTGGTCGTGTTGCTGCCCGAGGTGTTAAAGGTCCGATTGCCGAACCGGTCGAAGGCGAAGGTTTGCTTCCACGACTGCGAGCTGCCGAACATCTCGGTCGCGGATTGCAACCGATTCAGCGCGTCGTAGGTGTAAGTTTGCGTCAGCAATGTGGTCGTTCCCGGGAGCGTGATGGTCTGTTTTAAGAGGGCGCCGTTGTTGTCGTGGTTGCCTGACGTGTCGTACTCGAAGTTGAGTTTAAGCAGGCTCGTATCGCCCGCCGAGGCGCCTAAGCCGATCTGCGTTACCTGCAACCGGTTGTTGAACTGGTAGCTTTCCCACCGCGAATTGCCCAACCGCAGCCGCTCGATCATGCCCGCCGAGTTGTAAACGAAGTTCTGCGCGTAGGTCCGTTCCGGCTGGCTTGCTTCCTGCGAAGTAACCTTGCCCAACTGTCCGGCGTCGTCAACAGTGTTGGTTACCACGCGGCCCGACGGATAGGTTTCGGTCGCCAGCGCACCGTTCCCTCCGTAGGTGTAACTCATGGTGTAGGGCGCCGAAACGCCAGCTAGGGTCTGCGACGAGCCGGTCACGCGGCCCAAACGGTCGAAGCTGGTAAAATAGGTGGTCGACTATCGGATGGTGATGCGGTTCGCCGATCAAACTTGCGCGCATTCGTCACTAATTTTCAATTGCCGGATTATCAATTCTCTATTGAAAACAGCGTCGGCTGATTACGGCGCGTGACGCGGAATCAAATTTACGGCTACGAATGCTTTCAAATTACTTGAGCGTGTAAAACGCCGGTGGATGATCTAAGTTTAAACCGTAGATCTGGACCACCCAATAGCGACGTGAGTCTTGCTTTATTAGCTCATTTAGTATGTCCCTCACACTAGCCTCCGTTAGCGAGATATTCATGCGCCGCCCGTCGGCATCCCTCACCAGAGAGCCGCTAGTTATTGTTCGATCGCATATGCCCAGTGCGCTTGTACGCGCAAGAAAGAGTTCATTTCGCGTAATCGCAGCTAAGACCGACGCTCGTGTGGTGTTTTCCAGTCGGAATTCCGGTAATACTACATCAAGGAAGGTGTCAACCCTTTTTGCCGGGAACACATTAATTGCTCCATTAACCTCTTTCCACAAGTATCGGTCGTCACTTGCGACAATTTCGTCTAATACTTCCCCTAAACGCCGGTCTCTAACATCAATGTCGAAATAAACTTCCGGAGCGGATCCTCTAATCTCCGGCAGCATCTCCAATCCGATTGGTATACCATTCTGGAAAGATAAGCGCTGAAGACAAAGGTGCATGTCGGCGTTCGATATGGTAAAAGACTCGATTCTTTTCGCAGCAATCGATTCCGATTGGTTTCGTGTAGCCGCAATACCTCCCGTGGCCGCAATCAAGATCCAAATTGCGGTAAACACATACTTTTTCATTGATTTTGTCCTTCGCGATCCTTTCAAAATCGGCATTCGTTCGAACTCGTCAGAGAGTATCGGTGAACCCGTCGGTGAGCAATCGACTAAAGTGCAGGGTCAAAGTTGTCGCTTGTTCGTCATCAACATCACCTCGTTTGCCTTTTGCCGAAGAAACTGAGCCGCAAGAGCACCCGAATTATCCTGGGTGATTGTCGCCCCGTTTCCGGTTTGAATTATGAAATTTCCGCCTATCGGAAAAGAGCCCCGTCCAGGAATATCGACATAAAGTCGTTGATCAAGAACCGTGCGATCAGAACCAGTCACAGGAGCCAATCGGTTGGGGGACGTCATAGCTTGCACGTCATCAGCCTGCCCCGAATCCGCGGCTTTGGGATCACCAGGATAGTCCGTCGCACGGACATTTGTATCCAACACCGTGACAACTTCCCGAAGCTTCATACCGGCTTCATACATTCGCTCACCATTCTGATTGAAAATGGTGATACGATTATTCGTTTGCGGGCCCCATTGTGGCGAATCGTCGCCCGCGATATCCCCATTCGGATAACGGACGGGAGTTCCATTAACGTAAAACGTCCGAGATACCGCATTGGTAAAGCTGGTAGGTATGTCAGGCGGCGGCTGCGGTGGCGGCGGCTGCGAAGGATCTTGCAAATACGGGGGCGGATCGGACGAAATCCCTTCCTGCCCCGGACAATCAGAGCCAGAGCAAATTGCAGGATCGTCTACGCCACTGTCCTGCACGCAAAGGCCAAGCGGATCAGTGAACTTATACGGACTATTTAGTGCGTAGGAGTAACGATTGAACGTCTGCGGGTCCTTGATCGTGGCCGAGGCGGTCATCGGATCGACCGACGTGAACCGGCCGTGGGCGTTGTTGTAATAGCGTGCCTGGGCGTAGTCCAACCCGCTTTCGTCATCGCGTTCGTAGCCGGTGTAACGGTTCCGAACCACCGAAGTGCCCGCGTATTTCTGCGCAGTGGTGCGGACGGTGGAAAGACCGGATCCCGCTTCCTCGCCGTAAGCCAGATAATCGTGTCGTTCGTTTACTTGCCCGGTGCCGTCGGTTATGACGCGCGGGCTACCAAGTTGGTCCTGCGTCAGATAGCGCGTGCGGACATCGGGCGTGGTGGTGGGGTTTAGCACATATTCGGCCACGGATTTGCCCATGGCGTCGTAGATGAAAATAGTCTCTTCCGTGGCGACGATCTTCTTTACCCGTTGCCCCGCTCCGTCATATTTGTACGTGGCCACGGTCGCGCTGGTCGAGGTCACCTTGACCTCGATCTGGTGTTGCTGGGCGTCGTAGACAAAGCTCGGCCCCGCCGCGTTCGCCGTGACATTGCCCGCCGCATCGTAGCTGTAACCTTGGTTCGCGGAATAACGATTGTCGGAAGTGTCGATCGCCGGGTTGTAAATATCCGCGTTGAAACTCGTGGGCAAGGTAGTCGTGTTGCTGCCCGAGGTATTGAAAGTCCGGTTGCCGAACCGGTCGACAGTAAAGGTCTGCTTCCAGCTTTGCGAACTGCCGAACATTTCGGTCGCGGATTGCAACCGGTTCAGCGCGTCGTAGGTGTAAGTTTGCGTCAGCAACGTGGTCGTCCCCGGCAGCGTGATGGTCTGTCTTAAGAGGGCTCCGTTGTTGTTGTGGTTGCCTGACGTGTTGTACTCGAAGTTGAGTTTGAGCAAGCTGGTGTCGCCCGCCGACGCGCCCAAGCCGATCTGCGTTACTTGCAGCCGGTTATTGTATTGATAGCTTTCCCACCGCGAATTGCCCAGCCGCAGCCGCTCGACCATGCCCGCCGAATTGTAAACGAAGTTCTGCGCATAGGTCCGTTCGGTTTGGCTTGCTTCCTGCGAAGTAACCTTGCTCAACTGCCCGGCGTCGTCAACGGTGTTGGTAATCACTCGGCCCGAAGGATAGGTTTCGGTGGCCAGCGCGCCGTTCCGTCCATAGGTGTAGCTCATGGTATAGGGCGCAGTAACGCCCGCCACCGACTGTGACGAACCGGTCACCCGGCCCAACCGGTCGAAGCTGGTGAAATTGGTGGTCGAGGCGGGCGATTCCACCTCGGTCAGATGGCCTTTGGAATAGCCGATGCCGGAATCGTCGTAAGTCATCGTCACATCCGGAGTGATGGAAGTCGTATCCGAGAAATTCTTCGTCAACGGCCGGTTTAGGGCGTCGTAAGTTAAGGTCGTGACCACGCCGCGCGCGTCGGTCTTGGTCAACATATTCCCATTTTCGTCGTAAGTAAAGCTTTCCGCCCAAGCGGTGTTGCCGGTCAGCGAGTCGGTGAAACTGATCCCGCTGTTGGTCCCTTGTTCGGGCTGTTTCGAGCGCAAAAGCCGTCCCAACGAATCGTAAGAGAAATAGCGGTACTGGTAACCGTCGCCGGACGAACCTTGCGTGGTCTTGCGTAAGTTGCCCGCCGCATCGAACAGGTAGGTGGTTTCGTAGGCTAGGGTATCCGGATCCTCGACCACCTTGATCGTTTGCCCGGCGGCGTTGGCAAAGCCCCGACGTTTCTTGCCGGCCTGGTCGGTGATGGTGGTTTGGTTCCCGCTGTACGCCTTCAAGAGCACGGCACTATCCGGGGTAGTTACGGACACAACTCGGCCCAGAGTATCAAATGCGCTGACGGTCCAAACAGGCGATTCGCTCAGCGCCGGCCGGAACGGATTGGAACTCTTATAAGCCCGGCCCAGCGCATCGTATTCGGTCCGAACGGCGCTGTAAGTCGTGACATCGTACTTGCGCGTTTCGGTCGTGCGCCCGAAACCGTCGTAAAAGCTTTCGCTCTTGAGCAAATTATCGTTGAGCGTCCGCAGGTCACCCGTAACTGTCACCTTACGATTCGTGTCGTCGTAGGCAATGGTGGTCTGGTTCTCCAGGGTGGAAACATTACTCGCCACGATCACTTGCGTCTGCCGGTCCAGATCGTCGTCGTAAACCGCCGAGGTAACGGTGCCGACGATGTCCTCGGCATCGACCGGCTTGCCCGTGAAATAGTCGAATTGGGTGTGGGTGGTAAAGTCCTGCTCGTTGACCGTCATGGTCGAACTGGTGGGAAAGGCGAAGGTAGAGTTCCCGCTCAGTTGCGACGGCGCGGTGTTGGTCTGGGCATTGGCATTCGGTGCGCCGAAACAATCGTCGTAAAAGATGTTGGTCGGATTACCGCGCGGATCGATGGTCTTGACCACGTTACCGGCGATATCATACTGCGCGGCTGAATAGATCGCACCGGAGGCGCTACCAGCGTTGGTGTAGGTGGTGACCTTGGTCACGTTCCCCCGATAGACCTTGCTCGTACCGTAAGCGGAATCGTGGCCGGTAATGTCGGAGCGGTCGATCAACCCCGCGTGGAGCGAATCGGAAGAGTAATTATCGTATTCGTACTGCGTGAGCGAGACTTTGTAAGTTCCCGACGAGTCGGACGACACCCAGCTTTCCGATGGCAGCGAGATCAGATAGGGTCCGCTACTGTAACTGGTGTAATTCGAACTGGTGACGTAATCGGTATGCGAACGGCGCAACAACGAACCGGCGGAACCGGAACCAAAATCGTAGGAGTAGGTATCGGTCAGATTTCCATACGAATCGTAGGCATAGCTCTCCTCCGAAACCAGATTCGGGGTGACATCCGCAATGGTGTTGGTTGTCGCCGTGACATGCGAAAGCTTGGACGGGGCCGCATCGGAACTGCCACCCCACCAACTAGGCGTCGTATTGGCCCAGGTCTGTTCGGTTTTTCGCAACAGTGTGGTCCAATTCGGCGTGTACACCTCGGTCTTGTATTCCTTACCTTCCTTCCATGATGGATATGCCGTAGGCAGCATGGACATGGAAATCGCCGGATCGCCCCAAAAGTAGTGGCGGGTGGCATTGATAGTCGTGTAGCTGCTATCCAGCGTTTCGACGTCAACGTAGCCGGTGGAACTTAAACGGCCGATCGTAACCATGTTTTCGAGCGCGCTGGATGCGGAATAAATATCACGCCGGACGATCCGGCGATAGATTATGCCCTCGCTACCAGTGCAACCGCTCGAATTGCCGTCGAAGCCGCCGTCCCACTCGTAGGTGATAATTCCTCCCGTCGGCAGTTCGACGCGAGCCAGTTCGCCGTAAGGGTTATAACGAAATTCGTAAGATTGCCCGTTCGGTAATTCGATCGAGGTGATCATGTCGGGAAAGGCCACGGGTCCGGTGTTGGCATCGCGCAACTCCGGAAAGAGTTCGTCCGGTGCTAACTCAGAGAAGCCCGGAGCCAAGGCCGCCGAAATACTGCTGGCGTGGGTAACCGTGATCGTGCGCGGCTCGCCGCCATGCCCTTTGTAGGTAATAACGTCGTCGGCACCGTCGTGATCAATAATTACGACGCGGTTGAGCGGGTCCGTGATGAAGGTAGTACACGGTCCGAGTGCGGGCTGACACGCGGTGGTGTCGGTCAAACTATTCTGGTGAACATAGGTGATCTTGTTACCGTTCCGATCCATTACCCAAGAGGGCACTCCGTAATCGATCCGGTATTTCGTCCCATAACGGAGTATCAAAACACCCGAAGGAAAATCGTAATTGGTATCGCCATCGGGATGAACCCGGTCATAGATAGAATCGTCGGAAATAAACGTGGCGGAGCCACCGTCCGCGGTCGCAAAAACCGTCCCGCGCGAAGTAGCCGAGGTAGAACAACTGCGCGTAAACGGTTGCCCACCGGTAGCCGTATCCCGAAGCTCATACTCGGTACCGTCGGGCGCCGTAAAGGTCAACCGCGTAAGAGTAGTCCCATACATTTGAAAATCAGGTCCATAGCATTGTACGACCGGATATCCCACCCGCCGCGCCGCCAGCACCGGAATCCCCAACCGGGTTTCCGCGGTCCACCATTGCGTGGTCGGATAGTAATGGGTCTCGCCTTGACCTTCCCCTTGATGTGGGAGGGGTTCTGTCCAAGATTCGACGTGCCACGGCCGGCGGGTGATCGGCACCGAGACCGGAATTTGCACCCCGCCGCGTCCACCAATCGTTAGCAAAGGTACGTTAAAGTTGATGCTCCCGCTGTAATAATTGACGGAATCGAAGGTGCCCAGTTGATAGGAACCGGCGGGCGACCGGGAAAG
>JADMIO011426256.1_pt1 | contig 17230 bp, 17 predicted proteins | sample 8958161 | NCBI WGS metagenome assembly JADMIO01 (sample SAMN16585339, study PRJNA669376) | soil metagenome | isolation source: Crop rotation soil | place: USA: Cullars Rotation, Alabama | collected 2011
GTCGCAGGTGTCCGACCGCCGGGGGGCGGGGCCGTTGCTGGCCGGAGGCGGGGGGTTGGTGGGCGTGCTCTTCCTCGTCTTCCAGCTGCTGACGGGCAATGGCGGGGGCGACGGCACCGCCACCATCCCGTCCCTGGGGGGCCTCGACTCCGACCTGTCGGCGGAGTGCAAGACGGGGGAGGACGCCAACCAGCAGGAGGACTGCCGCATCGTGGCCGTGGTCAACAGCGTCCAAGCCTTCTGGGAGAAGACCCTGCCCGGCTACAGCCCGGCGACCACCGTCTTCTACCAGGGCCAGGTCCAGACCGGCTGCGGGGTGGGGACGTCGGACGTGGGCCCCTTCTACTGCTCGGCCGACGAGAAGGTGTACATCGACCTCGGCTTCTACGACGAGCTCCGCAACCGGTTCGGGGCCCAGGGCGGGCCCTTCGCCGAGGCCTACGTGATCGGCCACGAGTACGGCCACCACGTGGAGAACCTCCGGGGCGTGTTCAACCGGGCCCGGGGCAACGACTCCGGGCCCCAGAGCCCCAGCGTGCGCCTCGAGCTGCAGGCCGACTGCCTGGCCGGGATGTGGGCCAAGGGGGCGGTCGACACCGGCTTCATCGAGGAGCTCACCGACCAGGACATCGCCGACGGTCTCGACGCCGCCTCCGCCATCGGCGACGACCGCATCCAGGAGCAGGTCCAGGGCCAGGTCAACCCCGAGTCGTTCACCCACGGCTCCTCCGAGCAGCGCCAGCGCTGGTTCCTCACCGGCTACCAGTCGACGTCGATCAGCGGCTGCGACACCTTCGCGGCCCCCACTGTCTGACCCCTTCCGGACCCGTCTCGGGTTATCCCACGCTATTCCACCGTTTGTGGAAAGACCGCTCGGGGCGATCTTGTCGACTTAGCCGTCCACCCGGCGGTAGCGGGTCCAGCCGGGGACGGGGCGGGCGCCGAGGGAGTCGTAGAACTCGATGGACGGGGTGTTCCAGTCGAGGACGGCCCACTCCAGGCGGCCCCGTCCCGCCCGTTGGAAGAGGTGGTCGAGCAGGGCCCGGCCCAGGCCCCGGCCCCGGTGCTCGGGGCGGACGAAGAGGTCCTCCAGCCAGATGCCGGGCTCGGCCAGGAAGCTGGAGTACGTCGAGTACCAGATGGCCATGCCGGCGACGGTGGGCGTCCCCGGCGGGTCGTCGACCTCGGCCAGCACCACCCGGGGCACCGCGCCCGGCCCGAACAGCGATGCCCGCAGCTGCTCGTCCGTCCACACCACCTCGTGAGCCAGGCGCTCGTACTCGGCCAGGGCCCGGATGAGGTCGGCGATGACGGGCAGGTCGTCCGGAGTGGCGTCGCGCAGGGGCACGGCCGGAGGGTAACCAGCCGTACAGTGAGGTCGGTGACCAGCGACGCACGGGCCCAGCCGACGCGGTCCGACTTCATCCGGGAGATCATCGAGGCCGACCTCCGCTCGGGCAAGCACGGGGGCCGGGTCGTCACCCGCTTCCCGCCCGAGCCCAACGGCTACCTCCACATCGGCCACGCCAAGTCGATCTGCCTCAACTTCGGGATCGCCGAGGAGTACCGGTCGCACTGCAACCTCCGCTTCGACGACACCAACCCGGCCAAGGAGGACGTGGAGTACGTCGAGTCGATCGAGCGCGACGTCGAATGGCTCGGCTTCTCCTTCGGCGACCGTGCCCTCTACGCCTCCGACTACTTCGACGAGATGTACGCCCTGGCCGAGGACCTGGTCCGGGCCGGCGACGCCTACGTCGACCAGCTCCGCGACGACGAGATCAAGGACTACCGGGGCAGCCTGACCGAGCCCGGCCGCCCGTCGCCCTACCGCGACCGCGATGTGGAAGAGAACCTCGCCCTCTTCCGCCGGATGCGGGCCGGCGACCTCCCCGACGGCGCCGCCGTCCTGCGGGCCCGGATCGACCTCGCCGCGCCCAACATGAAGCTGCGCGACCCGCTGCTCTACCGGATCCGTCACCACTTCCACCACCGCACGGGCGACGCCTGGCCCATCTACCCGATGTACGACTACGCCCACCCCATCTCCGACGCCATCGAGGGCGTGACCCACTCGCTGTGCACGCTCGAGTTCGAGAACAACCGGGAGCTGTACGACTGGGTCGTCGAGCACACCGGGGTGTCGGAGCGGCACCGGTTCAGCCGGCCGCAGCAGATCGAGTTCGCCCGCCTCAACATCGACTACACCGTGCTCAGCAAGCGCAAGCTGCTGCGGCTGGTGGAGGACGGCCACGTCGCCGGCTGGGACGACCCCCGCATGCCCACCATCGCCGGCATGCGCCGCCGGGGCTACCGCCCGCAGGCCATCCGGGCCTTCGCCGACCTCATCGGGGTGGCCAAGGTCAACTCGACGGTCGACCCGGCCAAGCTCGAGTTCTGCGTGCGCGACGACCTCAACTGGGTCGCGCCCCGGGTCCTCGGGGTGCTGCGGCCGCTGAAGGTGACGATCACGTCCTGGCCGGAGGACGAGGTGGAGGACCTCACGGCTCCCTACTTCCCGCCCGATGTGGGCCGGCCGGGGGAGCGGACGCTGCCCTTCGGCCGGGAGCTGTGGATCGACCGGGACGACTTCGCCCTGGACCCGCCCGCCGGCTACCAGCGGCTGGCGCCGGGGCGGACGGTGCGCCTGCGCCACGGGTACTGCATCACCTGCGACGAGGTGGTCGAGCGCGACGGCGAGGTGGTGGAGGTGCGGGCCACGCACGGGCCCGGGACGGTCGGCCGCAACCCGGCCGACCTCAAGGTGTCGGGCGTCATCCACTGGGTCTCGGCCGCCCACGCGGTGCCGGCCGAGGTCCGCCTCTACGACCGGCTGTTCCGGGTGGCCCGCCCGGAGGAGGCCGACGGCGACCTGGCCGACCACCTCAACGCCGACTCCCTGCGTGTCGTCACCGGCGCCATGGTCGAGCCCGGCCTGGCCGCCGCCGAGCCCGGCAGCCACTGGCAGTTGGAGCGGGTGGGGTACTTCGTGGTCGACGCCGAGGACTCCGGTCCGGGCGCGCTCGTCCTCAACCGGGTGGTCACCCTCCGGGACACGTGGTCGGCCGAGGCCCCGCCCACCGCCGCGCCCACCGCCGCCAGCGCTGCCACCGCCGAGCGCCAGGACAAGTCGGACAAGGCCAAGACCCGTCCGCCCAAGCGCAGTCGGGTCGAGTACCGGGCCGAGGCCCGCGTCCGCCAGCCCGTCCTCGCCCAACGCCTGGCCCGGTGGCCGGCCGAGTACGGGATCTCCGAGGCCGACGCCGACCTCCTCACCGGCGACGTGGTCACGGGCGACCTGTTCGCGGGGGCGGTGGGCGCCGGCGCCCCCGCCACCGCGGTGGCCCGGTGGATCGTCAACGAGCTGCCGCCCGCCCTGGGTGACCGGGACGTGGCCGACGCGCCGATCACCGGCGAGGGACTGGCCGCCCTGGTGACGGCCGTCGAGTCGGGCGCCATCACGGGGGCCGCGGGCAAGGAGGTGCTGGCCGAGATGGTGGAGCGGGGCCGGACCCCGGAGCGGATCATCGCCGACCGCGGTTTGGCCCAGGTGAGCGACGAGGGGGCCATCGCCGGCCTCGTCGACGAGGTCGTCGCGGCCAACCCCGACAAGCTGGCCGCCTACCGCGGCGGCAAGACGGCGTTGTTCGGCTTCTTCGTCGGCCAGGTGATCCGCGCCTCGCAGGGCAACGCCAACCCCCAGGTGGTGCAGAAGCTGCTGGCCGAACGCCTCCGATGACCGAGGTGCGGGTGGTCGACGCCCTCCGGGGGAGGGTCCCGGTGGGGACGACCGTCACCGTGAAGGGTTGGGTCCGCAACCGGCGGGAGTCCAAAGCGGGCGGGGGACTGGTCTTCGTCACCGTCCACGACGGCTCCTGCTTCGACCCCATCCAGGCCGTCGCCCGCAGCACCCTTCCCAACTTCGAGTCGGAGGTGGCCCGCCTCACCACCGGCTGCTCGGTGATCGTCACCGGCACGCTGGCCGAGTCCAAGGGCAAGGGCCAGTCGGTCGAGATCCAGGCCGAGGCGGTGGAGGTCGTGGGCTGGGTGGCCGACCCCGAGACGTACCCCCTCGCCCCCAAGCAGCACTCGTTCGAGTACCTGCGCGAAGTCGCCCACCTCCGGCCCCGCACCAACACCTTCGGCGCCGTCACCAGGGTCCGCCACTGCCTGGCCATGGCCATCCACCGCTTCTTCGACGAGCACGGCTTCGTCTGGGTCCACACCCCGATCATCACCGCCAACGACGCCGAGGGGGCGGGCGAGATGTTCCGAGTGTCGACGCTGGACGTGGCCAATCGGGACTTCGCCGACGACTTCTTTGGCCGGGAGACCCACCTCACCGTGTCCGGCCAGCTCAACGTGGAGGCCTACTGCCTGGCCATGAGCCGGGTGTACACGTTCGGGCCGACGTTCCGGGCCGAGAACTCCAACACCGCCCGCCACCTGGCCGAGTTCTGGATGGTGGAGCCGGAGATCGCCTTCGCCGACCTGGCGGCCGACGCCGACCTGGCCGAGGCCTGCCTCCGCTCCGTCTGCCGGACGGTGCTCGACGAGCGGGGCGACGACATGAGGTTCTTCGCCGATCGCATCGACCCCGACTGCATCGGCCGGGTCGAGCGCCTGGTCGAGTCGAGCTTCGAGCGGATGGACTACACCGACGCCATCGCCGCCCTCACCAAGGCGGTCGACGACGGGGCGACGTTCGAGTTCCCCGTCGCCTGGGGCGTCGACCTCCAGTCGGAGCACGAGCGCTACCTCACCGAGCAGCTCGTGGGCCGGCCCGTCGTCGTCATGAACTACCCCAAGCAGATCAAGGCCTTCTACATGCGGGTCAACGACGACGGGCGGACGGTGGCGGCCATGGACGTGCTCGCCCCCGGCATCGGCGAGATCATCGGCGGCAGCCAGCGCGAGGAGCGCCTCGACGTCCTCGACGCCCGCATCGACGAGCTCGGCCTCGATCGCCAGGCCTACTGGTGGTACCGCGACCTGCGCCGCTACGGCACCGTCCCCCACGCCGGCTTCGGCCTCGGCTTCGAGCGGACGATGGCCTACATCACGGGCATGGCCAACGTGCGCGACCTCATCCCCTTCCCCCGCACTCCGAGGAACGCCGACTTCTGACGGCCGGCGGGCGTAACGTCCGCGCCGTGAGCGACCAGTCGCCCAACGACGACCCTCTCATCATCGACGAGTTGGGCAAGCGCCTGGCCCAGCTCCGCCTCCTCTACGACGACGACGCCGCCACCGACGAGATCCTCGACGACCTCGGCGGCCAGGGTCGGGTGGAGCGGGACATGGTGCGCGATCTGGCCGCCACCCGCACCCTCGCCTTTCCCGAACGCTTCGCCGACGCCCACGCGCTAGCCATGCACGCCCTGGAGGTCCTGGCCCGCAACGGGTCGCGCCCGCCGAGCCAGCTGCGCCTGGGCCCGCTCACCCCGGTGGCTCGCTTCCTGGTCCAGCAGGTGATCCGGGCCGTCGTCCGGGGCCACCAGGGCCAGGTCATCGACGCCATCCGCGACCTGTACACCCGCCGGTTGGCGTGGATGCCGGCCGAGGACCCGTCCCGCATGCGGCTGGTCCGGGCCCGGCTCGACGTGGAACGGTCGACGCCCGCCTACAAGAAGAAGGCCAACCTGCTCCCCACCGCCCTGGCCGGCGGGGCCGCCGCCTCGTCGGTGGCGCAGGCGTTTCGGGGCGGTGCGGTGGCCGCCTTCGGGTCGCGCAGCGGGCTGATCGTGGGCGGCCTGGTGGCGTTCGTGCTCCTCGTGGCCGTGTCGTGGATCGTCCTCCACGGGGCGGCGATCGCCCGCCGCCGCATCCGCCTCAGCCTCGACCGGCCCCTCGGTGCGCTGTGGGAGACGGTGGGCTGGTCGGGCCGTCCCCCCAAGGACAACGCCCGCACGTTCGCGGCCGTGGCCATCGCCATCACGATCGTCGGCTGGCTCGTCATCCCCGTGGCCGCCCTGCTCCTGTTCGCCGTCTTCTAACTGAAGATACTGGTGACGTGCTCTTTCCCAGCCGGTTGTGGCCGCGGGTGGCCGACGGGAGGGTCACCATCGCCTTCCGCCGCTGGCGACGGCCGTCGGTGAAGGCGGGAGGGACGCTCCAGTCGCCGGCTGGCCTGCTTGCGATCGACGAGGTGAGTCCCATCGGCGTCGAGGAGATCACCGCCGCCGACGCCCGCGCCGCCGGTTACCCGACGCCCGAGGAGGTCATCGCCGACCTCCGGCCCGACGGCCAGCTCTACCGGGTCCGCTTCCGGCGGATCGGTGACGATCCCCGCGTCGCTCTCCGCCAGAAGGTTGACGTCGACGAGTCCACGCTGGCCGCCGTCGGGCGACTGCCGTGGGCGGTCGACATCCTCCGGGCCATCGCCAGCCAGCCGGCCACCGTCAGCACAACCCTGGCCGCCCAGCTGGGCCTCGATCGCCAACCTTTCAAGCAGCGCGTCCGCCGGCTGAAGGCGCTCGGGCTGACCGAGAGCCTGGAGGTGGGCTACCGGCTGTCGCCCCGGGGCGAGGCGGTCCTCGCTCGGCTCCGCGACCCGACGACGCCCACGTCGACCGCCTGAGTGTCAGGTATCACATCGTTGCGCCGGTAGGGTCGGGACCACAGCGACGGAAGGAGCGGCCATGCCGGAGCGGGACGGATACATCCCGGGCGTCCCCTGTTGGGTCGACACCAACCAGCCCGACCCGGAGGCGTCCCTGCCCTTCTACCAAGGCCTGTTCGGGTGGGAGTTCGAGAACGGGATGCCCGAAGGGGTGCCGGGCAGCTACTTCATGGCCCGCATCCGGGGCCTCGACGTGGCCGCCGTCGGATCGACGCCCCCCGGCGCCCCGCCCCGGCCGACGTGGAACACCTACGTCTGGGTCGACAACGCCGACGAGACCGCGACCAAGGCCCGCGACGCCGGCGGCAACGTGCTCATGGAGCCGTTCGACGTCATGGAGGCGGGGCGGATGGCGGTCATCGCCGACCCCGAAGGCGCCGTGATCTGTGTCTGGCAGGGGAAGGGGAACAAGGGTGCCCAGGTCGTGAACGAGCACGGCTCGCTCAACTTCAACGGCCTCGCCACCCGCGACCCGGAGTCGGCCAAGGCGTTCTACGGGGCCGTGTTCGGTTGGGAGACGCTGGCCATGCCGGGCGCCACCATGTGGACGCTTCCCGGCTACGGCGACCACCTGGAGGAGCGATCCCCCGGCCTCCGGGAGCAGGTGGCGCAGATGGGCGGCCCCGATGGCTTCATCGACGTGGTCGCCGCCCTCAACCCGATCGCCGCCGACGACCCCCACACGCCGGCCCACTGGAGCGTCACCTTCGCCGTCGACGACGCCGACGCGGCTGCGGCCAAGGCGGCGGAGTTGGGCGGAGAAGTGGTGGCCGGCCCCTTCGACGCCCCCTGGACGAGGATGGCCCTACTCAAGGATCCCCAGGGCGCGACCTTCATCGCCAGCCAGTTCGTCCTCGAGAACAAGGACCTGGGGACGTAACCGCCCGTCAGCGGATGGTGAACACCTGGGTGAAGCCGACCATCTCGAAGACCCGAACCGCGTGGGCGGTGGGTGATTGGAGCACGACTTCGCCCCCGAGCTCGCGCTGGCGTTTGAGGGCTGCGGCCAACTCGGCCAGCCCGCTGGCGTCGATGAAGTTCAGCTGGGACAGGTCGAGAACCAGGGTGGGGATGCCTTCGGTCGACACCCGTCGCGCCACCTCACCCAGCTGACCGGAGGTGCTCACATCGAGGTCGCCCCGCAGCCGGAGCAAGGCGTGGTCGGCCAGGAACGTCGACTCGACCCCGAGGCCACCGACGGCCGGCGTCATCGTGGAGGTCATGCCTGGAGCTGCCAGTCGGTCACGAAGTCGTCACCGGCGTCGACGAGGAGTCGAACGACGGAGGCCTGCGCCGACGTGACCGTCGACGAGACGTCGTAGGCCGCGGGCGAAGGGGGGAGCGTTCGGAGGCGAGGGGGATCCGGCCTGAGGCACGACGCGGACCCTGAATCTTCTACGGCGATGTTGCCGACCATCACTAGCCCGATCTGTTCTTGCGACCGAGACTCCGGTTGGCCCAGCTGTGGCTCAGCGGATTCGCGAAGGAGGTCGCCCACCGTGCGGGGCTGCGCGCTCAACCGTGTACATCCTCCCGCGTTCCGGAGCAGTTCGTCAACGGCCTCCTTAACAAAGGTTCCTACAATGCTCGGTCGTGAACGGTTCGACCAGTCGAGCCCGAGAGCCACGAGCCCAAGCGTTGCAACCGGTGGGTCGTTGCGCGAGTCTGTAGGCGGCGAGTTCACGTGGCGTCGGAGGCCGTTGGAGGACCGGCGCTGTGGTCATATCGCTGATCCCGCCTCCCGCCTTTGGCGCGTTCTACGTCCTGATGCTACAGAGGAAATCCGCCCGGAGAGCCAGCGGCCGGATGCTCAGGCGTGAATGGCGCGTTGGGAGGGCGCTGGGACGGGCCGGCCGCTTGACCTGGCTGCATCAAGCCACGCCTGCATGGCGATCTCGACCTCGGCGACGGCCTCGTGAGGCGTGTCGCCCAACGCCGAGCAATACGCCAGGTCAGGGACGTCAGCGATCCACGCGTCGTCCTCGTCACTCCAGAAAACGTCGATCGGGTACGCAGGAGTCGTCATTTTTTGGCCTCGAGAGTCAAATTGTACCGGCGGATTAGTACGGCCAGCTGACGAAGTTGGTAGGGCTTCGCCTGACCATGCCGCTCCTGTAGGTTGAGTTGCTCGGGGACGCCCGGGCGAGCGTAGAGACGATGGCTACCTGCAACCCGGAGTTGCTCGAACCCAAGCCGTTCGATCAGCCTCTCCGTATCGGCGAAGCCCACGTTCGTGACCTCGCCCCTCAAGATGCGTTCGAGAAGCCTCGCCGGTTCCACGGTGCGTGAGGCTAACGAGACCCACTCACAAGACCGACCCGGTCAAGATCACCGGGCCCGGTTGGCGATCGAGTGGAGGTGAGCGGACTCGAACCGCCGACTTCTACGTTGCGAACGTAGCGCTCTACCAACTGAGCTACACCCCCTGGCGGGAGTCCCAGGGTAGTGCAGCGACGTCAGTCGGCCGGCGGCGGGGGGACGTGGCGTTCGAGGGCTTGTTGCAGCCGCGACTGCAAGACCGTCGTGGTCAGATCGCCTCGTGTCCGCTCCAGGACGGCCCGCAGGGCGTCGGTGGTGCGACGGAGGCCGCCGGTGACGGCGTCGGGGTAGTCGATGGTGATGAGCAGGCCGTAGGCGTCGTCCATGGCGTCGAGGAGGCGCTCCGACCGGGCCAGCTCGCCCTCCCGCAGTCGGTCGAGCAGGTGCCGCCGCAGTTCGCTGGCCGCCTCCGCCAGCCCGCCCAGCCACGACGAGCCGGCCACCCCCAGCTCGAGGTACGACGGCAGCGGCTTCTCGTCGACCATGGCCGCGGTGAGGCGGGCCTCGGCGTACTCCTTCTCCGCGTCGTGCAACGGACCGCTGGCGGCCAGGGCGGGGTAGGGGGTCAGCGCCTCCTGGGCCCGGCGGAGGTGGCCCTCGGCCTCGTCGGCCAGCCCGGCGGCCACGTCGGGCTCCTGGCGGTGCACGGCCCGGATGGAGCGCCCGCACGCTTGGATCGTCTGCCGGCAGGCGGGTAGCGCCACCTCCCGGGCCCGCGACGACGCTCCCAAATGGAGGTGGAGCTCCTCGCCGAGGACGGCCAGCTCGGCTGCGCGATCGGGGGACATGGCCGCCGCCGTGCCTCTTGGCGGGACGGGGAGCTAGTTGGCGGAGCGCCGGAGGAGCGCCGGCTCCCCAGGCATGAGCGACGGGTCGAAGCTGCCGGTGTTCGGCAGGAATCGAACGTTCATCTCCCGGGCCGCAGCCTGGTTGCGCTGGTGGATGAGCAGGGCCACGTAGGCGACCAGCAGCACGTCGGCCAGCAGGTGCAGCAGCACGAACATCGAGCTCAGGCCGGTGACGACCGCCAGCAGGAGGCTGATGGCGACGGTGGCGGCCAGGCCCGTGAGCACGTCGCGCCGGCGGCGGAGGGTGCGGGAGCGGGCGGCGGCGTTGGCACGGGGCCGACCGGCGGCGACCGGCGCCCGCAGGGGAGCGGCCGGGCCACCCGAGGGGGCGAGGTAGGGACGGGGGCGGCCACCCGCGGCCTGGGCGGTGTGGAGGCGGCTCACGCTGGCCAGGGTGGGGGAGGGCGAGGCGTAGGGGCGGGCCCAGTGGTCGGCGGTGCCACGGCTCTTCGGGCCCGTGCGGCGCAGGACTGCCAGCTGCCGCCGGAAGTTGCTGATGGAGTCGCTCGGTCGCCCCTCCTGCCGTGCACGCAGTGCGGGGGGGATGAGGACTGCTGCCCAGACAACCGCCAGGACCAGAAGAACCAAGGTCACGCTCCTCGACCTACCTTTTCCTCGAGGGACCGTACTGCGCGACCGCCCGCGAAACGCGGATGGTGGGGAAGTGGCACCGGGCAGTTCTACTAGGCCGCCCGAGGGCCGGGCAAGCCCGCGGAGGGGTGATTTGTCAGTCTTCCTGGCCGTTTTCGGGCTCGGCCGGGCGCCGGTAGATGCCCGAGCGACCGCCCGTCTTCTCCCACAGGGTGAGCTCGCCGATGCTCATGGAGCGGTCGACCGACTTGCACATGTCGTAGATCGTCAGCGCGGCCACCGCGCAGGCGGTGAGGGCCTCCATCTCCACCCCGGTGCGGTCGACGGTCTCCACCTGGGCCTCGACCTCGACGCAGTCGTCGCCGATGGTGAAGTTCACGAAGACCGACCCCACCAGCAGCGGGTGGCAGAGGGGGATGAGCATCGGCGTCTGCTTGGCCGCCTGGATCCCGGCCACCCGGGCCACGGCCAGCACGTCGCCCTTGGTGATGGCGTTGGTGGCCACCCGGGACGTCGTTTCCGGCTGCATCATCACCTTGCACCGGGCCAGCGCCCGCCGGTGGGTGGCCTCCTTGGGGGTGACGTCGACCATGCGGGCCCGGCCCAGGGGGTCGAGATGGGTCAATCCGCGGTCGCTCACGGGGCAGGAGTCTACCGACTCCGAATCAGCCGCCGATCTGGCTCATGCTGCGGGCGGGCCGGACGAAGCGGACCTGGCCGATGGTGTGGCCGGCCCACTTCTGGCCCACGTCGGCCTCGATGGCGGCGGCCAGGTCGTCGTCGGAGGCGCCGCCCCGCAGGAGGGAGCGCAGGTCAGTCTCCCGGGTGGCGAACAAGCAGTTGCGGAACATGCCCTCCGCCGTCAGCCGGACCCGGTCGCACGAGCCGCAGAAGCTGCGGGTGACGCTGGGCACGATGCCGATCTCGCCCCCGCCGTCGGCGTAGACGTAGCGCTCGGCGGGCTGAGATCCCCGCTGGGCCACCGGCTCCAGCGGGTAGACGGCGCCGATGGCGGCCAGGATCTCGGCCGCCGACACGACCTGGTCGCCCGTCCACGCCCCGTCGGCGTCGAGGGGCATGAACTCGATGAAGCGGACGACGACGCCCTTCTCCCGCCCGAAGGTGGCGAAGTCGACCACCTCGTCGTCGTTCACGCCCCGCATGAGGACGGCGTTGACCTTGACCGGCGAGAACCCCGCCTCGAGGGCGGCGTCGATCCCGTCGAGCACCTGGGGGAGGGCGTCACGGTGGGTGATGTCGGCGAAGCGGTCTCGGCGGAGCGAGTCGCACGAGATGTTGATCCGTTGGAGGCCGGCCGCCCGCAGCTCCGGCGCCAGCAGGCGCAGGCTGGCCCCGTTGGTGGTGAGGGCGAGGTCGACGCCGAGGGCGGCCAGCTTGGTCACCAGGGTCGGCAGGCCGTGGCGCACGGTCGGCTCACCCCCGGTGAGGCGGATGCCGGTGAACCCCCACCGCTGCACGCACAGGCGGGCGACCCGCTCGATCTCCTCGAAGGTGAGGATCTCGGTGCGGGGCAGCCACTGCATCCCCTCCTCCGGCATGCAGTAGGTGCAGCGGAAGTTGCAGCGGTCGGTGACGGAAATGCGCAGGTCACGGACGACGCGGTCGAAGGGGTCGACGAGCGGGACCGGCAACGAGGTCACCCCTCGACTGTACCGATGACCATGACGTCGACGGTCGCCCCCGCGGCCACGCCGTCGCCGTCGGGGAGCAGGGCGAGGGCATTGGCCAGGGCCATGGCCCGCAGCAGGTGCGACGCCTGCCCGCCCGACCGGCGCACGTGGAGCCGACCGTCGGGGCCGTGGTGGGCGACCACCCGGTCGAGGTGGAGCTTGCCGTCGGGCCGGCGGGGAAGGTCCTCGTCGGCCACCGCCGCCACCACCGGCCGGAGAAGACGCTCGGGGGGGTGGCCCATCATCCGCCGCAGGCCGGGACCGACGAACAGCTCGAACGAGACCATCGACGACACCGGGTTGCCGGGCAGGCCGAAGACGGGCGTCTCCCGCTCGCCGGCCACCCCGAAGGCGAAGGGCTTGGCCGGACGGATGGCGACCTGCCACCAGTCCATGCGGCCGATCTTGTCGAGGACCACCTTCACGTAGTCGAAGTCGCCCACGCTGACCCCACCCGAGGTGACGACCGCATCGCACCGGGCCAGCCCGTCCTCCAACGCGGCCCGGATGGCTTCCTCGTCGTCGCGGGCGGTGCCGAGGTCGATCGGCTCGCACCCCGCCTCCCGCACCATGGCCAGGAGCGTGGGACGGTTGGAGTCGCGGATCTGGCCCGGCCGGAGGGGCGTCGCCCCCTCCACCAGCTCGTCGCCGGTGGACAGGACGCCCACCCGGGCCGGCGGGAACACGGTCGCCTCCGACAGGCCCAGGCTGGCCAGGACCCCGAGGTGGCCGGGGCTGAGCACGGTTCCCGTCTCGAAGACTGTCTGGCCCGCGTGCAGGTCCTCGCCCGCCGAGCGCACGTGGTCGCCGGGCCGCGCCGCCACCGCCACCGTCACCACGTCGCCGTCGGTGGACGTCCGCTCGACCATGACGACCGCGTCGGCGCCGGCGGGCAGGGGCGCGCCCGTCATGATGCGCACGGCCTGCCGCGGCCCCACGGCCACCCCGGCCGGGTCGGCCCCCGCGGCCAGCGTCCCGACCACCTCCAGCCCGACGGGCGCGCCCGCCGTGTCCTCCGCCCGCACCGCGAACCCGTCCATGGCGGTGTTGGCGAAGGGGGGGACATCGACCGCCGACACCACCGGCTCGGCCAGCACCCGTCCCAAGGCGTCGGCCAAGGGAACGGATCGGGGCGGGAGTGGGTGGCAGGCGCCGAGGACGCGGGCCCGGGCGTCCTCCAGCGGGATCACGTCAGACGAGCTTCTTCCGCTGCACCAGTTGGGCCAGGAACGTCCGGAACTCGGGGCCGAGGTCGTCCCGCTCGATGGCCAGCTCCACTGTCGCCCGCAGGTAGTCGAGCTTGTCGCCGATGTCGTAGCGGCCGTCCTCGAACAGGAACCCGTAGACGGTTTGGTCCTCCAGCAGGAGGCCGACGGCGTCGGTGAGCTGGATCTCGCCGTTGGCCCCCGGCCGGGTGCGCTCGAGCGCCTCGAAGATCTCGGGGGTGAACACGTAGCGGCCCATCACCGCCAGGTTGGACGGGGCGTCCTCCGGCTTGGGCTTCTCCACGATGCCGAGGATGCGGACGAGGGAGTCCTCGACGCCCTCCGGCAGCACGCACCCGTAGGCCGAGATGTCCTGGCGGGGGAACTCCTTGAGGGCGATGACCGACCGCCCGTAGCGCTCGTGGACGGCCAGCATCTGGTCGAGGACGGGCGAGGTGGCGGACATGATGTCGTCGCCCAGGAGGACGACGAAGGGCTCGTCGCCCACGTGCTGGCGGGCCACCGAGACGGCATGGCCCAGGCCCAGCGGCTCGCCCTGGCGCACGTAGTGGATGTCGGCCATCTCCGCGATTTCCTGCATCTGCTTGAGCTGGTCGAACTTGCCCGCCTTCTCCAGGTAGTGCTCGAGCTCGAAGGACCGGTCGAAGTGGTCCTCCACCGAGCGCTTGCCCCGGCCGGTGATGATGAGGATGTCGCGGATGCCGGCCCGCACCGCCTCCTCCACCACGTGCTGGATGGCGGGCTTGTCGACGACAGGCAGCATCTCCTTGGGCTGGGCCTTGGTGGCCGGCAGGAAGCGGGTCCCGAGGCCGGCCGCGGGGATCACCGCCTTGCGAACGCCTCGTGTCACCCAGGACCTCCAGTCCCGTCCACCTGCGCGTGCTCCACCCGGTTCCGGCCTCCCGCCTTGGCCCGATAGAGAGCGCTGTCGGCGGCCGCCAGAAGCTCCTTCCCCGACGACCCGTGTTCAGGGTAGGCGGCCACGCCGACCGACACGGACACCTCCACGAGCGTGCCGTCGAGGTCGAAGGGGCGGCCGCCGATGGCGGTGCGGATCTTGTCGGCCAGGCGGAGGGCGCCGGCGAGGCCGGTGCGGGGCAGGAGGAGGGTGAACTCGTCACCCCCGGGCCGGGCCACGATGTCGACCTCGCGGGTGGCATCGGTGAGGCGGCGGGCGGTCTCGATGAGGACGGTGTCGCCCGCCTGGTGGCCGAGGGTGTCGTTCACCGGCTTGAACCCGTCGAGGTCGCAGAACAGGACGGAGAAGGGCTCGCCGAAGCGGACGGCCCGGGACAGCTCGGCCTCGATGCGCAGGGCCAGGTGGCGCCGGTTCCACAGGCCGGTGAGGCCGTCGGTGAGGGACAGGCGGGTGGCCTCGTCGTAGAGGAAGCTGCTGTCGATGGCGATCTCGGCCTGGCGGACGAGGGCGCTGAGCATGGCCACGTCGTCGGCGTCGTAGGGCCGGGAGGTGCCGCGGCCGTAGTACGCGAGGACGCCGAAGGGGTTGCCGCTGTTCCCCGAGCGCACGGGCATGGCCAGGGCGGTGCCGGCGTCAGCCGCCGGTTCGGACGGGGCCGGGGCCGCCTCGGGAGGGGCGGCGGCGGGCCAGGTGACGACGTGGCGGACGCGGGCGGCGGTGCCGGCGATGCCCTCGCCCGGGCCCAGGTCGGCCACGTCGGCGTCGATCCCGACCTTGTCGAGCGCCCGCAACCGCTCGCTGCCGGCGACGGAGAGGTAGAAGACGGCGGCGGGGGCGTCGAGGTAGCACGCCGTCACCCGCAGGAGCGAGGCGATGAGCACGGCCCGGTCGTGGCTGGAGGCCATGGCGTCGCCCAGGCGGGACAAGGCGTCGAGAAAGGCGTCCCGCATACCCTCCAGCTCGCGGACCCGCGAGGCCAGGTCGTCCACCAACGCCATCGTAGAGGGGGACCGTCCAACGTCGTACCCGGAGGCTTGGCGTATGCTGGCTGGCACTCCACCGTGCCGACTGCTAGCGCCCGCCGTTTGAGGACCTGAATGCCCAAGTACGAATACGCCTGCAAGTCGTGTGGCGAGCGCCTCGAGGTGAAGCAGTCGTTCGAGGACGACGCGCTCACCGAATGCCCCGCGTGCGGCGGGCCGCTGCGCAAGGTGTTCTCCAGCCCCGGCATCGTGCTCAAGGGCCCCGGCTTCTACCGCACCGACCACCGCAGCCCCTACCGGCCCGACGGCACCCGTCCCGCGGAGCCGTCGAAGGACCGGGAGCCGGCCGAAACCAAGGGGGGCGACAAGGACTCGTCCGACTCCAAGGCTTCGTCTTCGGAGGCCAAGTCGCCGGCGGACTCGAAGGGTTCGGAATCCAAGGGCGGCGATTCGTCGAAGTCCTCGGCCGGGTCCTCGGGCGACGGTGGTGCCGGGCCCAAGGACGCAGCCCGCACCGCCTAGCTCCGGCTGCCCGTGACGCTCCCGTCGGCGGAGATCGGCATCTTCGGCGGCACCGGGTTCTACCGCTTCCTCGACCACGTGCGGGAGGTGTCCGTCGCCACCCCCTTCGGACCGCCCTCGGCCAAGCTGGCCGTCGGCGAGCTGGCCGGACGCCAGGTGGCGTTCCTCGCCCGCCACGGCGCCGACCACGAGTTCCCGCCCCACAAGGTCAACTTCCGGGCCAACGTGTGGGCCCTGCGGCGGCTGGGAGTGCGCCGCATCCTGGCTCCGTGCTCGGTGGGGTCGTTGCAGCCCGACGTCAAGCCGGGGGAGTTCGTGGTGGTCGACCAACTCGTCGACCGCACCAGCGGACGGGCCGACACCTTTTTCGACGGTCCCACCCTGGCCCACGTGTCCTTCGCCGACCCCTACTGCCCCGAGCTGAGGCGGGCGCTGATCGACGCCGGCCGGGCCGAGGGCGTGGTCGTGCACGAGACGGGAACGGTCGTCGTGATCCAAGGGCCCCGCTTCTCGACCCGGGCCGAGTCGCGATGGTTCGGCTCGGCCGGCTGGGAGGTCGTCAACATGACCCAGTACCCGGAGGCCATCCTGGCCCGGGAGCTGGGCATGTGTTACTCGGGGGTGGCCCTCGTCACCGACTACGACGCCGGCCTGGAGGGCGTGGCCAGGATCAAGCCGGTCACCATCGAGGTCGTGTTCAAGGTCCTGGCCGAGAACATCGAGAAGGTGCAGGCGACGTTGGTCCGAGCGGTGCCCACCATCCCGACGGAGGCCACCTGTGCCTGTGCCGTGGGGGCGCCCGACCCGGGCGGTCTGTTTCCGGGGTAGGTGTGCAGTTACGTGGGATAGAACCACATAACTGCACAACCATCGGCGGGACGGGTAGAGTCGGAGGCACTTCCTCCTCGGTCTGATCCCGTTGGAGGAGGTTGGCCGTGCGCCGGTCGTCCCGTCTCACCCGTTCCCCGCTCGTCTACTGGGCGGTGGTGGCCGTGCTCGCCCTGCTCACGGGGACGGTCGCAGCCCGGGTCGCCGGCCACGCCGGTGCGCTCGCCTCCCAGTACGGCCCCCTCCGGCCGGTGGTGGTCGCCACCCGGGCGATCGAGCCGGGCACGGTGGTCTCGGGCCGCGACATCACCATCCGTCAACTGCCCGCCTCCGCCCTCCCCGGCGACGCCGTGGGCTCGACCGGCGAGGCCGAGGGGCGGGTCGTCGTGGCTCCCGTCTTCCCCGGCGTCCCCATGGTGGCGGGCCAGCTCGCGCCCGACGGTCGGCGGGGGCTGACCGCCCTCCTCCCGCCCGGCAGCCGGGCGGTGGCCGTGCCCAACGGGCGGCCCAGCCTGACCCTGGTGCGGGGCGACGCGGTCGACGTCCTCGCCACCTTCGACGACCTGGCTGACGAGGCCGAGGGCACGCCGCCCACGTTCCGGGTCGCGAGCAACGCCCTGGTGGTCGACGTGGGCGACGAGTCGGCGGCGGTGGCGGTGAGCCCGGAGGAGGCGGCCCGGG